>OUNM011316448.1_pt1 | contig 13598 bp, 10 predicted proteins | sample 1769961 | NCBI WGS metagenome assembly OUNM01 (sample SAMEA3914820, study PRJEB12502) | metagenome | biome: forest; material: soil | place: USA | collected 2012-03-12 | depth 0.3 m | reverse complement strand
GGGAAACATCGATCACGCATCGTGCTTTCTTCAAATCCAACGAACCGCCCACTCCCCGCAGGTCACAGACCTGCGCTACAGCAGCGCGCCCCATGCAAATCCACCAGATGTGGCAGATACCGTTTGAGGTAGATATCTGAAATTGGGATTACTGGCCCGATCCTTTCAGCACGTTCGACAATGCCAGCTCGTTGATCGCAATCGGATTGCGTTGCAAAAGTTTGCCTAGATAGGTCTGGCTGCCTGCTTTCACGCGCTCGGCGCGGAGTTGTTGCACGAGTTGCTCGCGGATTTCATCAAGACCCGGGGTATAGGCTTCCTTGGAGTCGAGCAGCTTGAGGATGTGCCAGCCGTCGCCCAGTTGAATGGGCTCCGAGACCGCACTTTTGGCGAGATTGGTTACTTGCGGGCGGATCTCCGGTTGAATTTTCATTTCCGTGAGCCAGCCAAGTTCGCCACCCCGACCGGCGCTTTCGCTTTCCTCGCTCTGGGCCTTGGCGATGGCCGCGAAATCCGCATCGCGCTGACGCAGGCTCTTTTTCACCGACTCCAGTTTGGCCTTCGCTTTTTCCACGGCCTTATCGTCGCCTTTCGGCATCGCGATGAAAATCTGTGCCAGCCGATACTGCCGCGGAACAACTAAAGCCGCTTTATTCGCATCGTAGGCCGCCTGGGTGTCGGCATCCGAAGGATACCCGGCCGGCGCCTTCGACACCGATTGCAGGTAGCTTTCGATGATGGCGTTGTCGCGCGCCCGCTTGATTTGCGCCAGGGCCGCCGGATCATCTTCCCAGTGTTTGCCGAGAGCTTCCTTGAGAACCAGCCGCCGCACAAGCAACGAACGGACCGTCTGGTTGAGAAGCGCCGGATCGCGCGCGAGAGCAGCCCGCTCGCGCGGTTCGAGATCGTCCAGAGCATCGCGGATTTCATCCACCTTGACATCTGTATCACCAATCCGGGCGAGGATTGCGGCCGATGGCGAAGTCTCAGGCGCCGCGGGAACAGAATTACAAGTAACAACTAATAGCAAACTCGCAATGAAAATTCGATGGGGATGCATAGGGAAAATGATTAACGAGCGCTTTCGGTTTAAGTCCGGCATCCGGGCCCCGTGCGAAATTGCGCCTCGCTCCATGCGGAACTCGGAACCCGTGCGACTTATTGAGCCGCGGGGGCTTTGTCCGGCTTGACCTTCTGCGCGATGAGCTTGTCCTGGTAATCCTGCACGAGGTTTTCCAGCTTCACGCGAGTCAGGCCCGTAAATGGTTCACGCGCCCCGATGGCGTCGCCGAGGCCGAAACGCTCATAGCGAGTGAGGATTTCATTGGCTAATTTGAACATCGCCAGATTTTTCGCTTCGCGATCAGCGATCTTGCGCTCGAGCAAAAGCACATCGCCGGCCAGTTTGGCTCGCTGCGATTCTTTGTTAGCGGCCAGATCGGCAGCTTGCTTTTGCGAGGCTTTCCACTTCTCCACCGTGTCCTTCAGCCCGGCGATTTCCACCGCTTGATCGTTAATTCTCGAGTTCAAACCAGCAATGGTTTTGTCCTGCGCATCTCTGGTTTCCTTGTCTGCAGCCGCCTGCTTGTTCAAAGCCTCGACTTGCGCGGTCAGCGTTTTCTTTTCCTGAGCCGTCTGAACTTGGGCAGCCTGGAGATTATCCCGGTCGCTTTCCGCAGTCCGGAGTTGCAAGGTTAGCGCGCGCACGGTTTCGCGAAGCTTAGCTTCGGCCGTGTTATCCGCGGCTCGAAGCGCCGTGGGAAAAAGAGCGGCGACAAGAAGAATCGCTAGAGATCGAGTCATGATTAGAATTTTCCGTTGAGATCGATTTGCAGGATGTCGCTTTTGTAAGGCGTGCCTGCGATGCTATCGGCGCTCATCCATTTCACGCCCAGCCACACACGTGAACCGAGCGCCAGATCCGCGCCGATGGTAAATCCTTTAAGATTGGTACCGGTGAGCGGCGCGCCGAAGTCGGAATCGTTGAAACCATCGATGACGGAATCCGATTCCAAGTAACGGTAGCTGAAGTTCACATCCCAATCCCAGCGTTTCTCCAGCGCGACCGTGCCGACACGCAGGGAGATGATCCACGCGGTATCTCCGCCGGCGAAATCACCTAATGTGCCCGCGGGCGCACCAGCGGAAACCGACGCACGATTGTTCACTGCGACCGCATTGATATCGCCACGATGGAAAGCGAGGTTTTTGATATATTCACCAATCACCGAGATCTGTATCGGTTCGAAGTGATTGAAATCCAGGCGCCCCGTGAAGGCCAGATCGTGGAATTTCGAAGCGAGACCGTAGTATTGGAATTGATCGATCGTGCCAAAGTTGTTCAGGGCATTCGGCACAATATTGCGCAACGCCATGTAGGTATTTCCATTCTGCGCGAATGAAGGACGGCTATCATCCGTATTCCCGGCATCGGACGTGGTCAGTGGCGTGAACGGATCGGAAAGACGCCCTTCGACGTGTTGGAAATAGTAATAACCACCCCCCACCTTCAGGCTGATATCTTTGTTAATCCGCCAATTCGCGCCCAGCTGTCCGGCAAAGAGATACTTATCGTAGCTCTTGAATTTCGCGGGCTGATTGCTGGCGAAATTGAAGTCGGTATTGAAAACTGGAAACGCGCCCATGGTGAGAAACGGCGTGAGACCTTTCACTACCTGATATTTCCCCTGAATGACGGCGCCATCGAAGCCAAGATCGTTAGCCCACATGAGGGTGGTGCCAAAGAACGGATTGTCGAAACGTCCGAGCGTGATGGAGAAATCCTTCGTGGGCAGGCCACCGACTTCATACTTTAGGAAGGCGCGATCCAGCCAGAGCGAGTACTTGCTGAAGTTGCCGCCTTGCCCCTGGTTAGCCAAGCCTAGCGATTGGTTCGCCGTCACCGGTGAATCGTTCTCACCGGTGGCTATGCGGAAGCCGGCACTGAAGTTATCGCCGAGATCAGCATCAACCCCGAGCCGCGCGCGAATGCGGAAGCGGTTGCGGTCTTGATCAACGTTATATTGCGGCGAAAAGATGGTGCCGGTGGTATCAAAGGGCGCGCCCGTATTGATCGCGTTGAAATTTGGAAATGCCCCCGTGTTATCATTGCCACCGGGGAACATGTCGCCCTCATAGCGAACCCGGATGTCGCCAAACAATTTAATATTCTTCACCCACTCGGGCAAAATGCGCGGTGAAGCCCAGTTTTCCGCACGCGCCTGCTCCATGACCTCGTCCTTGATCTGGTCGCGCAACTGCGCTTTGACGATCTCAGGAATGTACGTGACGTGCACGTCATCCGCCGACGGTGCAATATCCGCCCCCGACGGTCCCCCGTTCATCTGCTCTTGCGCTGCCGAAATCTGCGCCGCAGTCGCTTGAATGAGATTCGCCTGCTGGACGGCAGCGTCTGCCCGCGCCGCGGCGGCGTCTTCCTCGGCCATTTTGATCAAATCCGCGGCATCTTCTTCGCTGAGCGCGCCTTTTTTAACGAGACGATTGATGAGATTGATCGTGACGTTTTGCGAGCGAGTCGGCGGTGCGGATGAAGTAACAGGCGCCTGCGGATTGATCAGCGGAGTGCCCGGATCTGCGCCTGTCGTCTCCGGCGTTGCTGCCGGAGTCGCTGCTGCGGCAGGCGCAGCCGCCGGCGCTTTGCCTGCGGCCGGTTTAGCCGCAGCGCCGGAAGCCGAGGCGATCGGCAACGGTGGTGCAACGGGATCAGCCGGAGGCAAGGGCGTGCCGGCAAAAGCGGAAATGGCCGCCACGACGCCGCAGGAAAGCAGCAACGAAGCAGGACCGCAAAGAATGCGTCGGGAATAAAGCATGGGATGGCTGGTAACTCTCTCTGGCGATTCCAAATCGCCCCTTAGTTAGTGCGGCGCGCGACCACCTGGAGGACAATCGGCATGGGCATGCCCGCAGGCGGCGGCTCATTGAGAGCCAGACCGGTCAAGACTTCGTTCTTGAGGGCATTGTCCACATCCGAATTTCCAGAGGAACCCGCGACCGCGGAGCGCGTGATCCGGCCAGAGGCATCGGACCAAACCCGTACCTTCAGGTTCATGCTCGCCGAGCGGGTGCGTTTGTTACTTTTGAGTGCTTCCGTTACTTTAGCCTGCACCTGGCACGCGTACCAGCCCCAGCGGGACCTTGCGGAGCCACCGTTGCCCTTGTTGCCAATGACATTCCCGCCCCCATGGCCGACGTTAAAGCCGCCGGGGCCGCCGTTGCCGACGACGTTTGTACTAATCGCGGGCGCTGGCTCTTCTTTCGGCTGTTCCTCCTCTTTTTCTTTTTCCACCGGCGTCTGTTCGATCATTTTCTGCTCCTGCGGTGGTGGTGGCGGTGGCGGAGGAGGAGGTGGTGGCGGCGGAGTGTGAATTTCGATTTTAACAAATTCCGGTGGCTTGGGCGCGGCCGAGCTGTGTCCGGAACTGAGCTTGGCAATCAAGGGCGCCACGCATCCGAAAACAAGCACGCCCAAAATGATGGCCACCCGATATTTTCGGAAAAAGCCAATCTCTTCGTCTTCGTCAAAGTCGTCGATTTTCATGGGTAAATTCAAATAGTTTGAGAGCTTCGACAGTTACTTGGGTTTGGTCGCCAGACCGATCTGTGTGATTCCGAGGTGATTGACCACATCGAGCACTTCGGCGACCTTTTGATAAGGAGTGAGGCTGTCGCCGCGGACTACCACGGGAAAGGTGGGGTTCTGCGCCTTGTGGGCATTGAGACGCTGCTCGAGCTCGGTTAAAGTAACGATATTGTTATCCAGCGTAATCCGTCCTTCATTATCCAGGATGATCGCTTTCATCTTCGGCTTCTCCTTGCTCGGCGGAGCATTGCTCGCTTTGGGCAGGCTGGCCTTGATTCCCTGCACCGTGGCCGTGCACATGAGAATGAAAATCACAAGCAGCACGTACGCCAGATCCAGCATCGGCGTGACGTTGATATCGTCGTAGGGTTTGTCGTCCTGAAGTTGCATCGCGTTGTTACTTGTTTTGAGGTTTTGTGGCCAGTCCCACCTCGTTCAAACCCAGCCGTCCGAGGACATCGAGGACATCCATGATCTTTTGATATTGCGTGCCGTTATCCCCGCGGATGACGACGGGCAGTTCCGGGTTCTGCGACTTCATTTGCCCGAGCTTGGTTTCCAGCTCCTGCATCGTTTCGACCGGCAGCGTGTCCAGGCTTATTTTGCCCTCGCTGTTGATCGTGATCGATTTGGTCTTGGGCTTGGCCAAGCTCGGCGCAGTGCTGGTCTTGGGCAGCGCCACTTTGATCCCCTGCACCGACGCCGTGCACATGAGAATGAAAATCACGAGCAGCACGTACGCCAGATCCAGCATCGGCGTGACGTTGATATCGTCGTAAGGTTTGTCGTCCTGAACTTGCATGGCAGGGTCGCTCTATTCGCGATAAAATTCGGCCACTTTGGTGATGAACTCGTCGATGAAAACGTGCATATCCGCCGTGGCATCCTTCACGCGGGACAGGATATAGTTATATCCGAAAAGGGAAGGAATCGCCACGGCCAGGCCGGCGACGGTGGCCAGAAGCGCCGCAGCAATACCGGGCGCGATGGCGTTCACGTTGACATCGCCCGCGGCGGCCACCGCTGCGAAAGTAATCATCACACCGACGACTGTGCCCAGCAGACCCAGGAATGGTCCGCCGGAAATACAAATCGTGAGCAGCACGATGAGCCGGTTGATCTTCTGCGTCTCGCGAACGAGACCGCCATCGAGGCTGGCGCGAATTGCCTGGATCGAACGGCCCGAGAGCGCCTTCCGGCTCCCGCTGGCGGCATCGGCCTGAAGCCGGTGACGAATCTCTTCCACGCCGATATGGTAGATACGATAAACGGAGGCGGAGCGCATCGCGCGCTGACCGCCTTTGTCCACCCGTCCGCCCATCGTTTTAATGCGATCGGTATCGGGATCATCCAGCACCGTGAGATCCGTCGCAACCTGGCTCCATTCCTTCATGAACAAGGCGTTGCCCTTGGAAATGCCATTGAGATACGAGACCTTATTGATCATCACCGTCCAGCTCATGACGGCCATGATCGCGAGGATGCAGATCACCACCCAGCCGTCAATCGTCAGTGACTTGAAGATCACTCCAAAGTAACCGGTGCTGAGCCAGCTAAACCAACTGGCTTGCTGCTCGTCTTCACCGAGGGTGATGAGTTTGGAACCCGCATCACCGCTCTGGCTTCCGGACGCGAATTTAATGAAACCTGCCGGCCGGGCGTTTTTGGAAATCTCCAGTTCATCCAATTCACCGATGAATCCACTCACCGCGACACTTCCATCAGCGGCGGGAGCAGCACCCGGCGCCGGGGCGCCCCCGAGTAGAAGCGAGCCGTTGATCGCCGGGATCGCCATATCTAGCGTTCCGTAAGATTCGCCACCCAGATAGACCATAATCTTCGAGCCTGCAGCTGTTACTGCCAGATGCTGCCAGGTACCTGTGGCCAGCGGTCCGCCGCCGGAACTGCGATGCGGTCCGCTAGCATCGGTGATTTCGACGTAGGGCACTCCGTTATCGGTTCCGATCACAAAGCTATTGTCACCGTCCTGGCGGCTGAAAATCGCGGTATTGGGAGCCAGCGCACCGAGTTTAATCCAGGCGGACCAGGTCATCGATCCGCTGGCACTCCACGCCAGAGAAGGCGCGCCGGGAATCGTAATCGCCGTGCTGCCCATAAATCGCACGCCGCTCCCGATCATCGATGCATCAACGGTCATTCCCGCGTTCTGCCCATTCGCCGCAGAGGCGCTCGAGTCCACGGGAGCCGCATTCTTCTCGGCAAAATGATAGATGAGCGCCGTATCACTATCGTAGGTGCCCTTGGGATCATCGGCCTTCACCGCCTTTGGTCCGGCGTTTCCATAGTAAAGCCAGAAGTTAACTTTCGCCCCGGGTTTTAGATCGGGAAGCTTCACCCAAACAAATGCTTCATCCAACCCGGAGTCGAATTTCTCGATGTGAAAAACGAGCGGCGTCTTGTCGTCTTCGGCGATGAATCGCAGATCGCTGCCATCCGGCTTAGCTTCCTCAAATTTGAGCGTACCATCGTGAAACCGAAGAAGCACCGCCGTCGTGCCGATGGGATCGCTGATCCCGCTCGTGTCGATGGTGATCTTTTTCCGGTGCGTCCACTCTCCGTCCCACCAGGAAGACGCGCGCGCGGCGCCGCTGAATGCGAGAAGTGTGAAAACGCAAATGACGGCGCTAACTAGTAAATTGGTGTGCTTTCTTGGGATCACTGTTGGGAGTTGCCTTGGATGGTTTGAGAAATGTTAAAATTCAGCCCAGACGCGGAAGCTCAGAAACCAATCATGAGCGTGCGTCTCGGTTTGACTAATGAGCGGAAGCGCCAGATCGAGCGAACCGTTGAGATGGTCGGCCAGGCGCAGGCGGCTGCCGAAGCCATAGCTGGCAAGTTTAAAGCGCGATTCCTGCTCCGGCAGAGGCGAGCGCAAGCTGAGATAAGCCGCATCACCGAAGACATAAACGCGCCATTCGTTTTCTTTCGTCGGAAGCCACCACAGAAGGGAAGGCGAGCGAAACTCGACAGTCCCGACGACGGCGTTGTCGCCGAGCTCTTCCGCCTCCAAGTAACCACGAACCGTATCGAGACCACCTGCCGAGTATTGTTCACCGCTCACCAATGGCTGATTCGCCACCTGCCCCTGCGCTTTGGCATACGCCTGGAAACCGCCGGGCAAATCCTGGCTGCGCGAAAGATCACCGCGCAGATAAACAAAATTGCCGTCAGCGCCGCTGCGGTTGAGATTAAACTCCGAGTTGCGCGTCACATTCCCCTGCCCATCGGTCAGCCGGCGATCCGTGCTGCCCATGCCGCGGAAATGCACCGTGAGCCCGGTGTTCAGCTCCGTGGTCGATCCATAGACGCGCTTCGTCACTTCGCCCTGATCGTTCTTCACCACCTGCGGCGGAGTAATCCACGTGGCGCTATAGTTAAAACTGACCGGATAATAGCTAACGGGAACGTTAAGTTTGATCACATCCCCGGCCGCTGTCGTGACCGTCGCATCGCTCGCCCCGCCCGTGGAAGGGCCCACCGGCTGGCCGGTCACGGTTGAAAATGCTTCCAGAGGAATGGGTGAAGCGTAGTGTTTGTAATCCATCCCCACCGTGATCGAGTGGTAGAAATTCTCCAGCGGCGGCAGCGTAAAAATCGCCCGTCCTCCAATGGTTTCGCCTTTCCCGATCGAGTCCACAGCCCCCAGACTACTCACCTCGCTATTCTGCTTTGTGTACTGCGCCATGAAGCTGAGCCAATCCACTCCCGGCACTCGGTAGATATAGTAAGCGGAATAAGTCTCCGCGTCTTTTTCGCGCTCCGGCGCAATCTGAAAACTCGCCCCGATGGAGTGCCCGGCCTGCCAGAGATTGGTATAGCTCACCGACGCATTCACCCGCAGCGGCGTGGTGTTGGCATTATAGCGATTGTTTAGCTCAATGGAGCCGTGAAGCGGCAGCTTGTCTTTGACATTGAGATCGATGTCGTAAGTGCCGGGCTCGTCACCGGGCCGCGGCGTCGCCGGTTCCACCTGGCGATCCGGGAGCTGATTCAGCGCGACGATGTCGCGCTTCACGTCGTTGAAATTGAGCACTTTCCCTTCCGCAAGCGAACGAGCCTGCGCTTTGATGCGATCTGGCAAAAAGTAACGCGCCCCATTGATCCGCAGTCGTCCCACCTTTCCCTCGACGACCTGCAGCACCACCACTCCCCCGCGCATCCGCTGCTCCGGCACTTGCACCGTGCACGTTTGGTAGCCCTTGTCCTGATACGCCTTCTCCAGGGCCGCGCGTGCTTGTTCGATATCATCTTCCGTGCGGCCAGGGCCGAGAAAGGGATACACCGCCTGCTCCACTTCTAGCGGCGGCAGCACGTGCGCTCCCTGCACACGATACTCGCGAATGTAATGCGTCTGCACCGGGGCGGACGGAGCAGAGGGGTTCACGTCCGTTGTCGTCGAAGCCGGGGACGCCGCTGAGATTTGCGGCGTTGTAGTCATCGCCGGCTTCGGCTTTGGAGGCTCGGAAGTGACCGCCGCCCGGCCCGCGCCCGCAAGGCAAAGCTCCGCCGTCATCGCAAAGGAAAATGCGATGTGCGGCGAAGGTCTAATCCGGCGCGGATGGGTCATGGGCTTCGTCTGAAAAACGGGGTGTTTGTTGATCGCTGCTTCTGTAGCCGGGCTTTGTTACAATCCCGGTGGAGTCGTGTGACATTCATGTGACAACCACGTTTCCATCTGGCGGAGACCCGAGGTTTGCACGGGTTCCAAGCAGTATCTGAAAAGTGAGTTCATCGATGTTCAGTCCGCGCTGCCCTGTAAGACATGGCTGCAACGGAAAAAAGCCCCTCCGCGTGGTCTTGGTCGGTGCTTCCGGGACAAACTCTACTTGTTCAGTATTGATTGCAACACTTTTCAGCGTAAAAACCTTCCAACCCTCTTTCGAAATGATCAACGCCTCCCCTCATCTGCCGAAGTCACACCTTTTGAGGCGGATATCTGGACTCATCCCGCTTTGGGATTCGTCCCAATCTTCACTGAAGTTCGTGCCAAAGGACCGGCGCTGCAGCCCGGGTCTGTGAGCTGTTCCGATTCTGTTCTGATTTTCGCCATTTTCAGAGCGCCGGAATCGCGAAAATCCTGATAAACACAATCTATTTGTCCCCGCCGGGAATCGAACCCGGATTTAAGGTTTAGGAAACCTCCGTTCTATCCGTTGAACTACGGAGACGACTGATTTTTGACGGCTTAAAACTTTTTGAAGCGCCAAAGAGCTCAAAGTTAGAGCAGAAGTGAGAGTTTGTCGCTCCTGGTCTGTCAGCATTCGGCTATGCCCCGATTATCGCAAACCGCTGGCCACGCGCCATCTTTTTCAGGCGTCGTCCTTTGTCATCAAGTGATTACATCAAGTCACCCCATAGCCCTGTTGGATCGGACCGCTCCCACGCTTCCCCCCTTAGTCCCTCACGCGCTTCAATTGAAGATCGGGCTTCCCCGCCTCCCTGCGCGAAACTCCCTTGAGCAGCGCGTGATCAAACTCAATGGTCCCCTTGTCCGTCTCGACCACGAACGGCTTGGTCACCGTCCACTTGAACCTGCCTCCCCATCCTTTCGTGGCCCCATCGGGCAGAAAAGTGAACTTTCCCTTTGGATCATCATTCCAAAGCCAGGACGTGTTTTCGAGTCTGTGCTGAAATTGTTCCGCGGTTTCTGTCGAATCGCCACCCGAGCGTTCCATACTTCCGATCTCCTGTTTGATCGCGAGAGCCTGATCCAGTTTTCCCGCCTTGGTGTAGTCGTCGAGCAATCTCTTCAGGTCCGAGACATAACGTTCTCGGATCGGCTTCACCGCGTGCTCCACCGTTTCGTTATAAGTGCTTTTGAGTCGCATCGCATCCTCCGGCAATTTCCCCGGCTCCTCACCGCGGCACAAACAAGCCAATACAGGAAAGGAAAGTGGAATCAATAGTGCGGCTCTCATCGCTTCCGGGCTAACCCAAATGTGCCACACCCGCGAGACAAAAGGACGGGTTCCGCTTTTAAGATAACAAACCTCAGGGAATATCGATGCGGATGAGGCTCTGCGATTTATCCGTGAACGTAGCGAGCAAGGAAACGGAACCGCTGGCGTTAAAGCTGCGCGTCGCGCCGAGGCCACCGGGGACGGCGTTGAGCAAACTCATCGACGCCACGACTTTGCCCGGCAGCGTCTGGCCGGTGCGCAAGAGCAGGCGCAGCTTGCCTGTGGAATCGACGGCCCACAGGCCTAGATTATTTTTTGCGGTCACTCCGGTCCCGTGAACTTTTGCCAGAAAGACCGGGCCCGCGCCGTCGCCGCTCGGCAGCGCATAGGAAACAAAGCCAGACCAGAGTACGTTAACAATCGGAGCGCCCGTGCTATCGGGCGGATTGATCCCCAAGCGCGCCACCCGCGAGGGGGAACTCGATGAGGTGGCGACAAAGAGAGCCGCCTTGTTCGCCGCAGTGACTCCGGAGCCCGCGAGGGTCGCGAGAAAGGTGATGTCGCCGGCATCGTTCGTCACGGGATCGAAGAAACTGGCGAACGTTGCGCCGCTGGTTCCTCCGGCGACGCCGCCTTCGCGCGCCACTGGCTCGAGATCCGCACCGTCGGCGCTGAAGACAATCGCGGCATCATCCTTCGAATTCACAGTGTCGGATTTCGCGAGCAAGGCTTCGGTGGCGAAATTTTTCCCCGCGCTCCCGATGACTGGCAACCCGAAGGAAGCCCATTTCGATCCGGCAACGGCCGATGGCCCATCGCCGGTGGAGACCGCGAGCAGAGTCTGCGCGCCGGTGGCATCGATGGTCAAAAGGACCACGCGCCCGTCCATGAGTGTTACTTTACTCACAAAGGCCCCATCCGCCTGCCATCGCCCATGTCCGGGAGAGCCGGAAGCGGGGCTGAGCACGGTAATCGACTTGATCACTGAACTCGGCAGAGCGGTGACCGCTCCACTCGTGCGCAACAGCACCGTCGCGGTGTGGGCTGCGGTTTGGAGCAAGAGTACAGTGTCGTTTTTACTTGTGACCGGGACAGCTAGTTTGTTGGCATGCGTCAGCTTGACGAGCGCGAGCAGGGCCCCATCGCGCAGTGAAAGACTCGCGATCGATTTGAGCATTTCGCCACCCGTCAACCCGGGCACCGATTGTCCGCCACGCAACGCAAGAGTGAGCGTGCTGTCGAAGGCATTCGTCCAAACCGATTTCGCGGTCGCGGACGTGACCGCACCTTTGCCTTGAAGCGTAGCCACAAAAGCAATCCCGCCGCTCGGTGCGATCAAAGGGTCTTCGAAGCTCTTGAAGGTCGCGCCGCCGATGGTCGGTGCCGCCATATTTTGAAAGGCTGGCAAGAGCGCAGTGCCAGCGCCATCTTCCCAATAAATTCCCGCGAGCTTTGTCTTCCCCGCGGTCATTGAGACCGTCGATACCAGATCACGGAAATCACTCAACGCGGGAACGCCGAAGGATTTGATCACCGCGCCATCTGGCAATCCAGTCGTGGTCGGCGCTACGGTATTCGTCATGCCATGACTAGTAATCACCTCGGGATTCGCCGGCCGGGCGAACGCCACCGTCACCGTCGTGGTGCTTTGCGTCGTATTATGCGCCGCATCGCTCACTACGAAGGTGACCGTCGTCATCCCCAAGGGCAAGACCTCCATGGGCGCAGGTGTTTGCGTAATATTCGTCACACCGACTGCATCACTTGTGACAAGTAACGCGCGAAAATCGGGACACGGCGCAGTGCCGACCGGCCCGGCGATCAAGTGCTGTGGAGCGAGCGGCGTGACTGAAGGCGGGGTGGTATCACGCACCGTGACCATAAAGCTGGCGGTGCTTTGGTTACCGGCGGGATCCGTGGCCGTGATGTTCACCGGGGTGTCGCCAAGCGGAAAAGTGCTCCCGCTCACCGGGTCGCTCACAATTTGCACCGGCTCGTGAAGATCGCTGGCCGTCGGCGTAAAGGTGACGGGCGCGCCGTTCGGACTCGTGGCTTCGACGACCTGATCGGACGGCGCGGTGAGCAAAGGCGCGACCGTATCAACAATCACACCGGTCTGGCTCGCCGAGGAGGCCGGGTTGCCGAGACTATCTTTATAGCTAATGGTGACCGTATAGAAACCGTCCGGAATGGCCGTTCCCCCGGTAATTCCAATGACCTTTGCGGAGAGCGGCGACGAGGGATTGAAAGAGATATCGTGCGTCGTGGCGGTGAGTTGTGATGCAGCCAGCGTCAAAACATAGTTATGTCCGGCATCGCTAAAGGCCACGGTCAAGGTGTTGGCCAGCGCGGCCTCCGGCAAAGTAAAGATCACTTCGACCGGGCTGCGAACCTGAGCGCCGGTTGCCGGCGTGAGCAGTGTCGGCGTTGCCGTCACTGTATCGATGGTCACGCTGGTTGCGTCGGTCGTCGCCGAAGCAGTGAGGCCCGCATTCCCCGCTACATCCTTGAAGGCAACAGACAACGCGGTCACGCCCTGCGGCGAATTCGCAGCCACGGTCAGCGACGCCGTCCAGTGATTGCCGGTGGGATTAAGCGCCGTGACTGATTGGCCGGCAAGCGTCACCGTCGGCGTCACCAACGTTTCGCTCGCTGTAAACGATAGCGTGATCACATCGCCGACGGTCGCGAAAGCGCTGCTGGCATTCGTGGAGGAAATGCTCACCGCAGATAGTGCCGGCGCGGTTCGGTCAACCGTTACGCTGCTGCCATCGGTGGTTGCCGCGACACCTGCCCCAGCATTCCCAGCCAGATCCGAATAGGTAATAGAGAAAGGCACAGCGCCTTCCGCACTGGATGAAGTAACATTGATCGAAGCGGTCCACGCATTGCCCGAACTATTGCTCGCCGTCACGCTCAGCCCGCCAAGCGTCACCGTCGGCGCCTGGATCATTTCCGAGGCGGTGAAGGTAAGCGTGACGCTATCACCCGTTTTCGCAAAGAGCGGATTCGCATTGTTTGACACCAGCTTCACGCTGCTGAGCGTCGGAGGCGTGCGATCGACCGTGACGCCGCTT
>OUNM010261637.1_pt1 | contig 13599 bp, 12 predicted proteins | sample 1769961 | NCBI WGS metagenome assembly OUNM01 (sample SAMEA3914820, study PRJEB12502) | metagenome | biome: forest; material: soil | place: USA | collected 2012-03-12 | depth 0.3 m | reverse complement strand
GGGGGTATAGCTCAGCTGGGAGAGCGCTTGCATGGCATGCAAGAGGTCAGCGGTTCGATCCCGCTTACCTCCACCAAATCTTCAGGGATTTGGCGGTTCGCAGTGAATATATAATGTCCCCTTCGTCTAGAGGCCTAGGACACCACCCTTTCACGGTGATTACAGGGGTTCGAATCCCCTAGGGGACGCCAGGATTGCCTTGGCAATCCCGTCGCAAGACGGGCGAGTTTGATGCGCTTGCGAGTATTGAGAGATATTCGAAAAGCATCCCACGTGGAGTGGTAGTTCAGTTGGTTAGAATACCGGCCTGTCACGCCGGGGGTCGCGGGTTCGAGCCCCGTCCACTCCGCCAAAAATAGCAATGCGCCGAAACCTCGTGGTTTCGGCGCATTTTTGTTTGTGGTCTTTGTTTGTGTCTTACGAAACCAGGCCGCGTGCAGGGGCTGGTGCTGTGCCAGCGTCATCATTCCCGCCATTGCCGTGGGCTTGGGAACTGGTCGAGGCAGGGCGCTGTTCAGCCGGGGCAGACTTCGGCGCCTCCGTGGTGCCTCGTTTGCCGCTGACGACCAGGCGAGCCAGTTTGACGACTTCACTGGCTTGCGCCGGCAGGCCGCCGACCAGCAGCCCCAGGGTCAAGCTCAAGCACAACCATCCCTTTTTCACTCTCGTCATCTCCGGCTCCAGCCTTGCGGTTGGCAAGGCACGGGCTGAAGTGTTGAACAAGGCGTGGCGCGCAACCAGTGCGGCGCGACGAACTGCGCTTTCCGGGGGGTGAACTGCGATCGGGCGTCGATCAACGATTCGGGGCTGAAAAGCAAAACGGGCCCTGACGGGCCCGATCATGCTTGGCGGAGAGGGCGGGATTCGAACCCGCGGTGGGCTATTAACCCACACACGCTTTCCAGGCGTGCGACTTAAACCGCTCATCCACCTCTCCTGCAAGCCTGCCATCATAACCCATCGCGGGACGTGTCTGGAAGACTATTGATGGTTGGCGCTGCGCCAACCACAGCTTTCAGCGCGAAACCTGCAATAGCCCCCCGGCGCGATCACCTCGCATGGGAGATTGCTGCGCCCAAGGATGGCGACGCCATTGACGTCTAGACGGGCTCCGAGAGGCCGAAGGCTTGAAGGGTCGACAGGATCGATTGGGTCGCCTCTTCGCCGATATCTTGTGCAAGCTTTTCCGCGGGCACCAATCGTACGTGCCGAATGTGGGTGTATCCAAGCGTCGCGGCGCGTTGCAGGAATGCCTGCGGAATCGGCAGGGCGTAGAGCGGTGCGAGGTCGGCCGTCGACAGAAGTCGGGTGTATGTCGATGCGGTTACCGTGACGGTGGGTTCACTCAGCAGCCCGCCCGTGCGTCCGGCGCCCAATTCACTGGCGCCCATGTCATGCAGCCAATGCGATAGAGCGGGTGGCTGCGCCGGCGCGTGATTTTCCGCGTTGTCGTTCAGCTTCGACACCGCGCACTGCCGGCAGCCGCAGTCGGGCCAGATGGTCCATCACTTCCCGTTGCCAGGGCAGCGAGCAGACCAGCCTGTTGATCCCGATCAGTTGGTCGTCGAACGTGGCGGTAGTGCCGGGTTCGGCAAACAGCAGGTTCGACTTGATGGCCAGGGGATCGGCGAGCACGGGGATGCCCTCGTCGGTCATCACCCAGCTCCAATACACCGAGGCGGTCCGGTTCGACGTCGACCAGATTGTCAGACCGGTGTGCCGATCCGGGAGGCTGTGAGCGCCCTCGCTGAGCATCGTGAGTTGGTGCCTGAGCTGCGCTGAAAAGAGCTCGAGCTCGGCGCCTGAGACATGGACGAGATCTTGGTTGCGCATGGCCGTCAATCTGGTGCTGGGGTGTTGCGATAGAGTCTGGCTGCCGCTAACCGGACCGGCCAGCGTCAACCTCGCCGCTAGGCGCCATGGAACCTTTGTGATAGGCGCAGCCGACCCAGCATGAACCCCGGCGATTACGAAGCAGTCAGCCAGGCCACCACGCGCGAAGAGTTTCGGGCGGCCTTGTCGAGCTTTGCTGCGCAGATGGACTTCCCGCTGGTGAACGCGCTGCTGGTCGACGGCACCCTCGACTCGACGGATCTGAAGATTGGCGCGATCGGCAACACGCCCTCCTCGTTTCTCGTCACGCACGCTGACCTCAAAAGAATCCGCACCGATCCGGTCATGCATCGGTTGCAGGATGAGCCGACTCCTTTCGTCTGGGATCAGGCCTTCTACGCCAAGCGAGGCATGGGGCATCTCTGGGAGGATCAAGCCCCTCACGGCTATCGGGTCGGCATAGCTGCCTCGCTTCCAGTAGGCGCGGGTCAACGAGTCTTCGTCGGCGTGGACCGTCACGACAAGCTGCCGACAAGCGATTTGCTTCTCACCCGTATGCAGGCAGACCTGCAACTGCTGGCGGTGCATGCCCTCGTCGCGGCCAGACGAATACTTGTAAGGCCGGTCCCACCGGCCATCGAGGCCATGCAGCTGCCGCGCCTGTCGCCGCGTGAGATTGAAGTCCTGCGCTGGACCGATGAGGGCAAGACGGCCTATGAAATCGCGATCATCCTTCAGGTGAAGGAGCGAACGGTCAACAGCTACCTTGAACTCGCCAAGGAAAAACTCGGCGTGGTGGGCAAGAAAGGGCAGGCCGTGAAGGTCGCCAGAGCCCTCGGTCTGATCTAGCGCACTGGATTAGCACAAGTTTTTCTTGCGCACAAGCGTAAGACTTGCCGCTGCCTCGTAAATCGTCGGGAGACGACAGTGGGACCCATCGCGAATTGACCGGCGCTTCAACCGAGTCGGTAGCGCCGAATGATGGCGGTCCGGATCTGTCTGGGCAGCCTAAGTGCCAATCCTCAAACTTCACCATCGAGGTCTGCCATGTCCCTGATCATCGACGTCTTCTTCGAACTCCTCGGCCTTCCCTGCGGAGGTTCCTGAAGGTCCGCCTGATCCCTTCTGTGCGTGGCGCCCGGCTTGGGTGATTTCGAGTCGCCCAAGCACCGCGCCGAACCATAACGCACAGAGGGGACCCTGCAGCTTCAACTGGCTTTCCTCACTCCTCCATGAGGAATTTCGTTCGGCGCCCCCCGGACGTATTTAGCCCGGCCCTAGAGCCGGGCTCTTTTTTTGCCGCCGGCATTCTGCTGCGGCTTGCTTTCGTCAGATCCGCGCGCCGCTCTTGATGAGAGTCATGGCCGTACCGATCAGCCCACCAACCTCGCTCATATTGCCTGGCACGATCATCGTGTTGTTCTTCTGGGCGAGTTGGGCATAGGCCTCGACGGCTTTTTCGGCGACCTTGAGTTGCACCGCCTGGTCGCCGCCCGGTTGCTGGATGGCGGCAGCGATCTTGCGGATGGCGTCTGACGTGGCATCGGCCACCGCCGTGATGGCGGCGGCTTCGCCCTGGGCCTTGTTGATCTCGGCCTGCTTCTGACCTTCAGACTTCGCAATCGCCGCCTCACGCTCGCCGGTGGCGATATTGATCTGCTCCTGTCGCCGCCCCTCCGACGCCGCAATCAACGCGCGCTTTTCGCGTTCGGCCGTGATTTGCGCCTGCATGGAGTGCAGGATGGCGGGCGGCGGCGTCAGGTCCTTGATCTCATAGCGCAATACCTTGACTCCCCAGTTCAGGGCCGCCTCGTCCAGGGCCTCGACGACCGAGGTGTTGATGAGGGCGCGCTCCTCGAAGGTGCGGTCCAGTTCCATGCGGCCGATGACGGAGCGCAGCGTCGTCTGCGCCAACTGGGTGATGGCGACGACATAGTTGCTGGCGCCATAGCTGGCCCGCATCGGGTCGGTGACCTGGAAATAGAGGATGCCGTCCACCGTCAGCTGGGTGTTGTCCTTGGTAATGCAGACTTGGCTGGGCACGTCCAGCGGAATTTCCTTCAGCGAATGCCGGTAGGCCAGCCGGTCGACGAAGGGCACAAGGAAGTTCAGACCCGGCGTCAAGGTGGCGTGATAGCGGCCCAGACGCTCAACGACCCAGGCATGCTGCTGGGGGACGACCTTGATCGAGCGCACCACGAAGATGGCCGCGATGACGAGGATGACGAGTGCGATTTCCATGAAGCCTCTCGGGCGGTTGTGAACGGAGTAGGGCGCTCAGCGGTCCAGCAGCAGACAGCTGCCTTCCACGGCGCGGATCACATGCCGGCCGCTTTCGGCCGGCGCGTTGCCGATGAAGCGTGCCCGCCAGGCAGCGCCGCGGTATTGCACCTGGGTCAGGCCCTCGGCAGACCAGGTATCCACCTGCACGCTCTGGCCGATATCGAGGTTGACGTCCGGGTTGCTGGATGCTGGCGCCGCCTTGGGCAGCCCGGCTCGGCGCATGTGGAGGAGTGCTACGGCCGCACCGCCAACGATGGCGGCCACCACCATCTGCCCGACGACTGCCAGGCCGAGATGAGCCGCCACCGCACCGGCAGCCGCACCCACCGCCAGCATCAGCAGGTAGAAACTGCCTGTTGCCAGTTCGGCAGCCACCAAGAGCCCTGCCGCTATCCACCAGACGGTGGCCCAGTTCCAATCCATCTCGCCTCCCGAGGCTGTGGTGTCGATCCAGTTTAGACCCGCAGGACACGGTCAAGACACCTCGCGGCCCTACACTTCGCCGCTTCGTTTTTCTGATGCCCCGCTCCTGGAGGCCGCCATGATCCGTTTTCACTTTCCCATCGTCATCATTGACGAGGACTACCGTTCCGAGAACACCTCGGGTCTTGGCATTCGCGCGTTGGCCGAGGCCATCCAGAAAGAGGGCATGGAGGTTCTGGGCGTGACGAGCTACGGCGACCTGTCGCAGTTCGCCCAGCAGCAGAGCCGCGCCTCGGCCTTCATCCTGTCCATCGACGACGAGGAGTTCACGGCCGGCCCCGAGATGGACCCGGTAGTGCTGAACCTGCGCAAGTTCATCGAGGAGATCCGCAACCGCAACCCGGACATCCCGATCTACGTCTACGGCGAGACGCGCACCAGCCAGCATCTGCCCAACGACGTGTTGCGCGAGCTGCACGGCTTCATCCACATGTTCGAGGACACGCCGGAGTTCGTTGCCCGCCACATCATCCGCGAGGCCAAGAGCTACCTCGACGGCCTGGCGCCGCCGTTCTTCAAGGCGCTGATGGACTACGCCCAGGACGGCTCCTACTCCTGGCACTGCCCCGGCCACTCCGGTGGCGTGGCCTTCCTGAAGAGCCCGGTCGGCCAGATGTTCCACCAGTTCTTCGGTGAGAACATGCTGCGCGCCGACGTCTGCAATGCCGTCGAGGAACTCGGCCAGTTGCTGGACCACACGGGCCCCGTCGCTGCCAGCGAGAAGAATGCCGCGCGCATCTTCAACGCCGATCACTGCTTCTTCGTCACCAACGGCACCAGCACGTCCAACAAGATGGTCTGGCACCACACCGTGGCGCCGGGCGATGTCGTCGTCATCGACCGTAACTGCCACAAGAGCAATCTGCACGCCATCATCATGTGCGGCGCCATCCCCGTCTTCATGACGCCGACGCGCAACCACTACGGCATCATCGGGCCCATCCCCGAGAGCGAGTTCAGCCCCGAGGCCATCCGCGCCAAGATCGCGGCCAATCCGCTGCTGGCGCACGTCGACCCCGACACGGTCAAACCTTCCATCGTCACGTTGACGCAGAGCACCTACGACGGCGTGCTCTACAACACCGAGACCATCAAGAAGAAGCTCGACGGCTACATCCCGACGCTGCACTTTGACGAAGCCTGGCTGCCGCACGCCGCCTTCCACGATTTCTACGGCCAGTTCCACGCCATGGGCAAGAACCGCCCCCGCCCCAAGGAGGCCATGGTCTATGCGACGCAGTCCACGCACAAGCTGCTGGCTGGCATCTCGCAGGCCTCGCAGGTGCTGGTGCAGGACTCGCAGAGCGTCAAGCTCGACAAGCACCTCTTCAACGAGGCCTATCTGATGCACACCAGCACCAGCCCGCAGTACTCCATCATCGCGAGCTGCGACGTGGCTGCGGCCATGATGGAGCCCCCGGGTGGAACGGCGCTGGTGGAGGAGAGCATCAAGGAGTCGCTGGACTTCCGCCGCGCGATGCGCAAGGTCGAGGGCGACTATGGCGACGACTGGTGGTTCAAGGTCTGGGGCCCCGACTTCCTGCGTGCCCAGGACGACCAGGGCAGCCAGCCCGTGTCGGCCGACTGGATGCTGCATGCCGACGAGGACTGGCATGGCTTCGGTGCACTTGCCGAAGGCTTCAACATGCTGGACCCGATCAAGTCCACCATCATCACGCCCGGATTGGACATGGAAGGGCGCTTCGCCGCCACCGGCATCCCGGCCTCGGTGGTCACCAAGTTCCTGGTGGAGCACGGCGTGGTGGTGGAAAAGACGGGGCTGTACTCCTTCTTCATCATGTTCACCATCGGCATCACCAAGGGCCGCTGGAACACGCTGCTGACGGCGCTGCAGCAGTTCAAGGACGACTACGACAAGAACGCGCCGCTGTGGCGCATCCTGCCGGAGTTCGTTGCACAGTTCCCGAAGTACGAGCGCATGGGCTTGCGCGACCTCTGCCAGAGCATCCACCAGGCCTATGCCGAGGGCGACATCGCACGCCTGACGACGGACATGTATCTGTCCAACCTGCAGCCGGCCATGACGCCGAGCGACGCCTACGCGCACATCGCGCAGCGCCGCACCGAGCGCGTGGGCATCGACGACCTCGAAGGCCGCATCACGACTTCGCTGCTGACGCCTTACCCGCCGGGCATCCCGCTGCTGGTGCCGGGAGAGCGCTTCAACAAGAAGATCGTCGACTACCTGAAGTTCACGCGCAGCTTCAACGCCAAGTTCCCTGGCTTCGCAACAGACGTGCACGGCCTCGTGCACGAGATCGACGAAGAGTCGGGCCGCGGCCGTTACTACGTGGACTGCGTCAAGGCTTGATCAGGCCGTGCCGAGGCGCCAGGGCAGGCCTTCGTGGCGCGCCAGGTCGCGTCGCACGCCCGCCGGGCTGAGACCCGTCAGGGCGCGGAATTCCCTCACCATGTGAGCGGCGTGGCTGAAGCCGCATTGCGCGGCCACGTCGGTCAGCGGCGCCCCGTCGGCGAGCCGGCGCAGGCCTTCGTTGAGGCGTTCGACGCGCATCAGCGCCTTGGGCGACAGCCCGAGCGCGTCGCCGACGCGGCGCTGCAGCTGGCGTGCACTGGAGGCGGCCACGTCAGCCCATTCGCCCACCCTGAGGGCCGCGGTCGGTACGCGCGGTGGTGCCTGCCAGGGGCGGCGTGCCTGGGCCTTCTCCACCCAGCAATGCAGCTGCTGCTCGATGATCCAGACCTGGGCCGCCGTGCTGCTTGCGCGACGCAACTGCGACAGCAGCACCTCGGCCGCCTGCCAGCCGATGACTTCGGAGGCCGGGCCACGCCGGTTCACCCATTCCGCGGCCGGCAGGTCGAACAGCCAGCTCAGCACGCCGGGCCGCAGCAGCACCGTCGTGATGGCCGGATCGTTGGCATAGGCGCGCCGCGCGGGCTTCAAGCGCGGGCCGGCCAGCTCCAGGTCTGCCAAGGACAGGCCCGAGTCGGCGTCGACCCAGTCACCGCGATGCAGCACCGTGAGGGCTCCCTGCACATTGGCCGGAAAGCATTGCACGGCCGGCAAGGCCGGGCCTTCAGGACTTGGCCGCCGCACGGCGATCGCCTGGACATAGGGCGCCAGTGCGGAACTGGGCGGCAGGAGCTGGGTGCGGCTGGCGGACGAGGTCATGCAGACATGAAGCCGAGATCTTGTGGCGTGAAGGCCGTGATGGCCGGGAAGGCAGTCGCCACGGCGGCGGCGTCCAACCCGAACCAACGCCCGAGTGTCGCGCCGAACTGTTCCAGCGAAGTGCTGGGAATGAGGGCGCCCCGGCTGCCCGAGTCGTCGGCACCGCCCAGGGCCGGGTAGGGGAAGCGGCCATAGACCTGGCCACCCTTCACCGCACCGCCCAGGATGAGGTGGTGGTTGCCCCAGCCGTGATCGGTGCCCGAGCCACTGGGCTGCAGCGAACGGCCGAACTCGCTCTGCGTGAAGCTGGTGACCATCTGCGACACGCCGAGCTCGACGGTGGCGTTGTAGAAGGCGCCCATGGCGTCGCCGAGCTGGCGCAGCAGGTCCCATTGCTGCCAGCTCTGGCCGCTGTGGGTGTCGAAACCGCCCAGCTGCACGAAGAAGACCTGGCGCTTGACGCCGACGGTCTGGCGCAACGCGATGACGCGCGCCACCTGCTGCAGCTGGCGGCCGAGGTCGGTGCCGGGAAAGACGGTGTTGACCGTGCCCGCGCCGCTGGTGCGCAGCAGGGCGCCCAGGCTCAACGCGTCGCGCCTGACCTGGTTGGCGCCCTGAATGAGCTTCACGCCGCCGTCCAGAGCCAGGATCTCGTTCAGGGCCTGGCTGCGTGCCGTGGTGGCCGACGCCGGCCAGGTGCTCATGCCGCTGACGTCGAGGTTGAAACCCGGCACCAAGCTGGCGGTTGGCACCTGCTGGCCGGCCGTGAACAGCGCGCCGCCGGCCATGGACACTGCGGCGGGGAAACGCGACGTGCCGTTGCGAGACACCAGCGCATCGGCCGAACGGCCGCCCCAGCCCGTGCCGCCGCCGCTGCCGTTGCCGGCCTGTGCGAGCTGCATCTGGTCGGAGTGCGAGAACAGATTGGCGGGCAGCGTCGCGGTGCCCGCCGTGATCTGGGCGCGCGTCGTCGGCGCCAGCAGCGGCCCGACATTGGCGATGGCCGCCAGCTTGCCCTGGGCCCACAGCGGGTGAACGGTCTGCAGGCCGGAGTTCAGCGCATAGGGCACGCCATCCGTCGTCGTGATGGGCAGCAGGCCGGCCGACTGGTCGGGCAGGGCCAGGCCGCCGCGCAAGCTCTTGTAGGCGGCGTAGGCGGCCGTGGCCTGGGGCACCAGCACGTTGTGGCCGTCGCAGCCGCCGGCCAGGAAGACGCAAACCAGGGCGCGATAGTCCTCGGTGGTCTGAGCGAAGCCCGGCAGAGCGGGCGCGGCGGTCAGGGCGCAGGCGGCGCGCAACAGGGCGCGGCGGGTGGTGTTGTGAGTCGTCATGGCTGCGCTCCTCAGTGTTGGATGGCGTGCTGGCCGGACAGCAGCGTCAGGTAGAGCGCCGTCTGCATGCGCTGGGTCGCATCGGGCTGGGCATTGATGGCATTGGCCAGGCTCTGGCGCATGGCGGGCGACATGCGGCCCCACAGCAGGGCCTGGTCAACCGCGTTGATCAACGCCGTCGTGTCATTGGCCACCGCGGTGAAGGGCTGCAGGTTGATGCGCATGTTGCTGCCGGGCTGGGTCAGCAGGGCCCACAGGAAGTTGCCGCGCAGCGTGGCTTCGGTCGGCGTGTAGATCTGGAGTTCCGGCGCAGACAGCGTCGTCTGCGGCAGGCGGAAGAGCTGCGAGTAATGGCCGAAGACCGAGGGCGGCGTCAGCGGCGTCTGGCCGGTGCGGCCGATCTCCCAGCTCAGGTTGTTGCTGGCCTGGAAGCCGCCGTTCAGCGCACGCAGTGTGGCGGCGATGTGCTGAATGGGATCGCGCAGCCGGCCGTCGTTGGTGCCGGCTGCGTCATTGCGGGCTTCAGCGTCGAGCAGGATGGCGCGTACGACGGCTTTCAGGTCGCCGCGTACGCCGCTGCCGTTGTTGGTGAACACTGTGGCGACGCGTTGCACATAAGCCGGACTGGGGTTGCTCTTGACCAACTGGCGGATCAGCCGCAGCGACACGAAGGGAGGCGTGTTGGGATGCTGGAAGAGGCAGTCCAGCGTGGCCTTCATGTCGGCATCGGTGCCTTGATTCGCCGCCAGGTTGCAGCCCAGGAAGCTCTTGGCGCGCTGGTCATGGTTGACCTCGCGCAGCACCATGGCGCCGCTGAAGTTTTCCCAGTTGTTGGTGCCGGTGCCGACATAGGTCCAGCCCGTCAGAGCCAGCGCCACCTGCTGGATGGTCGACTGGTCGTAGGTCGGGATGGTGCGGCCGTTCAGGTCGAGCTGGGGCGTGCCGTCGGCATTCAGCTTGACGAGGCCGATGGTGAAGAGCTGCATCAGCTCGCGGGCGAAGTTCTCGTTGGCCGACGAGCCGCCCAGGGGCTTGTTGCTGTTGGCCAGGTCGAGGTATTTGCCCATCTGCGGGCTGCGCGCGACCTCCTCCAGCAGGCTGCGGTAGTTGCCGAAGGCGTTCTTGCTCAGGGTGCGCAGATGTGGCGCGATCTCCTCGGCGTAGATGTTCTTGTTGGCTGAGATGACGATGACCTGGGCCAGGGCGTAGGCGACGCGCTGGCGCAGCTGGTCGGGTGCGTCGGTCAGCCGGTTCAGCATCTGGGCTGCCACCGTCGACGTGCTGCCGTCCGAGGGCGTGGCGACGGTTGTTTCGGCCAAGCCGAACTGCTCGGTCAGCCAGGCCTCCTGGCCCAGGCTCTGCACGCGGGCCACTGAAGTGGCGTTGGCGCCGAAAGTGGCCTGCTCCAGGAAGCGGGCGGTCGCCAGATTGGCCGTGCCTTGGCCGGGGCCCGGAGCGGGCGAGGGCGCCGGCGCGGGGGCCGGGCTGGGGGAAGGCGACGGCGCGGGTGTGGGCGCTGGGGAGGGGGCGGGCGTCGGCGCGGGGGCCGACGCCGAGATCGACAGGTTGACGACGTCCGAGCCGATCGTGCCCAGGCCCGTGGCCCAAACCTGCACCGGTTGGGTCTTGCCCAGCCAGGTGCTGGGTGCGGTGGCCGAGGCCAGCAACTGGGTCGCCGAGACCCGCGTGACCGCCGCGTTCAGGTCGCCGATCTTCACGGCCACATTGGTCGGGAAGGACGCGCCGTTGAGCTTGAGCGTGAAGGCGCCGGCCGGCACGGCGGTCGGGCTGATGCCCCACAGCCGCGGCTGGACCTGGGTGATGCTCAGCGTGACGCTGCCGGATTTGGCCGGGTAGGCCGTGCTGGTCGCGGTGACGGTGACGTCGCTTTGCATCGGCACCGTGGCCGGTGCGGTGTAGAGGCCGCGGTCGCTGACGGTGCCGATCGCGGTGTTGCCGCCTGCAATGCCATTGACCGTCCAGGTCACGCCGTTGGGCGACAGCGGCACGTAGGCCGTCAGCTGTTTGGTGGTGGCAATCGGCAGGCTGCCGCTGCTGTAGACCGTGATGGTCTGGGCCAGCAGCGGGCTGGCGCCGATGCTGCCGGCGAAGGCCAGGGCGGCGATGCGGAGGACGCGAGGTGGGGTCGGGGGCGGGCAGATCATGCGGCGGCTCCGTTTGAGGACAGTTCACCGGTGCAACGCCCGTGCCATGGCCTAAAGGCGTCAAAACTGACGTCGTGTGTCGGTTTTGATGGTGGGCCGCTCGGACCGGCTGACGGTTTCTGTTAACCGCTGACCAAGGATGTCAGTCTTGTAAGGACTTGCGTGGCTGATTTGTGCAAATGTCACGACTTGTAGGGGCAAAAAGAAACCGCGGCGCGCCGGTGTCGGCGCGCCGCGGTTGCGCAGGAAAAGGGCTGGGCCGACTTATTCCATCGCCATGGCCGTGTGGCTGAAGCCGCCGTCCACGTAGGTGATTTCGGCGCTGATGCCGGCCGACAGGTCCGACAGCAGGAAGGCGGCGGTGTTGCCGACGTCATCGATGGTCACGTTACGGCGGATGGGCGCCTGGGCGGCGAACTGGCCCAGCAGCTTGCCGAAGTCCTTGATGCCCGACGCGGCCAACGTCTTGATGGGGCCGGCCGAGATGCCGTTGACCCGCACACCCTTGGGGCCCAGGGCCGAGGCCAGGTAGCGCACGCTGGCTTCCAGGCTGGCCTTGGCCAGGCCCATGGTGTTGTAGTTGGGCACGATGCGCAGGGCGCCGAGGTAGCTCAGCGTCAGCAGGGCCGAGCCGGGGCGCAGGCGCGGTGCAGCCAGCTTGGCCATGGCCGGGAAGCTGTAGGCCGAGATGTCGTGGGCGATGCGGAAGTTCTCGCGCGTCATGCCTTCGAGGAAATCGCCGGCAATGGCCTCGCGCGGCGCAAAACCGATGGAATGAACGAAGCCGTCGAATTCCGGCCAGACCTCGCCCAGTTGGTCAAACAGGGCCTGCATCTGCTCGTCGCTGGTGACGTCGCAGTCGTAGATGAGCTGGGAACCGAATTCGGCGGCGAACTCGCTGATGCGGTCCTTGAAGCGCTCACCCTGGTAGCTGAAGGCCAGTTCCGCGCCTTCGCGGTGGCAGGCACGGGCAATGCCGTAGGCGATGGAGCGGTTGGACAGCACGCCCGTGATCAGCAGCCGCTTGCCGGCGAGAAAGCCCATTCTTGTCTCCTGTGAGGTCTCAAACAGCCGCAGATTCTGGCACGCGCAGGGTGCCGCGACTTGCCGGCATGGGACTTGCACAGTACAATCCGAGCTTCACCAGAAACGAGAGAACTGCGCAGAATCGTCTGCGGAGGTCTTTCAACGAGTCCCGGACGACATCCCCCGGGGCGCGGTATCCGGTGAACGAGTGGGCGGATTCATCCAGCCCATTTTTTTTGCTTTTTCGATTTCTTTTCGCTAGACGCCCGCAACACCGAATGAGTTGGCAAACCGCTGTGGAAACGACCGTGACCGGACTCGGTTACGAACTCGTGGACTGCGATCGCAGTGCCAGTGGTGGAACTCTGCGCGTCACCATCGACAAGCTGCCGGCCCAGGCTGATGCCGGTGAGTTGATCACGGTGGACGATTGCGAAAAGGTCACGCGCCAGTTGCAGTATGTGCTGGAAGTCGAAGCGTTCGAATATTCCCGGCTTGAGGTCTCCTCGCCGGGTCTGGATCGCCCGCTGCGCAATGCCGCCCACTATGCGCGCTTTGCCGGCCAGGAAATCGACATCACGCTGAAGCTGCCTTTCCAGGGCAGGAAAAAATACCGCGGCGTCGTCAGTGCGCAGCCGGATGCGGCGAACGACCAGGCCTGGCGTCTGGTGTTTGACGACGAAGGCGCCGAGCACGCGCTGGACTTCACGCTCGATGAAGTGCGGGAAGCGCGCCTGGTGCCGCAGTTCAGTTTCAAAGGGCGCGGCGGTGAGCCGGCGCCCGATCGCAAGCCCGGCCAGCGGGGCGTCATCAAGCCGAAGAAAGTTCCGGCTAAGAAACAAGCGGGCGAGCCTGACCAGGCGGTGCCCGGCCAAGACAAGGTTGACGGAGGTCTCAAGCAATGAACCGCGAAATGTTGATGCTGGTGGACGCAATCTCGCGCGAGAAGAGCGTGGAGCGTGATGTCGTGTTCGGTGCGGTGGAAGCCGCGCTGGCCTCGGCCACCAAGAAGATTTATGGCGGTGAAGCCGACATCCGCGTGAGCGTGGATCGCGAATCGGGCGAGTACGAGACCTTCCGCCGCTGGCATGTCGTGCCCAACGAGGCCGGCCTGCAGAACGCCGACGCCGAAATCCTGCTGTTCGAAGCGCAGGAGCAGATCGCCGACATCGAGGTGGATGACCACATCGAGGAGCCCGTCGAGTCCGTGCCCATCGGCCGCATCGGCGCGCAGGCCGCCAAGCAGGTCATCCTGCAGAAGATCCGCGACGCCGAGCGCGAGCAGCTGCTGAACGACTTCATGTCGCGCGGCGAGAAGATCTTCGTC
>OUNM010299861.1_pt1 | contig 13609 bp, 11 predicted proteins | sample 1769961 | NCBI WGS metagenome assembly OUNM01 (sample SAMEA3914820, study PRJEB12502) | metagenome | biome: forest; material: soil | place: USA | collected 2012-03-12 | depth 0.3 m | reverse complement strand
CCGCTGAGGCCTCGCCCGCCAAGGAGGCTCCTGCCACCACCGAGGCCGTTGCTGAGACCGCGCCCGTGATCCCCGCCGTCGAGACGACCGAGCCTCTGACGACCGAGGTCGCTGCCGCCGAGGCCGCCCCCGCGGAGACGGTCGAGGCCGCTCCCGCCGCCAACGGCGAGACCAAGCCGGAGGTCAAGGCCGAGAAGCGCAAGAGCTCGCTCCCGTTCTTTGGCAAGAAGAAGGAGACCGCGTCGTCGGACGAGGAGGCTGAGAAGCCCAAGTCGCCCTCGGCTTTCTCCAAGCTCCGTGCCACTATCAAGGTATGTGACTGGACGTTTCGACCTGACCGACAATCAATGATGTCTAACAATCCGACAGGGCAAGAAGACCGAGAAGACGGAGAAGGTTGAGGAGACCCCCGCGGTCCCTGCCATCCCCGCCACCGAGGCCGAGACCGAGGCCAAGGCCGCCGAGCCTGCCGCCGAGGCGGTCGTCGCGCCGATCGAGGTTGAGGCGACCCCCGCCCCGGTTGCTGCCGAGGAGGAGGCTGCCGCCAAACCCCTCGAGGCCACCCCGGTTGTCGCCGCCACCGCTTAGGGAGCGACGCGGGCCGCCGTGTGAGGCTCCGACATGGCATGATCGTGAATGAGCATCGGATCGGACGGGAGACGAAATGCGACGAAAAACATAACTAGAGCGAATTCTCCCAACACACGCCACACCGAGAGGCACAACACCCTCCTTTTCACCTTCCCCCGGGTTTGGTCGGCATCGGATCTGCATTTCGAGATACCCAAGTCAAGATTGGTTCTCTGATACCCCCAGCTTTTGGCTGCGCGCGATGGTGCCAACAGGAGTGGGGTGGCGCATGTGCACCAGCTCCCCGTCGCGCCGCGGCCATTTGCGTTTCTGTTTCTTCCTTTCCTACTCAGCTCGCGAGGTACATGATGCTGCTCTTTTGCCTGTTTTCCACTGTTTTTGATACCCAGAGTATACCCCGCCTATCCTCCCGCTCGGCAAAGAGAAGGCACAGTCGTTTCGGTTGGCTTTGGGTCTGTCTGATGAGGAGGGCGATGCGGGGGTGGTGGAGACGAAAATCACCAGAAAACAACAAAAACAAAAACGGGGTGTGGGATGAAGGGATCATCGGACGGGGTGTTCTTGTCCTTGTTCTCACCACCTAGGGTGAGGGACGAGGGAGGGCTGACCCAAGCAGGACTTGCTAATAGTTAATAATATACCTCTCGCGTGTTGAGTTCGCCTCTACCCAGGTCCGTGTCGTCGACATTGCGTGATGCTTGACATGTCGGCAACCCTCGCTGTTTGCTGTTCAATGGTTTCATGGCCTCGCTCGCCATTCGCTTCCAGGTCAGCTTTCCGCGACTCCCTCCACGGCAAGCCAGCTCCCATGGCCGACCATTCCGGCCAAACAGTTTGCCTTTGAGCACCGAGCGCTGCTTTGGCCACATGCCTGTGTCCGTCACCCACGGGAATAAAGGTTGTCTGAAAACGGCCACAGCATGCATGCCTTGCCAATCCGAAAATATGACAATCGTGGGCATGACGGGACATAAGCCGGCAGTTCATCCTTGACCTACTCGGCCAGCGAGCAAGGCGGCCCCAGCATGGTGCAAGCAAGCACTGCAAGTCTGATGGCCGGCCTTTTGTGTTGCACGGCATCTTGGTGTGGTGGCACTCGCCAGCTGGCTGCCCGCCCCATATCTCCAGGGTCTGAGGGTTCTGCCGGCCTGCCGGACAGAAAGGGGCGCCGGCTTGCGAGGGGCGACCCCACCCGTGTGCAGCGCCCTGGGATTGGCCGGGCGGGCGCTTACACGCTGCCACAACCAGACTTGCACTGCGCTCCCATTGGGCCGGGGCCTGTGATTGACCTGCCACCCGCATCTCTTCAGGCTGGGAGGGACGGGGGGATGGGGTGTTTGCGCAGGCGAGGGCGGCAGCACAGCGCGTGGCGGCGGCCAGCGAGGTTGCAGGGCGCCAGGAGGACGATAGGTCGTCTTTTAAAATCGCCGGGCCCGTCGCCCCCCCTCCTTTTGTCTGCCGTCTTTTTTTCGTGAGTGAGGTGAGCGACTGTAATTGAGGAGGAGTTGATTGCGATCTTTGCCGACGACCACGACGACGACGACGACGACGGCCGGACCCCAGCTGGCAGCCTCAAGCCGATTGCGACCGACTGCCCGTCACTCGACAAGAGATCCCGATCGCCAAGAGCGGCGGCACCCGGGCAGCTCCCGACCGCAGACGGTGACCACCACCACCAACCACCAACTCGAACCTCCAGCCAGGCGAAATGGCACGCACATACCGGATCCTCCACCGGCCGTGGCGGGCCAAGCGGCCATTGTACTACGGCATGGTCCCCGAGCTCGCCGGCATCGTGCCGCTGCTGGTGCTCTTCGGCCTCGCCCAGCCCGACGCCTACCGCACCCTGTTCTGGCGCATCGGCTTCGAGAACAAGCTCAACTCAAACCCCAACATGATCCTCTACGCATACGCCAACCACCAGCCATTGCCGACCATCGCCTTTGTGTGGACGCAGACGTGAGTCCAGCACTTGCCCTACCAGGCCAGGCTCGCCCGCTAACCTGCTCCCTCCGCCAGATTAACCAGCTTCAATGTCGCCATCTCCATCGTGGCCCTCTTCATGCTGCTGGCCAAGATGATCGCCACCATTATGGAGGTCTTTTACCCGATCTTCGGCACCTTTATCAGCTTCAGCATGACCGCCCTCTTCGCCGTCAGCGTCTACGGCCAGGCCGGCCCCGACTACGCCGACTCGCGGTACCCGAGCCCCGTGGCCTGGTACATCCGGTACAGCTGCGACATTGCGGTGCCCTACGGCGCGGCCGGCAATTGCCGCATGGCCAAGGGCGCGTTTGCCGTGACCGTGTACATGATGTGAGCCGCCCATCCTCCGCAACTAGACGAGCGTTATACTGACCGGCTCTCCAGGGTCCTCTATCTCTGCCAATTTGCCTTTGCTGTGTGGGCCATGCTTCCCAACAAGCAGCTCGACCTGGAGGACTCGGACGACGAGGAGTTTGGCAGCCCCCATCAGAAGGACAAGGGCGTCGCCGTCGAGCTGCAGCCCACCCCGCCCAACCAGCAGATGCCGTTTACACCGCGCACCCAGGCCTTCCACACGCTCGACAGGAAACTTCCGCTGCGGTATAGCTGAGCGTGGCGATGAGGGATGAGGGTGCTAGAGCGGTGCGGCGCCACTGCTCTGCTGGTTCGGGGCTGGCAGGTGTTTCAACGGAGAGATATCCACGACACCAAACAAATGGCTTGTACTGTACATGTTGGTCTGCGGCTGAGCGAGCGGGTTGGTTTACATTTTGGAGTCTTGGAGTCAGGGGCTTGGGCATCATGAAGTGATATTTTCCCGTACAACGTCCGTCCGTCAGTGTAGTTGATACACAATCCACACAATGCAGGAGCCCGCCTGCCATAATCGTGTCAACAAACGAACCCGTTGGGTTGCTCATGAACGCGTCACATCATCATCCAAAGAAGAAAAAGAGGGGGAAAATCTCAAAACCACCCCTTACAACCCCACCTCCTCTCCATCCTCAAACCCTTCACCACCACCGAAATCACCATCAACATGCCCAACACCAAAAACCCCAACATCAACACCACCGCCACCATAATCACCACCCTCACCATCAATATCCAAAACAACGCCACTCGCATCCGCAACTTTAACCGTCACAACCCCCCCCTCCTCAACAACAACCCTCTCCCCGACAGTCACATTCCCCAGCCTCACCGGCCTCCCTTCCTGCAGTTCATAGTTGTAACTCCACCCGTCAAAGGTAATACCAGTAATGGCATCGCTCCCGTTGGCCATCAGCCTGCGTATGCCGACCACCCTGCCAGGTTCGACACCCTCTAGGCGGAGGGCGTATTCTACTTCGCCTCTTGGGGGTGTGGAGGAGGGAGGAAGAGGGACTAGGCCTGCGCCGGAGAGGGTTGTGTTGTAGGATAAGAGGTTTAAGATGACGACTGGATTTGATACCGTCAGTCGTTGGGTTTTGGGTTGTTGTTTGGAGTTGGAGGGGAGGGAGGATGTTTGGGAGGAATACTGCTCCGGAGATGGGTAAAAGGGAGATACACAATAAAGATTTACGTACGGCGGGTGAGGCGGGTGCCGGACGAGGTGTAGATTGCGTAGGCGGAGGAGTGGTCCAGGGAGGATGGGAGGGGGAGGGAGACGACGGTGGCCGGGCGGCGGCCGAGGGCGGCCGCGACGGCTATGGAGCCGTAGTAGGGGGCTTTGGTGCCCTGGGTGGTGAGGGAGGTTGGTACGGGTTGCCAGGCTGCGTACTACATCAAAGATCAGCAATGGTGGTTGGTTCCGGCATTTTGGGGTGGTGAAAGGAGGCCTACCCTGTAGTTCGTCCCCATGTGTATGTGCACGCGCTTGAAGCCGACCGAGGCCGCGTAGAGGTTGAAGTCAACGCCCCAGAGGGCCGCTCCAAAGGTGTTGGAGAGGCCGGGCCGGCCCTGGTTGTACAGCGAGTTGGTCTCGCCAAAGATCATGGGCGGTGGCGGATCCGACGCGCTTTGTGCGAGAATGGTGTTGTACTCGGCGACGTGGGCGTCAACAGAACGTGTGGTCACGGCGTGGTTCATCAGCGTGCCCTGGAGGGTTACGCCTGGTGAGGTGGCGCCGCTGATGTAGCTGGATCACCGGTTAGTACATGCCATTAGCTCACACAGGGCCCGAGAGAGGAGTACTTGTGAGTGGAGAAGAACTTGATGCTCTTCTCGTCCTTGAGGCCGGCCGCCCATGCGGCAGGGGCTTTCAGGCGGTTGGCAACGCCGGCAAATGACGGGGCCATGTACCCGTATGCGAGCTCCGGGCAGTGCTCATCGAGGAGTTTCTTGATGGCCTGCGTGCCATTCCGCCACTGCGCAACATAAGCACTCTCGCTCCAGTCGGGCGGCCTCACGGGCCCCTGGGCCGACGTCGAGTACAGATCTGGTTCGTTACCGTACGTCCAGACATACAGCTTGCCCCGGAGAGCGTTACAGGCCAGAGGCACGGTATCTAGCAGAGACTGCCAGCCGCTCGACCTATTACCGCCGAGGCCCAGGTTGAAGCCGTGGGCAAACTTGACGTCCCTCCAGGTGTTGTAGGACTCAAAGTAGGACGGCCCAATGGTAATTGTTGTGGGGTAGTCGTTGGACCGCGCGGGATCGAAGGTGCCCTCGAGGGCGTACGGCAGCGAGGCATTGTATAGGGCGTAGTCCTGGGTGTTGCCGCCAACGCGGATGTACGGCTTGGTGCCGGCGAAGCGTCCAATATTGTCCAGGAGGGTGTCGGAGAAGGTGTTGGGGTGTGAGTTGTTCCCTGGGCGGCTTTAGATCACGGCTTCCAAGACAGGCAGAGATGACAAGGCCTACCGGCAAATTCAGGGAAGCTCGAGAACTCGATGCTGTAGCTCACGTAACCGTCAAGGACGTCGTTGCTCTCGACCGAGCCAGGAACGGCAATCTCGGACCTGACGAGAACAGGGCCGGCGAGGGTGTACAGCAGGGCAACTTGCTTCATGGTGGGCGACACAGCATCCCGCGGGGGCCGAAGGAGGGATTCTGCGACACCGAGGGTGCCGAGGATCTAGGGGTTCTAGAGGGCAACAAGAATCATATACGGGGCCGTGTCATCTCCAAGCGCCGTGGTATAGTGCTCCGTCGTCCTCCTCGCTGCTGCGGGCGAGAAGATCCAGCAATCGGCCGTCGTCTCGGCCAAAAGGTGCATGGGCAGCGGGGCTACGGCTCACAAGACGACCTCGACAGACCTTAGCACGAGCCTAGCAAACACAACAGGAGGGCAGCGTTACGTCTCGCCTCGCTCGGGCGCATGGTGAGTGGCCGGCATGTAATCACTTGGTCGGCTGAATCGAGGGATCGGCAGTGCGGGCGCGTCGACAGGGCAATGGGGGGAGAGGAACGCTGCGCGTCCACGTCTCGGAAGCCCGAAATCAGCATGGGCAAGCCACCCGCAGCTCGGGTTCGAAAGAAGCAATCGCCGAGATGCGCTGTGCTACACGATGTTACTGCAGTTGTTACAGGGCGGTGCCAGTCTGGGGATATTCTGGCCGCAGAATGAGACATGGCAACGTTGGTTGGGGCCAGGACTTGTTTGCGTCGATGTCAATTGGATCCGAATGACAGCATTCTTGGGACTGATGCTGGGGGGAGGTGCGGGGAAACAGCGGGCTGGGGACCTGGGGGAAGCTCCAGGGGCAGCGACCAATGCGGGGATCTTCAGAGTGCTCAGCAGAGGTGGCAGGGAGACTAGGGAGAGGACCCGGACGTGGGACTGAAGCGAGGATCTGAATCTAATATCTGGGCGATCTCCGCCGCCGTTGCAAAAAATGGCGATCGATGGCTTGACTGCTCTCGAGCTGCTGTAGAAATAGGGAAACCCAGCGAAGGTTCCATGCACTCCGCAGTCGGATGATCAGGATCATTTCCCTCTCCGGAGGGCTCCGGGCGCCACGGCGCCCCGGTAGCGCTGCAGACTTGCAGCGGCTGCCGTTTGCCGACGCAAGGCGCCGGGCCGGGCGGGTCTCGTCTGATGGTCACGCAACCGAACCGCGGCCCAGACCAGGGGAGGGCGCGACGTCATCCAAAGCAGGAGGCAGACAGCAGACAACGGCGGGCAGGCAGCAAACCCTGGAGTGGAAGGTGCAGCTGCAACTCCAAACCGAATCTGCAATCTTCCGACTCAGAGTCTTTCCAATTCCCTCCAATCCATCCAATCCGTCCAGTCCATCCATTCCGTCCAATAACTTAACGCAGCGCCAGTCCAGACGGATGAGGATAGCCCTAACCTAGGCTATCTCCCGCCAGAGCCGACACCCGCCCGATCTCACTGGCCCCTTGGCATCCCGTCATCCCGTCCCTCGGCGGCGCCCACACCCACACCACACCCCTGCCCCCCACCGGGCTGTCCCTTATTGCACAACCCACCGTCACGTCTCATGTCGTCGGCCGGGATGACATTTCTACAAAAGGCTCTGTCTTCCACCTCGCGGGTTGCAGCAGCCCGGTCTCAGTTCCGGCGGTCAGCCCTCCCAGCCATCGTCAACCCCTTTTCGCGCCTGTCGTCCACCATGGCTCCCAAGGTGTGTACACCACCAACCATCTCACCATCTCCTCGCACTCCACTTCTATTCTCGTGCATGCGGGCACCCGGCGGCGGCTAACTCGCGTCCAGCTCAAAGACCCCTCCCTGTTCAAGCAGGACGTGTGTTACGTCAACGGCGAGTGGGTAAAGGCCAGGTCAGGCAAGACATTCGAGGTGCATGGTAAGCCGCTCCCGCGTGTCCCAGACCGGTGCGGTCTCGCTCACGCCCGGTCTAGACCCAGCCACGGGCCAGCTCATCGGCACCTGCCCGGAATTCGACGCCCAGGACACCGAGAAGGCCGTCGCGGCCGCCGCGGTCGCCTTCGAAGAGTTCCGCCACAGGACGGGGCGCGAGCGCTCCAAGCTGCTCCGCCGATGGTACGAGCTCATGGTTGAGAACGCCGAGGACCTGGCCACCCTCATCACCTGGGAGAACGGCAAGCCCACAGCCGACGCCAAGGGCGAGGTGACGTATGCGGCCAACTTTTTCGAGTGGTTCAGCGAGGAGGCCCCGCGCATCTACGGCGACACCATCCCCTCGTCGGTCCCGGGCAACCGCGTCTTTACCATCAAGGAGCCCGTCGGCGTCTGCGGGCTGATCACCCCCTGGAACTTCCCCGCGGCCATGATCACCCGCAAGGCCGGCCCCGCCCTGGCCGTCGGCTGCACCGTGGTCTGCAAGGCCCCCGGCGAGACGCCGTACACCCCGCTCGCCCTCGCCGAGCTCGCCCACCGCGCCGGCATTCCCAAGGGCGTAGTCAACGTCATCACGGCGCTCCACAACACTCCCGAGGTCGGCCTGGTTCTCACCACCAACCCTACCGTGCGCAAGGTCTCCTTCACGGGCTCGACCCCGGTCGGCAAGCTGCTGATGAAGCAGTGCTCGAGCACGCTCAAGAAGCTCTCGCTCGAGCTGGGCGGCAACGCGCCCTTCATCGTCTTTGACGACGCCGACGTCGACATCGCCGTGGCGGGCGCCATCGCTTCCAAGTTCCGCTCGTCCGGACAGACGTGTGTCTGCGCCAACCGCATCTTTGTGCAGCGCGGCGTCTACGACGAGTTCGCCACCAAGCTGGCCGCCAAGGTGCGCGAGTTCAAGGTCGGCCACGGGTTCGACGCCGGCGTCACCCACGGGCCGCTGATCCACGACCGCGCCGTCGACAAGGTCGCGCAGCACGTCCAGGACGCGCAGTCCAAGGGCGCCACGGTGGTGCTCGGCGGCCACAAGCTGCCCGACCTGGGGCCCAACTTCTTCCAGCCGACGGTGCTGACGGGCATGACCACCGAGATGGCCATGGCCGAGGAGGAGACGTTCGGCCCCGTCGCGGGGCTGTTCCCGTTCGACACCGAGGAGGAGGTCGTGCGCATCGCCAACGCCACCCAGGTCGGCCTGGCGGGCTACTTCTTCTCGCAGGACCTGCACCGCGTGCACCGCGTCGCCGAGCACCTCGAGGTCGGCATGGTGGGCGTGAACACCGGGCTGATCTCGGACCCGGCGTCGCCGTTTGGCGGCGTCAAGGAGAGCGGGTTCGGCAGAGAGGGCTCGCTGTACGGTATCGGGGAGTATCAGGTCACCAAGATGATTACGTATGGAGGGATGGGGCGGCCGTTGCAAGCTTGAGCATGAAATGATTGGATATAATGACGGAATGACTGGATCTACAAAATAAGAGTCATCTCGGTGTTCCATTCAGCGAGCCAGTATTGTGCTGTATCTGCTAGAGTTGGCTGAATCTGTATTGTGCTGTGTAAGCTGTTGATAGAGCGGTCCAAAGCACTGGGTTTGTGTGTAGTCTAAACCCGCTCACGCTAAGGTATCGTCCAAGATCCAAATTCCCTCTCCAACCTCAAAATCTCCTCCTCGAGGTCAAGCCTGCATTTCGTGCCAGAATGCCTGCCTAATTCTGCTCGGTGAATCTCTATTTCCAAATTCTAGTGGTTGACGGCTCGGTAGGACCGACTCCGAGTCCGCAGCATGGCTGTGCAGCCGCAGCTGTTCATGCTGCATCGCCCCGGCTCCCGGCGCTTACACCGCGGCACGCTGCCGAAATGGGGTGCGTTGCCGGGACTGGGCTCACCCGCTGGCTGCGGAGGACAACAGGAAATATGATAATATGGGCTGGTGAATGATATAGTAGATACCCACCATACTATGTACCGAGGCGCTGTTTGGGGATCTTTCTGGGCGAACTCGCTCGGCCAGTGCAACGGTGTAGCAGTGTAAGGTCTTAGACCGCAGGTGGTGGTGTAAGCTGGAGACCCTGAAATAGAACCCTCCTCCACACACATCCTGAAAGACGTGATGGATTTCAAGATGCACTGCGCTGCAGCTGAACATGCCGATTGCTTCACCTGCCATTTTCGGTTGACGTCCAACATCCATCCATCTATCTGCAAACCCTCCCGAAAATATCTCGACCAAAATCCCCCGGGCCTCCTCCATGCGTTGCCCCGTCTCTCCGCGCACGTCCATTCCAGGACCTGCCTTAGTGCCCGTGCCTGAGGAACAAGTCCCTGCAGCAAGCACCCCGCCAAAACCCCCACCTCAGCCCACAGCCCTGAGCCCACAGGGCCACAGCCCATCCCCGCCAACCGCATGGATGAAACATGAAACAAATCCCACCATCCCCACCAACCCCACCACAGCAACCTTGAAGCCCATCCAACAGCCACACCAACGCAACCGCGGGCCGCACGTTTCGTTTCGATTCCCTCCTTCTCAGCCCGTAAGAAGGAACAGGGAGCGGGAACAGGATCCCTGGCAACAGACACACATGCAAGGGACCCAACGGGTCACACCGGGCCGCCGCCGGGTGTGAGTGGTGCGTGTAAGCGCAACAGCCGCGGCATGGTATGGCATGGCATGACATGACATGATGTTTAGGTGAGGGCACTGCCTCTTTCATGGGCAGACTGCTGTTGTTGAGAATTGGCATTGGGATGGGGGGTTCTTGACATTGGAGCGTGCTATGGAGATGGCATCGTTTGGTTTCGCTTTGCTTGCTGCGGCCTGGTTCTTACGGGACGTTTCCCTTGGTGGTGGGTGCGGAATCCTCTCCGCCCTCCTGCCTCTCCAGTCAAGCTCGGCGAGAGAAGGCGTGGGTGTGGAGAGCGTCTGTTGGAAGACAGCACAGGACATGAAACCCGATGAAGCTCGGCATTGGGGTCGAAGACGAGGCCTTTTGGTGATGTGCGTGCCTCTGGCCGCCGTCGTGGGCCGCCGCTCGCCGAATCTAAGGCCAAGAGGTATTCTGTGCATGCACACCGTACAGTTGGTGGATCCTGGCACGCGGGTAAGCTGCATCCGCCTCTGCATCGCGGCAGGCCAAGGGTAGCCCCGGCAGCAGCGGGGCAATGCCCGCTCAGAATGCAGTGTACGGGCGGGACGATGGACGGCTGCTGCTGCACGGCATGACATGTCTGCTGCGGCTGGTTGGGTCGTCTGATTCCTTCGTCGTTGACTGCCGCCCGTCTGCAATGCAATCCTCGCGGGAGCCAAGTGGACCTGTCATGGGTCGCATCACTTGCAGCACGTCGAGATGCTGTGCTGGAGGGCAAAGCTGGCTGTCGGAACATGTCAACAACATCAATGTGCACAAGACATCATGATAGGTTGGATGGTCAGCAAGTGTGTAGCAGGCATGTACCTGTATTGCTCCAATCGTATCTTATATACACATCGCCAGCTTCCGAACCAATCCAAAACCCAGCGGCGTGATTTCTTCCACGTAACGTAACTGACATCTGCTGCGTTTGCCTCCACACATCGACACACATCCTAAAAGAATGCCTTCCGGTAGACCCCAAGCCCAACCCCCAACCGATCCGGAAAGTAAAACAAACCAAAAGAATGGCCAAGAAGACCTCCAAAAAAAGGAATGTGGTATCAAAAAACAAAAACACACCAGCAAAGAGTCTCAGGTTCCCTCTTGCGCCCACCCCAAATGCATGCTGCCAGACGATTTGTGAAACGCCAGAGAAAATAGAAAGCGAAGAAAAAGAAAGAATCAAAATATGCTCCCCGTCCTGTTTGTCCTGCCTGTTTGGCTGCCCAGAGAAAACACCCGTAAATGGTAATGGAAATGACCGGACCCATATCCTGCAAGTACCTGTCTGTCTGTTTCAGACACCGAAGTGGCGGACGAGGAAGAATGAAAGAAAAAGAAGAGAAGATACAAGATAATGTGACAATGCCTCCTCACTCGGCGGCATATCTCCCTCTCTCCGCAAAGTCCAACAAAATCAGACACGCCCCCCCTCGGGCGCCGCAAACCCAACCCCGCTCACATGCTCGGCATGCCAGTTCAGGAAATCCCCCAGGTCGTGGGACAAGTTGAACCCCATCGGCACGACGTACTCGTTGCCCTCGACGTCGTGGCTCACCACGAGGTCCATCATGGGGCTCTGCGGCAGGCTCTGGATGCTGTCGACCGAGGGGCGGCGCGCCGAGTCGATGGCCAGGTTGGCGTGGTTGCGCTGCCGGCCGAAGGAGGCGGAGCAGAGGGATGCCAGGGACGTGGGGGATGTGGGAGAGAGCGGTTGTTGTTGTTGTTGTTGTTGTTGTTGTTGCTGTGGTGGTGGTGGTTGCTTCGGGATGGGAGGGGGTGGGCTGAAAGTGGTGCTGCTTGCGCTGCGGCGGTGGCTCTGGCGGGAGGCACGCGGCGGGTTGAGGGAGGGGGTGGGCGGGAAGAAGCGGCCTGCGATGGAGTCGCTGAGGGCCAGTGCTGCTTTGCCTTTGGGCTCGCTCGGCGCGGGCGGGTCAATGCGGCGGATGCCGGGGCTTCGGCTGGTGGTGCTGCTGCCGCCGACGGTCCGCGGGCTGCTGTTGGGAGTCGAGGTCGGCGAGGGCGGCGAGAGGGCCGGAGTGCGCGGGAGGAGCACCGGGGTCCACGGCTGGCTGGGGGTGCGCGGCTGGCTGGGCCCGATCAGCGTGCCGGAGCTCTGGAAGCCGAAGCTGCCGAACCACGAGACCAGCTCCTCGAGCTCGTCGAGCTCCGCCTCGGACGGGCGCGAGTAGTCGGTCGGCTCGCTGAAGAAGTCGCCCGCGCCGCCGAGGATCGCCATCTGAAACGCTGTCCAGTCGAGCGTGTCGTCCACGGCCGCGGCCAGCTTGCCGATGGGCAGGTCAGCTTTGGCCAGGCGGATCTGGCCGTGACGGAAGGCCGGCATGGTCAGGCTGTAGGGATTGCTGCGCAGGAAGACGTAGTCGTCCGAGTAGGTCTTGCTGCTGGCCGAGAGGGGTGTCGGCAGTGATTTGGCCGCTGACAGGGTCGCCTCATCGGGGCCCGTTGTGACGATCTCGGGAATGGTGGGCAGCGGCGGGAGCTGTCGGCTCGGCAGACGGCGGTGCATGGGTGACGACTTCATCGGCGGCGGCAAGGCCGACGCGGCGAGCACAGCCTGTCCGGCCGACTCGTCCTCCATCGTCATCATGATTGGTAGAGCTCCGTCGTCGTCGTCGTCGTTCCCATCGTAGCATTTGGTGGTTGGCGAGTCCGGAAGCTGCAACGGCAATGGCCCTTCTTGTCCCGTCTCTTGTGCTTGTGAGTGGACATTGAATCCCTCCGTCCCAGTCAGCCGCAATTGCAGCGGCCCCGTGGGCGTTTGGCAGTCTTCCTGGCCAAGTTCCGTCTCCTGAGGGACGACAGAGGCGCGGGGTGTCACCACGTCCTCTTCCGTTGCTGCGGGCTCGTCCAGGCTGAGTGGCTCAACTGGTGCAGCGGCAGCGCCGCTTTTATTGTTGACGTGCGTCACGCCCAGCTCCGGAGACCTCGTCCAATGGGCAGACCTGCTCATGCGGATCTCGCGCAGCGTGCTCTCGGGCAGCATCTCGTCGACCTCGACCCGGTGGAAGATGCGAATGGTGAACAAGTCCTTGGCGCTCTCGGTCAACTGCCACATGGACGATTGCCTGTCCGGGGCACGTGGCCGGCGCCGGGCCTTCTTTGACTTGGCCCGCTTTGGCCGCGAGTTGGAAGGGAGTCGGGCTTGGGCGGGAGACAAGGGAGCTTTCATCGACGCCTTTGTTGGGGACTTGACCGACTTGACGGATCCCTGGCTGCGCCGTTGCGATTTCCTGCGCATTGGAGGGGACACGGGCGAGGCATTCTTGGGCTTGGGAAACCTGTCGAGCTCGTGATCAGACAGTTTTGCGTTGCTCACGACCTGCTGCAGCTGGGAGGATGTGTCGTCCGCGTCGGAGATGACGACCTGAATCTCCTGGCCGAAGAGGGCGTGGTTGGCTCCCGCAAATGTTTCAGGCGGCGGCGTGATGACCATGATTGACTCCGGCGATACCGGCTGGCTGCTCGTGGCAGGTGTGGATGGAACGGTGTCTGGCGGGCTCACCGGTGTCTCCAGGACCATCTCGATCTGGTGGGGAGGGGAGGAAGGTGGTGTTAGTTGCGTGTGTTGTTGAAGTGTGCGAGCCGAGACTGGGCTTCTGCTCCGTGACCGTTG
>OUNM010880896.1_pt1 | contig 13615 bp, 17 predicted proteins | sample 1769961 | NCBI WGS metagenome assembly OUNM01 (sample SAMEA3914820, study PRJEB12502) | metagenome | biome: forest; material: soil | place: USA | collected 2012-03-12 | depth 0.3 m | reverse complement strand
GCGTCTCGAGGATCTGGAGAACAAACTGCTTGTGGACGAGCGAGTCCGTACCCCGCCAGAGACTAACCAGCAGGTGATCCATGTCCATCCAGCTGGAAACCCAGGCCCGCTTGGCCACCTCGACCCAGAGCTGGGCGATCTTGTTCCTCAGGTACGGCGGGTCGTCGGCCGACACGGTCTCGGCCAGCTGGAGAACCCACGTGCGAAGATACTCGCGGTGCTCCGCGCTGTATTCCTCCCATTTCTGTTTCACCGCGTGCTCGAGGAGCGACAAGCCGTAGTGGCGGACGATGGGTTCTTGGGGTTTGTTAAACGCGAGGGTGAAGCCGTGCGAGGGGGCTTCGCCGAGGGTCTTGACGTGTTCGAGAAAGGCCTGGGCCTCCTGCCGAGCCTGGTTGGGCGAATACGGACTGTGGACGATCTTGAGGGCTTCGTGGATTTTCGAGAGGATGGCCTCACCGCCATCGCCGCTGGCAGCCCCCGCGGCTCCGTTCGGCGGCGCGGCGGTCGACATGGCGAGCGAGAATCACGCCCGGGTAGCGCTGCAGAGGGTTTGCCAAAAAGCCGAGGCGGTCGGCGCGGAGGAGTGGCCACCGAGGTGCAGCGCAGGAACTGATCAGGCCTGGGTCATGAGATTGAAAAAGAGTTAGGTCTGTGTGGCCGGTGCTTGGTGGCTGCCAGTTGTCATGCCGTCTCTGGATCGAGTTCCCAGCGGCCGTTGACAATTAAAGTCGGTCCCCACCGTGCGCCTATGGGTCAGGCCGCACGCGCGCTCAGGCGCGAACTGCGTCAGGTCTTCTTTTGGATTAGCGCGGGGCAGGTGCCTGGCAGCCTGAGTGGCAGGCTGCTAAAATAGTTTGCCAGAGGCGGTGAGTGGTTGCGTCACACCTCGGTCAGGGGGGTCTCGGTCCTTCGGGGCATCTCACTCACAGCCTTGCGGAGCTCAGCTGTTTTCCCCTACTCGGACGAAATGAGGTAACGCCGTATACTTGCAGACTTGCAGTCATTTGAGATTATGGGCTGCAACTAGACTCTCTCCCTTTCTTTTTTTCTTTTTCTTTTTTGTTTTCTTCTTTTCTTTGGCATTTTGGCTTTCTTCCTTTCCATCCCTTCCTCCTTCCTTCTCCATGCCTGTCTCCTTCCGTTTTGTGTCAAACTTGACAAGGGTCCTTGGCCAGCACCTAGAGTCCTGAGACATGAGCTTCACTGGGAAATACAAGGAGGCACAGTCGAAAACACTTCAACTTGATTCATACCGCCATGTCAAGTTCCCACAGACACAACAACTTGTCGTAAAAACTGGTCGACACGACCGACAGCTTGTCCTTCCACCCTGGTTGGAAATCGCTTCCGTAATTCATGCTCTTGTGCTCCTCGAAACGGCCGAGGACGCGAAACTGATGCTGGCCATCCACCGTCTCCGCCAGTTCGACAACCCGAGCGCCGGCGTGCATGCAGGAGGCCAGTATCCTCGCTCGCCAATTGTAGCCCCGGTTGGGCGAAGTGTCCATGTCAATCAACTTGAGTCGCCAAACCCCTCCACCCAGACACTTCTCGGCGAGATTCTTGGGCTTGCCAAACGGCGGCACCGCGAACAACCGAATATGTTCGTCATAGCTTCCCGTAACAACCAATTCATGGCCGTCATCTTGCCCAAGCAGGGGCAGAATTGCTGTGACTCCAGCATCGTGGCCTCTCGATTCGAGTGCGGGGAGCGATTCGGCGAGGCTCCAGTCGATCCAGTTGCACGTCCTGAGCCTTAGTTTGGAGTCGTCGCCCCCGGAATACACTCTGAAGGACATGTCGCCAGTCCCTTTCGCTTGGTCGGACTGTCCGGGGGCGGGAAGCACGGGGGAGATGGAGACACACCATGTCTCGAGCATGTGCGTGATGACGGGCTCCGTATCCAGCTCCCAGCTCCCGTCGAACGTTGGCAAGCGCACGAGATAGACATGCCCAGTGGAGGTGGTGACAGCCATCGTGCCTGCCCGCAACGGGTGCCACCCAAATGAGAGGAACAAAATCTCTTCGCCCACAGACGGTTCGATCTCGCCTCCAGACATATCCGCGATATCCATGGTGTTTAGGTGTTTTAGCGGCTCCGCCTGGTCAGGGACCAGCCTAAACACGGCAAGAGTCGCAGTGCTCGAAACAACAGCACAAATATCGCGACTACCTTCGTGGGGGTTGAATCGGAGATCCAGAAGTGCCGAGGGCTGAGGAACAGTCTGAATGTGTGTTCTGAAGGGAGAGTTAGTGTTGCTCGAGGATCAATATCCACGAACTCGCCCACTCACACGAGATCGTCCACAAGCTGGAAGGCTATGATGCTGCCGTTGCGACTCTGCGGCTGCTTTGGTTTTGTCCGCTGGCCGCCACCCTCATCATCGGAATCACCACCGGTGGCTGCATCAGCATGGCTCTCGCCCGCCCCATCAGGCTGCAAAGAGTATGTTCCGACCAAGAAGTATGAGGGGTATGCAGGGCAAAACTCCACACAGCTCGGCGGGAGGTCCAGAACCTGAGATCTGATGGAGTGAACCAACTTCCCTTCCTCTTCGGCCATCATATGGAAATTTCCAGAGCTAGCTGTGAGGTTTTTTGGGGAAATTAAGAGGTCAAAGGGTTTCGTTCTTTCTGTCGTTGTTCGTGGAGAGAGTTGCTTTGTGCACCCACTTGCTTTTTTTGGAGGCCTAACAATTCTTTCACGTTCCGGATTGGCCGATTTCACTCTCAGTCCGACGGCTCGCAGCCTCCAACCCCAATGTAAGGTGCAATTGGGAGAAAATGATTCTGGGATCTTCAAACAGAACAAACGACCCCGCAGCTAGTTGCAGGTGGTCAATGTTTTGGCTGAAATTTATAAAAACTTTCCTCTGACTAGAACCACCGGGCTTCGACTCTCCGCATTCACCTCTCCAAGCTCCCCAAGCAGCGAATCAACAACGGTCTCATCAACTGGTCCAGAAGAAGGGTTGCACCCAACCCCAACAACATGGACTCCGATTCGGATTTCTACGGTACCCCCCTCTCTTCCTCCCTTCCTACCACACAGCACCGCCCAGCTCACACCATCTCTCCAGGTGACGAGGAAGTCGTCTCAGCCCTCGAAGGCCGCGTGGCCAGGTTCGACATCGTAACCTGGTGGGACCGGCAGAGTGCCATGACAGCCCACATCCACCACCAACAACAGCTCCTACAACTCCAACAAATCCAACACCCGGCCGCAGACCAAACGACAGCAGCCGCTGCCCACCCCTTCGACCCCTCCTCCTCCGTCCGACACCCGTCCGAGTCCATCCCAGCCTTCCTGGCCCGCCTCCCGCCCGCCACCACCGACTGGCGCCCGGGCATGGACTGGATCTGGATCCAGAGCCCATACCAGCTCCCTCGCGCCGCCCCCGCGCTCGGCCAGTTCCGGCAAGGCGGCGCCGAGCGCTTGGCGCTGCTGACGGCGTTCCAGACGATGGCGAGCGCAGCAGCCGCTCCCGCGGGGCGCGTGGCGCGGGACGTGGGGCGCGCGCGGCGCGAGGCCGTCGCCGACCTGACGGCGCTGGCCGGGGCGTGCGGCATGGTCTCGGGCAAGTGGATGCTGTTCCCCGAGCCCGGGCACGTGAACGAGGTGTGGGGGAGGGTGGCGCGGGCGACGGCGGAGGGGTCGCTGGGCGATTGCGCCAAGGTCGAGACGCGCGTGACCGCGGATAAGGAGAGGCTGGTGTGTGTTTACACGCGAGATTTTCGGGATAAGGACGATGTGGCTAGGGTGTTGAGGCGGATGGCGGAGTTGGAGTTGGTGAGGCCGGGTGGGAGGCTGATTTACTACAAATCTGGTAAGTGGTGGTGAAGGAGGTTGTGGGGTTTGGGACGAGGCTTACTGACTCTGGGGCTGCAGATGCGTGGACTGAGTTGGGGATCTATGGAGGGAATGAATGGGGAATCGGCGCTTCGATGGTAAGTTCTCGCCTGACTGGTGGTCGGGCAACGCCCCCTGATGTCGATACTAACCATGGCAGTTCTCCTCGAAAGATATTTTTGAGCATATCAGGAAGATGACCTCTGGGCAGTCGTGATTTGGCGTGGGGCCATGAGCTGGGCTGTGTTCATTTTTTTCTATTGCTTTCAGGCAACGCCACAGATACCCTTACAGCGTACTTTATGAGGAGATGGAGTTTCAGGGGTAAGCACAAGATCCTGTTCAGCGGTCTCGTTGAGATGGGACCCAATTTTGCCCCTAGCGCACCCTTAGACTCGCGGTCTGTACAATGGAATGATAGCACCAAGAGGCTGTTCGTCTTCCAAGCATATACCTGTCCCTTCGGTGCGAATTCTTGTACAACCCTGGGTTACCCACAAACACCAACCCTGGTGGTCCTCAGTTGCAACATGGGAGGGTTGGAAAATGACTGCATAGGAGCTGATCTTTCGAGCCGGTCGGGGCCGCAGGATCGGGGCAGGGTAAAGAGTTGGCCAGTCGACTCACGTGCAGCCTCGCCAGCAAACGCCGCATCACCAGTAGATAGCTGGATCTCCCTTCCCGCAAACAAGAGCGAGACGCCGTCAGCTCCTCGCGACGTAACGGGTTCGGTGTCTCTGTTCTCAAAGAGATAGCCATACCGCTAACTCAGAGGCGACTCAACACCATCAAGAGCAATATCTCCGGCATCATCCGGGTCGGTCGACTTGAGAAGCAGCACCAAGCGGAAGGCACTGTTTCCGTTCAGGTAGTACCTGTGCAGTTTCTTGGACCGCAGGAAACCGAGTCGCTCGTAGAGCCTCATGGCGGGAATGTTTGTCTCTTCTGTCTCGAGCACAATCTCCTCTGCATTGCGCTCAGCCATGGCGTCGATGGCCATCCTGACTAACTTCGTGGCCACACCGTGTCCTCGGTGTGCGGCGGACACGGCAAGCATGGCGATGTATCCACGAAGGGTGGGGGCGGAGTGGGAAGAGTGCATCTCGAGCTTGCATATTACCACGCCGATGAGGGAGGAGTCGGTGGGGTGCAGTGCCTGGATGGAGAGCATTCGTCAGAACAGGGGATAACGACAGGGGGGGCATGACGGCTGGTGACTGACCATGAAGCAGAGATGGCCCCATTGGTAAAGGAAATAGCGATAGACATATACGCTATACGGTTCGCTCAGGTCCTTCGATATGAGAGCGCGAATGCCGGGCAAGTATTGCGATTCTAGGGAGTGTTGGTATTGAATGTAGTTCAGCTCGCCCGGGAGCTCGGCCTTCGGGAGCGTGCTGGCGGTGTCCTGGCTCGAGGCATCAGGGGCCGCCATCGCGTGCGATCGAGCCGCGATCCGGTTGTGGCTCAGTTGGCAGTCCGGAACAGTCGTCGAAATGTTTGTAGGTGTTGGAAATGATGAGAAACGTTCGCCGTGTAAATGCGTCCAACCTTGAGTGCTTGCATCGAAGAGGAGACGACAACGGCTGGTGCCTCGCGATGCGGGGACCGAGAGATCGGATGGGTCAAACGCCCGCCGTCATCGATTTTCACATGCAAGACCGGAAAAACGCGTTGCCATTGGTGCGAGCTATGGCAGTGGGTCCATTACGGACTCAGGTTCCTGGGACCAGATCTTGGAGATCATCGCGGGTTTCAAGACTTTTGAGAAAAAAAAGTGGAAATCGGTACTGTAGTGAGTGGTAGAAGAGGCTCAAATTGTCGGGCAAATCACCGCAGCGGCACATGGCATCCACAATGTCTGCCAAATAAATATCGCAGCACCAGGCTCCCTTCTTCTGTCTTGTGGTGTTCGTCAGTGGGGTAGAGTCCTGTGGGGCTGCAGACGTCACTGGTACATTGCCGCTGCTTCCAGGGTCACAGGGGGTTCCGAAAGCAGGGAGCTTGTTTCCAAAACCAACACTCCCTCGGGGACGCCGGCTCAGTCCCACAGCGCACTGTGAGATTTTCTCGAGCTTGCCCATAGACAAGTTCAAATCTTTGCGCGCAACCCCAGGAGCGTGTGTATGGGACAGCAGATGTCGAGAACTCGCGCCGGCGACCGTGGTTGATCCTCGACGGGACACGGCGCAACCTCAGCCATTCTTCGCTTCGGATCGCCGGGAGAGTTGCACCGCCCGCTCGCTGGCGCGAATACCCCGATCGAAGTCACGCAACGCACTCGGAGCCCAAGATGGCCAGCACTCTACGTCGCCGGGGGGCCGGAAATGTCACGCCGTCAGAATCGCCAACGCCTCGCGACGAGAGCCCAGCGAAGGGGGACAAGATAACAATAATCCACCACCATCGGCCCAAGACACGCAAGCGCAAGACCACAGCCATCTTCCTGCTGGGCAGTCTCTGCGGCATTATCGCAGCAGGTTTTTTTGCCCAGAGCAATGACCTGATCGAGTTCCCCGAGATCGGGGGGTTGAGCATGGATAGTCTCTTTGACGTGCTCCCGGCGGGGCTGGTGAAGGACGTACGAGAGCTAGTGGTAGGTAACAGCGATGGCTATGCGCCAGAGGAACTGTCGGCTAATTTCTGTTTTGCGATCTTAGATTGGCGAGCGCGATTACCTCGAAAGCCATGATGCCTTCTCGGTCGGCTTCAAGGTCCGCGCCGAGGGCCTCGAGGCGTACCACCCGATAGTCATGGTGCCTGGAGTAATATCGACCGGTCTCGAATCCTGGGGCACGTCAAACATCTCGCTCCCATACTTCCGAAAACGCCTCTGGGGCAGCTGGAGCATGATGAGGGCACTGGTCCTCGACAAGGAGACGTGGAAGATGCACGTCATGCTGGACAAGAAGACGGGTCTGGACCCTCCAGGGATCAAACTGCGGGCTGCGCAGGGCTTCGATGCCACCGACTTCTTCATCACGGGATATTGGATTTGGAACAAGATCGTCGAGAACCTGGCATCGCTGGGCTACGATCCGACAAATTCGTACACGGCGGCGTACGACTGGCGGCTTTCCTACCCGAATCTCGAGAAGCGGGATCAGTACTTCACCAGGTTGAAGGCGCATATCGAGATGGCGGTCCTTCTCCAGAACAAAAAGATTGTTCTCACCTCCCACAGCATGGGCAGCCAAGTCGTTTTCTACTTCTTCCACTGGGTCACCTCAAAACACGGCGGCAGAGGGGGGCCTGATTGGGTGGAGAATCACATCGAGTCGTGGATCAACGTCAGCGGATGCATGCTGGGCGCCGTCAAGGATGTCACGGCCCTCCTCTCTGGCGAGATGCGTGACACAGCGCAACTCAACGCCTTTGCCGTCTACGGCCTTGAGAAGTTCTTGAGCAAGGCAGAACGGGCAGAGATCTTCCGTGCCATGCCGGGCATGTCGTCTATGCTCCCGATGGGGGGGAACGCCATCTGGGGCGATCTCGACGGTGCGCCAGACGACCAACCTGGCCAAGAGGACAGCTACGGATCTTTCATCAACTTCCGGCCTGGTTCCAACTTCACCGCCAGTGACCGGAACCTCACAGTGGACAGCGCCATGGACTATCTGCTTGACACGTCTGAGGATTGGTACAGGGATCAAGTCAAGGCAAGCTATTCCTGGGGTGTCGCCCACACGACTGCAGAAGTCGAGGCCAACGAGGACGACCCGGTCAAATGGATAAATCCCCTGGAAACTCGGCTCCCGCTCGCGCCCAGCCTTAAAATCTACTGCTTCTACGGCGTGGGCAAGCCGACAGAACGGGCGTACTACTATCGCACCCCGGAGCCCGGGTCTCTGACAAACCTGAACATGACGATAGACACGGGCCTGACTCAGGGAGTCGTTGATCATGGCGTCGTCATGGGCGAAGGCGACGGGACAGTCAACTTGATGTCCACGGGCTACATGTGCAACAGGGGGTGGAAGATCAAGCGGTACAACCCGGCGAATGTCAAGATCACAGTCGTCGAGATGCCGCACGAACCGGACCGCTTCAACCCACGCGGCGGACCCAACACGGCAGACCACGTCGACATCCTCGGGAGGCAGAACCTCAACGAGTTCATCCTCAAGATTGCTGCCGGCCAGGGAGATACCATCCAAGACCTCGTTGTCAGCAATATCCGCGACTATGCGGCCAAGGCCAAGGTGTACGAGGAGCGGGATAGGTGAAGGGTTTGTACAAAGTGCGAGTCTGGTGTGGCGTTTCAAAGGTCGATGGCTGGTCTGTTGTATGATAGACTTTTTTTTTTTTTGGGTGGTTTCTTTGGTTGGGCTTTGGAACTTAGACTCAGGGTGGCCAGCGTTGGTTGGCGGATGACAACTGGACTGGTTTGGGATTTTTTGTAGTACTCAACAGGATACCCCATTGACAACATCCTATACAACATCCTATACAACAGTTTGTACTTTGTAGTGTGTGGCTCCACGCGGCGTGCCGAGTCATCGTCTGTCTGATCGTCGCTGGGCGGAGGGATATTCCGGCGAGATGTTCTGTTACACGCCCTTCGACGTCATGCCAGACCAGTCTTGTGGAGCGGCCGAACTGGCCCGTGCAGCCGAAATCGAGCCCAAACAGGGCAAGCGTCGCGGTAATCAGGGAGCGCAGCTCGCCAAAAGATTGGGGGTCGCCTTTTCCTTGCCGCTCTTAGTTATCGCCCGCCAACCAACAATGGACCCCTCCAACTAACAACCTTGGAATCAGCGGGCAAGGCAGACTGACTGCCAGAGCACGCGGCCTGCCCGAGTTGCGATTTCCGCCGGATGGCCAAGCCGCCAACCAGGCATTTTGACCCCAAAGACGCCAGACAATCGACACATGTGCTGCCGGATTGTGCCGTCGGCGACCGTGATGATTGAGCGTCCGTCGTGTGCGCTGGTGCCGTTCGTTTGAGAACATGGCCGACTCCAACGGTTCTTGGTCCGCCGAGAACGAGAAACAATTCTGGGATGGTGAGCATCTCGGTCGATCGGCTGCAACCGCAATACCCTCTCTGTCGCCGCTGACAATTCCTTCTCCTCGCAGGCTTGATGGGGATCTTGTCCTCCTCCTGCGCAGCGCCCGACCAGCTCGACGAAGCCCTGCGCTCGTGGCTCGAGTCGACATCCGAGGCCCGAAACAGCCATCTCGAGAGCGAAGACGACCTCGCTCGTTGTTCCCAACTGCTCCTGGAGAGCCCGATCTTTTGCAAAAACAACGACTATGTGCGGACCCAGCTCATCTACAGCCTCCTGCAGGAGCAGGAGGACGAGTTCGCGAAACTCCATGTGTACACCAACTTTTTACTACTCGACGGCCGGACCGAAGAGGATACGTTCCGGACCATGATCAACGAGGGATGCTTCGGCCGACTGCTCGAGCTGATCAAGGGGTGTGGGGACCAGGATCCTCGGCTGCACAGGCTCCTGCTGCAGCTGCTGTACGAAATGTCCCGGATCGAGCGCTTGCGTCCCGAGGACTTGCTGCAGGTGGATGACTCTTTTGTCATGTACCTATTCCAGCTCATCGAGGCTCTGTCGGACGATGCCGGTGACCCATACCACTACCCGGTGATCCGAGTCTTGGTTCGTCTCTCGCCCGTTCCCCCTCCCCCTGCGGTGAAGCCGTCGCTAACAGTGCTCGCAGCTGGTGTTGAACGAGCAGTACATGGTTGCATCTACTTCGGCTGCGGTAGACCCAGATTCCCCCTCCGTCCCCGTGACGAACAGGGTAGTCAAAGTCCTCAGCATCCATGGGCCGTCGTTCCGGACATTTGGCGAAAACATCATCCTCCTGTTGAACCGAGAAACGGAAACCTCGCAACAGCTTCTCATCCTCAAGTTGCTGTACCTCCTCTTCACCACGTCTGCTACGTACGAGTACTTCTACACCAACGACCTCAGAGTCTTGCTGGATGTTATCATCCGCAACCTGCTGGACCTACCCGCCGAGTCGAATATGCTCCGGCATACGTACCTGCGGGTATTGGCCCCTTTGCTCGCGCACACCCAGCTCAGCCAGCCACCTCACTACAAGCGGGATCAAATCGTTAGCTTGCTCGAGATATTACGTGGCGCGGGCAGCGCCCACTTTATGCCCCCTGAGCCGACAACACTGCGTCTGGTAGAGCGGGTCGCAAAGACGCCGTGGCTGGCAGAGGACGAGCCAGAGTCGCCCGATCTGAGCCCTGTCGGCAGCCTCACCCACTCGCAAACCGGCAGTTCCGTCAGCGTTGTTGCGAACGTGTCTGAGAAGCCGGGCGTCAAAACACCGAGCCGGAAGTCGACGCTTGGGTTGGAGTTGAAGGACAGGCCAGCACCAGCCGGGGGCAGCCCGCCCCGGCCGCCACCGCCGAGGCTCCTGCGGTCCAAGATGTCGCTACCAGAAGTGCCAAAGCACCGCCATGGGGCGCCTATTGTCCACCCGGCGGTGACCAACGTGCACCTCAACGGAAACGGGCAGAAGAGGATGCCGCCAAAACTCCCTCCACCTCGAAGAAAAGTGAAGCCATTGGCGGCGACCGAGTCACTTGGGCCGACAGCGCCTGCGTCCTGATGGCTGTGGCTACGGATCGAACCGGCCCTCGATCTACCTTGTTCTTTATAATACCCTACCGCATCAGGCATTGGATGGGAAGGACCGACTGTCCTTGTTTGGTTGGCTATTGTTTAATCGTATTGATGGAGTCCGGCAGGAGCGTTGACGGTGGTTGCGGACGGGGAATCAAACTGGCTCATTTTATGCCGTGTATGAATGCCAGAGGAGGGATGTGACATTGGCCTGGAATTCCGGGCCTTACGGGAGGACGGCGGAGAGATACGGATCATGGGACCCGGGGACAGGCATGGCAAGGCGTTTCAGTATGTGGTTGTCAGTCGGAACAACGTCTGCTCGTAGTAATTTCTAGTTGTATTTCCTTCACATCTGTTGGCATTATGTTTTGTATCCTGAGCCCTCTCCCTGGCCTGTTACGACATCCATCAACAACCCTGGGGAGCCAGCCGTCATCACTTACCCGGGATGGCGTCCGAAGTACTCCGCAGCTCCGTCTCCTCTCGCTTCCGGCGGCCGGCAGGGACCCACTAAGACCGGGTCTTGGCATCGGAACCACTGCAGCGCGGGCCCATTTTTAGCCAGGCCCCGGGACCCAGTCGGCCTCTTGCTTGAACAAGGCGCCAAATTTTTGGTTGTCGGTTCAAGCAGCGCAACTCCGCCAAATCCACCACCACCACATCCGACGTCCACACCCACCCTCCCCGCGAGTCCCGAACCCGGCAAAACAATTGCTGGTCCTTCCACTCACCCGCCGTCCTGGTGCAGCCACGAATTGCTCACCACAGTCCGACGACGGGCCCTCGTTCCGCAAACAGACATCCAAAGCCAGCCCATTATGCCACCACCAGCAGCACAAGCGGCCAAAGCGGCCATGAAAACACTCAGAGAGCTCCACGGCGTGGTGATATCGGCAGGGCTGATGGACAAGACGGTCAAGGTGCGGGTGGGCGGGCAAAAGTGGAATTCCTTTCTCAAAAAGGTCAGTTCCGTTCCGTCCCCTCCTCCCTTCTCGCTCTCCCCCCCACCTCTCTAACTCCCCAACCCCTCACAGTACTTCGCCAGCCCCAAAACCTTCCCCGTCCACGACCCCGCCAACTCGCTGCGCACAGGCGACGTCGTGGCCATCGTCTCGGGCTGGCGCAGCTCGCGCCACAAGCGCCACGTGGTCAAGCACATCGTGGCGCCCGGGTCGGGCGTGGCCATCGAGGACCGCCCGCCCGTGCCGAGCGTCGAGGAGCTGCAGGCCGAGCGCGACGCCCGCTCCGAGGAGAAGAAGGGCCGCCGCGAGCTCAAGCGGTCCACCGCCCGCGTCGAGCGCGGCGTCGGCCTCGCCGACAAGGTCATCGCCCACGCGCGGAAGGAGTTTGCCCTGCACAAGCGGTTATTGGGCGGGATGGAGGGGGCTGTGGAGGGTGGGCAGAAAGAGGCTGTTTCCGGGGCGCAATGAGGTTTGGGTTTTGGTTTTTGGGAGAATGGGAGGTGGTCGCTGGCTTTCTTCCCTTTCCTCAAGCGGAAAGGGGAAAGCAAGAGGTCGCGCCGCCGCTGTATAAATATTAGGTGAGAGGGAAACAAGCCTTCCTCTATCTTGTATCACCAAGCCATATAGCATGCAAGAGAGCATTGCCCGGCGTTTGGAGGGCGGAGGAAGAGTCGCATGTGCAGGATTTTGACAGGATGCTCTGGAGAAAGGGTGAGGATGGACGGCAAGATTTCGCGGCACGAGGAAATGATATGTTGATCTTGCTTACATGGTCTTCTGCTGTCAGGTAAAGCGGCTCTATCAGCTCGCGTCTAAAAAAACATATCTCGGGCATCCATGATGCGGTGCCTGATAATTCCAGTTTGGCAGCACTGCCCCTTATCCACCTCGTTCTCCAAACTCCTTTGCCCAGTCCTCATATTGCTTGAGACCTGCTTTGTTCACGCTGGGCCTGATCGTGGTCAAGCTCGCGACAAAGTCTGACAGCTCGATGGGCCGGATTTCGTCCATGGTCATGTGCAAAAGGGCCTCCCCGAGTGACCGCAGCGGTCCCATGGCTGCGTCCTTGGCGAGTGCCGTGATGTCTGATCCTGAGAACCCTACAACACCAGTCAGATGGACGTAACTTCAAAGATAAGGGAGGAGCACTTGCCATCAGTCATGCCGACGAGGCCGTCGATGTCGGCGTCGCTGAGGGTATGCTTCTGCTGCTTGAGCAGCGTCTTGAGCTGCACCGCTCGGGTATCAGCCTCGGGCAGAGGGATGTACTGGCGCCTCACGAATCGTCTCCTCGCAGCCTCGTCGATAGCCCACGGCAGATTGGTAGCCGCGAGAACAAGCACCCTATTCGCGTCCCCACGCTCCTTGTCCTTCTCCCCCACCTCTCTCCCGGCCGCCGCGCGCTGCAAATCGCTCCACTGGATCAGAAACTCGGTCTTGATCCTTCGCGTGGCCTCATGCTCGCCGGAGCCCGACCGCTGAGAGAGCAGCGAGTCGATCTCGTCGACAAAGATGATGCTCGGGGCGAATACCTTGGCCAGGGAAAAGAGCGCGCGGACAAGCTTCTCGGACTCGCCCAGGTACTTGCTGGTGAGGCTACTGGCCGAGATGGAGAAGAAGGTTGACTTGGACTCGGTGGCGACGGCGCGTGCCAGCATCGTCTTTCCCGTGCCAGGCGGCCCAAAGAGCAGCATGCCCCTTGCGGGCTCGCGCAGGCCCATAAAGAGGTCCGGGCGCAGGAAAGGGTAGACGACTGTCTCTCTCAGAGCATTCTTGGCCACTTCGAGGCCCGCAATATCGGACCAGTGCACCTCGTCTCCTTGAACAATGATCTCGTTGAGAATTTGCTTCGCCGCGTGCTGATCGACCCCCGGGGGCAGCTTTTTCAGGACAGCTGCCTTCCGCTTCTTCCACGAATTTGCGGCTCTGGTCTTCTCATCTTCAGTCGAGCTGTCCGAAAGCTCAGCCAGGGAGTCGGCAATGAGGGAGGCTTCTCTTTGCCGTCCAGCGTTGAGCTTCCGTCGCGACGATTTCGCTGGAGTGTCGAAGGATGAGGATGAAAGGTCGGAGGGTGTCGGAGAAGAAGCTAACCCCGATCTAGCTTCTCTCTTCCTGCTTCCTAGTTGCGTCGTCTCGATGCTTCTACTGGATGGGGTGCGGGTGGGTTTCGGTTTGTTCGCAGAACGTGCTGCGGG
>OUNM010321352.1_pt1 | contig 13617 bp, 16 predicted proteins | sample 1769961 | NCBI WGS metagenome assembly OUNM01 (sample SAMEA3914820, study PRJEB12502) | metagenome | biome: forest; material: soil | place: USA | collected 2012-03-12 | depth 0.3 m | reverse complement strand
GCACGTGACGCGCCTCAGCCTGGCAAGGCGCACGCGTGTCGGAGCTGCCTGAGCTGCTGTGGAGCTCCATGCCGTCCAAGCTCGCCAACAACGAACACCGGCCATCACCCACCACATCACACCTGCGATTCCCCAACCCACGCTGCGACGAATTCCCCGATTCTCGAACGAGCGAATCCCCTAGAACTGCGACTGAACCCTCCACCACCACATACCCCATAATAACGGAAATGGAGTTCGGCACCTCGGGCTCGTTGAGGGAAGGTAAGCGGGCGCAACCTAGCGACACCATGCGATCGCTCCACTGGGTCTCGCCGGCTTGCTGACGGCTGCGCGCTCCAGATGGCATCCATCTTGACATGGACCGGTTGAAGAAGGGAGAGGTCAAGTAGGCTCCCCCAAACCCCGCCTGTTCCCCGTCACCGCCATGCTAACAAACCCCCTCCCCCCAGCCTGGGCACCTCGATGTAAGCCGACCCTCCCCACGACACACCGACGACGCACCCCGCCCTAACAACCACCAGCATGGCAGTGACATTCAAAGACGGCGTCATCCTCGGGGCCGACTCGCGCACAACAACGGGTGCCTACATTGCGAACCGCGTGACCGACAAGCTGACACAGGTGCACGACACCATCTGGTGCTGCCGCTCCGGCTCCGCCGCCGACACACAAGCCGTCGCCGACATTGTCAAGTACCAGCTTGAGCTGTTCGCCATGACCAACGGCAAGCCGCCGACGACGCAGACGGCCGGCGCCATCTTCCAGGAGATCTGCTACAGCAACAAAGACCGCTTGTCGTGAGTGGGCTCCGTTCACCAACAAACCAGGATTGGCTGGCTGGATGGATGGATAGGCTGACGAGATACTCACAGAGCCGGCCTCATCATCGCAGGCTGGGACGAGCGGCACGGCGGGCAGGTCTACAGCATCCCGCTGGGCGGATCGCTGCACAAGCAGCCGTACGCCATCGGCGGGTCGGGCTCGACGTACATCTACGGCTACTGCGACGCCAACTGGCGCGAGGGCATGGCCGAGGCCGACGCCGTCGCCTTTGTCAAGGGCGCCCTGCAGGAGGCCATCAAGTGGGACGGCAGCTCCGGCGGTGTTATCCGCATGGTGGTGTTGACGGCCAAGGGGGCGGATAGGCATTTGTACCTGCCGGACTCGGATTACAAGGTCCGGCATCAGTGAGTGGGTGGTGATGGGGGCGGGGGGGTGGACCTGGAAATGAGGCGGCCTGGGCGTTGTACAAGAAGATGAACAACGACAAGACATCCCGTTTCGGGGCATGACCAAACATTGGCGAACTGCTTTGCAGAGACGTGATCGTGGATGTGGATGTGCTTCCGGGCTGCCGAAGAATGTGGATTGCCCCCCACGACTTCCCGCACGCCTCCCAAGGTTTCCCACACTTACTACTACTCTCCTCCAGCGGCCGCCTGTCTCTCTGCCGCTGTCAGGGACCGCGCTGTATGTCTTATCCAGCCATCCCACCACCGATGCGATGCGCTGTCTCTGTGCCTGCCTGCCTGCCTGCCTGCCTCCACTCTTCCCGTATTTCCCGAAGTGAGAATAAAATAGGATGGACGAGTGTAACGTGCAAGAGGGAAACAAAAGCAACGAGAAGAGGGTTAGGAGAGCGGACGGGATCCCATGTTGTCATATGGAACGTGGTCGTTGGTGGCAAGTATGCCGAAAGTGGAAGCCCGGGACTCCAGATCGTTGTACCGCAGTATTACTGCATCAAGTGAAGCCAGCTTCGGATAGGATAGGACCCGCTCGTCGAGTGGCGTGTAGATGGGGTCCTGGGCAAAGCATTTGATCCCGCCAGCACCCTCGCCGTCAGCACCCGAGAAATCTCGGGCCGCCAGGGCCAGGACATGCTGGGCCTGGCCGTGTCTTCGGCAGTCTGGACTCTCTGCGGTATCTCAGAAATTGAGGGTTTTCCGACTCTCGGAAGAAAACTGCTGCTCGTTTGTCCTCTCGGCCCCGCCGAGTCTTTGTGCAGACTCGAGGCGTCGAGTCGCCGCAGTTGCATTCCACCGAGCTTCGAGTTGTCGTTGAGCCCTTGACTCGCTGTCGCCGCAAGCGGACAAGGCCAATCAACCTCGTTTCTTTTGTCCCGAGAACACGCCACCATTTCTTTGCACGAGCAGTCACTCTGCTCCTTGGCATTCAGCATCCAGTTTCGTCCTGGCATCGAGGCAGTCCATGGCGAGGGACCTGAGCCTGGCTCCTTTGTCTCTCCCAGTAGGGTCCGGTGCTAGATATCCCCGATGCCACGACACCCTGGCTGAATTCGGAGCGTCCCGGATTGGGTCTTGAAGCAGACGAAAAGGGGTGTCGAAAAGGGGTGCCCTAATTGGGGCCCAAAGAACAAAGCACCGGCTCGGACATAAATGAAAGCGCTCTCACCTTTCCCCATCCACTCCAATCTCTGTCCAACAAGCAGCTCTGCCTCCGGCCTCCGTCTAGCAAGCGAGAACAGAGCCCCCGCACGCACGCATCATGGCTACGCGACCTACAATCCCTTATTACGCCCCGCCCGAGTCCCTGCCGGCGCCTTTGCCCACTGTGGCGGAGATTCTCGCCTCCAAGGAGCGCCTTTCCAACGAGCACCAGGTTCGCGTCTTCCGCGTCCGCGAACACTACGCGGTGAAGTTCGGAACCCGTACCAGCATCCAGGAGGGCGAGAACATGCTCTTCGTCCAGCAATCGACCAGCATTCCTGTCCCAAAGGTCTACGCGCTCTTCCAAGCCGCGGTCGAAGGCTGGAAGCCCGACCCCACCTTCATCGTGATGGAGTACATCCCTGGAACAACCCTCCGGACTCGGTGGCCGACTCTCAGCGCACCCGAGAAGCGACTTATTGTCTCGCAACTCCGCCGGCACATAAGCGAGCTGCGCAGCATCCCCTCGCCCGGCTACTACGGCGGCATCTGGAGACAACCGGGCTTGGACAAGGACTTTGTGGACAAGTTTGACCCCTGGGATCCATATTGCAGAGGGCCCGAGATTTCGGGCCCGCACGAGACCGAGGAGCAGTTTGTGGAGGCTATGTGGCGATGCTACGACAAAGCGTGCGTGTACGGCGACGGCCGCCCGGGAACGAGAGACCGCTTTTCTGCCTGGGTCCGGGCGCAGTACCACGCCGCCTTCAAGGGACACAGGTCCGTCTTCACGCGTGCCGACTTGGCTGACTGTAACTTCATGTTTCGGGAGGATGGGTCCGTCGTGATTACAGACTGGGAGCACGCTGGGTGGTACCCGAGCTTCTATGAGTACTGCACTGCCTCGACAGTCGTTGGTCACTTGAACGATTGGGACGAGTGGGTGTACGATATTTTCGAGAAGAATTATGCCGCTGAGCTGGGCTGGTTCAGAATCCACAGTCTCACGATCCAGGGACAACAGTAGGTGGCGGCTGGCCGAAGGGACACAAGAAGAGAGAGCGCAGGGTGCGGCGATGTGGGGGGGGGGGCGCGCGAGGTCAAAGAAGACGGCGGACATTTTCTCGGGTACTATCTGTTGTTTCTCTCATACTCTCAGACCATCATTCCCAAATTCAGATTTGACAATCATCACATTGACAGCAGTGATAATCGATGCGAGGGACTGCTTCACAGACGCGCCTGATATCTCCGATGGCCTCGCGCCGAACCCAACCGACAAGGCGAAGCCGGGCTTCCGGATTCGACTCAGTCGGATGCGAACAGGTTCTGTCATGGACGCTGAGGCCGCCCGCTGCGGAGCGCATGGCCGAGAACCTGTGGCCCGTATGCCGCCCGAGATTGAGACTGTTGATCTCCACGTAAACGAAGCGGCAGTACTGATCCCGAACATGGACTGGAGAATGGACGAGAAAGACCTTGTAGTGCTCCTGCTCGAAACGGCCCTCCTCATTGCAGTTGTCCGTGTTGTTGGCGGGCCCGGGGCGATCCATGTTGTTGGTTGTATTATTGATGCGTGTCTTTAATGCTGTGTGGTATTAAAGAGAAGTGTGCTTGGAGCCTGGCGTGAAGTCTGCTGCTCAGAGCCCGCGTCCGTCTCTGGATTAATATGCCTCTACAGCCTCGCTCACGAGACAAAGAAGCTCGCCGATGCCTGTGAGCACTGATCTCGCTGCAGTCCGCGCCAGGAACACGCAGCAACACAAAGAAGACACGAAACAAATCTGACATCTAAACACCAGAAAGGTTTGGGCATGGGCCTGGGGGGTGAAGGGAGGGGCGCGCCTAGATGGCACGTCCTGATCTTCTTTGCTTAGGGGCGAGGACTTCTTTGTGCCTGACGGCGACCCAGAGGAACACGGCGCCACTCCGTGGCGGAGCCATTTCGAAAGGACGCTAAAAGATCAATCAGATTGCTTGTAGGGTAATAAGATCTTGTAAATTGAAGCCATGTGTGCCGTCCATTCTTCCCCGGGCAACTCCCACTGGTGAAGACGCGCGGCGCGTTGAGACAATGGTTTCGGCCACCGCCACCCCACTGCCAGCCCACAAAATACAGGATCTGCAGCCCATTTCTTTGTGTCGTGTCCAGCCCAGCCACAAGGGCAACCGTCCCTTGCAGCTCAATGTCCCTGTGGCAGAGTGTGGCCCTGGTCCATATGGAACCAGGGATGGCGAAGTATCTCCTCCAGCATGATGCGCTCCGCAGTATCGTACACAAAAACCTTGGACAAGAGGTCATAGAGCGAGGCCGTTTCAGTCTCTGAGAACTTGGGCATTGCCTCGAGCAACTCGTCCAGCCCATCGTCAGGGCCATAGAAGTATACGTTATTAATCTTAATAGCTTTTGGCTTCTAGGCCATTTCGGCAAAGAACGGGGCATATAGGACGTTGTCAGCCTCTTCGAGAGCCAGGTCGTGATCCGGTCTAATCCAATATTATATACTAGATCCCAGAATGACTGTTTGGCCTATAATACTTGAAAAGGCTTACCCTTTTCCCGGTCTTAATGTATATTAACCGTTCGCTTATAAAGCACGTTATGTCAGCTGCATAAAATAGTCGAATAAAGCAAATAGCTACTCGTTGAGCAAGCTACCAAGAGTCTTAATGAAACTGACAAGCGCATATGCTCATGGAACGGGCTGGGTCCTGCAGAGGCCCTCGGTGACCCTCGGCTAACCTCAACCCTCATGGAGTCCCTGAACATCTCTCTGGTCAACGACTCTGTCAACGCCCTATCATCAACTCCACCACACTTACCCCTTTTACACATAGTAACTCCGTCTAGCCTGAGCAGAGGCTAACGCAGCGCGTTGGCTACTTTTCTTTCTTCTTTCTTCAAGCTTATTGATACTTGTAGAGTCGTCATCAGATAGTTGCGAAATACCTCTTGGGACCGTTCCAGTGAAAACAAAGAAATCCGGCCGCTATATAGAATTTAGTCGGAGAAGGCAGACTAGATAGAATAGGGGGAGCCTCCGAGAAACCGGCGCCCCCCCCCCGCCCCCCCGTCATTTGACGCAACAGTGTCCAGGAAAACCAGCTGCCATCTCATGCTCCGTTTCGGGGGTCAACGACTGTGCTACCTCTCGCCCGGTGCTAAAACTACAAAGAACACAGGGGGTTAGGGTTGAAATAATAATAATCGGGAAACCGCCCGGGGGGGAAGGCCGGGGGCCCACTTTCGTGCATTGGCGACTTCGTCTTGTTTGCCACCTATGGTCGGATGTGCTTGTTGACCTCGACAACTGGGGTTGTGTGGGCATCGTTGTGGCATGTGGTGGTGGTTCTGAGAGGAGGATGGTAGGCTCTGGGAAGACATCTCGGAACATGACTGCGACGATACGGATAGCTGCCCCTCCATACTGCCCTCAGCACCGTGGATGCATATCGGTAAAGTGAAGGAGATAGCCAGGCATGCCGCATAGGTACTTCACGCTGCAGAGAAAGAGCACCCACCGCCCATGCGAGATGCCGAGGCTGACATATGAGCATGGCCAGTCAGGCCAAGGCGATGCCGCTGAAGCCGCAGACGGGGAATCCTGTGGAGGATTGTCTTGCAGCAGAATGGGCATCGACGAATAATTACCACCCAAGAAATGCCCAGACCTGCCCGTTTTGTGATCTCGATGCATCTTCGGGCGAGGGGTGGGACTTGTGACACGACCCTGTGAGTCTGCTCTGGGACCCTGGAGCCTCTGGAGGGGCATGTCAGGTGAGGCGGGTTTTCGGTTATCGCTGTGGACGTGCTGTTGCAAACGCACGTCCAATGGGCGTCGAGGAGTGACCTGTAACGTTAGTTAGGTCCTGGACAGTCCAAACATGGATGTTTTGTCACGTCCCGCAAGGTCCGGCATCCCGTTTACTCCATTTTGATATCGATGCCGCTCCATGGCTGTCCTGCACCAACCGAGGCATGCCACCCGAAGCCCTCAGCCGGGTTCCCACAGGGCTGACTTGAATGCATGCCCAGGCACCCAGGGGAATCGATCAGATCTCGCCAACCCGGAAGCAAACAGTCTCGGCTCTGCTTGGGCTGCGCTGTCCTTCTGCTGCCAGCACCCGTCCATGCCCGCACGCCCGTTGGTCTGGTTGGCGGTGCGCGCAATGCAATCAACGAGGTGCAGCCGGCAGGCCTGGAGGGGCAGAATGTCGGTGAGGAGACGGACCCCCGCTTCGCGCTGCTAACACCCCTCCTCGTGGTCGTCTCGCGGCATCAGATTGGCTAGTCCCGGGTTTGGTAGTCGAGCCTTGAGTGTTTTATTATTTTGTCATGTACATAGTAAACCTGCCGTGCTGCAAACCTGCAATGGGGGTTGACGCTGGGAAATGGAGACCCTGCGCAGGTTGGGGCCACGTGAGGCCTTCTCTTGCGTGATACGATGGAAGAGGAGAGGAGATACGGGGTCGGCGAGTAAATAAGCGTGACGACGGACTGTGTAGCAGCTCGGGTCGCTGTCCCGGGAGGTGCCCGTCCGGGGGGGGGGGAGATTGGACGGCCCGGTCCAGCGAGAGATAGTGGATGGATGATCCATGCGTCTGGGAATATATGAGCTTATTATAGGGGCACATCACCTCATCCATGGCGGTTTGTCCACCCGCAATGCGGCGGTTTGAAACGTGACGAGCGATCGATCAGGTCGACGCCCAGCGCCCGAGGCTGGAACTCCACGGAGCTGACGGCGGGGTCGATGCAGGGCAAGCGGGCGGGTACAGCGGGCACGGCGGGCGCGGCGGGTCCGATGCCTGACCTGCCTGGGCCGCCTGGGGCCTGGGGGTTCTCCACTCTCTTATCAACTTGACAACCTCCAGGTGACGGCAGTCGCGGCGCCACCTAGAGCAAGGGTTGGGCCGAGCCCGGATTCTCGTTTGGGCATCTTGGGTTGAGTGTGTTTGCCAGGCCGAACGAAGCCTGGTGTGCAAGTCGATATTCCTTCCACAGCCGAGGAGCTTTGCTCCTGATTCCACTACTGCACAATGCCTAGCGCGTATGCGCGGGACTCTGTCAGAAACCCCCTAGGCGTGCATCCACCGAGGTGGGAGGTGGGCACCCGCGCCAGTGGCAAGCTCGCGGCTCCCGTCCACTGCCTTGAGCCCGCTGTGTGCGCTTGGGCCGCCCCCTGACGGATTTACCCACGCACGTGGCGGGACGCTCAGGAGGAGAGAGACGACTGATGGGGAGAATCGAGAGTTGGACGAGCAAGGGAGTCGTCATTTGTGCAGCTCCACCGGGCTCGCCAGATGCCGTTATCGCCGTATCCCGTGCTTGGCCCTGGCGACATCCAGCGCCTCGACTCAGACCACACACCACGGGCCGGGCCCGTATTTCTCCATCCTAGAAACATCTCGGCCGGGGATTTGGCTTCCTTTTTCTCTCTCTTTCTTTTCCCTTTTAGCTCCTGCTTTGCGACCCGTTGGCTTCGGATTGGGAATCGGCCTGGGCTGGATTGCGGAGTCTCCCCTGCGTCCCTACGTCGTCCTCGACCCTCGACACGGACCTTGCCCTCCAGTCCTCCACACTCTCAGCGCCAGCCCGCGGCCGTTTCTTGGCATTGCTTCATCACTCCTCGCAGTGCGATAATCTCGCCATCTTCGCCATCCGTCTCCGTCCAGTCTGATTCCTCCTTGCTCGTTTCCCGCGTCGCCACCAGCCTGGCCTTGCGACGAAACATCGTGTCAAGCTTTTTGGCAGCGTGCGGTCTGCAAGGATTAGCTCCCTTTTTAATTCCCTTCGCCGCTGTTCTTGCAGCCTTCCAGCATTCCATTTCCAGGGCACGCCACGCGTCGACTCCCCATAAACATCGGTTTTTGCCTCTCGTCACCCTGCCATCAACTCTGGTCGCCGGTCGTGACACTCTTTATTGAAGCTGGTTTCTTTTTTTCGAACGAGTGCAGAATTAACCTACAGCCCTACCGGCCAGGTAAGCCACCGTCTCCATTCGCATCTGTCCTTCTCTCCGACAGTGACGTCCTTGCCCTACCTCATTCCCACCCAACCGTTTGCTGCCGTCCTCCCGCCTGCGGCAAGGACTCGGGCGCGGTTCGACAGACAGCCTTTGTGGACCTTGTGTTGTTCGCTGCGGCGGCCTCAGTGGCGTCATTCGCGGGTCGGAATCCAAACATCGCTTGCGCGCCCACACACGTGCATTCATTCCATGCTGCGGTCCAGCAGCCTGCACGGCAAAACGAGGCGGTCTCGGCCGGCTTGCTTGCTCTGGGGGTTCTCCGGCTCTGACGCCGGCGGCATTCCACGGCCGGGGTGACGTGCTGCCATGGTGCTGCCACGCTGCTTCAAAAAGTTGTATCAGCAGCAACGAGACTGCTAACTGGACTCCTCCATCGCGGCAGCCACCCATCGTCCCATCTTGCTGCTTACTCCCATCCCCGCCGTCGTGTTCTCTCTCTGAACAAAGCAGGCCGAGCAACGACAAACACACTTCACAGTCTGTCCCTGTCCCTGTCCCGGCCGACCCGTCACCCGTCACCCGTCACCGTCACTTCATTCTCCCCCTTGTTGGCTGGCTGTTGGCTGCTGTTGGCCGCTGTTGCATGCTCTGCTTGCGCCCGGGCAGTCCCGGCTCTTTATCGCCCGGGCCCAGAATTTCTCCAACCAGAAAAACCGTTCTCACCAGGGTCATTCTCCGCTAACTTATCTGCGCTCAGCCACCCTTCTCCCTGATAGCCTCGGGGGCCCGCTCTCCGCCCGATAAGGTTAAACGTGCGTCCAACATCCCCTGGATCGGGATCACTAGGTCCATCACCCCGCGAAGAGCACCGTCGGCCCTCACCACAGCATGGCCGCCATCATCGGCGACGTCTATGCCGACTCCCCCTCGCGATTTCACGGCATGATTGGAGGGCATTCCCACGACGCCCACTACCAGAACCGGTCCGTCAGCCGATCCCGCGACCGGGATGCCCAGTCCCACCACGCGCCGCGCCCAACCCCGAGTCCACGCCGGGCCTCTGCCACGCAGAACCAGACACCGAGTCGCCGCCCCCCCGACGAGCCGTCATCAGAAAAGAGCACGAGGTCGACAAACAACCCGCACCGCTCGTCCGCCAGCGACAGGTCTGCCCGCCTGCCGTCCCCGCCCTCGTCCTCCTCCGAGCCGTCCTCCGGCGGCGCGCAACCACAGCATGACATACCGCGAGACACCATGCAGGACGCCATGCCGGGGTCCTTTCCGAACTCAGACTCGAGCGCCTCGTCCGCGAGCACCGCCACCACGGTGATACCGCCGCCCTCGCGTTTCATACCCTCGCCCGATTCCGACAACGGCCCGCGCTGGAACTCGTCCCATCTCCCCGCCGGCTCCTCGTCGCTCTCTCCTCACATGGACGACGCACCAGAATCGCCGACACAAACCCAGACGACCATCCGCGTCCGCGACCTCGCACACATCCAGAGCCTCGCAAGAGCCGACCTCCTCCCCGGCCCCGGCGCGGGGACCATCAACGATCCCACGCTCCAACAAATGAAGTACGAGATCAGCGGCATGCCGATCGGTGACATCATCGAGATGGTCGCCGCGCTGCTCACCAAGATCACCACCACCAACGACCTCCAGCACGACGCCCCGAACCGCAACGCCCACCACCTCCGGCAGGCCCAGGCCCAGGCCAAGGGCGAGGAAGGCAGCGGCGACAGCAGTATGAGCCCGCTGAGCAGCAGCGTGCTGGCCTTCCACGGCAAGAATGTCCCCGCCATCACCATCCTCAGCTACCTTAGCCGCATCCACAAATATTGCCCCACCACCTACGAGGTCTTTCTCAGCTTGCTCGTGTACTTTGACCGCATGACAGAGCGCGTCAACGACATGGTGACCAAGAGCGAAGAGATCCGGCGGGTGCACCTCGAGCGCCAGCAGCATGCGCAGCCGCCACACCCCACCACCGCCCTCGACCCGGGGTCGGCAGACAAGGACACCGTCATGCGCGACCGCGACGACGACGAGGAAGACTCGAGCGACACGACGGAGACGGATTCGGAGCTGGCCGACTCGACTGACGGCGACGAGGCGTCTGACGGCGCGCACACGGGGACGGAGAGGAAGCTGGTCGGCAGCGCGGCGGCGGCCGCTGCGGCTGTGGCTAACAGCACCGGCCCTAATGCTCAGGCGACGTACTTTGTTGTGGACAGCTTCAACATCCACCGCTTGATTATTGCGGGGGTGACGTGTGCGAGCAAGTTCTTTTCGGATGTGTTTTATACCAATTCGCGATATGCAAAGGTGCGTTTTTCCCTCATCCTTTACCAAATCACCATGCTGACAAGATCTCAAAAAGGTCGGCGGCCTTCCCCTCCCGGAACTGAATCACCTGGAACTGCAGTTCCTCCTGCTCAACGACTTCCGCCTGGCCGTACCCGTCGAGGACCTCGAGGCGTATGCCACCATGCTGGTCGAGTTTTATGCGCGCGAGGTGGTCGCGCAAAAGGGGAGGGTTGTGCAGGACTGATTTGCCTGCCTGTCGATACCTCGTCCTTTATGTTGTTAGGAGGTCCTCCTTGTTTGAGGGGGCTGGTTGGTTGGAGTGAGTGTGAGTACTGCGTTGCGGGCTTGGGTGGTGCCAGATTTTGGTGTTGGAAGATGGATGCCGGCTTTTTATGTGGCGGCGCAGGCAGATGAAGTACAGAAGGGGGGCGGGCGTTTGATCCTAGAGCTGGCTGCTGATGAGCGACGCGGTGGGTTTTGCGTTTGCATATTAGTCGGGATGGCATTGCGGGCAAGGGCTGGCTAGGCTTGGGCTGGGTTTGGGGGAGCAGAGATGATGAAGGCGTAGAATTAACGTACGTACGAACCGCTGTCTGTTGTTGTTGGTTACCTACCTCCCCACCTACCTACCTTACCTACCTACCTTGTCTGTCTTACCTGGCTGCTGTTTGTTAGCTATGTGATTAGCTCATGGAGCATGTTATGCCGGTTTTGGGGGGTTGTTGGTGCTGGCGGCTGGCAGAGAAGCAGGCGGGCAAGCAAAGGATCCATGATACCTACCTATCGATGATTTTACGTTGTGTTGCCTCTGAAAGGGCCGGTTTAGGGGGGGCGGGAGGGTATGACGGGGGCTTTCATGAGTGAATCCCGGAGATTTTATGGTTGCTTTCTTCCTTTGTATTCTTATGTTTCAGCTTGCATCCTTCTTCCGTCTTCTCGCGTTGCTTTCTGATACCCGTAGACAAGCCGGGCATGAACAATTCTGGATACATCTTCTTACTGCAGCCAGGGCTCAAAACCCTCCGAAATAAGTTGGTACCGCTTTCTCTGTCTTCCGCACGTGCTCCCTCCCTACATAGTACGTAGGTAATTTCTCTCTTCTCCTCCACCCATTGATTACCTAAAACGGCCCCTTTCCCTTTTGAAACCCGGACCTGCGCGGGTAATACAAACCGCTCCCCACACCAACACGGCCGGCGGAGTAGGGCTCGGTGTTTGGTTCCGTCTCGGCGGGTGCTTAGCCTCGTTTGGGGCCGTCTGGGCCCGTCTGGGGCCCGTCTTGTGGGCGCTTTTACCCACCCGCGGGACGGGGTTTGTATTACACAATGAGCCGCAGCCAAGCCGCTTGGCGGGTGTAAATGACTTCGCAGGATGGACCTTTTTGTTGTCTTTGGGTGGCGATCGGCGGGAGTGATAATCTATGCTAGACGGTGGTGGGCTCTTGGGGGCGGCAGCGCGGCTGGGACGGCTGGTTTTGAATGTGTTCTTTGTGGAGATGGTGAAGGTCGGTCTGGGCTTTAAGTCGAGGGGTCCTGTTCTGTTGGAGGTGACCCTGGAGTTAGAAAATTCTCCGTCGTTCGTGTTCGCGGGAGATCAATCATGGCTGCGAGACGTCTGAATACAGGAGTCTTCGGGCTTGCCGCCTTCTTCCCTTGCCTGGCTCAGCTGGCTCTGGCATGCCAACCCTCCTTTCCCGTTCATTTTTCGCCTGGATCCCTCATCGAGGTATCGTGTCCCTTGCCGGTGGACGACACACAGGCAGGATGGCCATCTCGGAGCTCGCCCTGGACACATCCACCAGAGTGTGAGCATTCAACAGACCGGACAGGCAAGTACTGCGTGTACACAAATTCCGGCCACGGCTCACGGGGATGGAGCATCGTCACGTCTCCGGAGATAGCGGCCGAGAGCCTCTCTTTCTTGCGAAAGCCGTTGAACATATCCCTCTTCGAAAACTCGCACGACGCGCCTTATAAAGTCGTCGACATCCTGGGTAAGGGCAAGGGCGTCGTGGCCACCCGGGCTATCAAGCAGTATGAAGAGATCATGGTCGACTATGCCACCGTCTTGGTCGACATTGCGTTCCCCGCGAAGGTTCCGGCATCGCTGGGCTACAGACTCTTACACGCTGCCGTAGACCGGTTGTCGGATCCGAGCAGCGTCCTGGACCTGGAAAGGAGCAACGGTCATTCCAAGGATGCTGTCGAGAACATTCTCCGGACGAACTCCTTCCACACCCCCGTGGGAGGAGTGCCCCATATCGCGCTGTATCCCACCGTTTCGGTGAGTTGACACCAGTCCTTCTGCCGCGTGGGCGAGCTGACACCAGAACCAGCGAATCAACCACTCATGCAAGCCAAAGTATGTCTCTCCACCCCCGGTCTCACCAAGACATCTCTAGTCTAGCATCTGACCCCTTCTAGCGCATACACCCGCTTCATGACCGAGACCCTCCAAGTCGCCATCGGCGCGACAAGAGCCATCCAGCCAGGCGAAGAGATCACAATCAGCTGTAAGCCATCCTACCCCGCCTTTCTTCATCATCCTCCCCAACTAACTTCGCCCCTCTCTTTCAAGACATAACCCTCGGCCAACCCACCCCCTCCCGCACCCGCGCCCTCCACAAAAAATGGGGCTTCACCTGCACCTGCACCCTCTGCACCGCCCCCGCCTCCGAGCGCGACGCGTCCGACGCCCGTCGACAGCAGATCGAGACGCTGCGCGAGCAGGCGGTGCGCGCGTTTCAGGCGGGCAAGCCGTGGCAGGCGCTGCGGTTCACGCGGGACGTGGTGGCGCTGCTGGGGCAGGAGGGGCTCGAGGTGCTGGTTGGGGAGCAGTATGAGAATATGGCGCGGATCTTTTGGGTGTTGGGGAAGAGGGCGAATGCGGAGCGGTATGGGCGGTTGGCGGTTGAGGTGGAGAGGGAGATGGGCGGTGGTGAGGAG
>OUNM010175671.1_pt1 | contig 13617 bp, 11 predicted proteins | sample 1769961 | NCBI WGS metagenome assembly OUNM01 (sample SAMEA3914820, study PRJEB12502) | metagenome | biome: forest; material: soil | place: USA | collected 2012-03-12 | depth 0.3 m | reverse complement strand
GTGGCGCACGCGCCTGCCGCTGAAGCTGTGGACAGGCTGGACGACGTTCCCGATGATCTTCGTCGGCGGCCAGTTCATTGGCGGCTTCTCCGACCTGGCCAGGCTCGATCCGGCCATGTTGAAGAAGGGGACGGGGGTCGCGTCCGCACGCGTGTGAGCCGGCGCGTGACCGGGCGCCCCGTGCTCGCCGCAGCGCTCGCGCTGCTGGCCGGCGCCGGGGCCCAGGCCGCGGCGCTGCCGCTGCACGCGTGCCGCCTGGCGGGTCTCGAGCACGACGCGCAGTGCGGCGTGCTGCAGCGCCCGCTCGACCCGGCCGCGCCGAACGGCACGCAGATCGACCTGCACGTCGTCGTGATCCCCGCGCTGGCGCGCCAGAAGCTGCCCGACCCGATCTTCTTCTTCGCCGGCGGACCAGGGCAGAGCGCCATCGGCCTGGCGGGCACCATCGAACACCTGACCTCGCGCCTGGGCGCGCGGCGCGACCTGGTGCTGATCGACCAGCGCGGCACGGGCCACAGCGCGCCCTTGCACTGCGACGTGCCGACCGCCGAAGAGTCGCTCGCGCGCATCCTCGACCGCTCGCGCGCGCTGGCGGCGCTCGACGCGTGCCGGGTCGGGCTGCAGAAGCTGCCCTGGGGCGACCTGCGCTTCTACACGACGACGATCGCCATGGCCGACGCCGACGCCGTGCGCGCCGCGCTCGGCGCCGACCGCATCGACCTGGTCGGTATCAGCTACGGCACGCGCGCGGCACTCGAATACCTGCGGGCGTATCCGTCGCACGTGCGGCGCGTGGTGATCGATGGCGTCGCGCCGCCCGACATGGTCCTGCCCGAGAGCGACGACGTCGATGCGGAGTCCGCCCTGGGCGCGCTGTTTCGCGACTGCGCCGCCGAGAAGGCCTGCGCGGCGGCGCACCCGGCGCTGGCGCAGACGTGGGCCGGGCTGCTGGCGTCGCTGCCGAAGGCCATCGACATCGTCGGGCCCGTCACTGGCCAGCCGCGCCACGTCACGATGACGCGCGAGGGGCTGCGGGGCCTGGTGCGCCCCGGCCTGTATTCGCCGACGCTGGGCGCGCTGCTGCCGTACGCCATCGACCAGGCCGCGGCGGGACGCTACGACCCGCTGATGGCACTTGCCACGGGCGATGTCGAGATCGCCGAAGGCGAGCATTTCTCCGTCGTCTGCGCCGAGGACGCGCCGCGCATGCGGTCCACCGGCCAGGCGGACGGCGACGCCGGCGCGCGCGCGATGTACCGCGACGCGTGCGCGCATTGGCCGCGCGGCGACGTGCCGGCCGCGTTCTACACGATCCCCCGCAGCGCCGCGCCGGTGCTGCTGCTGTCGGGTGGCCTCGACCCCGTCACGCCGCCTCGCCACGCCGAGCGCGTCGCCAAGGCGCTCGGGCCCAACGCGCGCTCGGTGGTCGTCGCCAACAACGGCCACAACGTGACGGCGATCGCGTGCATGCGCGACGCCGTCTTCCACTTCGTCGACGCCGCTACCGACGCCGAGACGCAGGCCGTCGACATGGGCTGCGCCGCGAAGGTGCCGCGGCCGCTCGCCTTCGAGCCGCCGGTGCCGGCGCGCGCACGGCCTGCCGACAACGATCCGAAGCGCTTTGACGACTCGACGCCGAAATCGGCCGACGCCGCGCCCCCCGCCATGAAGGACGCTCGATGATCGCGATGGACGACCTGCGCAAGCAGTTCACGAGCGGACGCGGCCGCCAGGCGCGCAGCGTCGTCGCCGTCGACGGCATGACGCTGCATGCGCGCGACGGTGCCATCACCGGTCTGCTGGGCCCCAACGGCGCCGGCAAGACCACCAGCCTGCGCATGCTGGTCGGGCTCGTGACGCCCGACAGCGGCAGCATCCGCGTCGACGGCGTCGACCTGCGCGACGACCCGCAGGGCGTGCGCGCGCGGCTGGGGGTGCTGTCCGATGCGCGCGGGCTGTATCCGCGGCTGACCGCGCGCGAGAACATCGTCTATCACGGCCGCCTCCACGGCGTCGCCGACGAGGTCGCGCAGGCGCGCTGCGAGCATCTCGGCCGCCTGCTGGAGATGGAGTCGCTGCTCGATCGCCGCACCGACGGCTTCAGCCAGGGCGAGCGCATGAAGACGGCGCTCGCGCGCGCGCTCGTGCACGACCCCCACAACATCGTGCTGGACGAGCCCACCAATGGCCTCGACGTCGTCGCCACGCGCGCGCTGCGCGAGGCCTTGCGCGTGCTGCGCGACGAGACCGGCAAGTGCATCGTCTTTTCCACGCACATCATGCAGGAGGTCGAACGCCTGTGCGATCGCGTCGTCGTCGTGGCGCGCGGCAGGCACGTGGCCGACGGCACCGTCGCTAGCCTGTGCGAGCAGGCGGGCAGCGCCGACTTCGAGGACGCCTTCGTCCGCCTCGCGTTCGGCGCGGAGGGCCATCCGCAATGAGCCTGACCCAAGCCGCCGGCGTGGTGTTCGTCAAGGAGCTCAAGGACGCGCTGCGCGATCGCCGCACGTTGATGGCCGTGTTCATCAGCTCGGTATTGATGGGCCCGCTGATGCTGGTGCTGCTGTCGACGCTGGTGGGCCGGTACGAGAAGCGTGCCGAGGCGCGCGAGGTGGTCGTCATCGGCCTCGAACATGCGCCGGCGCTGCGCAACTACATCGAGCGCCAGACCTTCGTCGTCAAGAGCGCGCCGACGGACTGGGAGACGCGGCTGCGGGAGAGCAAGCTCGGCGATCCGGTGGTCATCGTACCCGCCGACTTCGAGGACGAACTCGCGCACGGCGGGCCGCCCCGCATCGAGCTCGTGTACAGCAGCGCGAACGCACGCGCGCAAAGCGGCGTCGGCGCGATCGCGCAGCTGCTGCAGGGCTTCGACCAGGAGCAGACCTCGCTGCGCCTCATCGCACGCGGCGTCGCACCTTCGGCACTGAGCGCGACGCGCATCGACGAACACGACATCGCCGACAACGCGGCGCGCGCCGCGCAGATGACCAACATCGTGCCCATCTTCGTGTTGATGGCGGTCCTGTACGGCGCGCTCAACGCCGCGCTCGACACGACCGCCGGCGAGCGCGAACGCGGCTCGCTCGAGCCGCTGCTCGCGACGCCCGCATCGCGCGCCGCACTGGTGGTCGGCAAGTGGGGCGCGGTGTTCGCGCTCGGCCTGCTCATCGCGGTGTTGTCGTGCCTCAGCTTCCTGCCCGCGCAAGGACTGCTGCGCAGCGAGTCGCTCGCCGCCCTGTTTCGTTTCGGCTGGGTGGAGGCAGCGTGGTTCATCGGCCTGCTCGCGCCGCTCGCCGCATTGATCGCCGCGCTGATGATGGCGGTGGCGATCCGCTGCAGGACGGTCAAGGAGGCCCAGGCCAACATGGTCGTCCTCACGATGGTCTTCACGCTCACGCCGATGGTGGGCTTCTTCACCCAGGAAGGCGAGGCCGCCTGGAACCTGTGGGTGCCGTCGGTCGCGCAGACCACGCTGATGAATCGCGTCCTGAAGAATGCACCCATCACCGTGCTCGACGTCGCGCCGAGCCTGCTGCTGTGCGTCGTCCTGACCGCCGCCGCGCTCACGTTCGTGACCAGCCAACTCGCCAAGCGCGCCGCCCAGTAGCAGGCATGCGTTGCCCTGGGAAGCTTCCCAGGGGCGGCCTGCAAGGCCTGGATACCCTGTCCAGGCGATGTCCGCGGACGGGTCAGGTGCTACCGTCCTGGGCGAGGGGTTCCGGACGAGAACTCCCATGCCGAACATGCGTCCGGGGGTATGACCCTTCGTGACCGCGACGGCACCAGTAGACAGCGGGGGTCACGATGGAAACACGCCTGGAACGGCAAGGCAACGACGTGCTGCACGCGCGCTCGTTGACGGATCTGCTGCGCAAGATGGTGGCGTTCTCCGAGGAGCGCGGGTTCGGCAAGGTGTCGGCGACCGTGATCGTCGATCATTCACCGACGCTCAAGGAATATCACTTCGTCGCCAATGCGGCGCCGGACTATCAGCCGGAGTTCGAGGACGCCGATGCGGCGCGCTTCGATCCCGTCTCTCAGCATGCGGCGATCCAGTCGTTCCCGCTCGTGTGGGATCAGTCCACCTACGTCGCATGGGGGCAGGGCGCGCTATGGGTGCGTCAGGCACCGCACGGCTATCGCAGCGGTATCTGCATCGGGTTCCATCTTCCCCGCGGCCGTCATTCCCTCCTTGGTCCGGACTGCGACCGCGCCACATGCACGCCCCCCGCCCGGGCCCGGCAGATCGTCGACGAGCTTCATCTCTTCGCAGCACACGCCCAGGCAGACGCGTTCGAGCTGTGCCTGCACTACGACCCGCCGGCTCATGAGCTGCCGACACCGACTCGAGAAGAGCTCGAGACGCTGCGTTGGACCATGGACGGGATGACGAATTGGGAGATCGGACGCCAGCTCGACTTGTCCGAGCGCGACGTGACCTTGCGGCTTCAGCGCGTGATGCGCAAGCTGGGGTGCGGGACCAAGTACGAGGCAGTTCTCAAGGCGATCAAGCTCCGCTTGATCGAAGGCCTGTGAGCGCGCGTCGTCAGTCAAGGGACGCCCAGCCATGATGGATACCCAATTGAATCGGCAGTGCCTCGAGGTCTTGCATGCGAAGACCGTCAAGGATTTCGTGCGGATATCGGGGGAGTTCGCTGAATCGATGGGGTTCCATACGATGGCGGCGATGGTGGTTACGGACCACTCTCCTCACTTGAGTGAATTCCAAACTGTAACTAACGCACCGCCGGACTACCTGCCTACATTCGAGGATGTCGACTCCGCGAGGCTAGATCCAGTCTCACAATATTGCAAGAAGTTCTCATCGCCGATAGTTTGGAATCAAAACACTTACGTTGCGGCAGGACGCGCAGATTTCTGGGAACATCAAGCCGCGTTCGGACTTCAAAGTGGCATCTGTGTCGCCTTCCATCTTCCGCGCGGCAAACATTTCATGTTTGGCTTGACGTCAGACAAACGAGACTGCGGTGCCAGAAAAGCCATACTGGGATTAACCCTGGACGTGAAGACATTCGCGGCTTATGCGCAAGCGGCAGCTTTTGACCATTGCGCTCCCTACATTCGGAGTAGCGACGAGAAAATCCTTGCTGCTTCTGAGCTTGATGCCCTACGCCGAAGCATGGACGGCCTTAGCGACTGGGAAGTAGGGTGCGCGATGGGCATCTCGGAGACAGACGTCTTATTGAGATTGCGCAGAGCAACGGAGAAGCTCGGTTGTTCCACGAAATACGAAGCTGCACTTCGCGCAATCCGGCTGGGGCTGGTCGCCTGCGGATAAGACCCTCTAAGCGCGCAAACAAAGGCGCCTAGTTCGACAACAATTGACCAGGCGCTAGCGATTGGGTCGCTGCCGTTCAACATATCAATCCTTTGCGCGGGATCTGGATACTTGGACGGATTGCCTGACGCGGTGGCACAGGCGCCATAAACTTGCGCGACCAGCAAGCAAAAGCGCGATTCGAAAAAGGATGCGATTTATCGGAGCGGGCTAGTACGCCCGTTTGAGCCTTGTCGCCTTGAGTAAATCTGAGCTCTAGCCTTTGAAAAAAAGCGGGGCGTCGACCGGAGGTCAACGCCCCAAGAGTCAATCAGAAGGCATATTCGCGGTCACAAGTGACAGGACTAGCCGAGCTGATTGTGGAGGGTACGGGTCAATGCGATCTCTGCATCGATGAGCCATTGGAGCCCACCGGACCGCTTTTGACACCTATCAGAAGTTATAGTTTTGACGTGACGGCACGGCCCGCGAGCATGGGAGATGGGGCAGCGCTGGGTGCACGTGGCGCCGCCACTCCGCGGCTGAGCGGCGAGATTGGCCGTACTTGAATCCATGGCACGCGCGACGTTTATGTAAGGCGGCGCATGAGCTTTTCTTCCTCTGGCTACGTCACCCTTGATCAAGCTCAAAGCAGTTGCACTGAGGTTGGTAGGTCGAATCTGACCTGCCTAGCGACTGGGGCGACGATTTCGACGCGTCGGGATAGCGCGAGAGTCATCCACCCCACGAGGAAACACCTCTGCGAGGTCAGAAGGCGTCATGTCGCGATACTCATCCTTATCAGCTTCCGCAACCAGGATGCCGGATCATTCAAAGCAGGGTCTTCAAAGAAGTCGGAGCTGGTCAGCAGAGCCAGCCGCCGCGCGGAAGGTCACCCTCATCGCAGCCAAGCAGAACGGAGTAGATGAAGCTGAACATGCGGAAATCTCCTGTGAATGCGCCCCCATCGAGCGACGAGGGCGATTTCAGCAGGAAGACTCCGGCTTGGGAGCTATCAGAAGTTATAGTCTTAGCCGCTCCGCGCGCTTCAGATCAATCCCAAGGATTGGGCCTTCAGCACTGCTTGATGCTTGGATGTGACACCCAATTTCACCCGAACGTTTTGCAGGTGAAAGTTGATCGTGGCCTCTGCGCTGTGGATCTCGGCGCCTATGACCTTGGCGCTCTTGCCCTGCATCGTCATCCGCAATATCAGCTGTTCTTTCGGGCTGAGCGCCACATCCGACAGCGGCTTGCCGAACAGGCGAAGCGCCGTCTCTTGCGCGTGAACGACAAGCAGTTGAAGGTCGCCCAACATCCTCATTAGCTTTGCTTCAGACTTCGGAAGCGCTACCTCGCGATCAAGTCCCAGGACGAAATGTCGCTGTCCGGGAAGGTGTAAAGCGACTGAGATGCCATTCCTGTAACCGAACGACGCTTGCTCTTCCCAGAGATCGGCAGCCGCTTCACGCACATACATGCTTTGGTCGTAGATCACCGGCACGCTCGAAGTCTTCAGACGCTGCATTACGGGATCGCGGGCGTAGCTATCCGAATCCTTATAGGACTCCAGATAGCCAGAGGGCGTATTTCCGAGTCGGACGACCTGAGCTGACCCAATAGGCATGTCGGTCACAACCAGTGCGCTCACCAGCCCGAATTCCATCTCGTTGGCGAGATCAACCAGTTGCCTTTGAAAGCTGTCGCCATCAGCCGCCTGGGACAGGTCGAGCAAGCGTTGGAGTCGCATGAGTCTCAGTGTACTCACGGATCACAACTACAACATTTGATAGTAGCGAGCTGCCGGGAGGCGGTCGCACACTAAGGATTCCAACACCAACAACTCTCAGGGTCATGGCAATCCTCAGCAGTACGATCAGCGCGTGGGAGCCTTTCGAGGCAAGCCTCCTTGAATGGCGGCGTCTTTGCAAGCGCATGCAGTTCCTGGACAGCAGCCAGCAGGTCGATGACGATCGCGATCACACACATCTGGGCAAGGTGTTGTGGGGCGTCGAGGTGAAGGATGGAGACGCCAGTCGAATGCTTGGGGTGTGCTGGGAATGGCGCGAGGTGATTCCGAATGTCGTTGCCCTGTCGAATCCCTTGGGCATTCAATCGAACGTTCGGTTGAAGGACGAAATGGGAGCACTCGTCACCCCCGCAAAACTCGTTCTTCACCTCAATGCTGCGGTTAGCGGCTTTCGCTGGCAGGGCCGCCTGATCCGCGATGCCGGAGCCCACCGAGACATGGCTGCGTAGCGGTCCGCGGCTACCCTGGCGCGCGCGGCCGGTTGCAATACTTACAAGCTTGTTTCGATTGTGAGAGCCCTCCGAAAGGCTCGTCGGGCTCAGTCCGGCCGCGTGTCGGCTTCCAGACGGGCCAGCCAGCGCATGGCCTGCGTAGCACTGTCGCCGCACATTTCGATCGACGGGCGCAGGCCGCCACAGAATGCCGGACGCTCAGGCCGCCCAAAAATCCGACACAGCATGTCGCCATCCAATTGCACGCAGGGCACTCCTGCCGGCTTGCCTTGGGGCATGCCGGGAATCGGACTGTTGATGGACGGCGCAATGCAGCAAGCGCCGCAACCGGCCCGGCAGGCCGTCTCTCCGGACGTCCTGGCAGCGATTGATCCGGTGGGAAAACTGGGCGACATGGGCGGATTGTCCTCCCGGGTGGCGCGTTGCCGCCAGCCCGCCTAAAATCGAGGCTTCTCCCACTCGTCTCCGCCCGCGCGTGATCGCTTCGATCGCGCCAGGCGTCGCAGCGCGAGTCATCCTCTCGATCCGGCCGCGATGGTTCGGGTCATGCACAGTGAGTTGCCGGTGCTCTACCCCCAGGAATTCGACGTCATCGTGGTCGGCGGCGGCCATGCCGGTACCGAGGCTGCGCTTGCCGCAGCCCGCATGGGCAGCACGACGCTGCTGTTGACGCACAACATCGAGACGCTGGGCCAGATGAGCTGCAACCCGTCGATCGGCGGGATCGGCAAGGGGCATCTCGTCAAGGAGGTCGACGCGCTCGGCGGTGCGATGGCCGCGGCGACGGACGAGTCGGGCATCCAGTTTCGCATCCTCAACGGCTCGAAGGGGCCCGCGGTACGCGCGACACGCGCGCAGGCGGATCGCATCCTCTACAAGGCGGCGATTCGCCAGCGACTCGAGAACCAGCCCAATCTCTGGCTGTTCCAGCAGGCGGTGGATGACCTCGTCATCGAGTCGGTCGACGGGGTTGACCGCGTCACGGCTGCCGTCACCCAATCCGGCATCACCTTCCGCGGCCGCACGGTCGTGCTGACGGCGGGCACGTTCCTCGACGGCAAGATCCACATGGGGCTGCAGAACTACAGTGCAGGGCGGGCCGGGGATCCGCCTGCCCAGCGCCTGTCCGCGCGCCTGAAGGAACTCCAGCTGCCTCAACGTCGCCTCAAGACGGGCACACCGCCGCGCATCGACGGGCGGTCGATCGACTTTTCTCAGCTGGCCGAGCAACCCGGCGACGGCATGCCGGACGCCGACGGCCGCGTCACGACCGCGATGCCGGTGTTCAGCTTCATGGGCACGGCCACGCAGCACCCGCGGCAGATGCCCTGCTGGGTCACGCACACCAACGCGCGCACGCACGAGATCATTCGTTCCGGCTTCGACCGCAGTCCCATGTTCACCGGGGTTATCGAGGGGGTGGGGCCGCGCTATTGCCCGAGTATCGAGGACAAGGTCAATCGCTTCGCCGACAAGGATTCGCATCAGATCTTCCTGGAGCCCGAAGGGCTGACGACGCACGAGTTCTATCCCAACGGCATCTCCACGTCGTTGCCGTTCGACATCCAGCTGGCGGCCGTCCGCTCGATGGCGGGATTGGCCAACGCCCACATCCTGCGTCCGGGCTACGCCATCGAGTACGACTACTTCGACCCGCGTGAGCTCAAGAGCACGTTCGAGACGCGCGCGATCGCGGGGCTGTTCTTCGCGGGTCAGATCAACGGCACGACCGGCTACGAAGAGGCGGCCGCCCAGGGCCTGTTCGCCGGGGTCAACGCCTCGCTGCGCGCTCGCGGGCGCGCCGACGAATTCGTCTTGCGGCGCGACCAGGCTTACCTGGGCGTGCTCGTCGACGACCTGATCACCAAGGGCGTGACCGAGCCCTATCGGATGTTCACCAGCCGGGCCGAGTTCCGGCTGCAACTTCGCGAAGACAACGCCGACCTGCGCTTGACCGAGCTTGGGCGCCATCTTGGCCTCGTCGACGACGCGCGCTGGGCGCACTTCGACCGCAAGCGCGAGGCGCTCGCGCGCGAGACCGAACGACTCCGTTCCACCTGGGTGCACCCCAACAACCTCCCCGCAGCAGACGCCGAGCGCCTGCTCGGCAAGGCACTGGAGCACGAGCACTCGCTGGCCGACTTGTTGCGTCGCCCCGGGATCGATTTCGACACGGTGGTCGCCGCGACCGCGATTGCTCGCCCCAACTTCGGTGTTTCACGTGAAACACTGAGCCGCGAACTTGGCGGGCAGTTGGCGACAGAGATCATCGAACAGCTCGAGATCGCGACGAAATACGCGGGCTACATCGACAAACAGAACGACGAGGTTTCGCGCGCGCAAAGCCTGGAAGAACTCGCGCTGCCTGCCGAGCTCGACTATGACCAGGTCACGGCGTTGTCGTTCGAAGTGCGCCAAAAGCTGAATCAGCATCGCCCACAGACCCTGGGGCAGGCGACTCGCATCTCCGGCGTGACACCGGCCGCCATCTCGCTGCTCCTCGTGCACCTGAAGAAGAAGCGCTTCAAGGGCTTCTCCAGCTCCACTGCTGCCTCCACCGAACATGCCGCTTGAATATGGAGACCCGTCCCGACTGGACGGGCAACTCGAGGCGCTCGCACCGCGCCTGGGCCTGACTCTGACCGCCACCGATCGAGAACGACTGCTCGCCTACATGGCCATGATCCAGCGCTGGACCAAGGTCTACAACCTGACCGCGGTGCGCAATACGGGCGAGATGTTCACGCATCACTTGCTCGACTGCCTGGCCGTCGTCATGCCGCTGCGAACCGGTGCAAGCCGAAACGGGGAGGGCGCGATCCGCGTGCTGGATGTCGGCAGCGGCGCCGGCTTGCCCGGTGTGATCCTGGCCCTGTTGAATCCGCTGTGGCAGGTGACCTGCGTCGACGCCGTGGCGAAGAAGGCGGCGTTCATCCGCCAAGCGGCCGCGGAGCTTGGAATCCCGAATCTTCACGGCGTGCATGGGCGCGTGGAGGCCAACCGGACGTTCCGCGATCCGCAGTTCGACCTGATCACGTCCCGCGCCTTCGCATCGATCCTGGACTTCACGATGCTCACCCGCCCCTTGCTCGCACCGCGGGGGCAGTGGGCCGCGATGAAGGCGCGACTCTCGGCAGAAGAGCAGGCCGAGGTGCCCACCGACGTCGACATGTTCCACGTGGAACAACTCGACGTGCCGGAATTGAACGAAAAGCGATGCCTGGTGTGGCTCAGGCCCCATCAACGAGCCACCGGAGCCGCTGACTAGCCCCGACAATGGGGCCAAGCATTCCTACTCCTTCAGCGCTTTCACGTGGCACCCATGGCGAGAATCTATTGCATCGCGAACCAGAAAGGCGGCGTCGGGAAGACGACGACCACCGTCAATCTGGCGGCCGGCCTTGCTTTGGTGCAGCAGCGCGTCCTGCTGGTCGATCTCGACCCCCAGGGCAACGCGACGATGGGTTCCGGGGTCAACAAGCGCGAACTGCCAATGACCGTCTACGACGTGCTGCTCGAGAGCGCCACGATCCCCGAGGCGGTGCAGCGCTCCACCAGCGGTGGCTACGACGTGCTGGGCGCCAACCGTGAACTGGCGGGTGCAGAGGTCGAGCTGGTCGCGCTGGAACGCCGCAATGAGCGGCTTCGCCGCGCGCTCAAGGTCGTCGACGACCAGTACGATTTCGTGCTGATCGACTGCCCGCCGTCGCTGAACCTGCTGACGCTCAACGGCCTGTGCAGCGCGCACGGCGTCATCGTGCCGATGCAGTGCGAATACTTCGCGCTCGAAGGCGTCTCCGACCTGGTCAACACCATCCGGCAGGTGCATGCGAACCTCAACCGCGACCTGGAGCTGATCGGCCTGCTGCGGGTGATGTTCGACCCGCGCATCACGCTGCAGGCCAACGTCAGCGACCAGCTGAAGGCGCACTTCGGCGACAAGGTGTTCAATACGGTGATCCCGCGCAACGTTCGCCTCGCCGAGGCGCCCAGCTACGGGCAGCCAGGCGTCGTCTGGGATCCGGCTTCACGTGGAGCCGTGGCGTTCGTGGAGTTCGCGAAGGAAATGGTCGAGCGCGAGCGGCGTTCCACCACGGCCGATATCCGCTGACGACGAAGGGCCGGCTCAGGGCTCGATGTCGGGATCGCGCAGCAGTTCCCGCAGCGGTCCGAACGTCCACGAGCGCAAGGCCATCACGGCGGTGAACCCGCGCTTGTGTGCCGGCGCCAGGCGCTGGTCCGCGAGGTGCTGCTGGGCGAAGTCCTGCGCCAGGCGCTGCAAACGCTCCTGGAACACCTTCGCCATCGGAAGGCTGATGTGGCCGTGAACGAGACTGACCATCTCGCTCTCGCCATCGAACCCGCCGGAGAAATAGTCCACCACCCCGTGGTCGCGAAAGAACTGCATGACCGGCCCGTTGGCGCGCCAGCGGAAGGTCTTGGCCACCTTCAGGCGGTACCGGTTGAGGGGCTTGAGTTCGATGATGCCCAGCCGGTCGAGCTGGACCAGATGCGTCACGGCCTCGGCGTCGGTGAACGCGTACATGCCCATGATCTGCTCGTAAGGCCACTGGCTGAGCGCGCACAGCGCCATGACGAGCAGGCGCTTGTCGGCGACGACTGCGCGCTCCTGGTCCAGCGTCAACTCGTCACGCAGCAGCTCCAGGTCCGCGACCTTGCGCGCCAGTTCCGAGAAGTCGCACTTGAGCACCCGGCAGATCTCGTCGATGCGCTTGAGCGGCATGTCGCCCTTGGCAAACATGCGCTTGATGCTGGACTCCGCGAGCCCAAGCTCCTGGCCGAGCTCGGCGTAGGTGAGCCGGGCAAGCTTCAACTCGCTCTTGAGGACGTTGACGATCTCGACAGTGGTGCTCATGGGCGGCAGCCTAAAAGTATCCATGAACGATACCTCACGATGCGTCACGCGGCATTCGTCGCAATCTGCTTGCTCGGCAATGGCGGCCCGCACACCATGGCGACTTCTTCATCCTGATCGCTTCCCATGAAACCTCCCGCCTCGCGCGCCAGGGCGACCAGATGACGCGCGCCAAGGTCGCCTTCAACGACCATCCCAACTCGCAGCGCTTCAGCGATCCCATCGAGACGGTGATGGGCGAATCGATGTTCGCGTGGATGCAGCGATGCAGATCGCAGAGCCGCCCACCGTCGTCCGTTCACCCGCGCGAAACGCCCGCAAATCGCGGGCGATGCCGCGGCCGATCGTGCCGGCCTGCGGCTACAGTGGCGCAACGCGGCGCACGGCGCCACAGGAATCCAGCCCCATGAGCCAATCCCATCCCAGCCAGTTCGCGCTCCTGCGGCAGCGCCGGTTCGCGCCGTTCTTCTGGACGCAGTTCTTCGGCGCGGGCAACGACAACGTCCTGAAGTTCGCGTTCACGGTGCTCGTCACCTACCAGCTCCAGGTCTCATGGCTGCCAGCCGACAAGGCTGGGCTCGTCATCAGCGCGGTGTTCATCCTGCCGTTCGTGCTGCTGTCGGCCACGAGCGGGCAGCTGGCCGACAAGTTCGACAAGGCCTCGATGATGCGATTCATCAAGTCCTTCGAGATCTTCATCATGGCGCTCGCCATCTGGGGCTTCGTCGGCCAGCAGGTGCCGGTGCTGCTGCTGTGCCTGTTCCTGATGGGCGTGCACTCCACGCTGTTCGGGCCGGTGAAGTACGCCTACCTGCCCCAGCACCTGGGCGACCAGGAGATCACGGGCGGCAACGGCATGGTCGAGATGGGTACCTTCGTTGCCATCCTGCTCGGCCAGCTCGCCGGCGGCCTGCTGGTGACGGTGCCCGGCATCGGTCCGGAGCTCGCCGGCGGCACGTGCCTGGCCATCGCCGTGGTCGGCCGCCTGACCGCGCAGGCCATCCCGGCCACGCCACCGCACGACACGGCGCTCAAGATCAACTGGAATCCGGTCTCCGAGACCCTGCGCAACCTGCGTCTCGCGCGCAACGACATCGTCGTGTTCCGCTCGCTGCTGGGCATCTCGTGGATGTGGTTCTTCGGCGCCACGTTCCTGTCGCAGTTCCCGTCGTTCGCCAAGGACGTGCTGCACGGCGAC
>OUNM010190947.1_pt1 | contig 13621 bp, 13 predicted proteins | sample 1769961 | NCBI WGS metagenome assembly OUNM01 (sample SAMEA3914820, study PRJEB12502) | metagenome | biome: forest; material: soil | place: USA | collected 2012-03-12 | depth 0.3 m | reverse complement strand
TCGGCTCTGGCGCGGCGGGCGCGGGAGGCGCCTCTGGCGGACTTGCCTCACGGGGCGGAGGAGGCGTCGCCTTCGCGGCGGCGCTAGGCAGAGGAGGAGGCAGAGGAGGAGCCGGAGGATTCGCGCGGCCCGGCGCGACGGGTCGCGGCGGCCCGGCGCGCGGCACCTGCGGCTTCGGCCGCGGCGGTGCCGCCGGCACCTTCGCGCCGCCTGGCCGCTCCGGCGTGTCGTCGTCTCGATCCGACATTCGAGGATCGTAATCGAGTCTGTCAGCGGCGGTCGACCTCGTTGCTGCGGGCGCGACGGTTCAGCCTGGGATCAGCGCGCCGTCATGCCGCCGTCGACCAGGATGTTCGCGCCGGTCATCCAACCGCCGCGATCCGAGGCGAGCAGCGCGACGACCTCCGCTACGTCGTCCGGGGACCCGAGACGACCGAGCGGCACCGACTGCGCGAACACGTCGGCCGGTGCGCCGGTTGCGTCGCTGAACGCCTTGCGCGCCTCGTCGCCGCCCGGTGTCATCACCGGCCCCGGTGACACGACGTTTACGCGGATGCCCTTCGGCCCGAGATCCAGCGCGAGCGCGCGCGAGTACATGTCGAGCGCCGCCTTCGCGGCGCAGTAGTGCGCGAACGGACCGAAGGGCATCTGCGCCGCGTTGGACGAGATGTTCACGATGGCAGCGGCCTTCGACTCGCGGAGCGCCGGCAACACCGCATTCGTCAGACGGACCGCGGCGAACAGGTTGAGCCCGAAGGATGCCTGCCATTCCTCTTCGGGGATCGACGCGGCGCCTTCCGCGAAGGGGCGCGCACCACCCGCGTTGTTGACGAGGATGTCGAGGCCGCCGAGGGCATCGATCGCTTTCGCGCCGATCGCCTGCACTCCTTCCACGGAGCTGACGTCGCCGGCGATGAAGGTCGCTCCCGCCGGAGTCTGCTCGCCACGCGAGCGCCCCGTCACTACGACCTTCGCGCCGGCGTCGAGCAGACGCTGCGCAATCGCCGCGCCCATGCCGCGCGTGCCTCCGGTGACGAGCGCACGACGGCCGATGAGCTCCTTCGAAAAGTCGAGCCTGTTGGACATGAGAGTCTCCTTTCGTCGATGACGACCCGTCCTACGTACGGCTCGACATCCGCACGAACCATCCGAGGTCGTCCTGATAAATGCCGAAATCGTCCGGGACACCTGGAGAGTGCCTCTCGGGCTCTCCATGTGTGACAGCCGGGCACGTACACGGGCCGTTCAGTCACGATCGGCGGCATCGCGCGCGTTGCGCTGGTCGTACTCGAGCTTTGCCTTCTGGAACGCCGACGACTCTCGTTTCAGGGGGTTCCAGTTTCCACCTCTCGCAAGGCAGTCCGACTTGCTCTTGTCGCTCAGGGCGACCGCCGCAAAGTCGTAATGCGCGACGGAGAGCATCATCGACGCGCCCGCGTCGGTGTGCACGCCGACGGTGCAGACCGCGAGCGTGACTCGGCTCGCAAATGCAGCCGCGCAGGGCTGACTGATCTTCCGTTCGTCTGCAAACGTCTTCTCGACCTCGTCGAGGGACGAGGTCGTCGTCACGTCGCTGCACTCGACGACGCGGTCCTTCTCGAAGTGCGCGAACGCCACGTGCAGGGGCTTCTCGGGTAACGCGAACGTCTGCGACGGCGCGCTGTCGTCTGCGGGAGGCTCCTTCTTCGAGCACGCGATGACGAGCATGAAGAGCAGAGCGCCCAGGACGGTCGCGATGCGCATCGACCGATCGTATCCGTGGCCTACCACGAGGGCTCCGCGAATCCGTACACGCGGCCGCCGGCGCCTCCGAAGATGATCTTCCCGTTCAGGGATCCGACGGAGCGGACGTCGGGCGGAGCTTGGCCGACGCATTGCCACGTCACGAGGTCGGTCGTCATCAGCGTCTCGCCTTTCGCGTCGACGACGAGAAGGCGTCCCTCGGTGTCATTCGCCACGACGAGCGGGTCGCTGACGAACACGTAGGTCAGCGTCGTGTCGAAGAGCGGAATCCCCAGGTTCTTGCGGTGCGTCCCGTCGAATGCCCAGAGCTCGCCGAGCGCGGCGAAGACGATGTGATTCGCAAACGTCATCGGATGGAGGAACCCGCCGAGCTGCGGTCCCCGCGCCCACTGCTTTCCGTCGAACGTCCAGGGCGTCGCGATGCTCGCGGTGTAGAGCGTGCCGTTGAGCGCCGCGGCGTTCAAGAACGGCACTTCGTTGATATCGATGTACTGATAATCGGTGAACGCATTCGGATTGATAATCGGGAATACGCGGTCGAACGGGCCTCCGTCCTGGGAGCGCCATACGGTTCCGCCGAACGTGTTGTCGAACGTGCCGGCGTCGGACGTGTAATAGTCGTCTCCGACGAGGTACACGTCGCCCGGCGCGCGCTCGACGACGTCGCCTATCTTGATGGAGCGGCCGATGCTGACCTCGGACCACTCGTGCTGCGCCGAGCCGGTCGCATACTCGGGATCGGCCACTCCATGCGGGTCGGTCGCGGGCGCCCATAGGTGGTCGCCGATTACCCGGAAGCGCTCGATCTGCTCCGTGTTGAACGTCAGATGATCTTTCCAATCGTTCGCGACCGGATCGTAAGAGCTGATGACGATGGGTCCGGTGTTGTAGTTGATATCCCCATAACCGAAATAGACGCGCCCGTTCCAGCCGCGGGTGTCGACCAGGTTCTGGCCGACGGTCGCTGCGTCCTGCTCGACGGCATGAGGGTGCGTCGTGAGCAACACCGGCATCGTCCGGCAACGTGGGTCGGCTGCGTCGACGACCGCGCTCGGCGCGCCGCACTCGCAGCTCGCCCCTCCGCCGCCGTCCCCAAAGGCCGTCGCCGGCGACGGCGCGTCACCGTCCGCTCCGCAACGGATGGATCCGAGCGCCACGATCAACGCCGCCAACGCGGTTACCGCGTTCTTCCGCTTCACAACGCGCGAAAGAGCGCGTTGCTTGATCACGCTCGTCTCGGTCATCCTCCGAGTCTAGCGTGACCGAGCGGTTCACGATCCGGCCCGAGGAAGCTCCAAGCGCGCGGCGTTCGGAGCGGACAGGAACGTTGATCTTGAACGCGACTAGTTCCCGCGCCCGAGGCGAAGGATCTGTCCATCGCCGGTGATCCATACGACATACGTAGGCGTCAGCGCGATGGCCTGTGTGGTAGCGACGAAGCTCGCGGAGAAGCCCCGAGCGATGGTTCGGGGTGCGCGCATCCCCGGCGAAGTGCCCGCGGACTGAAGCTGGCCGTCCGCCGTGAGCCAATAGACGCCGGCCTCGTCGGCGATGAGCGAGAACGCCGCGTTCTGGTTCACCGCGAGCGGGGCGGCGGTGCCGCCGCCGAGCGGCTCGTGCATCACGGCACCGGGTACCGTCCAATACACGCCGAGCGAGGTCGCGGTCACGGAGCGGCAGCCGACCTGCGACGATTGCACGACCTCTGGCGCGCTCCCGGCGTCCACGCTCGCGGCGCCCGAGCGAAGGACGTTCCCCGCCAGCGGCTCGGTCCAGAACACGCTGCTGCCGAGGAGCCCGAGCCCTCCGGGAGCCTCGGTCACCGCCTGGGTCACCGCGTTGCCGGACGACAGGCTCGCGATCTCGATCTTGCTCGGCGTGGCGAAGGCGAGGAGATCCCCCTCGGCCACGACCGCGAAGAGAGGGCTTCCTGTGTCTTCAAAGACGAGGTTGGGGGGGCCGGTCCTATTGATATGCTTCAGCCGAGGCTGAGGGCTGGCCGCGCTGTCCCCCCAAAAAATGTACGCGGTCGTCACGGCGATCGCCGTCGGACTGCCAGCCGCGCCATAGATGCTCTTGACCGGGCCGCTTCCATCGATGGGAACGGAGGCGATGAGGCCTCCATCGGCGCTCTCGGAGAAGAAGATGTCCGCACCCGACGCCACGACGCCGGTCAGACCGCTGCGGCCCGTCGCCAAGACCTCCGGCGTCACGAGTGACGCTTCCGTCGAACCGTCGACTGAACCGTCGACTGAACCGTCGACGACATCTGCCGGCGCGGCGTCCGGCGAATTCGGGTCGTTCGTGGCGTCGAACGAAGCGCAGGACAGCATCGCGACGGCTGTCGCCGCGACGAGCGTCATCGAAGTCGTGACCATGACCACCGCCAGCCGCCGGTCCACGGATCGAAGCTAGCACCTCCAGGCGAGACGGGCTGTGCTCCGTGCGTCAGCGGCCTCGCAAACCTTGGTGGTGCGGATGCAAGCGCTTGATGGCCACGGTGCGCGAAAAGCCGACGGAGCAGAGCAGCGACGGAGGACTGACCGGCAAAGCGTTGCGACGGCTCCTCGCGCGCCTTAAGAAAATACGATGAGCGTGGCAGCGAAACCGCACGACTGGCGCAACGACGGCGTGCGCGTCATCCACGGCGATCAGCTCGACCCCAATACGCCGCAGACGTCCGGGATGAGCCGCGCCGCGGCGATCGACTACGCACGTGCTGGCTCGCAGAAGCTGTGGGCCGGCACCATGGTCGTCGCCCCCGACGCGAAGACGGGACCGCATCACCACGGCCACCTCGAGACCGTGCTCTACGTGTTGCGCGGACGCGCACGCATGCGCTGGGGCGAGCGGCTCGAGTTCATGGCCGAGGCCGGCCCGGGCGACTTCATCTTCGTGCCGCCCTTCGTGCCGCACCAGGAGATCAACGCCAACCCCGGCGCCGACCTCGAGTGCGTGGTGGTGCGGAGTGATCAGGAACCGATCGTGGTGAACCTGGCGATCGAGCCCATCGAGCGGCCCGAGGCCGTCTCCTGGATCGACCCGGGGCACCCGCCACCGAAGAGATAGTGCAACTCGAGGAGGAGCCAATGACGCCTCGCAAACGACGACTCGGGAAGACGGATCTCGAGATCACGACCGTAGGATTCGGCGCGTGGGCAATCGGTGGCGGCGGCTGGGTCTACGGCTGGGGCCCCCAGGATGACGCGGGCTCGATCGCCGCGATCCGCCACGCCGTCAGCCGCGGCGTGAATTGGATCGACACGGCGGCCATCTACGGGCTCGGTCACTCCGAGGAGGTCGTCGGCCGCGCTCTGCGTGAGATGCCCGCCTCCGAGCGGCCGTTCGTCTTCACGAAATGCGGAATGGTCCCCAATCGCGAGAGGCCGTTCGACGAGCCCGAGCGCAACCTGCGGCCCGATTCGATCCGTCGCGAGGTCGAGGCGTCGCTCTGGCGCCTCGGCGTCGAGCGGATCGACCTCTACCAGTTCCACTGGCCCGACGCGGTCGGGACACCCATCGAGGACTCGTGGCAGGAGATGGCGCGGCTCGTCGAAGAGGGGAAGGTCGGCGCTGCCGGCGTGTCGAACTTCGATGTGGCGCTCCTCGAACGCGCGGAGTCCGTGCGCCACGTGGACAGCGTCCAGCCGCCGTTCTCGCTCATTCGCCGCGACTCGGGCGCCGACGTGATCCCGTGGGCCGCGGCGCACGGCACGGGCGTCATCGCGTACAGCCCGATGCAGTCGGGCCTACTCACCGACACGTTCTCGGCGAAGCGCCTCGCGGCGATGGCCAACGACGACTGGCGCCGTCGCTCCGCGGAGTTCATGGAGCCCAACGTCTCGCGCAACATCGCGCTTCGAGACGCTCTGCGACCGATCGCCGAGCGCCATGGCGTCACGGTCTCGGCCGTCGCGGTCGCGTGGACGCTCGCGTGGCCGGGCGTGAGCGGCGCCATCGTCGGCGCGCGCAGCCCCCAGCAGGTGGACGGCTGGATCGCCGCCGGGTCGCTCGATCTCGACGCGTCCGACCTCGCGGAGATTGCCGCTGCCCTCCAGCGGACCGGCGCGGGCTCCGGGCCCATCGCGCCCACGCAGAAGAAGGCGGCGTGAGTCCCATGCTCGGGTCGCATCCGACATCAATCGACGCGGATGACGATCTTGCCGAAGTGCGAGGCGGCTTCCATCTTCGCCAACGCTTCGGTCGCGCGGTCGAGCGGGAAGACCTCGTCGATCACCGGCTGGAGCCGGAGCGCTTCGAGTGATCGGTTCAGGCTCTCGAACATCGGAACCGAGCCGACCACGAGCCCCTCGAGACGGATGCTCTTGAGGAGCACGGGCAGCGGATTGACCTCGATGTTCGCCCCCGTCAGGAAACCGATGAAGCTCACCACGCCTCCGGTCTTCACTGCCTCGAACGACCTCGGCAGCGTGCCGGCGCCGCCCACCTCGACCACGTGATCGGCGCCCTCGCCGGCCGTCAATCGCAAGACCTCCTTCTGCCAATCCGGCGTCGCGCGGTAGTTGATGACGTCCCCGACGCCGAGCTCGCGGAGGCGCGCGATTTTCTCGTCGCTCGACGAGGTGGCGATGACACGAAGGCCAGCCGCGAGCGCGAGCTGCGCCGCGAAGATGGATACGCCGCCTGTCCCCAGGACGACGACCGTCGCTCCCGGGCTCCAGCGCGGCGTTGGCTCCATGAGCATGTTCCATGCGGTGACCGCGGCGCAAGGGAGCGTCGATGCCTGCTCGTACGAGAGATGCGAGGGGATGCGCACGAGCGCGGTCTCGGGCAGCACGGCGTACTGCGCGAGCATTCCCTGGGTCGAGACGGTGCCGCCGGAGTGCTGAAAGTACTCCGCGCGCATCGGTCCGCTTTGCCAGGTCTGGAAGTAGGCGCCAGCGACGCGATCGCCGACCTTCCATCGGGTCACACCGACTCCGAGCCCCACCACCTCACCGGCGCCGTCGACGAGTGGGACGAGGTCTTCCTCCAGCGGGCCGCCATACAGACCGCGCGCGACCAAGAGGTCACGGTAGTTGAGCGCCGTTGCATGGACGCGGATCAGCACCTGACCCGGCCCGGGCTCGGGGTCGGGTCGAGTGACGAGCTTCCAGGCGTCGATGCCTCGGCCTGGGTTCCGGATGACGACAGCTTTCATGGCGACCTCCTGAGTCGATGACCAGGACATACGTTCGTGCACGAGGCAGCGGTAGCTACCGCGACGGAACGTCACTCGTGCCATTTCGGCACGAATCACCATCGGTTGCGAGATAGAGCTCGCCCAGCTTCCTTCGTGGGGTCTGTCGCCAGGCTCGATGAATGCTCACGGATGGTGAGGTTGTAGCTCACGAACCATCACTTCCGGAGGGGGACGCGGAGACGCAGGATATGGGCATGCATCGATCAGCGCTTTGGTTCGCCGGGGCGGCCGCGCTGGCGGCGTGCCAGCCGTCGTCGTCGCCGCCCTCCACCGCAACCCCAACAGGGAGTGTTCCCATGTCGTCCGCCACTCCGCAGTCGGAGGCCCTTCACCGCATCGCCGTCCTCGATTCGTTCATGTCGTATCGAGAGATCGGCGCGGGCCCGCCGATCGTCTTCCTGCACGGCAACCCGACCTCTTCTTATGTCTGGAGGAACGTGATGCCGCTCCTCCGCGAGAGGGGCCGTTGCGTCGCGCCGGACCTGATCGGGATGGGGCACTCGGGCAAGCCGGAGAGCGCGTATCGCTACGAGGACCACGCGCGCTATCTGGACGCCTGGTTTGCCGCGCTCGACCTGCACGATGTCGTGCTGGTGGGCTACGACTGGGGAGGTGTGCTCGCGGTCGATTGGGCCGCGCGTCACCCCGATCGCGTGCGCGGCGTCGCCGTCTTCGAGACGATCCTGCAATCGATGCACTGGAGCGAGTATCCACCGCAGGGCGCCGAGCTGTTCCGCGCGCTACGCACGCCGGGCGTCGGCGAGAAGCTGGTCTTGGAGCAGAACCAGTTCCTCGCCCGGTCGCTGGACCACGGCGTGAAGCACGGCCTCTCCGAGCGCGATCGCGCCGAGTACTACGCTCCGTACCCCGACGCGGCGTCGCGCCGTCCGACGTTGCAGTGGCCGCGCGAGATCCCGATCGACGGCGAGCCCGCGAGCGTCATGGCCGTCGTCACTCGGAACGGCGAGTGGCTGGCGAAGACGCCGGTCCCGAAGCTGCTGCTCACGTTCGACGGCAACGGCATGAGCAACGCGCCCGCTGTCGTCGAGTGGGCGCGCACGCTTCCGAACCTCGACGTGGTGCCGCTGGGCGCCGCCGGTCACCACGCGCCGGAGGATGCGCCGCGCGAGATCGCCGGCGCGATCGGCGCGTGGCTCGATCGAGGACGCCGATCCCCGTGAAGGCGCCGATACGAGCGAACGTCACTCGTGCTATTTCGGCACGAATCAACCATGGGGACCTTCGACGGGATCGAGTACCTCACCGCGACGGTCGAGACGGGCAGCTTTGCGGCGGCGGCGCGTCGTCTGGGCGTGACGCCGTCGGCGGTGAGTCGTCGTGTGGCCACGCTCGAGAGCGAGCTCGGCGTCCAGCTCCTGGCAAGAACGACCCGCTCGCTTCGTCTCACCGAGGATGGGCTCGCGTTCCACGCACGGTGCGTGCGCATCCTCGAAGAGCTGCACGAGGCGCACGACGCGATCGCGCGCGTGCGCAAGAAGCCTTCGGGTCTGCTGCGCGTCGATGCACCGATCGCGCTCGGCCGTAGCGTGCTCACGCCGAAGCTCCCCGCATTCCTGGAGCGGTATCCGGAGATCCGGCTCGACCTCACGTTGCGTGACCAGCTCGTCGATCCCACCGCCGAAGGCCTCGACGTGCTCGTGCGGATCGGCGCGCTGAGGGACTCGACGCTCATCGCGAGACGACTCGGTGAGAGTCAGCTACTGACCTGCGCGTCTCCGGCGTATCTGCGCAAGCACGGCGTACCGAAGCATCCGCGCGATCTCGCGCGCCACCACTGCCTCGGCTACCTCCGTGAGGGGCGGCCAGACGCATTTGGCTTCGTCACCGACGAGACGACGATGTCCGTTCCCATCGCCGGTCCGTGCAACGCGAACGACGCCGACGTGCTGCTGCAGCTGGCCGTTGCCGGCCGAGGCATCGTCTTGCTGTTCGACTTCCTGATGGCCGCGCATCTCGCGAGCGGGGCGCTCGTCACGGTGCTCGATGATTACCCTTCGCTCTCGTGGCCCATCCACGCGCTCTATCCGACGAACCGTCACCTCCTGCCGAAGGTGCGGGTCTTCCTCGATTTCCTGGCGACCCGAGTCGTCGCACGACGATCGCGGCGATGAACGTAACCTGATCACACGCGCTGCAACCGGCGCTTGTACTTCTCACCCCACTCCCGCAAGCCCAGCAGGACGGGCTCGAGCGAGCGGCCGAAGGCGGTGAGCTCGTACTCCACGCGTGGTGGCACCTCGGCGTAGACCGTGCGCTTCACCAGCCCGTCTTCCTCGAGCTCACGCAGCTGCAGGGTGAGCATGCGCTGGCTGCAGTTCGGCAACCGCTTGCGCAGCTCACCGAAACGGTGCGTGCCCCGGAGCAACCAGTACAGCACGACGCCCTTCCATCTCCCGCCGATCACGCCCAGGGACGCTTCCACCGAGCAGTTGGTCTTGGAGTCGTCGTCGCGCTTCCGGGTCATGGTTCCCTTTTTGTAGGTACCGGCGAAACTTGTGCGTACTTGCGAAGTCATAACCGGAATCGTACGTCTACGCCATGAAGACGTGGGAGCTGCAGGCCAAGCCGGGGTTCGACGCACTCACGCGGGCCGAGCGCCCTTCACCGAGCGTGGGCGCGCACGAGCTGAAGGTGCGCGTGAGGGCGGTGTCGCTCAACTATCGCGACCTGCTCATCGCGAAGGGCGCCGAGAAGAGCCTCACGGCGCCGCGCGTGCCCGCCTCCGATGGCGCCGGCGAGGTGATCGCGGTCGGTCCCGCCGTCACCCGCTGGAAGGTGGGCGATCGGGTGATGGCCAACTTCTTCCCGCACTGGGTCGACGGCGAGCTGAGCGACGCACACCACGCCAGTGCGCTCGGCGGCGCCGGGGCTGACGGCATGCTCCGCGAAGAGGTGGTGCTGCCTGAGCACAGCTGGGTGCGCATGCCGGCGGGCTACTCGTTCGAAGAAGCGGCGACGCTCCCTTGCGCCGGGCTCACCGCGTGGCAGGCGCTCTTCGAGGTCACGTCGCTCAGGCCGGGTGAGACGGTGCTGCTCCAGGGCTCGGGCGGCGTCTCGGTGTTCGCGCTGCAGCTGGCGAAGGCGGCTGGCGCGCGCGTGCTGATGACGTCGAGCAGCGCAGACAAGGCGGCGCGGCTGCGCGAGCTCGGCGCCGAGGAGGTCATCGACTACCGGGCCGATCCGAAGTGGGGCGAGCGGGCCAAGGCGCTCACCGGCGGGCGCGGCGTGGACCTCGTGGTCGACGTCGGAGGCCAGGCCACCTTCGACCAGTCTTCCGCGGCGCTGCGCTACGGCGGCACGATGAGCATGCTCGGCGTCCTCACCGGCGCTCGCGGTGAGGTGAACCTGCATGCCGTCTTCCACCGGCGGCAGACCGTGCACGGCGTGTACGTCGGCTCGGTCTCGATGTTCGAACGCTTCGTCGCCGCGCTCGAGCGCACCGGCATCAGACCGGTCGTCGACCGCGTGTTCGCGTTCGACGACGCACGCGCCGCCTGGGAGCACCTCGCGAGCGCGCAGCACCTCGGCAAAGTCGTCGTGAATTGCGATGGATGACGCCTAGCTCGAAAGAACACATCGATGAACATCTTGATTGTCTACGCCCATCCCGAGCCGCAATCGCTGAATGGCGCGTTGAAAGACCTCGCTGTGCGCCACTTGAACGATCAGGGCCATGAGGTCCGCGTATCGGACCTCTACGCCATGGATTGGAAGGCCGTCGCCGCTGCAGATGATTTCCTGCGCCATGAGCCTGGGGAGCGACTGTTCTATGGGCGAGCGTCGAAGCGCGCCTTTGCCGACGGCTCGCAGAGCCCGGACATCGCGCCCGAACAGGAGAAGCTGCTCTGGGCCGATGCCGTGATCTTCCAGTTCCCGATGTGGTGGTTCTCGACGCCGGCCATCCTGAAGGGCTGGATTGAACGAGTCTTTGCGTACGGGTTCGCCTATGGCGTTGGCGTGCATGAGGGCGAACGCTGGGGCGACCGCTATGGCGAAGGCACGCTGACGGGCCGCCGCGCCATGCTCTCGGTCACGATTGGCGGGCGCGCGCCGCACTATTCCGACCGCGGCGTCAACGGGGCCTTGGATGACGTGCTCTTTCCGATCCAGCACGGGGTCTTCTTCTATCCCGGCATGGAGGTGCTGCCGCCGTTCACGATCTATCAGGCGGATAGCCTGTCGCGGGAGCAGTGGCCGTCTGTTGCGGAGGCGTTCAAGGCGCGGCTGGACGGCTTGTTCACGGACGACCCGATCCCGTTCCGGAGGCAGAATGGTGGGCACTACGACACGCAGCAAGTGCTGAAGCCCGACCTCGGCCACGGCGCGTCTGGCACCCGCATCCACCTGGTCGAGCCGGGCGACCCGGAGCAGCTGCCGGTCGGCGTGAAAAACGATTGAGAGACCTCATCATGGAAGCCGTCGTTTTCGAGCAGGCGGGAGACGCGCGAGAAGTCCTGGCGCTACGTCGGGTCGACGATCCGGTGCCCCTCGCGGGGCACGTCGTCGTCGCGGTCGAATCGCGCACGGTGCAGCCGTCGGATCTGAGCTTCATTCGCGGCGCGTACCGCATTCGCCCCGTCTTCCCGCAGATTGCCGGGCTCTCTGGGGCCGGGCGGGTCGTCGCGGTCGGCGAGGGCGTGCGGCTCGCTGCGGGGACGCGTGTCGCGTTCCGCTCTCCGGGAGCATGGGCCGAGCTCGTGAGCGTTCCGGTGGAGCGCACCTTCACCGTTCCCGAGGGCGTCGACATCGACCTCGCCGCGCAGTTTCCGCTCAACCCGATCACAGCGTGGGGACTCCTTCAGATGGCCGACGTTCGTCGCTCGGACTGGATTGCGCTGAGCGCGGCGGCGTCGTCGGTCGCCGGGCTGGTGAACGCGCTTGCGCAGGAGCGTGGAATTCGCGTCATCGGGCTGGCCCGTCCGAGCGCACTGGCCGATCTCGCGCCGGGCATGGTTGGAATCGCCGTCGAGGACCCGAAGATCACGGACCGGGTTCGCGAGGCCACCGGCGGCAAGGGCGTCGCCGCGTTCCTCGACAGCGTGGGCGGGCCGCTGCTGAACGCGGTCTTCCCGACGCTCGAACCGGGGGCGACCATCGTCGCGTACGGCGCGATGAGCGACGAGCCCGCGCTCGTACGCAACGCGACGCTCGTCTACTCGAACTTGACGTGGAGAGGCTTCGGCATCGATCGTTTCGTCTCGCGGCTCGCGGAGCGCGAGCGGGAAGTCATGATCGCCTCTCTCTGGGACGGGCTCCGCGCGGGACGACTTCCGCTTCCGGTCCGCGTGCGCGTCGCGCTACGCGAATTCGCCGAGGGGCTCCGGCTCGCGACGGAGACCCGTGGTGGGAAAATCGTCCTGGCGTGACGGCGGCATCTCCGCGCGCAAGTGCGTCGAGCTCAATACGACTTCGGCAATCCCAACGTGTGCTGCGCCACGTGATTGAGGATCATCTCGGCGCTCACCGGCGCCACGCGCATCGTCCGGACCGGCCACCACAGATCGGAGACTCCATATTCGATCGTGATCCCGTTCCCACCATGCGTCTGGATCGCCGCATCGACGCAGCGCCCGGCCGCTTCCGCCGCCGCGTACTTCGCCATGTTCGCCGCCTCGCCGACCGCGGCGACGTTCGCGCGTACGTCGAAGAGCGCCGCCGCCTTCTGCGTCATCAACCTCGCCAGCTCGAGGTCGATCTTCGCCTTGGCAAGCGGGTGCGACACCGCTTGGTGCGCGCCGATCGGCGCTTTCCACACCACGCGCTCGTTCGCATAGGCGACGGCCCTTTCGATCGCGCGACGCGCGAGCCCGTTGCACATCGCTGCGATGATGATTCGCTCGGGATTCAGGCCGTCGAACACCACCGCGAGCCCGGACTCGACCGCACCGACGATGCGGTCGGCGCCGATCTCGACGTCGTCGAAATGCAGCGTCCACTGGCTCTCCGGACCGATATAGGGCATCGGGATGACGCTCTTCGAGAAGCCGCGCGCGTTCACGTCCACGATGCAGAGCGTCGGTTTGCCGAGCTCACCGCTCGCGGTACGGAAGCGTGCAACCACGAGCACCGCGTCGGCGTGCTCGACTCCCGAGATGAAGACTTTCTGCCCGCGCAGGAGATAGCCGTCGCCGTGCGCACGGAGCTCGGTCTTCAGGTTGTGGGAGTTGGTGCCGGCGTCGGGCTCGGTGATCGCGAAAGCGATGCGCGTGGTGCCCGCCGCGATGCCGCGCAGCCAGCGCTCCTTCTGCGCTTCGCTGCCGTGGATGGCGAGGACCGATCCGGCGATCGACGACGAGACGACGAGCATCAGCGAACCGAAGCCGGTCGAGGCCGCGACCTCCTCGGCGACGATCTGTAGGCCCAGCATTCCGAGGCCGCCGCCGCCCCACGCCTCCGGCACGTTGATGCCGACGAAGCCGCCCTTCGCGAGGGCGTCCCACATCGCGGTGGGCGGCTCCTTCTTCTCGAGGCACTCTCGCCCGTAGCGCGGACCGAATTCCTCGCAGATGGTCCGGATCGATTTTCGGATGGCGAGCTCCTCCGGCGTCGGGAGCAGCGGAAGCGTCGAATCGTTCATGGGGACGTATCGTAGCCACGGCCCGGCGCGGGGCAGCACCGGAAAGCACCACGCACCGACCACGCCGACCTCGGCGT
>OUNM010810541.1_pt1 | contig 13622 bp, 9 predicted proteins | sample 1769961 | NCBI WGS metagenome assembly OUNM01 (sample SAMEA3914820, study PRJEB12502) | metagenome | biome: forest; material: soil | place: USA | collected 2012-03-12 | depth 0.3 m | reverse complement strand
CGGCATGAAGGACTCCAAGGTGATCGTCGCGATCAACAAGGACGCCGACGCGCCGATCTTCCAGGTGGCCGACTTCGGCCTGGTCGCCGACTACAAGACGGCCGTCCCGGAACTGATGGACGCCCTGACGGCGGCGGGGAAGTAACCGCTTGAAACTGCCGGGCGGCGAGAGCGTCGAGATCGATCCCAGGAAACTGATCGACTACGCGCTCTCGCCGACCCATCCGGTGGGCAAGCACAAGGCCCGCCTGTTCGCGTCCCGCCTGGGTCTGACCCAGAACGACGCCCCCGTCCTCGAAGCCGCGCTGCGTATCGCCGCCGCCTCGCAGGACGCCACGCTGACAGGCTCCGACACCTGGGGCCAGCGCTGGCAGATCGACTTCCTGTTCCCGTTCGGCGCTTTGTCTGCGATGATCACCAGCGGCTGGATCGTTCCCGCCGATGGATCCCCAACGCGCCTGACCTCGGTCTTTATTGCGCGAGGTTCGTGATGATCGAAGAACTGGACACCGTGGCCCTGCTCGTCGACAGGGCCGAAGCCGGTCTTGAAAAGGGCCTGATGGGCGCGGTCGTCAGCGTTCACGGCGACCATGAGGCCTTTGAGGTCGAGTTCGTCGATGACGAGGGTCACACCTTCGGCCTGGAGACATTCAAGCCGGACGAACTTCTGAAACTCCATCGCCGCGCCAAGGCGGCCTAGATGCAAAAAAAGGCCCGGAGAGCGATCTCCGGGCCTTTTTGCTGGACGAAGGCTAGGTCGACATTCAATCGATCCAACACTCCCCGCCTTCCTGGGCCTTGTGCCCAGGATCCATGGCGCCGATGCAACGGAGCCCGGGCCGAGTTCACGGTCTTCCGGCCGCGTAAAGCCAAAATGTCCGCAATGGCCTCGAGCATGGGTCCTGGGCACAAGGCCCAGGAAGGCGGCGGATTGGATATTGCCGCAAACAACGGCCAACCCGCCCTAGCGCACGGTGTGCGGCGTGATACCCTCGGCCCAGCGGAAGTCGTCGTGGGTCAGCAGCGACGGCTTGACGCCCGCGCCGGTGAACAGGGCGAGCGCCAGCGCGCCCGCGATCAGCAGGATCTTCATCGTCCAAATCCTCGAAAAACGTGAGTGGCAGGGGCGGCGCCGCGATGAGGACCATGCCAAAGCCCCGCCGACTTTACGAACGATGTTCCCTGCGGGGACTTGTGAGTCCGGCTAACATCCTTAGATCTTGACCATGCGCCTGCCGCCCTTCTCCTCCCTGGTCGCCCTGGAGGCCGCCGCCCGCCACCGGTCCTACAGCCGGGCGGCGCAGGAGCTGTTCGTCACCCACGGCGCGGTCAGCCAGCAGGTGCGCAAGCTGGAAGAAGAGCTGGGAGTCCAGCTGTTCGCCCGACGCGGCAACCAGATGGAGCCCACGCCCACCGGCGCGGCCCTGGCGGCGCGGGTCGGCGAGGCGATGGCCACGCTGCGCCAGGGCGTCGACTCGGCCCGCCGCGCGGCCAGCGGGCCGATCGTCCTGTCCGCCGGCCCGGCCTTCGCCACCAGCTGGCTGTCGCCCCAGTTGGCGCGCCTGTCGAACGAGACGGGCGAGCTGGACCTGACCATCCGGGTCGAGGACCGGGTCTCGGACCTGGCCACCGACGGCGTGGACGTCGCGCTGCGCTATGGCATAGGCCCCTGGCCCGGCATGGAGTCGGTGCGGCTGATGGACGAGCGCATCTTCCCGGTCTGCAGCCCGGCGCTGCTGGCCCGCTATCCGATCGAAAAGCCCGAGGACCTGCTGACCGCGCCACTGCTGCGCCACACCGACCTGCCTTGGTCGATGTGGTTCCGGGCCATGGGGATTACGCCGCCGGAGCTGCGGCCGGCGCTGGGCTTCGACGGCTCGGCCATGATGCTGGACGCGGCGGCCCAGAGCCTGGGTTTCGCCCTAGCGCGCGGCGGCTACGCCAAGCGCGACCTGGACGAAGGCCGCCTGGTCCGCCCCCTGCCCGGCACGATCGATGTCGAGACGGGTCACAACTTCGTCTGGCGCGCCGACAACCCCAAACTGCCCCGACTGCTGAAGCTGCGCGACTGGTTCCTGCAGGCGACCGAGGGCGAGCGGGCCGTCACCACCCCGACCTGAAACCCATTTCGGGCGCCGCCCCCACGCCCTGGTTGCGCCGACCGCCTCGCGGATGGGACACTGGGGCGTCGGATGCGCCGGGGGGCGTTGAAGCTCGAAGGTAGAGACCACGTGCCAGGCTGGTCGACATGGCTCGGAGAGGGCGTGACCTCGGTCACCGCGCGCAGCCTGCCCACGCTGGGCGTGCGCCTGCTGATCTCGGCCGCCTGCGCGGGACTGTTCGCCTGGAAGGTCGACCTGGCCCAGGGCTTGGCCTGGGGCGCGGCGGTGGCCAGCGCCGAGGCCGCCGTCTGGTTCTCCAGCGCCCCGCAGCGGGCCGACCGGGAAACCACGCTGGCCCAACGCCTGGCCTATGTGGCCGCCATCGTCTGGATGAATCTCGTCTGGTGGCTGCTGGTCGTGCGGCTGTGGACCCTGCATCACGAGGCGATGCGGCTGGCGGCGCTGTGCCTGCTGTCGGCCCTGCTGGTCCATGCCCAGGCCTTCACCGCGCGGTCGAAGACGCTGCTGCTGATCGTCGGCGGCGGCGCGGGCCTGCTGCTGCTGGCCCTGTGCGCGGTGTTCAACGACTATTCGGTGACCCAGCGGCTGGTGCTGACCGTCGCGGCGGTGATGCTGACCGGCTACACGGCCAAGGCGGCGGCGACCAACGCCCGCAACGGCCGCGCGCTGGAGGCCGCCAAGGTTCAGGCCGAGACCGCCAGCCAGGCCAAGTCCGAATTCCTGGCCCTGATGAGCCACGAGCTGCGCACGCCGCTGAACGGCATGCTGGGCCTGGCCCAGGCGCTGAAACTGGAACCGCTGGAGCCCGGCGAGCGCGAGCAGGTCGAGTTGCTCGAAGAATCCGGCCGCACCCTGCTGGCCCTGCTCAACGACGTGCTGGACCTGGCCAAGATCGAGGCCGGCAAGCTGGAGATCGCCCCAATCGTCGGCGACTTGGCCCAGTTGGCCGACCGCGTCGTGCGGCTAAATACGCCCCTGGCCCGTGACAAGGGCTCGGAGATCAGCCTGACCGTCGATCCGGCCATGCCTGCGGCCCTGGTCTTCGACCCGCTGCGGGTGCGCCAGTGCCTGGCCAACCTGATCTCCAACGCCGTGAAGTTCACGCCCGGCGGCCAGATCCAGGTGCGGGTCAGCTGCGCGCCGGCCGACGCGGCGGGCCAGGTCATCGCCAAGGTCGCCGTGGCCGACACCGGCATCGGCATGGCGCCCGGCACGCTGGACAAGCTGTTCACGCCCTTCGTCCAGGCCGATGCGGCCACGGCGCGGCGGACGGGCGGCACCGGCCTGGGCCTGAACATCACCCGCCGCCTGGCCCAGATGATGGGCGGCGCGGTCACCGCCCGCAGCGTCGAGGGCCAGGGCTCGACCTTCACCCTGACCTTCCAGGCCGCCCTGCCCGACGCGGCCTCGGCCAATGCGGCGAAGCGCGCCGAGGGTCCGCCCCTGCGGCTGCTGGTCGTCGACGACTATCCGGTCAATCGCAAGGTCATCGGCATGATGCTGGCCCCGCTGGGCTGCGAGATCGTCGAGGCCGACAACGGCCAGCACGCTATCGAAGCTCTGGACGCCCGCGATTTCGACATGATGCTGATCGACTTCAACATGCCGGTGATGGGCGGCCTGGAAGCCACCCGCCGCATCCGCGCGGAGCCCCGCTGGGAAGGCCTGCCGATCATCTGCCTGACCGCCGGGGTGATGGACGACGAACGCACGGCGGCGCTCTCGGCGGGCATGGACGCCTTCATCGAAAAGCCGATCGAGATGACCGCGCTGGTCTCGGCGATCGGGCGGCTGGACCGACGGGCGGGGGTGGGGGTCTAACACCCCCTTCTCCCCTTGCGGGAGAAGGTGTCACCCCGGACTTGATCCGGGGTGACGGATGAGGGGTCGAAAGCCCCTTCGGAAAGGCCCGCGAGACCCCTCACCCGGCCCTCCGGGCCACCCTCTCCCGCAAGGGGAGAGGGAAACATCAAGCCGCCCGCGCCAACCTCAACCCGCCCACGCTCTGCGCCACCGGCACGTCCAGGCCCCGCATGGTCGTGACCACCGCCTCGTCCAGCGGCGTGCGCGGCTCTTCACCCAGGAACGCCACCAGGCGGCGGTTGTCGAGGCGAACCGGGTCGCGCCAGAACGGGCGCATCTCGGCCAGCTCGCGCATCGTCTCGTTGAATAGGCCGGCGATCGGCAGCAGGCCCCAGGGCAGGCGGAGGACATTCGGGCGCGCCTGGCCGGCGGCGCGGGCGATGGCGCGGACCATCAGCGTTCCGTCGGCGTCCCACACGCCGTCGAAGTGGAAACGGGCGAAGGCCGGCAGCTCGGCCTCGCGGTCGGCCAGGCGGGCGAAGGTCTCGCCGACGTCGGGCAGGTAGGCCCAGGCGTGGCCGACGCCCTTGTCGCCCGGATAGAGGATGGTCTTCACCGCCTTGCCGGGCGTGACCAGGCCCGAGGCGAACCAGCTGTTGGTCGTCGAGCGCGGGCCGAAATAGTCGCCGGCGCGCAGGATCAGGCTTCGAACGCCAGACGCGGCCGCGGCTTCCAGGCGCGCCTCCATCGCGATGCGCAGCTTGCCCTTGCGGGTCGTGGCGCGCTGAGGCGTGGTCTCGTCGATCAGCGGGCCGCGCGTCGGGTCGTAGTTGTAGATCGTGCCCGGCAGCAGGATCCGCGCGCCGCTGGCCCGCGCCGCGGCGATCGTGCTGTCCAGCATGGGAACCACCAGCTTCTTCCAGCCGCGATAGCCGGGCGGGTTGACGGCGTGGACGATGATCGACGCGCCCTCGGCGGCCGCGATCACGCGGGCGGTGTCGAGAACGTCACCCTGCAGCCAGGTCACGCCCTGCTGGCGGCCCTTGCTGGGATCGCGCACCAGGGCGCGGACGGTCCAGCCGTGGCGGACCAGGGCGGCGGCGGTTTCCCCGCCCACGCCGCCATTAGCGCCGATGACGAGAGCGATGCGGTTGGGGTGGGCGGTCATGTCCGGCTCCTGCGGTTTCGATGGCCACAAGATGCCGCTCGCCCATCTCGATAGAAATTGCCGAGAATGCTCAATCGGCTTATCAAAAATGTATGAACCTAGACATCCCCACCGCCGTGGACTGGGAACGCCAGCGCGCCTTCCTGGCCGTGATCGACACCGGCAGCCTGTCGGCGGCCGCCCGCCAGCTGGGCGCGGCCCAGCCCACGGTGCGTCGCCGGATCGAGGATCTGGAGGCCCAGCTGGGCGTGGCCCTGTTCACCCGCTCGCCCTCGGGCTTGGCGCCCACCGCTTTGGGCAAGGACCTGGCTCAGCACGCCCGCGCCATGGCCATCGCCGCCGCCTCCCTGGCCCGCGCGGCCTCGGCCGAGGCGGGGGCGGCCTCGGGCGTGGTGCGCATCACTGCCAGCGAGGTGGTGGGCATGGAGGTGCTGCCGCCGATGCTGGCGGCCCTGCGCGAGAACCATCCGGGCCTGGTTTTCGAACTGGCCCTGACCAATCGCAACGAGGACCTGCTGCGCCGCGAGGCCGACATCGCCGTGCGCATGGTCCGCCCGACCCAGGACGCCCTGGTCGCCAAGCGGGTCGGCGCCATCACGCTGGGCATGCACGCCCACAAGCGGGTGCTGGACGCCTGGGGCCGCCCCCGGACCCTGGAGGACGCCCGCCGCATGCCGCTGATCGGCTACGACACCGAGACGATCGGCGTGCGCGCGGTCAAGGCCATGGGCCTGGACATCCGGCCCGAGGAATTCGCCTTCCGCACCGACAACGACGTGGCCCAGTTGGCCGCGATCCGAGCGGGGCTGGGCCTGGGCATCTGCCATGTCGGCCTGGGCCTGCGCGATCCGCTTCTGGAGCGCGTGCTGGCCGACAGTTTCGCCTTCGATCTGGAGACTTTCGTCGTCACCCACGAGGACCTGAAGGACGTCCGGCGCGTGCGCCTGGTGTTCGACGCCCTGGTCGAAGGCCTGACCGCCTACGCGAGCTTGACAAATACAGTTTGAACTAAACACAACTTCCCTTAGAGTGCCGCTTGTTGAATCGCCGCTCCGAAGAGGCGGCGTCCCGGTCCGGCCCCGCGAACTGGCGGCTTGCGGCCCTCGTCGGCGGCGTTTTTCGCCCGCCCCCGAGTACGGTGGAGTTCCATGGCGGTCGTCGCTTCCGACCCCTCAGTCCTGTCCAAGCTGACGACGCAGCAGATCGCCGCGCTCAGCAGTTCGGCCCTGGCCTCGGCGCCGGCGTCCGAGTTCGCCAAGCTGACCGCCCAGCAGATCCAGGCGATCTCGGTCACGGCGATCTCGGGCATGAGCGCCGAGCAGTTCGCCGCCTTCACGCCGGTCCAGGTCAAGTCGCTGACGCCGGCGCAGCTGCCGCGGCTGGCCACCTCGGTGGCGTTCAGCTCCAGCCAGCTGATGGTGCTGAGCCAGGCCCAGATGCAGGCCCTGTCGGTCACCCAGGTCGACAGCCTCGGCGGCGACCAGCTGAACGGCCTGCGCTCGACCCAGATTTCGGCCCTGTCGGCCACCATGATCTCGTCGCTGTCCGAGACCCAGGTGCACAGCCTGTCGGCCATCCAGATCCGCTATCTGACCGCCGCCCAGCTCAAGGGCCTGACGGCCGCCGACATGACCGAGTTCGAGCCCGAACAGGTCCAGGCCTTCACCTCGACCCAGGTGGCGGCCCTGTCGGCGACCCAGATCGCCCAGTTCTCGCCCGACCAGATCCAAGCCCTGACCCCGACCCAGTTCTCGGGCCTGTCGGTCGCGGCCCTGCGCGCCCTGCCGGCCGACTTCGTGGATCTGACCACGCCTGACCAGTGGAAGTCCGCCACGGTCGCGCAACTGTCCAGCCTGTCGGGCGACCAGCTGAAGTCTCTGGGCGCCACGCGCCTGGCCGGGCTCAACGCCACCCAGGTGCGCGCCCTGTCGGCCACCTCGATCGGCCAGGCCGGCGCCGACCTGATCGACGCCTTCAGCCCCGCCCAGCTGGCCGCCCTGGTCGGCAACCAGACCGCGGCCCTGTCGACCACCGTGGTCTCGGGCCTCTCGACCACCCAGCTCTCCGCCCTGGATCCGCTGGCCATCGGCGGCCTGTCGGCCACCGCCTTCGCGGCCCTGGACGCCACCCAGGTGGGCGCGCTCAGCGCCTCGCAGATCGCCCGCCTGCGCACCGACCAGCTGAACGCCCTGGACGGCGAGGACTTCGGCGAGTTCACCCGCGCCCAGCTCAAGGCCTTCACCGCCACCCAGATCCGCTCGCTGCCGGCCACCCAGCTGGCGGCCCTGTCGGACGAGGCCTTCGCGTCCTTCACGCCCGACCAGTTGAAGGCGATGACCGCGCTGCAGCTCAAGGCGCTGTCGACCTCGGACGTCGCGGCCCTGACCTCGACCCAGGTCCAGGCGCTGGGCGCCAGCCAGATCGCCGCCTTCAGCAGCGGCCAGCTGTCTTCCCTGCGCGGGGTCAGCGCGCTGACCGCCTCGCAGTGGGCCGGCGCGACCGCGACCCAGCTGCGGGGCCTTTCCAGCACCGACGTCGCCCAGCTGACCGTCACCGAGATCGGCGCCCTGAACGCCGCGCAACTGGCGGGCCTGACCTCGGACGCGCTGTCGGTCCTCAACGACACCCAGGTGGCCAAGCTGACCGCCGCCCAGGTCAAGGGCTTGGCGACCACCCAGCTCAAGGACCTGACCGACGAGGACGTCGCCCAGTTCGGCGCGACGCAACTGGCGGCCATGGACGGCGGCCAGATCGGCGCCATGGTCCCGCACCTGGCCGCCACGGTGATGGGAACCCTGACCGCCCAGCAGATCGCCAAGATCCCGGCGACAGTGCTGCGCTCGCTGAGCGACGACCAGATCGCGGCCCTGGGCGTGACCCAGATGAAGGGCCTGACCAGCGACCAGCTGATCAACCTGCCCACCACCATGGCCCAGGCGCTGAGCGCCACCCAGGTGGCGGCGCTGAACGCCACCCAGCTGGCCCAGCTGTCGACCGGCATCCTGGGCATGCTGCCGCTGGACGCCCTCTCGAGGCTGGACATCGGCCAGGTGCGCGGCCTCACCGTCACGCAAGTGCGCAGCCTGTCGACCACGGTGTTCGACAGCCTGACCACCACCCAGGTCTCGGCCCTGACGCCCAGCCAGGTCGGCGCTCTGTCGGCCGACCTGATCGGCGCGCTGTCCTCGACCCAGTGGGCCGAGTGGGGCGTCACCCAGGTGCAGGGCCTCAGCACCACCCAGCTGGCGAGCCTGGACGCCGCCCACCTGGCCGGCCTGTCCGCCACGCAATGGACCGCGCTGCGCACCACCCAGATCGCGGGTCTCTCGGCCACCACCGTCGGCGCCCTGGGCGTCGACCGGCTGCAACTGATGACCGGGACGCAGATCGGCGCCCTGACCGCCGGCGCCCTGTCGGCGCTGGACGCGGCCCAGACGGCGTCGCTGTCGACCACCCAGATCGCGGCCATCACCGCCACCCAGCTCAAGGGCCTGAGCGTCGACGACATGGCCGATTTCAGCCCCACCCAGGTGGCGGCGATCGCCCCGGCCCAACTGGCCGGCCTGACCGCCACCGAGGTCGCGGCCCTGTCGACCAGCCAGTTGGCGGCCCTGACCACCTCGCAGGTCAAGGCGATGGTCCCCTCGCAGATCGCCGCCCTGCGCGCCAGCCAGGTGAGCGGCCTGTCGACCACCCAGCTGGCGGCCCTGACCACCACCCAGCTGGGCGCGGCGGCCGCCGAGATCCTGCCGGCCCTGACGACTACGCAAGTCGGCGGACTGAGCTCGGCCCAGCTGTCGGGCCTCTCGGCCACCCAGGCCGCCTCGCTGAGCAGCGACCAGCTGGCGGCCCTGTCGACCACCCAGGTCGGCGGCCTGACCGGGACCTTCCTGTCCTCGCTGACCACCACCGCCTTCTCGGCCCTGACGCCGGACCAGGTGGCGCGCCTGTCGACCACCCAGCTTCAGAGCCTGTCGACGACCCAGGTCTCGGGCCTCTCGACCACCGACTTCGGCGAGTTCACGGCCACCCAGGTCTCGGGCTTCACCGCCAGCCAGCTGGCCGCCCTGGGCCCGGCCAACCTCTCCAGCCTGACCACCACCCAGCTGGCCGGCCTGACCGCCACGCAGTTCGCCGGCCTGACCGCCACTCAGCTGTCGGCCCTGTCGGACGACGTCGTGCGCGGCCGCCTCTCGCAGCTCAGCGCCACCCAGACGGCCGGCCTTTCGGCCACGCTGGTCGGCGGCCTGACCACGACCGAGATGGCCGGCATGACCGGCGCCCAGCTGGGCATGCTCTCGGCCACGGCCTTCGCGGCCCTGGGGACCAGCCGCCTCGCCGCGCTCAGCACCACCCAGCTCTCGGGCCTGTCAGCCAGCGAGATCGCCGGCATGGACGCCTCGACCTTCGGCGTCTTCTCGGCCACCCAGGTGGCGATCCTGTCGTCGTCGCAGATCGGCGCCCTGCGCGGCGACGTGCTGTCGGGCTTGAACGCCACTCAGTTCGGCAACCTGACCACCGCCCAGATCAAGGGCCTGACCAGCAGCCAGATCGAGCAACTGACCGTCGCCGACATGGCCGAGTTCACGACCACCCAGATCTCCGCCCTCGCCGCCGGACAGATGGAAGGCTTCTCGGCCGCCGACATCTCGGCCTTCAACGTCACCCAGGTGGCGGCCCTGTCGACCGTACAGATCGCGTCCCTGACGGCGGTGCAGGTCCGCGGCCTCTCGACCGGCGACATCGGCGAGCTGTCCAACACCCAGGTCTCGGCCCTGACCCCCACCCAGATCGGCGCCCTGTCGACCACGGCGGTGGCCGCGCTCAGCGACAGCCAGTTCGCCGCCCTGTCGGCCACCCAGGTGCGCGGCTTCTCGGCCACCCAACTGGGCGCTTTCGGAACCGACGGCCTCTCGCGGATGTCGGGCTCGCAACTGGGCGCCCTGACCACCACCCAGATCGGCCAGATGCCGTCCTCGGTGATCCAGGGTCTGACCGCGACTCAGCTAGGCCAGATCATGCCCACCCAGATCGCCGGCTTCACCGACCAACAGATCGCCGCCTTCTCCCCCGGCCAGCTCGCGACCCTGTCGCGCGCCCAGGTCAACAAGCTGACCGTGGCGCAACTGGACGCGATGAACCCGGCGCAACTGGAGGCGATCGGGCTGTAGGGCTGGCAAAGCAACCCGCAACCGAAGGTGTGAGCGCTACCAGTTCCCGCCTTCTGCAAAGCCTTACGCCCAAAGGTTTCGCGTTCAGGAAAATCGTTCGCAAACGCTTGCGGTTCAACCGTCACGGCAGCGTTGCACGACTGTCGCCCGCCCGTCTTGAGGCGGCCCTATGCCCCGGTCCCAGAAGCCATAAGGCAAAGGGGATCAGGCAGGATGCATACCAAGACGACGATCAATCACCTGTGGTGCGGCGCGGCCCTGGCGGCCCTGCTGACCGCGACTGGCGCACACGCCGCCGACACCGCCGCGGCCGCCGCCCCGGCGCCGGCCGCCGACACGTCGGTCGACTCGACCGCCGTCGAGCAGATCATCATCACCAGCCAGCGCGAGACGCGCTCGGCCGTCGTGATGCAGAGCGAGCAGATCCAGCGCGTCCTGCCGGGCGCCAGCCCGCTGAAGGCCATCCAGTTCCTGCCGGGCGTCGTCTATCGGACCGCCGATCCGTGGGGCAACAACGAGCAGAACCTGTCGCTGTTCGTCCACGGCTTCTCGACCCAGCAACTGGGCTTCACCATGGACGGCGTGCCGCTGGGCGATCAGCAGTACGGCAACTACAACGGCCTGTCGGTCTCGCGTTCGGTGACCTCCGAGAACGTCTCGCGCGTAACCCTGTCGTCGGGCGCCGGTTCGCTGGGCGTGGCCTCGACCAGCAACCTGGGCGGCGCCATCGAAACCTTCAGCCGCGACCCGTCGGCCGAGCGCGGCTTCAATGTCCGCGAGACCCTGGGCAGCTACGACGCCACCCGCACCTTCGTGCGCGCCGACAGCGGCGATCTGGGCAACGGCTGGAAGGGCTTCGTCTCGTACCTCTATCAGGACGCCAAGGCCTGGGACTTCGACGGCCACCAGCGCGGCCACCAGGTCAACCTGAAGATGGTCCACGACGACGCTCACGGCGAACTGACGTTCTACGCCGACTGGCAGATGAAGGTTGAGCCGAACGAAGACGCCACCGCGTTCGGCAACCAGCAGACCGCCGCCGCGGCCGGCTACACGCCCTATACCCGCCCGTTCCTCTATCCGAACGTCGCGGCCTGCACGAGCAGCCTGACGGGCGGCCCCGGCCCCCCGCCGGTGGCGCAAGGCAACAACTTCTCGAACTGCTTCAGCGCCGCCCAGCGCGAGGACATTCTGAGCTACGTCAAGTACGCCTGGAAGCCGGTCGAGAACTTCACCTGGACCAACCAGGCCTACTATCACTACAATTTCGGCCGTGGCATCGTCGCCGGCCCGGTCAACAACGCCGGCCTGCCCGCCCTGTTCGCCACCTACTATCCGGGGCTGGTCGTCGGCGGTTCGGCCACCAGCGCCGGCAGCCTGCAGAACATCGTCAACCTGTTCGGCGGCAGCGGCAACGAGGTGCGCACCACCGAGTACCGCATCAACCGCGGGGGTGCGACCTCGACGGCCGAGTGGACGCTGGGCGATCACCAGATCAAGGGCGGCGTCTGGGTCGAGCACAACGAGTCGGCCCAGCAGCGCGCCTGGTATCCCTTCACGGCCGACAACAACGACCTGACGCCGTACGACGTGCCGCGCGGCAAGAAGGCCCTGGTCCAGTACGCCGCCGAGTTCTTCACCAACGACGTCCAGTTCCACCTGCAGGACCAGTGGCGCATCGCCCCGACCCTGCTGGTCCAGGCCGGCTTCAAGTCCAGCCTGCAGGACGCCACCGGCAAGTTCCCGATCAACCAGCAGAACCTGCCGACCGTGGCCGTGCCGGTCCACTATCCGACCGGCACGATCAAGTCGAACAAGTGGTTCCTGCCGCAGGCGGGCGTGCTGTGGGACGCCACGCCGAACGAGCAGGTGTTCGTCAACGTCCAGCAGAACATGCGCCAGTTCATCCCGTACGGCGCGGGCAGCAACTTCTACGGCTTCTCGCCGTGGAGCCTGGGCACCCAGGCCGCCTTCGACCTCTTCAAGTCGACGGTGAAGCCGGAAACCTCGTGGACCTATGAAATCGGCCTGCGCACGCACCATGATGTGAACTGGGGTGTGATCACCGGCTTCGAAGGCCAGGTGAACGCCTATGACGTCAAGTTCAGCAACCGCCTGCTGAACATCGCGCCCTACAACTTCATCAACCCGGCGCCGGCCATCCTGGCCAATGTCGGCGGCGTGACCACCAAGGGCGTCGACGTCGCCGGCACCCTGAAGTTCGGCCCGCACTTCCAGCTCTACAACGCCGTGTCGTACAACTCCTCGAAGTACGACCAGGACTATCAGAGCGGCACGACCCTGGTGAACGGCGTCTCGACCCCGGTCACCATCGCCACGGGCGGCAAGTACGTCCCGCTGACGCCGAAGTGGATGAACAAGACCATCGCCCGCTTCAACCTGGGCGCCTTCGACGCCCAGATCAGCGGCGACTATGTCGGCCGTCGCTACGTGACCTATCTGAACGACCTGTCGGTCAAGGGTCTGATGCTGGTCGACCTGCAGGCCGGCTACACCTTCGACATGAAGGACAACTTCGTCAAAGGCCTGCGTGTCAGCGCCAACGTCACCAACCTCTTCGACAAGAAGGGTATCACGACGGCCAACGTGACCAGCAACTCGGGCGGCTACGCGGCCTTCCCGCAGCCGCCGCGCATGGGCTTCGTCACCCTGTCGGCGGATTTCTAAGACCTCTCGACCGTGTCATCCCGGACGGCCCGCAGGGCCGATCCGGGACCACAGGAAACTCAGAGCTTCCGGCGGTCCCGGCTCGGCGCGCTTCGCGCTTGGCCGGGATGACAGCTTCAAAAGCAAAAGGCCCGGCGGATCGCTCCGCCGGGCCTTCGTCTTTCGGAACTCCGAAGGACTTAGTCCTTGGCGCGTTCCTGGTAGCTGTTGTCTTCCGTCAGGATGATCACGCGCGTGCCGACGGTGATGTACGGCGGGACCGTCGTCTTGACGCCGTTGCTGAGCACGGCCGGCTTGTACGACGACGAAGCGGTCTGGCCCTTCACCGACGGTTCGGTGTCGACGATCTCGAGGATCACGGTGCGCGGCAGTTCGATGGCGATCGGCACGTCGTTGTGCGTCGACAGCTGCACCGTCATGTTTTCCTGCAGGTACGGCGCGGCGTCGCCGATCACTTCCTCGGTCGCCACCAGCTGGTCGAAGCTTTCCGGGTTCATGAAGTGGAAGCCGTCGGCGTCCTGGTACAGGAAGGTGTGGTTGCGCTGGTCGACGAAGGCGCGCTCGACCTGCTCGGTCGTGCGGTAGCGTTCCGAAACCTTCACGCCGTCCGAGATGCGGCGCATGTTCAGCTGGGTCACCGGGGTGCCCTTGCCGGGGTGGATGTTGTCG
>OUNM010288259.1_pt1 | contig 13627 bp, 9 predicted proteins | sample 1769961 | NCBI WGS metagenome assembly OUNM01 (sample SAMEA3914820, study PRJEB12502) | metagenome | biome: forest; material: soil | place: USA | collected 2012-03-12 | depth 0.3 m | reverse complement strand
TGTCCGGCGGCGAGGGACGAGCCGTTGACGTTGAGCTTGGCGCGGTCGATCTTGCCGAAGGCACCATCGAGTCCCAGCCGGGTGCGGCCAAACTCCTCGTCTTCCCACGCAGCGAGCGTACTCAGGACGGTACCGGCAAACGCTTCGTGGATTTCGAAGAAGTCGATGTCTTCGAAGGACAGGCCATTGCGGGCGAGGAGTCGCGGTACTGCAAAGGCCGGCGCCATGAGGAGCCCGTCTTTCCCGTGGACGAAATCGACGGCGGCCGCCTCGCCGTCGACGACGACGGCCAGCTTGGGCAGGCCCCGGGCGTCCGCCCATTCCTCAGTGCCGAGGAGAACCGTGGAGGCACCGTCCGTGAGCGGGGTGGAGTTGCCGGCCGTCATGGTGGCCTCAGCTCCAAGGCTCTTTCCGAAGACGGGCTTGAGGGTGGCCAACTTCTCCATGGAGGTATCGGGCCTGAGGTTCGAATCACGGCTAAGCCCACGGTATGGAGTCACGAGGTCATCGAAAAAGCCACGTTCGTAGGCCGCGGCGAGGTTCTGGTGGCTGTTGAACGCAATCTCGTCCTGCGCCTCGCGGCTGATCTTCCATTGGGCCGTGGTGAGCGCCTGGTGCTCCCCCATCGAGAGGCCGGTCCGCGGCTCCCCGGTGTTCGGAGCATCCGGGGCGAGGTCCTTGGGACGCAGCCGGGAGAGGACCTTGAGCCGCTCGGGCAGGGACTTGGCCCGATTGAGGTCAAGCAGGATTTCGCGGAGGCCCTCGCTCACGGCAATTGGGGCATCCGAGGCAGAGTCGACGCCGCCGGCGATGGCCGAGTCGATTTGGCCCAGCTTGATCTTGTTGGCAAGGCCCAGGACGGTCTCAAGACCGGTGGCGCACGCCTGCTGGAGATCGTAGGCCGGCGTCTCGGCGGAAAGGGCCGAGCCAAGCACCGCTTCGCGTGTGAGGTTGAAGTCGCGGGAGTGCTTCAGGACAGCTCCGGCGGCCACCTCGCCGATCCGCTCCTCTTGAAGGCCGAAACGCGCGATCAGCCCGTCCAGAGCAGCCGTCAGCATGTCCTGGTTCGACGATTTGGTGTAGGCGCCGCCGGTCCTGGCGAAGGGGATCCTGTTTCCGCCGACCACCACGGCCCTGCGGAGCGTGCCCTGGGTTGCGGGGGATTCGTGTGGTGCGCTCGCGGAATGTGCTGCTGCAGGCATGCGTTTCTCCTTATGATCACATCGGGTTACTGATACCCAGCGTACCTGATACGCTGAGTATCGTGAACATCCCCAGCCCAGGACTTCCTGCCGAACACGACTCCGGGACCGCGCCGCCTGCGGACGGTGAGGCTCCCGCCGTCGACGGCCGTGCCGCCCGCTGGCAGGTCCACCGCGAAGAACGCAGGCGCGATCTCATCAAGGCCGCCCGCAAGGCGGTCCATGCGCTGGGCAGCGAAGCCTCGATGGAGGACATCGCCACCGCGGCCAGTACTTCCAAGTCTGTGTACTACCGCTATTTCGGGGACAAAGCCGGCTTGCAACAGGCAATGGGCGAAGTAGTGCTGGGCCAAATGCAACGGCGGATGAAGGAAGCGGCAGAAAGCGCGCAGACTCCGCGCGAAGGCTTGTTCGCGATGGTTTCCGCATACCTGCAGATGGCGGAGTCCAGCCCCGCCGTCTACGCGTTCATCACGCGGCTCTCCCAAGGGGAACCTTCGGCGCAAGACGCCATCGCCGCCTCGGGAGCCCTTGGCCATTTCTTCGAGTCGATCAGTGCCATGATCGCCCGGCCCATGCGGGAACACCTGGGGGCGGAAAAGGAAGCACTGATCGACTACTGGCCCACCGCGGCCATCGGGCTGGTCCGCAACGCCGGCGAGAGGTGGCTCGGCAGTCCGGCCTCCCCCGCCAAGCCCGACCAGGAAACCATGGCAGCCCAAATCACCGATTGGCTGTGCGTGGGTATCGCCCCGGAACTCAAGATCAACTCCCCTGAATATCAGCAATGACTCCACGTTGTTCGGAACCAAAGAAGGAATCACCATGACTGAAGTAGTGGACCGCACCTCCTCCAGCAACCGGGCGTCCGCGGGAACGGCTGCAACCACACAGCCTGCCGCACCCGCCCCTACCGTGGATGTGGCGGCTCTTGGCGAACTGCTGCTCGGCAAGTGGGCCCACATCCGGCACACGGCGCGCGACCTCGCTGGCCGCCCCGAGGTACACAAGATCGAAGGCTTGACGCATACCGAGCACCGCAAGCGCGTTTTCGGGCAGCTGAAGTACCTCGTGGACAACAACGCCGTGCACCGGGCGTTCCCCGCCGGCTTGGGCGGCTCGGATGACCACGGCGGCAACATCGCCGGCTTCGAGGAGCTCGTCACTGCCGATCCATCACTGCAGATCAAGGCCGGCGTCCAGTGGGGTCTCTTCGGTTCAGCGGTGATGCACCTCGGCACGGAGGAGCACCAGAACAAATGGCTGCCCGGAATCATGAGCCTGGAAATCCCCGGCTGCTTCGCCATGACCGAAACCGGACACGGCTCCGACGTTGCGAGCATCGCCACCACCGCCACGTACGACGAGGCCACCCAGGAGTTCGTCATCAACACTCCGTTCCGGGCCGCATGGAAGGACTACATCGGCAACGCAGCCGAGGACGGCCTGGCCGCCGTCGTGTTCGCCCAACTGGTGACCCGCAACGTGAACCATGGCGTCCACGCGTTCTATGTCGAGTTGAGGGACCCGGACACCAAAGCGTTCCTGCCCGGAATCGGCGGTGAAGACGACGGCATCAAGGGCGGGCTCAACGGCATCGACAACGGCCGCCTGCACTTCACCGACGTCCGTGTCCCGCGCACCAACCTGCTCAACCGCTACGGCAACGTCTCCCCCGAAGGCGAGTACACCTCGCCGATCGCCAGCCCGGGACGGCGCTTCTTCACGATGCTCGGCACTTTGGTGCAGGGCCGCGTCTCCCTCGACGGCGCCGCAGTCGCCGCGAGCAAGGTAGCCTTGACGACCGCCATCCGCTACGCCGCCGAACGGCGCCAGTTCAACGCCTCTTCCCCCACGGACGAGGAAGTCCTGCTGGACTACCAGCGGCACCAGCGCCGCTTGTTCACCCGGCTTGCCACCACTTTTGCGGCGAGCTTCGCGCACGAGCAGCTGCTCGAAAAATTCGACGACGTCTTCTCGGGCCGTCACGACACCGACGCCGACCGCCAGGACCTCGAGACCCTCGCGGCGGCCCTCAAGCCCATGAGTACCTGGCACGCCCTCGACACGTTGCAAGAGTGCCGCGAGGCCTGCGGCGGCGCTGGATTCCTCATCGAGAACCGTTTCGCCTCGCTCCGCGCGGACCTGGACGTGTACGCCACGTTCGAGGGTGACAACACCGTGCTGCTGCAGCTCGTCGCCAAGCGCCTCCTGGCCGACTACGCCAAGGAGTTCCGGAACGTCGACTTTGGCGTGCTTGCCCGCTTCGTGGTTGCCCAGGCGACGGATGTAGCCTTCCACCGCACCGGCCTGCGGCAAGTTGCGCAGTTCGTCGCAGACACGGGATCAGTGCAGAAGGCCGCCCTGGCCCTTCGCGACGAAGAAGGCCAGCGCACGCTCCTGACGGACCGGGTGCAGTCCATGGTGGCTGAGGTGGGAGCGGCACTCAAGGGTGCGAACAAGCTTCCCCAACATCAGGCGGCGGCATTGTTCAACCAGCATCAGGACGATTTGATTGAAGCCGCCCAAGCGCATGCCGAACTCCTGCAATGGGAAGCTTTCACCGAAGCCCTCGGCAAGGTCGGCGATCCGGGCACCCTGCGCGTCTTGACGTGGCTTCGCGACCTGTTCGGCCTCTCGCTCATCGAAAAGCACTTGTCCTGGTACCTCATGAACGGCCGCCTTTCCATGCAGCGCGGACGCACTGTGGGGGCCTACATCAACAGGCTGCTCATCAAAATCCGGCCCTATGCCCTGGACCTGGTCGATTCCTTCGGCTACGGTCCGGAGCACTTGCGGGCGTCCATCGCCTCGGGGGCCGAGAAGGTCCGACAGGACGAGGCCCGCGGCTACTTCCAGGCGCAACGGGCAGGCGGCAACGCCCCCGCCGAGGAGAAGAGCCTCCTCGCCTTGAAGGGGAGGAAATCCAGCTAGCATCCTGCCGTGACAGGCCGGTGAACAGTTGCCGAATCCTTTAACAACGACGGCGCCGCACTCCTCCCGACTGGGGGGCGCGGCGCCGTCGTCGTTCTTTCCCAACTAGCTCGCAGTTGTTGTCGTTATCAGCCCTCAAAACGACACTTACTGCGAGTCAGTTGGGCTCGTTGGGTGGTGGGTCAGGGAGCGAGGACCGAGCGATAGACCTCGAGGGTTGTTTCGGTGATCGACTCCCAGGAAAAGTGCTCCTCCGCCCGGACGCGCCCTGCGGCACCCATGACCTTGGCCCGCGCAGGATCGGACACAACCTCGTTGAGGGCGGCGGCGAAATCGGCGACAAACTTTTCGGGATCCAGCGGGGTGCCGGTACCGTCCGTGACCTGCTCCAGTTCCACCAGCAGTCCTGTTTCACCGTGCTGAACCACTTCGGGGATGCCGCCAGTGGCGCTTGCCACCACGGCTGCGCCACACGCCATGGCCTCAAGGTTGACGATGCCGAGGGGCTCGTAGATCGACGGGCAGGCGAAGGCCGTGGCATGGCTGAGGACCTGAATGAGCTCATGCCTCGGAAGCATTCGTTCGATGACCAGGACACCCTGGCGTTTGCTCTGCAGGTCCTCGATGAGCCGGGCCGTTTCCGCGGCGAGTTCCGGGGTGTCAGCTGCCCCCAGGCACAGTACAAGCTGCACATCTTCCGGCAGGCTGGCCGCGGCCTTCAGGAGGTAGGGGACACCCTTCTGGCGGGTGTTCCGCCCGACGAAGACCACACTGGGCTTGGCGGGGGCGATGCCGAGGGCGCGAATTGCGTCTTCGCCTTCGTCCGGCTGCCACATGTCGACGTCGATGCCGTTGTGGACCACACGGACCTTGGCGGGATCCACGTTCGGATAGCTGCGCAGGATGTCCTTCCGCATGCCGTCCGAGACGGCGATGATAGCCGCGGCGGCCTCATAGGCTGTCTTTTCAACCCATGAGGACAACGCGTAGCCACCGCCCAGCTGCTCCGCTTTCCAAGGCCGCAACGGTTCCAGGCTATGGGCGCTGAGCACATGGGGTATCCCATGCAACAGCGACGCAAGGTGGCCGGCCATGTTGGCGTACCAGGTATGGGAATGGACCAGGTCCGCTCCGGCGATGTCCGGCACGATGCGCAAATCCACCCCGAGGGTCTGGACGGCGGCATTTGCCGCCCCCAGATCGTCCGGCGTGGAATACGACGTCACGGTTGCCCCGTGGAAGTCCGCATCACGGGGCGCGCCAAAGGCCCGCACCTGCAGATCCACGTGCTTCGCCAAGACGCGGCTGAGCTCGGCAACATGCACACCGGCCCCGCCATAGATTTCGGGTGGAAACTCTTTAGTCACAATGTCTACGCGCACGCTACCTAACGTAGTCCTTCCGGAGTATGTGTTCTAGTGTGAAAGGGTCCGGCAACCCGGGCTTTTTTCGGGGGCTACAAAGACGTACAGGGAGAGCAAACACCATGGCGTTGAAGAAAGTATTGTCAATTGTGTTGGCTGGCGGCGAAGGAAACCGCCTTATGCCATTGACGGCAGACAGGGCCAAACCTGCGGTGCCGTTTGCGGGGGGGTATCGATTGATCGATTTCGCTCTCTCGAATCTGGTCAATTCCGGGTACCTCCAGATCGTGGTGTTGACCCAGTACAAGTCGCACAGCCTTGACCGCCACATTTCCGAGACCTGGCGGATGTCCACCCAGCTCGGCAGATATGTGGCCTCGGTTCCCGCCCAGCAGCGCGTGGGCAAGAGCTGGTTCCTCGGCAGCGCGAATGCCATTTACCAGTCCCTGAACCTGATTCACGACGCCAACCCCGACATTGTTGTCGTTGTCGGAGCGGACCACGTCTACCGCATGGACTTCCAGCAGATGGTCCAACAGCACGTGGCCAGCGGAGCCAAGGCCACAGTCGCCGCCGTCCGCCAGCCACTGAACATGGCCAACCAGTTCGGCGTGATCGAGGTCGACAAAAACGATCCCCAGAAGATTTCGGCGTTTGTGGAGAAGCCCGCTGAAACGGAAGGCCTCGCCGCCGATCCCACGCAGTTCCTCGCCTCCATGGGCAACTACGTCTTTGACGCCGACGCCCTGGTGGAAGCACTTCGCATCGATGCGGAGCGCCTGGACACCAAGCACGACATGGGCGGCGACATCATCCCTTACTTCGTCTCCCAGGGTGAGGCCGGCGTCTACGACTTCACGCTCAACGACATTCCCGGTTCCACCGAGCGCGACCGCACCTACTGGCGCGACGTTGGCACGATCGATTCGTTCTATGACGCCCATATGGACTTGATTTCGCCGGTCCCCGTGTTCAACCTGTACAACTCGGAATGGCCCATCTACACGCGGCAGAGCATTTCACCGCCGGCCAAGTTTGTCCGGGGCGACAACAACACGGTCGGCACCGCTTTGGATTCAATCGTTGCCAGTGGCTCTGTGATCTCCGGGGGAATCGTGGAAGGGTCCGTGCTCTCCAACGATGTCTACGTGGGACCGGCCACCAGGGTCCAGGACTCAGTGCTGATGGACAAGGTGCGCGTCGGTGCCGGTGCCGTGATCAAACGAGCCATCATCGACAAAAACGTGAAAGTCCCTGCCGGGGCTGCCATCGGCTTGGATCCAGACCTCGACCGGGCCCGCGGCTTCAAGGTCACCGAATCCGGAATCACCGTACTCGCCAAGGACCAGGTAGTGCCGGAACCGGAGGCTTCCGAGCTCGCCCTTGCGGCCGAATACCGGCGCTCAGTGCCTGAGGCGATCAAGGCTGCGACTGAGAAGTTCCCCGACATCAGGGACTCCGCGGAGCAGGTCACGAAAATCCAGGCCTCCTCGGTAGAGGTCTGACCGCAACCCTGAACCAGGGCAGCCCCCGGCCTCCCGGGCGACAGCAGGCCTCCAGCCTCTGCCGCCCGGGAGGCTTTGCTGTGTCCGACCCTGTAAAATCGACCCAATGAGCCCCGCCGATTTGACGCCTGAAGAGATCCAGGCCTGCCTCAAGGTCTTGAACACCATCCACGCCTACGACGAGGAGCACCCGGACTACGTCGCCATCCGTCGCGCCACGGGAAAGATGTTCAAAGCCGTCAAGCGCCATCGCCGGGTCACCAAACGGGACGAGATCGCGGAAGCCGACCGCGCTGTCATCGCACTGACCGCGACCGCAGCTCCGGACAGGATCGACGACGAGACCCGCGGCAACAAGCTGGCCACCTCTGCCACGGGCGAAATCGCCGGCCACCTCATCCGGTCCCGGCCCTGTTACATCTGTAAGCAGCACTACACGCAAGTAGACGCGTTCTACCATCAGTTGTGCCCGGAATGTGCGGCCTTCAGCCACAGTAAGCGCGATGCCCGCACTGACCTCAGCGGACGCCGGGCCCTCCTCACGGGTGGACGGGCCAAGATCGGCATGTACATCGCCCTCCGCTTGCTCCGCGACGGAGCACACACCACCATCACCACCCGCTTCCCCAAGGACGCGGCACGCCGCTTTGCCGCCATGGAGGACAGCGCGGACTGGTTGCACCGGCTCAGGATCGTGGGCATCGACCTCCGCGACCCCTCACAGGTCATGGCCCTCACCGACTCCCTCAACGAAGCCGGCCCCCTCGACATCATCATCAACAACGCCGCCCAGACAGTCCGGCGTTCGGGGAATGCGTACAAACCGTTGGTGGATGCCGAGGACGAACCTCTCCCTGAGGCCCTGCAGGCAGCCAACGGAGGCCCGGAGCTCGTGACGTTCGGGCATGCCCACGACAAGCACCCCCTGGCCATCACCCAAAGCGTCACCGATCATCCTGTCCTGGCGGGTGATGCGATTACCTCGCTCGCTTTGTCCACCGGCTCCGCGTCCTTGGCGCGGATCGCGACGGGCACCGCGATCGACGCCGGCGGCCTGGTTCCCGACCTTGCGGCCATCAACAGCTGGACCCAAGTGGTGGACGAAGTTGATCCGCTGGAAATGCTCGAAGTTCAACTCTGCAACGTCACGGCGCCGTTCCTCCTGGTCAGCCGGCTTCGCGGGGCGATGAAGCGGTCCACCGCCCACAGGAAGTACATCGTGAACGTCTCGGCCATGGAGGGGCAGTTCTCCCGCGCCTACAAAGGCCCCGGGCACCCGCATACCAACATGGCAAAGGCCGCGTTGAACATGATGACCCGGACCAGCGCACAAGAGATGCTGGACAGTGACGGGATCCTGATGACCGCCGTCGACACCGGATGGATCACTGACGAACGCCCGCATTACACCAAAGTCAGGCTCATGGAGGAAGGCTTCCACGCACCGCTTGACCTGGTGGATGGGGCGGCGCGCGTCTACGATCCCATCGTCATGGGCGAAAAGGGCGAAGACCAGTATGGCGTCTTCCTGAAGGACTACAAGCCCTCCCCCTGGTAAATCCAGGCGGAGGGCCGCGGGACTGCTAGGTGAGCCGCGTGATCTCGACGGTCACGGTGAGGCCTGAGCCGCCGCCGCCGGACAGGATGCCCTTCAGGGGAGGAACATCCCGGTAGTCCCGGCCCCGCGCCACCGTGACGTGGAGATCTCCGGCAGGCTTGTGGTTGGTGGGATCCCAGCTGCGCCATTCGCCGTCCCACCATTCCAGCCACGCGTGTGATTGGCCTGCGACCGTTTCACCGATCTCGGCCGTGGGCCGCGGATGGATGTAGCCGGACACGTAACGGGCCGGAATGCCGCAGCTGCGAAGCGAACCGATGGCCAAGTGGGCCAGGTCCTGGCAGACTCCTTGACGCTGGTTCCAGGCTTCCTCGGCGTTGGTGGTGACGCCCGTAGTACCCTTCACATAGCTCATTTCGCCGCGCATCCATTCGAAAATGGCCATGGCCGTCTCGTGCGGGTTCTTGCCGGCGACGATGGCGGGAATGATGCCGAGGACTTCCTCCCCCGGACCGCTGAGCTGCGACTGCGGCAACCAGTCGCTGAACTGGTCCCGGATCTCCTCGGAAGCCATCACGTCCCAGCCGACAATCTCTTCGTCCAGGGCCACCCGTTCCACGCGGTGGACCTCAACGGTGGTGGTGGCCACCACTTCGAGGCGTTCGTGCGGCATCTGCATATCGAAGGCGGTCACGCGGGTGCCCCAATAGTCGCGGTAGGTGCTCACGGCAGCTTGCGACGGCGTGATCTTCAGCGAGGATTCAAGGACCACCTGTTGCGGATCGGTCAACGGCGTCATGCGTGCCTCGTTGTACGACAGGGTCACTCGGCGGTTGTATTTGTAGGCCGTCTTGTGGACGATGCTCAGCCGGGTCATGAAACTTCTCCCACCCAGGCCAGTTCATCCGCCTGATTGAAGTACTTACGGGAAATCGCGTCAGAGGCCTGCGTAACTGCCTTCTGTACCCGGTCCATATGCTCGGGCAGCTCGGACATGAGATCGTCCGTGCGATGGAACTCAAGGAAGGTACGGGCCTGGCCGACGATCCGGCGGGCGTCATTGATGAAGCCCACCCGCTGCGCGGAAGGATCCAACTTTGCCAGGCACTCGTCAGCGTCGCGCAGGGCGAAAACAATGGAACGCGGGAACAAACGGTCCAGCAGCAGGAACTCGGCAGCGTGTTGGTCTCCGAAGGCCGCGCGCCGGGTCCGAAGGAATGACTCGTAGGCGCCGGCGCAACGCAACATGTTGACCCAGGACATTCCCGCGGAGAGGACATCCCTCGTCGACAGCATCCGCGCGGTCATGTCGGCGCGTTCAAGCGAGCGGCCGAGGACCAGGAAAAGCCAGCTTTCGTCGTGGCTCACCGTGGTGTCCGCGAGGCCCCTGACCATGGCGGTGCGTTCAAGCACCCAGTTGCAGAAACGGTAGGTACCCACGACGTCTTTTCGGTGCTGGTTCAGCCCGTAGTACGTCGTGTTGAGGCTCTCCCACAATGACGAGGACACGGTCTCGCGCGCCCGCCGCGCATTCTCGCGCGCAGCCCCCAAGGAGCCGGCAATGGACGTGGCGCTGGTCTTGTCGTAGGCGAGGGCGTGAAGCAGCTCCGGCAAGCCGAATTCCTCGCTCTGCGGCCTGGCTCCCATGACAGCCAGGAGTTCCCTTGCCACGCTGCGTTGCTCCTCGAGCGGCAAGTGGTTCAGGCGCTCGAGATGGACGTCCAGGATCCTGGCCGTTCCATCGGCCCGCTCCACGTAACGGCCGATCCAGAAAAGGGATTCAGCAATACGGCTCAGCATGGGGCTGTGCCTCCTTCGGGTCCTGCGTTGTGACGATGAATGTATCCTGCTCCGGCAGCATGACGTGCCGGATCACTGCTGCTGGTCCGATTGGCGGTCCCGCCAGTTGCTTTCGACGGGCCAGACGGAGACCTGTTCGCGGACCGTGATGGAGGAACGGGGCAGTTCGACGGCGGGCAGTTGCGGGGAGTCCGAGAGAACCCAGGTGTCCTTGGAACCACCACCCTGGGAGGAGTTCACGATGAGCGATCCTTCCTTCAGGGCCACCCGGGTCAGCCCGCCGGGCAGCACCCAGACGTCGTCGCCGTCGTTGACTGCGAACGGACGCAAGTCCACGTGCCGGGGCCCGAAGCGGTCCCCCGAGAGCGTGGGCACAGTGGAAAGCTGGAGCACAGGCTGGGCGATCCAGCCCCGCGGATCCGCCAGCACCCGCTTCCGCAAAGCATCGAGCTCCTCCCGTGACGCATCCGGGCCGATCACCAGGCCCTTGCCTCCGGACCCGTCCACCGGCTTGACCACGAGTTCCTCAAGCCGGTCCAGGACCTGCTCGCGGGCTTCCTTCTCTTCCAGCCGGAAGGTCTCCACGTTCGCGATCACCGGCTCCTCGTGCAGGTAGTACCGAATCAGGTCCGGCACGTAGGAATAGACCAGCTTGTCGTCCGCGACCCCGTTGCCCACCGCGTTCGCGATCGTCACCCCGCCCGCCCGGGCCGCGTTCACCAGCCCCGGACATCCGAGCATCGAATCGGAACGGAACTGCAACGGATCCAGGAACTCATCGTCGATGCGCTTGTAAATCACATCCACGCGCTGCTCGCCGGCGGTGGTGCGCATGTACACCCGATTTCCGCGGCAGATCAGGTCCCTGCCCTCGACCAGTTCAACGCCCATCAACCCGGCCAACAAGGTGTGTTCGAAGTAGGCGCTGTTGAACACCCCGGGCGTCAACACCACCACCGTGGGGTCATCCACCCCCGACGGCGCCGTCTTCCGCAACGCCGACAGCAGACGGCGCGGGTATTCCTCGACCGGCCGGATGTGCTGCTGACCGAACGCCTCCGGCAAACCCTTCGCCATCGCCCGCCGGTTCTCCAACACGTACGACACCCCGGACGGCACGCGGACGTTGTCCTCCAGCACCCGGAACGTGCCCGCCGCATCACGGACCACGTCGATGCCGGACACGTGCACGCGCACCCCGCCTGCCGGCTCGAAACCATGCACCGCACGGTGGAAATGCGCACTCGTGGTTACCAACGCCCGCGGCACCACACCGTCGGCGACCACCGCCATCCGCCCGTAGACATCATCCAGGAAAGCCTCCAACGCGCGCACCCGCTGCGCCACCCCACGCTCCAGTACATCCCACTCGTCGGCCGGAATCACCCTCGGAACGATATCCAGCGGGAAGGGTCTCTCCTCCCCCGCATAATCGAAGGTCACGCCCCGGTCCAGGAAGGTCCGCGCCATCGACTCGGCACGCGCGCTCACATCGGCAAGCGAAAGCTCGCGGAGTGCGCCGTCCACTTGGCCGTAGGATTTTCGGGCAACGGTGCCTGGGGCGAACATTTCGTCGTAGGCGCCGGAACGGGCGGCTGCCTCGGAGTAATCCCGGAATAGCTCTGACATGGGACTCAGACAATCACCTTTTCGATTACGAACGCATTTCGCGTTCTGCATGTTGCGACACCAAGTGTGCACCGGTTCGCATTTCAGTGCTTGCATGCATCAAGGTTGACGAATGCACCCCAGACGTTTTACGGCCCCGATCTGCCGATTGGGAGCCGGGATTGTCATGGCGGTGGCAGCAACTGGACTCGCCTTCATTGTCCATGCCGTGCTTCCTCCCATCCCTGCCATGACAGCCGCTGTAGCGCTGGGTTTGTTAGCTGCAAATATACCGGGCACGGCGGCATGGGCTGCCGGACGCGCCCGTCCGGGCCTGGACTTCGCCGGCAAGCACCACATGCGGGCGGGCATCGTGCTCTTGGGCTTGAAGGTCAGTGTTGTCGATGTCCTCGATCTCGGCTGGTTTGCGCTCGTCCTGATTGCCGCCGTCGTGCTGCTCAGTTTCGCAGGCACCTATGGACTGGCCCGGCTGGTGAAGCTTCCGCGGGAAGGTGCCCTCCTGATAGCCACCGGCTTCTCCATCTGCGGCGCATCGGCGATCGGAGCCATGGCCGCGGTGCGCCGCATCAAACACCGGGACACCGTCCTGCCCGTTGCCTTGGTGACCCTTTGCGGCACGCTCGCCATCGGCGTCCTGCCCCTGCTCATGCACCCTTTGGGCCTGAGTCCCGAACAATTCGGCGCATGGACCGGCGCCTCGGTGCACGACGTCGGCCAAGTAGTCGCGACTGCACAGACCGCCGGCCCGGTGGCGCTGGCGCTCGCCGTCGTCGTGAAACTGACGCGCGTGATCCTCCTGGCCCCCATCGTTGCCGGGGCCGGCCTCACGCAACGATGGTCGATGCGGCGGAAGTCGCGGAACGGCATCGAGGCGAACGACGACGGCGGCAAGTTCCCGCCGGTCGTCCCTCTCTTCGTCCTGGGGTTCATCGCGACGGTGGCCGTCCGCTCCTTGGGCTGGTTGCCCCCGGGGGTCTTCGACGCCGCGGGAGGACTCCAGGACATCCTGCTCGCCTCGGCCTTGTTCGGGCTGGGTTCGGCGGTCCGGGTCCGCACGCTCTTGCACACAGGTGGCCGTGCCGCGCTGGCTGCGCTTGGCTCCTGGTTCCTGATCGCCCTGCTGGGCTTGGGCGCTGTCTTCCTCATGATTAGATAGCTGGGTGTCGAATCACAACTTGGCGCGCGCTGAGGCCGCCACCCGTTCAGCCCTGATCAGCACCCACAGCTACGATGTGTCCCTAGACGTCCGCGAAGCCGCCGATGCGGGCGTGCCGGGGTACACCAGCCGCAGCGTCATCAACTTCTCGGCCGAGCCTGGTTCCTCCACCTTCCTGGATTTCATCCACGGTGGCGTGCACAGCGTCTTCCTCAACGGAAAAGGGCTCGACGTCGCCGAGGTTGTGGACGGCGACAGGATCCACCTCGACAACCTCCAGGCCGAAAACCAGGTCAGTGTCACGGGAACCGCCCTTTACAGCCGGTCCGGAGAGGGCATGCACCGCTTCGTCGATCCCGCCGACGGCCAGTGCTACCTCTACACGCAATACGAACCGGCGGACGCCCGCCGCGTCTTCGCGGACTTCGAACAGCCGGACCTGAAGGCTGAATTCACCTTCCACGTCACGGCGCCTTCCG
>OUNM010770123.1_pt1 | contig 13632 bp, 17 predicted proteins | sample 1769961 | NCBI WGS metagenome assembly OUNM01 (sample SAMEA3914820, study PRJEB12502) | metagenome | biome: forest; material: soil | place: USA | collected 2012-03-12 | depth 0.3 m | reverse complement strand
TAAAACTCGGCTTTGCGCAACCCTGAGGTCGGTCCCCTGAACTCAACATCATCAAAAGTGTCACCATCCGTCCCCACCAAACTCCCTCCCACCGCGGCACTATTTTGGTGCTGCTAATAATAGCCAAGCTGGAGTTCATCACACACCATATCCGTAATGGCCGCCGACGCAAGCGGCGCGTTCCTCGCGTATCATGAGCCCGACGGCAAGTAAGCCCGGTTTATCGGATATTAATATTAATTATCAGAATTTATCAACTAACCCAGTCCAGTCATCAGTATCCTCACGCTCATCTCCTTCTTTCTGTTTCTCGCCATCGCTGAATGGCTCGCCGACAAGGCGATCCGCGCGCCGCTCATTGGCCAAATCATCGTGGGCGTCATCTATGGAGTGCCTATCGCCAACATATTGGCCTCTGGCTGGCAAGAGACCTTTCTCGCGCTGGGTTACATTGGCCTTGTTCTCATCATCCTCGAGGGTAAGCCTTCATCGGTCTCATTGCGTTGTCCTCACTTGACCTCTGACCCCCTCCAGGCGGTCTTACCATTCGCCTCGACCTGCTCGGCCAAAACATCATCCTCAGCATCATCGCGGCTCTTCTCGGCGTGCTCACCCCGATCGCCCTGTCGTTTGCATTCCTCTACGCGGGGCTCCACCATAGTATGACTGACCCCTTGTGTCATTTACTTTCACCAGTCCGCCTCATATTAATAACGCCCCTTCCCAGCGGCCCTAGAAGCCTTCATCGTCGGCACAGCCCTGTGCTCCACCTCCCTCGGCACGACTTTTGTCGTCCTCTCGAGCGCGTCACGCGCCAAGCCCAAGCCCCAGCCCGAACCCCAACCCCAACCCAACAACAGCATCACCAGCAGCAACAACACCCCCTCCGACGCCCACTCAGGGGCAGTAGACTTCTCCCAAACCCGCATCGGCACCGTCCTCGTCAGCGCCGCCGTGCTCGACGACGTATGCGGCCTGGTCCTAGTCAGCGTCATCCACAACCTGCGCGACATCGCCGGCGACGGCAGCGGCGGCAGCTTAGGCTGGATCGTCGGCCGGCCCGTGCTAGCAAGCCTGCTGATGGCCGTGCTGACGCCCGCCGTGGCGCGGTTCGTCGCCCGGCCGGGTTACCGGCGGTTTGTGGAGCCGCGGGTGGTGGCTGCCGGCCCCGGGGCGGGGCATGTGGTGAATGTTTTGGTGATGGCGGGGGTGTTGGGGGGGTTTTTGGCTGTTGCGGCGTATGCTGGGGCGTCGGTGTTGTTTGGGGCGTTTTTGGCGGGGGCGTTTTTGAGTGCGTTGCCGTCGTCGTTGGGGGGGAGAGGGGGTGTTGGGTTTAGGGAGACGTTTGAGGTGTACTTGGGGGGGCCGCAGCGGTTTGTGTTTCAGCCGTTGTTCTTTGCTAGTATTGGGTTTGCTATTCCGTTTTTGGAGCTGTGGACGGGGGAGGTCGTCTGGAAGGGCTTGCTCTACACGCTGCTGATGGCGGTTGGGAAGTTGGTTGTCGGCGTGACTGTTCCTGCTTGGGACTTCATCTCTTCACGTACCAGGCGGAACAGCCGTTTTGGGCGAACGCCAGCGGCGAAAACAGGGAACTGGGCCCCGGCAATGCTGCTCGGGGCGGCGATGGTCGCCCGCGGTGAGATCGGCCTTCTCATCATCCAGATTGGCCTCAACGAGACGCCATTTCTGACCCGGAAGGCTTTTGTCATTGGCGTTTGGGCCATCGTGCTCAACACCATCATCGGGCCTGTCCTTGTGGGACTGATGATATCGAGACTTGGCGCCCGCATCGCCACCGACGCTCGCTGGGGCGTACAACCCAAGCAGGGCTCCGAGACGGACGGGGACGCTGGCGCCGAAGAACGACCGGCACCGGGACGAGTCCGAGCCTAGGCTTGGCCCAATGTTCGTGAAACCTGAGCCCGGCTCTCCGGGTTCCGTGGCGGGCAGAGACTAAAGTCATGTGCACCTCTTGGCCGTCTTTGCCGCGACTCCCGTGTGCGGCTGAGCCGTCAAGACGCCCAAAATAGATGCCGGCGCGGATATGCCAGGCCTGACTCGAAGCCAAGGGCTCGAAGGATCGTACACGATGACGACTTCTGATTGCTAGTGCAACGGAAGCACCACCCTGGGTGTTACCCTGGCTGCATTCTAGCGCATGTACGATCGATGAGGGATGCCATCCTCCTGTAGCCGCGCGAGCCACAACGTGGCAACAACGACGCCGAGGGCCTACAGATGGGACACATACTCAAAATATTACGGAACTTTTGTGGCGGCAATATAAAAGCAGGAACACATGCGACCCAGCCAGCCAATGACGGGGGACGCCGGGCTGGGCCCAGATCCGGGTCGGTGCTCCCGGCTGAATGCCATATTGTTCGGCCATCGCCTCAGGACAGCATTTACGCAATCCCCACCGCAATTTGTGGTCCAACTTCTTCTTCCGTGCTCCAAGGAACTCCGTACATATTGTGCCGAGCGTGAAGAACTACTTGACCAGGTGGTTCGCCCCACACGACCGATGCATCAGATATGACCTGACCCGGACGAGCACTCTTGGGGAGCATGCCGCGTGCCCGATAATGCGGAGGACCTCCGCTAACCCCGGGTGGGGTGGCAAAGCCGCTCTTTCGTATAATATCTGCCATCGTCACCCTCACCGCGATGTTCCATTACCTGTGGGTGTCAGGAGTTCTGGTTGGCCACGGGGCTGCTGCTGCTGTTTGTTAGTCCGTCCACTCGTTGACCTTCGCCCACCATGCTGTTCCGTTTCCTCGCCACCATCGTGGGGCTCGGCGTCACCTCGGTCCTCGCGGCCCCGGCTGTCGTCCTCGAACAGGCCGAGGGTATGCCGGCTGGCTGGAGCTTCCAGCGCAACGCTGATGCCTCGGACAAGATCACTCTTTTTGTCGCGCTCAAGGAGCCGGGGATGGAGGAGCTGAAGGCCAAACTCAACCTGCGCCGGACCAGTGGCCACCCCTCATTTGGCCAACATCTAGGCCGCGATGAGGTCCTCCAGCACCGGCAGCCAGCCGAGGCTACATCCCATGCCGTCTCCATCTGGCTAAAGGCCAGCGGGATCAGCGACGTGAACAACCAAGGCAGCCTCCTCAGCTTCGAGGCCTCGGCCAGCCAGGTCAAGTCGCTCTTCCAGGCCGATCTGGGCTACTACGCCTATGGCGGAAGCAACAACGAACCCGTCCTGCGGGCCCTCTCATACACAATCCCGGCGTGGCTTCAAGGCTACATCGACTTTGTGCACCCACTCGCCAACTTCATGCCTCCACGAGCACCCGGGGGACACCGCCGACCCAAGCCCAAGCCAAAGCCCACATCGCACCCGAACTGGCCAGTTCCCACCAAAAGGCCTACAACGAGTCTCATCACCGCCACCCCCACCAAGACCAGCAAGCCGAGCTTGAGCATCGAGACGGTGCCCGCATCCGCGAGCCCCTCGTTCCTCCCCAACTTTCCATGTCTGGCAGCGACGGTGCCCGACTGCATCCGGAAGCTCTACAACATGACCTACACGCCCAAGTCCGACTCCCCGAGCCCCGTCCGCTTCGGCGTAGCCGGCTTCCTCGAGCAATGGATCCTCCACTCCGACGTGGACCACTTCCTCGACCAGCTCTCGCCCAACCTCCCCGCCAACTACAACTTCACCGTCGAGCTCCTCAACAACGCCACCAACCCGCAAGACTCCCCCCGCAACGCAGGCCTCGAAGCCTCCCTCGACATCCAATACGCCATGTCCCTCGGCCACCCGGCCGAGGTCGTTTACTACCTCACCGGCGGGCGCGGCACCAAGCTCAACACCACAACCGGCAACCCCCTGCAGCCGCCCAACGCAGGCGACAACGAGCCCTTCCTCGAGCTGCTGACCCACCTGCTCGCCAAGCCCGACGACGAGATCCCCCACGTGCTCTCCATCAGCTACGCCGACGACGAGGTCTCGGTGCCGCGCGCCTACGCCCACCGCGTGTGCGACATGTTTGCCGCGCTCGCCGCCCGCGGCGTGACCGTGCTGGCCGCCACGGGCGACGGCGGCGCCGCGGGCACGGGCACGACGCAGTGTTTCTCGCGGCAGCACCAGGCCAAGCGGTTCGTGCCGACTTTTCCTGCCGGGTGTCCGTATGTCACGGCAGTGGGGGCGACCGATAATGTCGCGCCGCCGGTGGCGGGGGCAGATTTCAGCTCGGGGGGGTTCAGTGATTTCTTTGAGAGGCCTGAGTGGCAGCAGGAGGAGGTGCAGGCGTATGTGGACCGGGTGGTGAGCGCGAACGCGAGTAGTAATGCTGGCGGCGGTGGGGTGCCGTTCGCGAGCTTGTTTAATCACACGGGGAGGGCCGTGCCGGACATCAGCGCCATCGGGTCCGGGTTCCAGATCGTCATGGGCGGCGAGAACAGTCAAGTGCTTGGGACGAGCGCGAGTACGCCCGTGGTGGCCGCCATGGTGGCGCTGATCAATGACGAGCGGATGCGCGCTGGCAAGCCGAGTCTTGGGTGGCTGAACCCGTTGCTGTACTCGGCGAATGTGAGGAAAGTGCTGAGAGATGTGACGGTGGGCAGCAGTGCTGGGTGCTGGTTCCCGGACGGCTCGAGGTCGACGGGTTGGGAGGCCGGCGATGGATACGACTGCGTCACGGGGCTGGGGGTGGTGGACGACTTTAGCGAGTTGATGGCTGCGTTGGTATAGCAAGGGCTGGAATTGTTGTTGCTATTTTCCGGGGGCGTTAGGTTTCGAGGTAGAAGACATGTACCTACCTAGCACCGTTCTCAACTGTCAGGAAAGGGAAAAACATAACCTAGCATTTCAGAGGCGGCTGAACTAGAGCAACTACATTTACCATGCTGTATTAGACACATGATCTCGAAGCTGTGGACACAGTTGCCCGATTCATTAGACTGACCTGAACAGTGTTGACACACATCGACAGACTTGATAGACTCAGACACTCAAAGCTGAGAAGTAGGATGAAAATAGACGGCCTAAGTCGATGCTGACTGTTGACAGCAACTGTAACATTTGTGAGAGGAGGGGACGAACGTTTTAGCATGCTGGAACATTCTCCAAGTGTAACTCGACGTGTCGTACTAAGCTTAGCCTGGGTATCAACTGAAGCTTTGGGTTCGAAGTGAACAATTAAAGAACAATCGATTCTCGTCCGACAAGTACACTTTCCGACCCGCAAATTTCATTTTGGACAGCCCTCATCTTGACTCCCGGTCTCATGCCTGTGTTCAGCCTTTTTGTGACAAGTAACTTTCTCTCTCGATTTAGCGTACATCAATGGAGATTTAGCTCCCTCAAAGTTTCGCTCCCTTCCATACAACTCCGGCCCGGGTTCCAACAGTTATTCCTTTCAGGCACGTAAATCTACCAAAACTGTTCTTTCCTCCGCCATCCTCCTCAGTTACCGTGAACTCGTTTCTTCCAACGGCCAGACTAACCCGAGCTAATCTCATTTTCCCCAGCCGCTTCAGCGATCGCCTCACGTTTTTCTTCTTGAACCACAACAACCCAAGCTTCGACTGGGTCACTGGTATTGCGAAGCACCCCCAATATTCACCACGCCAACCACCGCTGGTAATTACAGCGACCGCAATTCCGTCAGTAGCCTCCCTATATGCGGCCCGAGATGCGTGGCAAACGCGCCCGCGTTTCTCTGTTTTGTTTTCTCGCCTCGCTAATGTTCAAAACCCCCAGTTCTTTCTCAAAACTCGACCAGCTCGCCAGCAAGCCCTACTCTAAAAGACTCATCTATCGCCGCTCACCAAGGGTATTTGCGACAACAATACTCTCGTCAGTAACTTCCCAGAACACTGACTGACACTCGTAGCGCGGCGCGCGTGTTTTTCTTTTTTGGACTTTTCCCGCCTCACTAACAATGAGAACCTCAATTGCAGCGAACTTGAGTTAAGCCATGGAATCGCCGACAGAGCACGGCGGCAACCCAGCCCCAAACGTTCAGGGATTTGAGAGAAGTAACACCGTCGAGTTGGCTCTGGGCAAGGGGAACGAGGTGCGGCGAACGATAAACTCAACATTGGACTCATTTGACTAACTTGAGCAAGGTCAATGCCAACAATGACAAAAACACGGGCCACTCCAACGGGAATGACAGCAAGGCTACACATGTCGCCTTCAACTACGATTCGCACGTTCGGGAGCTCGAGATTAGGCTGACGGAAAACGTTGCCGCCAAGCTCCGGGGGCTTCCAATGCCACACAAGATGGAAACGGGCCGAGTTTCTGGCCCAGTGCTACTGCCACCCAAAGGGCGACGTGGATGGCAGACTTGCGAGGCTACTCGCTCTCCTCGGGAGAATTGACCTCTACAATGACCCCATTCCGACGACAAAAGCGCCGAGACATTCACAGGAGAACACTCCTCATGGCGCTGACAGCGACGGAGGAGCCAAGGCTCTCGACAAGGTTGTTGTGGATTGTATCGAGCGCGTCACAAAGCTTGAGGGAGAGATCAAGGAGAACCTAAAAATAAGGGAACAGTTCCTCACCATGGCGAAGGAGCATGCGGAGCTGAAGCAACAGTCCCTCGCCACGACCAGGGAGCACGCGGACCTGAAGCAACAGTTCGTCATTATGGAGAAAGAGCATGCGGAGCCGAAAGGAGGGTTCCTCACCAAGAAGGAACACGCAGAGCTGAAGAAGACTGTCACGAAACTCGATACGGAGGCCAAGATCGCAGCCATCAGGTACAAATTGATGGAGTGCTCCGTTACACATCTCGAGGCCGACGTTGACAAGGCGGCAAACTACATCAATAAGCATAAATTCGTCAGTCGCAAGACATTGGATTTAGACCTCGACAAGATGGCCGAGGGCTTGAGGGCAGAATTCATTACGGCCAGGAACGAGGTCTCATCCGGTCAACCTGCACCGGCGGAGCCAATCCTCAACCAATCTGCTGTCGGCGCACCTCCAGCGACACGCAGCGAGGTTGTCCACGGTCAAGTGCAGGGGTTCACTTCTGGGACAGCGAGCAATGGGGGCCAGCAAACCCGGGCGGCCGCCTACAAACAAGCGGCTTCTAGTACTTTCTTGGGAGCAAACCAGATATCAGCCTCCGTGGCACCTAGCTTTGGCGGCGGTAACGTGGCTTCGCCGGTGTCACCCTCCAGACGCAGCCTTCGTCGCCCACGCGCACAAGCGGAGGATCAACGGGATGAGGCGCGCCCGCGGAAGCGGGTTGCTGGCGGCGACAACAGTGTCAACCGCGCTGGCAACAACAACTAGCACGGTCGGGATGGGGGAGTGACCTGGCTCCGGTGAAGGAGGACCGGGACGGACAACAGGGCGAGCTGAGGCATCCGGGGCGATCGAGATTATAGTTGACAGGGTTTGCTGCATTGCGTTTACGGTTGATATGGTTTGCTGGAGAGATGGTTGATGTGGTTTAGTGCATCCCCTTTTCAGCTTTCACGGGGACATACTAGTTACCTAACAAGGAAATATATGCCTCTACTCTCAAGGCGTTGCATTCCTGCAAACACGATCCGTCATCATCTGCGTCGTCGTCGAGGAAACATCGCGCAAGGATAGCACAATAGTCTTGACTTTAACGGCGATTTCCGCGAATGGCACCTAGCAATTTCTCCACGTGTCCCATCTCTGCCCCGAGTCGAGTGTTCTCCAACCATCTACTGAACTGGCACCATCAGCCTATCAATATCGGGTCCCCAGCCGCTTCCATAGCCCTCAATGACGATGGTGTTGCTGGAACCCTTTTTCAGGTTCACATTGAGCGAGCTGCTCGCCGGATCTCCCTTGGCAGACAAGAAAGCCACTTTCCTCCCTCCGTCTCCGTTGACCCGCACATTCGCGTACCGCGGACCGCTGTCTCCGTTGAGGAACTTGATCCGGATTGTCGTCAGGCCGTCGATGTTGCTCTGGATCCCGCTGAAGCTGACACTGCCCTTGTCCGGACCACCAATGTACCCTGCCGCAAGCTTGTTGGAGCAAGTCGAGCAGTCGACATTGCGCGCCTTGCCACCGTACGTCGCCTTCTCGCCCTCGTAGCTGTTTTCGGCCGGCGGGTTCTGCCACGACGCAAAGTTCGAGGTCGGGACCCAGCTCACGGCGTTCTTCATGCTGACGCTGGTCCCGCTGATGCTCAGGGGCAGCCACACGTACGTGCTGGCTTGGAGGTTGTCACTGAGCCATCGGTCTCCCATGTAGATTGCGCTGCTTTCGCCGGTCTTGAGGATGTAGGTCGTTTGGGAGTTGTACGTCTGGGCAGCGCGGTCAGTTTGGTGCTGAGATCGAAGGTTCCCTGGAGGGACTGACTTTGGAGCCGCTGTCTGCAAATTTCTTCCATGCTGACCAGCCGGAGGTCAACGAGGTTGATGTCGTGTACTGGTTGTCATTGGCATCCCAGCCCGTCATCATCGATGCAAACATGAAATAAGTATTGCCCAGCTTGACCATCGCTGGCGCCTCGACACGAGAACCGCCGTCTAGCTTCCATGAGAAGACGTCGGTCGTCGGGCTAAGGTAGTCATCTGAGAGGGCGACGATGCGGAGGCCGTATTGGCGCTGGGATTTGTCAGCCTCCAACGCTTTGGTCAAGGTCAGGGAGAACACAAACATCCTCGGTCAGCAAGTACCCCTTGCCGTCGGTGTCCTTGAACAAGCCCATATCGCGGCTCTGCCGCCCCAACCTGTGATAGTGTTAGTCTGCGTTTGATACCGATTGTTGATGTTGGACACTCACGGCTGAAAGCTGCGGATGTAGGTGTACTTCCCGCACACGGAATCGCCCGTCGCAACGGCGACCCTGGCCTCGCCGTAGCTGCTGCTGTCCATGTGCATCCATAGCACGTACTTGCCCGTCTTATCGTTGTAAATCACCTTGGGTCTCTCCACCACCCGGTTTGGCCCGAGATCGCCGGAGCTCGTCCGAGACAGGAGAGCGCCGACATAAGTCCACTGAACGAGATCCGTGGACGAGTAGCAATTGACGTTGGTGAACGCACTGCCGCTGCTCTTATCCTCGCCCACCATGTAATACACGCCGTTGACTTGTATGAAGCCCGCGCCGTGCGCTTGGAGAGGCTCGCCATTGGACTAGAAGCGCTCGAGTCAGACGAGCCTTGCTCCCACTACAGCCACCATGTCAATGCCAGTACAGGGCGGCTTACAGTTGTCCACGTGCCTCCCGGCACCACCTGCAGCGATGCCCGAACGACGCAAGAAACCGCTGCGGTCAGCGCGAGCGAAATGAACCGCATGTTGTCTGATAATTTGCTACTCGCAGGACTAGCGGCTGGCACTTGGGGGCACCGCCTGATAATAACCCGGATCGAAGGATACACCACACATACCTTGTCCGCCCCGGCGTCTCATACGTGGAAAGGTCGGCCGCTGCCGCCATCTGTGTGGGGAAGCGGATCAAGCGGATTAGGAGACAAATTGCTTCCCACGGAGCCCTGCCGCCGTTTGTCCTGTCTAGGTAGAGTCGTACCAGCTTGCCGGCCCGTTTGCCAATTACCCACAGCCGCGCTCACCCGTGTGGTAGAGGTGGGCCACGGCCATTCCTTGGCTGTTTCAAAACAGCAGTCTCTTTCTCGATTCTAACGATGGAAAAGGGAGTCTCTACCAGAAAATCACGCTTCCGTACTAGCACCCCCATACTAGTCGAGTGTTGGTGCAACCATACCAGGTGTGAGTCCCATCGTGGGAGAACCGCACCGCATTGTCCATCGCTACCAATGGCTCTAACACCCCAAGCTGTTTCTGGAATATGTCGGAGCAAAGCCCGCAGTAACCGCCATCATCTTGGAAATGGTGGTGGGCGTGATGCCAACACAATGAAGGGGGGGTGACGTTGAAGTTGAGGTGGCAGTCAGCAGACTGCGGTCGCGATTGACAGAGACTGAGACTCGGACAAGTGACTGACAGTTATAAACTCACTGTCAGAAAAGTTAAGACTTCGAAGCCCAGGCAAAACTGTAACGTCCCAACCAGAGGTTCAAACCATTCTGCGAACGTCGAACAAGGCCGCAAAAGCGCGGGAACAGCTGGTCGTTTTACTTGTCCGGCCAGTACCAACGAGCACTGTCAGCACTTTTTCCTGGTGGCTTGGAGCTGAGAAAATGACAAAACCAAATCATTCTTCGAAGAAGTCCCAGAGTCAGGGGCGGTGTGGCTTTTGATGGCTTGCGCTCGGCGGCCTTGGCTTTCTAACCCTCCGGCGGGTTGGCTGGAGTGTCATTCAGGGGTTCGCCCACAATCTCATTCCCACGGCCCCCACTGTGAATACCACTCGATAAGTCCATCACAAAGTAACGTTGCAAGTCCGACCGGGCGCCAGAAGCTGTCATGTACCTGACAACGAGAGCCGTGTGCCATCAAGGATCGATTGCAACCCCCATCGCCGCGCGGGTCAGCACTCGAGTGAGTCTGGGGGCTGCAGGGTCTTTGGGCACCACGATGGTCTCAGAGACCCACGTGAATGAGTTGCGGCGCCTCCATCCTTGGGGCAGAGGATTGCAGCCCCGCAACCCCGCCTCCTGAGCCATGCTCGGCACAAGGTGACGGGCGGTTATGAGTCGGGTTACGGAGAGAGACGAACTAAGGTAGCGAGGCTGGTAAACCTTGAACTGACCAGCACAGATCAGGAACCATTGTTCCCGGATTGGTCCTGCCCAGTAATGTGGCTGACTTGGACAATCAGCTCGAGGTTAGAACGACCTTGCTTCGCTGGGTCGGCTCTGCTCGCTTCGTCTCAGCGCCGAGTCTTTGCATGCCTGGTGCGCAACTGCGGCTCTTGCCGACGCCCGCCAAGAAGGTCCAGACCGGACGGCTGTCAGCCCTTTGGGACATGCCAGGACTCAGTTTTGTCATTGGTTGACTCAAATATGGGGTAATAACTGCCGCCAACGCAAAGTCCAGCTTATTCAACGCTTCCCACAGCCTTGACATGCCGTTCTCAAGCCGGTTGCTTTTGTTTGCCTAGATCTAAGATCCTTGGGCTATGGCCTCGGTTGAGAGCCTGTATTACATATGAAGTCTGACCCGAATGGTCGAGGGAATGCAAATGCCCCGAGCCGCTAGATGGCTTGCATTAGAGGCAATAAAGCGGAGTCTCTTGGTACAACAGGAGGCCGATTCCGGAAGCGCGCGGCGTCTGCCAAGTGGAGCCTCAGGGCCTTGGCCTCCCTTGAGGCATGAAGTCTGATCGCGATGGCTTTGGGATCTGAGTATGCTGAGCCGCCTCATGGCTTGCATTAGAAACAATAGAACGGAGTCTCCCTGGACAACAGGAGGCCGCGACAGGCAGTCTGCCGTCTCTGCCAAGTGCCAATACATGCGTGGCAGGGCTCCAGGAGAAGCCAAAGCAAGTCAGCTCCAAGACGTGCCCGGTTCACGGGATAATTATCTGGCTCTATGAGGGATAGCAAGACGGAGACGGGTAGCTTGTGGCTGGCTGAGGGCGATTCTTTTCGAAGAGATGGGTGATCAGCTGTTGGGATTTGAAACCTCCGAGTTTGGGAAGGACTTGGGTACCTCTTCTGCTTGTCGGCGATGCATGTATATCAAGGACAGGTTGCTCACGCTTCGGTGTGTCATGTCCCTCTCAATCAGATCAAACTCAATCTTCTCCCATCCAACTTTCAGTGATCCGTTCAAAACACACTTACCAGCCTTTCTCCTGCTCCCGCGCCGCTTCCTCCCTAGCGCGCCGTCATGCATATCACCTGGGCTGCCGGATGGGCACTTGCCGCAGCCCTCGGTCCAGGAGCAGCGGCGTTGGACGGCTTTGAAGTCCAAAAGCCATTCTCGCGGTCCAGCTTTCGAGTGGCCTCCGAAGAGACCATCGTACCCTTGGACAACAAAGCCGGCACCGGTCTTTTGCCGCCGGCCTTGGAGAATGGGGCCATTGCGAGCCGTTAGTCTTGTTCCATTACCCTTCCCTTTTCCCCGACTTTCAAAGGCTTGGTGCATGGGCACTACAGCCAAACAATACGGTGGATGTCACGTAACCTCTTCAAGCTCCCCGCCTCTAACGTGCTAGCTAGTTGGTCCCACGTTCATGAATGTCATCTACCAGAACAGCACCGAGACCGAGCTGGGATCCTGCTGGGGCTGCGTTGTGACCATCGGCAAGGAGCTGCCATGCGCCTACGATGCCGTTAAGACGGGAAGCTTTTCGCCTTTGCTCAACTGTGGCGTGGACAAATCCGATGTGAGTCAGCCGCTTTCCCCTCTCCACAGGTAGTTGCTAACCCCGATACGCAGCTATGCAACTGCGTCGACTGCCTTCCCGACGCGGTCAGCAAGTTTGTCCAGGGCTTTTGCGCGGCCAAAGGGAAGCACAAGAACGCGAAGCTCAAGAACCCACTGCCCCAGTCTGAGAGAATTGCGGACGAAGACCTCAACTTCCAAGGCTTCAAGGGCTCGCTTCTCAAGGCGACTGCTGACGACCTCAAGTCGGTCGATTTCTGCCCTGGGGCCTCGTGCGGAGGTTGTGACTGCTGCGTTGGTGCCTGCATTTTTGGTCTTTGCGGCGGAGTCTGTTCGAACTAGGTGCGGTTTCAGGTTCTCGACTGCCTTACCTATACACCTAGACGGTGGAATCCATAAATCTTGCCGTGGGTCTTGATGAGACTCCCAAGATCAGACAGTCTCATTCGGCCCCTGCGTAAATAGTGACCCGTACAAAATCCTCATGCGCGTTCCTTTGATGGCTGGTTGTAATAATTAGCCTCGGTTCTTTCGAATGTTACCTCAAAAGGCACCCAACCGCCCTGCCCCTGGCTCAAGGTTGCCCGGAACCAAAGCTCCAGTTCATACGTCCCCCTTAATACCCCTTTCGCTTCCCCTCAGTTCGGAGCCTTCCCCAAAACGACGAATCATATCCGCCACACCCCGGACGCAGACCTTCCCTATTCGTCCGCACGATTGGTGATTGGCGAGCTCTTTGCTCGTGCCGAGTACCCGGTGATCCCAGTTGCGTGCCAATCCTGGGCACGCGGGGTCATGGCCGACGATGCAACATCTCATTGGGCGCCAACCCGGTATCCATGAACAAACCTTATCTCACAGAGTTGGATAGCGGCCGAGATGGTGCTCGCTGAGTTGCATTCGTGGGGGATATTGCCGAGTGATTTCCGCACGTCAAGCTTCAAGGCGCTGCGATGAGGAGAAAAGCACGAGGCCATGGGCGTGTGGGGACAGCCAACGCCGCGCGGGAAACAGGAGTGGAAACGCGACACGCGGGCAAAAGTCTCAGTCCAAGCGGCAAGATCAAGGCACAAATTCCGCGGGCCCGACAGCAACGTTGCAGATAAGCGTCAGGAGGAGTTGAAGTTCAGGATGGAGATGGCGTGTATGGGACCCAAAGCAAGTTAGCTTGTTGCCCCTTGCCCAAACTTCAGGTTGGATGCACGGGTAGCTTGGCCGAAGGCAACATCACGACGCCCCTGAGTTGTACTTCCCGGGAAATAAGGGGCGAAATGTAGAAAGACTTGTGAATATAAAGTCATTTCACATGCCAGTACTGGGACTCTCTCTTCATCGGACGCCGACAACGACACAAGCACAGTAGCATCTTCTTGGACACGATTTCTCACAATGGTGCACTTTTCTCTGAATGCAGCGCTGGC
>OUNM010776308.1_pt1 | contig 13641 bp, 9 predicted proteins | sample 1769961 | NCBI WGS metagenome assembly OUNM01 (sample SAMEA3914820, study PRJEB12502) | metagenome | biome: forest; material: soil | place: USA | collected 2012-03-12 | depth 0.3 m | reverse complement strand
CATCTCGAGCTTTTCAAAGTCCTCGGTGCTCAGCCTCCGCGCTATGCGCACATTCCGCTGATCCTGAATCAGGACGGCTCGAAGATGGGCAAGCGTGATCAGGGCGCGAGCATCAGCTCTTACATCGAGGGAGGCTACCTGCCCGAGGCGGTGCGTAATTTCCTCTGCCTGCTGGGCTGGTCTCCCAAGGACGATCGCGAAAAGATCGACATCGCCGAGGTCGTGCAGCGTTTCGAGCTTTCAAACGTAAACCGCAAGAATGCGGCTTTCGATCTCACCAAATGCACTTGGCTGAACAGCGAGTACATGAAGGACGTCATCGGGGAGCGCTTCCAGACGCTCGCCCGGCAGTCGCTACAACGCGCGGGCGTGGATCTGAGCCGGTTTCCTGAAGCTTATCTCCACGCCGCGATTGAGACATGCGTCGGCAAGGTGCGGGTCTTCAATGAATTGCCGAGTTACGCGGGATTCTATTTCACGGACGACTTCAGCTACAACGCGGAGGGCGCTGCGAAGCAGTTCGTGCCGGAGAACAAGCCGCGTTTGCAGGCTGTGCGTGATGCGTTTGCTGGTCTCGAAGCCTTTGACGCGGCTTCGATTGAAGCTGCGTTGAAAGCGACTGCCGCACAGCTGGGAGTGAAAGTCGGCGTGCTAGTGCATCCGACGCGCTTGGCCACCACAGGCGCGACGGCTGGACCGAGCCTCTATCACCTGCTCGAGGTCCTCGGAAAAGAGAAGGTATTGCAGCGCATCGATCGCGGTCTGGCGCAGTTCGCATAGCCGCTGTTTGTCTAAACACTTGTCGGGATTGCTTTGTCCCGCCATAAGGAGCGGCTTTCCATGACCGTCCAACCACAAACGACCCTTGCCCGAAGCGCCAGCCTCACTGGTTCCGCCCTCCATACCGGTGGAAATGTGACCCTGACCCTGCATCCTGCGCCTCCCGGGCATGGGCGGAAATTCCGCCGCAAGGATCTGCCGGATGAGCCGGTCATCGATTCCCACATCGACAACGTCAAGACCGTGGAGCGCGCCACCACGATCGGCGAAGGGAATATAAAGGTACATACCGTGGAGCACGTCCTTTCTGCGCTCGCGGGAATGGGGATCGACAATGCGATCATCGAGATGGACTCCAACGAGCCGCCGATCGGTGACGGCAGTGCGCAGGCCTACGTCGAGCTCATCCGCGAGGCCGGAACTGTCGAGCAGCCCGGCTCGCGGTCGACCTTCGTGGTGACCGAGCCCATCCACATTGAGACGAAGAGCGGTTCGTTGATGACCTTGGTTCCGGATTCCGGATTCCGCGTGTCCTGCACGAACGTGGGACCGGATGGCCGATTCACGCAGTATTACTCTACCGAGATCACTCCGGAGATTTACGCGAAGGAGATCGCTCCGGCGCGGACGTTCGTGTTTTACGAAGACCTGAAGCCGCTGATGGACAAGGGACTCATCAAGGGCGGAAGTCTTGAAAACGCCATCGTCGTGCGCGGCGATTCGGTGCTGAGCAAGGAGCCGATGCGCTTCCAGGAGGAATTTGCCCGGCACAAGATTTTGGACATCGTCGGCGACCTCGCGCTTTTCGGACGCGCCATCAAAGGGCACGTCATTGCCATCAAACCGGGGCATGGAGCCAATGCCGAGCTCACTCGCGCGCTGGCACGCCAGCATGCGCGAGCCATGGCCATGGTACCTCCGGCGGTTACGCCGAAGGGCGGCGATGTCATGGACGTGAATGACCTGATGAAGCTGCTGCCGCATCGTTATCCGTTCCTGATGATCGATCGCGTGGTCGGTTACGAAGCGGACAAGCGCTGCACGGGCGTTAAGCAGGTGACCATGAACGAGTGGTATTTCCAGGGACACTTCCCCGGACATCCGGTGATGCCAGGCGTGCTTCAGGTGGAAGCGATGGCGCAGGTCGGCAGCGTGCTGCTGCTCCGCAAGCCGGGCCATGCTGGAAAGATCGGCTATTTCATGAGCGCGGATTCCGTGAAATTCCGCAAGCCGGTGGTTCCGGGCGACACGCTTTACATCGAGGTGGAAATGACCCAGAGCAAGAAAGCCATCGCGAAGGCGAAGGGGCGCTGCCTGGTGAACAATGAAGTCGTCTCGGAAGCCGAGATGATGTTTGGAATCGTCGAATCGTGAACGCGGAAATCCATCCCACGGCCATCATCGATCCCCGCGCCGAGATCGGCGACGGGACCAGGATCGGTCCGTATTGCGTCGTGGGAGCGGGTGTGCAGATCGGACCCGACTGCGACCTCCAGCATCACGTGAGCGTTCACGGGCCGACGCAAATCGGTCGTGCCAATCGCTTTTACCCTTTCTCGTCGATCGGCCAGCAGACGCAGGATCTAAAATACAAAGGGGAGCCGACCTTCCTCGTCATCGGGGATGAAAACACGTTCCGCGAATTTGTGACGATCAATCGCGGAACGGCCCCGGAAGCCCGGACGATTATCGGAAATCGCGGCAATTTTCTGGCCTACAGCCATGTGGCGCATGACTGCATCGTCGGGGACAGCGTCATCTTCTCGAATAATGGCACGATCGCCGGCCATGTCGAAGTCGGCGATCATGCAGTGATTGGCGGCCTGACGGCGGTGCATCAGTTCTGCCGGATTGGGCGCCACGCCATCACCGGCGGCTGTTCCAAAATCGTGCAGGACGTACCGCCCTTTATGATTGCCGATGGCAATCCGGCGGAAATCCGTAGTTTCAACAAGGTTGGGCTCGAGCGCCATGGCTTCAGCGAACCAGTGATGCGCCAAATCAAGGAAGCCTATCGAATCGTCTATCGCTCGGAGATGAATCTTCAGCAGGCGATCGAAGAAATGCGGGCGAAGCTTCAACCGATCCCTGAAGTGCAGCACTTCATCGAGTTCTGCAGCAACAGCCCGCGTGGGATTATCAAGTAGCGGGGCTTACTGGTCCGCCCGCGCCTGCTCGCTGCCATTGCCAAGCAGCATTGGATCGGCCGCGAGATATTCCTGGATCCGCGGCTCCACTTTGACGAGACGGCGCATGACGAGTTCGGCCATGGCCTTCGCGCCGAGGGCATTGAAGTGCACGTGGTCGTTCTTCCACGGTTCGAACTGCTTGCTGGCATCTTCGCCGAGCTTTTCATAGAGCTCGCCGCTCGCAGTATAGAGGTCGACAAAGGCTACGCCACGGCTGACAGCCACGGTGTGCATGGCCTTTTCATAAGGGCCGAGAACATCGACCATCCGGCCCTTGGCGTCGAAGATACGCGGATGCGCGGGGCTGATCAGGATCGGGATGGCTGAAGCGGACAACGCGGCATTGATGTACTTGTTGAGGAACATCGGATAGCTGATCTCCGGGTCCACGCCTTCCTTCGTATGAGCGTCATGCGAATCGTTGGTTCCAAACTGGATCAGGACAAACTTCGGCTTCTCCTTCAGAGCGTTTTTCCACGATCCCTCCATCATATAGGTGCGCACGCTCCGGCCCGGACGAGCGAGGTTCACGACTTCGAGATTGTCGCGGAAAAAGTAGGGGACGAACATGCCCCAGCCGCGATACGGCATCGTCTTTGGATACACGCAGGCGGTCGAGTCGCCGATGATGACGAGGCGGGTGTGGCCGGAATTGTCCGGCGCTCCCGGTGCGGGCTTCGCAGGATTTTCGGCAGAAAACGCCACGCTCGCGAGTGTGGCGAAGCAGAAGAAGGCAAAGGCAAAGCGCTGGATGGACATGATTCTCTCCCGAAGATTGGTCGTCTGGAATAGGCCAATTTGCGTCTGTATGCAACTCTGGGCCGATGATGAGGCTGGCGGAAACCCTTGGGCGCTCCTGCTTTTCATGCGTTGATCGATGCTTTTCCCGATTTGCGAAACGGATCGTCCCTGTGTAGCGTCACCGCCTTGACCCAAGGAAAGAGGAATTGCCCATGACCAAATCACTTCTGCTTATCGGATGCGGAATCGCCCTGGCGCTCCCGGTGCTGGCAGAGAAGCCCGCGCCCATGCCGGAGCTTCCCAAGACGGACGCGCCGCCGCCAACGATGGACGAAGGCGATCTGCTGCGGAAGATTCTGGATCTCGATATGGTCCAGGATACCTCCCACGACGCGGACCCCAATGCCCAGAAGAATGCCAGTTCATCCAAGGCGGGGCAGCAAGGACCGACGGTGATCCTGGCTCAGGATACGGATTTTCAGGAGAAGCTTCACGTGGCGGTCTTCACGAGAAACGTCGTGGTGAACAACGCGAGCTTTAACCTGCTCTGCGACAAGCTTACGGCCTACATGGCTCACAAGACACCCGCCGAAAAAGCGGCAGCCGCCGCAGCGAAAATCGCGGCGACACCGACCCCGACCCCGGGTGGAAAGAAATCCATGATGCCGGCGGGCGGAGACAATGACGCCCTGGAGCGCGCTGTCGCCGAGGGATCCGTACAGATCTCGCAGGACAAGATGGATGATTCCGGAAACATCACGCACAGCGTGGGTCACGGGAAAAAGGCCGTTTACGAGAAGGCTACGGGGACCATTACGCTCACCGGAATGCCGGACGTGCAGCAGGGCGATAACCTTTGCGTTGCGACTTCCGAGAGCACGGTGATCTACATGTTCCGCGACGGCCGCACCCGAGCCGACGGGCCGCACAAGATCACGATCAAGGAAGGCCAGCAGGATCCGAAGAAGCAGGCCGGGCAGTAAGTGCCGGATCGCATCGCAGAGATGCTGCTTGGCTGCGATTTCGTTAAATCCGGGGTTTCAAAGATGAACCCTGGTGCAAAGCCACGTGTATGCTGCTGCGTCGTTCATATCGGTTCCTGCTCATTTTCCTGTCGGCGGCTTCCGCGTTTTGCGCTGAGTCGCGCGATCCCTTCTCCGATCCCATCGCTGGTTTTTCGGAGGCCCTTGTCCCGATATTATCCGGATTTGAAAAGTCGCGCGTGGAGACCACGCTCCGGGGATTTATTGCCCGTGGCGATTCATTTCCGGGTTTCAGGGAGTCTGAGATGGAGCCTTCCGAGTGGGGGCTCTACCTCAACATTGCAGTGCGGGATCCCGGCGACGTAAAGGGTTTCTCAGACCATACGGAACGAAAAGGCGCGGTGACGCACCGCCTGCTTCAGGTTCCGCCGCCGAAGGGAGGATCGTCGGCCATCATCATTGAGTTCGACTATGGCGGAGAAGTGCCTTCCAAGGTGATTCGGGCAATAGAAAAGCGCATTGCTGGCGTCGTTCAGTTCTCCAAGCAGTCGACCAATCCTCGACTGCTAAAGAAGGCCAGCAGCATCCGAAAAGGCAGGCCGGGGCAGTAGAGGTGTTACAGCGTCGTCGCTACCGATTTACGCGCGGTTTAATTTTTCGGAAGTTCGGCAGTAATCGTCGCGTCTGCCTGGGGCAGTGGTGGCGGAGTCGATTCGCGAAGGCGCGCGAAAAAGACAATCGAGAGTGTAAGAATTACCACGCCGAATGGGAAAAGGAACAGACCTGCCGCCGTTGAATCCAATGTCGTAGCGATGTGTCCTGCGAGGGCTCGTGGGTCAGCGACGCCGGCATTGCCGAGCACGTTGAAGGCGCGAATCATTCCATAGACTGTGCCCAGCATGCCGAAGAGCGGTGCGAGTGAGAGCAGGGAACCGACGACGATTCCCGCAATCAGCAATCTCCGCTTTGCCTTCATGCGCCCTCTGTTACTGGCCTGACGATGTAGTATTCGCCGGTGCCTCGGCGGTTTCCGGGAACAAGGCAAGATCTGCCTGATAGTCTGGCTTCGATTGCGCGGCGGCCGTCAGCAGGGCTTTTCCTTCGCGGGGCTTCGAGAAGAAGAGGCAGTAAACGCCAAGGTTCCATTCGCGTTCGGCCAGGCGGTCCGCAGGCGCATCGGCGCGCATGAATGAGCGGGCCATGGCAAAGACGCTGTCCGGCGAGAGATCCGACCACAGCACCGGGGCGGAGCCATACGGCGTCTTGGTTTCGACCTGACTTTCGCTGGCCTGGCTGACGGTTCCCGGGATCGCGATTCCGGTTCGCTTCACGAGTTGGGTAGTATAGCCAGCCTGATTCAGGTCCTTGATCAGCTGCTCCTTAAACTTCATGAGCCAGGCTGTCTGCTTGGTGAATACTTCCTTGTCGCGCTTCGCATTCTCACCGGTGACCTTGGCCGCACTAATGGCAGCGTTCGCTTCCGAGAAGCGATATTGACCGCAGAGAGAGGTCATTTTCGTCTTGGCGTCGGAAAGGGCTTTAGTGTCCGCAGCCAGTTCATCTGCCGCCTTCTTCGATTCAACCTGATCGCGCTCCGTGACCTCACGCTCGAATTTGTCGACCATGGCTTGCGCCGAGGCCTCGAGCTTCTTGTCCCGGGTGATGTGGCTCAGGGCTTCCTTCACTTTGGGAAGCGCGGCCTTTTGCTCCGACACCGAATGCGCCGCTTTGATCTGATCGGGGATCTCTTTGTACTGGGAGTAAAGCTCGACGTAGTGATTTGCGAGCCCACGGTACTCGGAGATCCATGTGTAAGGAGCTTCCGGCGTGGCTGAGTGAAATTGCCGGAAGAGCGGACCGGCCTCTTCGTATTTGCCCATTTGCCAATCCTTCGCGGCAAAGACGAGAAGAGCGATGGCTTCGAAGGTAGATTTCGGATACTCGCGAGCGATCGAAGGCGGTTGTGGCTTCGGATCCACGGCGAGTTTGCCGACGTTGATGAAGAAATTCGCCAGCTTTTCCTCGCCCGGATCAAAGGTGTACGGCCCGCGGTCCACGAGCTTCTGGAAGTCGCTCTTTGCCTCGACACCCTGGCCCGCCAGATAGCGACTCAGGCCAGTCTGGAGAGTAACCCAATTATGCAACGGCTGCGGCAGATCAGGCTCGGCCTCGATTTTGTCGAAGAGGTCGGCGGCCTGCCTGGCTTTGCCTTCGGAGAGAAGTTTACGGGCATCCGCGACGGATGGCTCGAAACGCGTCAGAAGGGCTTTCGCGTGATCGGCAGAGGCTTCGGCCTGCTGCTGGCGTTCCTGGGCGCTTGGGCCGAAAATCTTGTCCTTGAAGGCGAAAAGCGCGAGCCCGCCGAGGACGAGCGCGGAAAGGATTCCGACGGTGACCCAGCTCATCATTTGCTGGGAATGCTCGTCTTCGAGCACCATGCGCGAGCTCTTGCGATCCTTGCCCACCGAAGCGGCGAGCTGGCGTTGCGCGTATTGCAGGTGCTCGATCAACTCCTCGTAGCTTGAATAACGCTCGTTCGGTTCCTTGCTGAGCGTGCGGTTGATGACAAAGGCCGTGGCATTGGAAACGCCGGGAGCAAAAGCCTGAAGGCTCACAGGCTGGCTCTTGAGATGCTTGAGCGCAACGACCGATGCGTCTTCCGCTTCATATGGCGGACGTCCGGCAATGGCGTGGAAGAGCGTGGCTCCGAGCGAGTAAATGTCGCTTCGAAGATCTTCCCTTGGCGGGGTCTCTAGTTTTTCTGGAGCCACGTAGTAGGGTGTGCCCCAGATCTCGCCCCCAACTTCGCCGGCTTTGTCCATCGGCATCGCAAGACCGAAGTCCACGATCTTTGCGTGATGGGCATCCGAGAAGAGAATGTTGCCTGGCTTGATGTCGCGATGGATCAGGCCGCGTTTGGCGGCGGCGTTGAGCCCCTGGGCAATCTGGATTCCGACGTCCAGGACCTGGGCTTCGGAAACTGCCCCTTGGAGCGTCATCAGGTCGTCCAGCGAGCCCTTATCGACCAGCTCCATCGCGATGTAGAAGAGCCCGTGATCGGAAGCGGTCGAGTAAACCTTGACGACGTTTGGGTGATTGATCCCGGCCGTGATCGAAGCCTCGTGCTCGAACTGCCGGATGAATTCCGGGTTATTCGAGTACTCCTTGCGGAGAAGTTTGAGGGCCACAGAGCGGTTCAATGTGGAATCCAGAGCCCGATACACCGCGCCCATGCCGCCGGCGCCAAGCACTTCCTGAAGCTCAAAATTTCCAAATTGCCTGCGTACGCGCATCGCGCCGCCGCAGGTTGGGCAATGCATCAGGGCAAACGGATCTTCGTCGCTCACATCGAGGAGAGCGCCGCAGGTGGTGCATTCTTGCAGAAGTGGCTGGGAGGTATCGGGCATGAAAAGTCTTAGGCTAACATTCCGCTGTAAGTGCGGCAAGGGAGTGAACTCCGAACCTTGCTTTTCGGAGCGCGAAAAGGCCACCGGGCCAGTGTCATAGTCCGGCGATTCTCCCTTTAGCGGCTATCGAACCCCAAGCAGAAGTTGGACCTACTCGGGGTCGATCCGAACCTGATCCACCTTTGAAGTGCTTGACCCGTGCAAGTTATGCGAGGTGGTGGCAATTCCGGCAAACGCCTTGGATTCCATCTGAACATTTTCCGTATTTCCGATCCTCTTCCATGTTTGGCCATCGGCAGAGGCAAAACCCGTGAATTCAGAGCCATTGCGGGTGAGTTTTACCCAGCATGGAAGCGGAAAGTTATGATCGATCACGGAACTTGATTTCCCTCCATTGTCCTTTCGGACCTGGAATGAAACGCCGTTTCCGGGCGTGACGCAAATGTACGCGTTGCGGGAATTTGCCGAGAGGTTTTCGCGGAACATCGGTCCCGCCTTGGCCCAGCCATCGGAATGTTCGAACGAATCAATGCGCGCCACGATCTCGCCGTTTCCATTCATCGGCCGATAGAGATAGCGGCACGCGTCTGCCTCGTTCCAGATATCGGCGCCAGTCGTATTGATGGTGAAGACTTCGCCGGAATCATCGATCGTTGAGGTCGATGGGGCTGACCCGCCTATATTGACGCCGACCAAGTTTGGTAGCGGATTTCCATTCGACGGAGCGAAGAGATCAGGCAACGGACCCTCCTTCGAACCGTAAAGGGCGAATTCAAAGATGCGCACTCCCGGTCCGGTGTGAGTCGGCTTGGTGATGTACAAGCGGACATAACGCGAGGTGAAAGGCACGACGGCGCGCGAGGTGATGTCCGAACTTTCGCCAGTGACTTTGTCGACATCGGTCCACTGCTTTCCGTCGTCGCTCTGCTGCAGCGAAAAGTCCTCCGTGTTCGCAGCGGCTGCGTCGGTGCCTGCGTGGGCATGCTTAACCGTCCAGCGGCCGATGTTCTGCGGCTTGCCCAGGTCCAATTGCAGCCATTGTGGCGGTTCTTGTACGACGCACCATTTCGTCTTGATGTCGTCGTCGATCGCCTGAGCCGGTGATTCGTTCGACTTTCCCTGAGCGCTGGCGGACGCCTTGGATCCATGAGCCACATTCGCGGTCTCGGACGGGAATACCAGAGGCAGCGCATCCGCGTAGTCGGGCCTCGCTTGCGCTGCGGCAGTGAGGAGAGTTGCCGCTTCGGTTTTTCCACCAATTAGCAGGGCATAAATCCCAGCCAGCCAGTTGCGGCGGGCAGCTTCGTCTGGATCCTGTTTGGCCTTGGCCAGCGCCTTGGCAGCATCGAGCACGCTATCGGTTGCCACATCCTTCCAGGCGATGGTTTCGCCGGACTTCATGCGCACGCCCTTTTCAAGGAAGCTCACCGGTTCACCTGGCAGATCCTTATGATCATGCCGCTTCAGCGAGATCGAAGCCCCTGGGGCGGCAATGTCGGCATTCAGGGTCTTTTGGAAATCGGATAGCCATTGGATTTTCCGCACGATCACGGCCTTTTCAGCGCGAGCTTTCGCCTCATCGGCTGCCAACTTCTTTGCCACGTCGGCGGCCTTTTCAAAATTCCACGCGTAGCAGAGGGTCGCGATCTCCTGACGTGCGGCTTCGAGCGCATGAGCTTGAGCCGCGTCGAGGTTGGCCGTGGCTTCCATGGCCTCATCGATGCGTTTGGCTAGTGCACGTCCCTGACGCAGGTCGTGCTTGATTTTGTCGACCTGACCTTTAATTCGCGCAATATCCGCACTTGATTTGGCGGATTTCACGAGCGCGATCGCTCCGCGGTAGTCCGTGTAATCGGCGACATAATCGCCAGCCAGGGAGCGATACTCGCCGATCCAGAGGCTGTCGCCCGCCGGCGTCGAGGAGGCATATTCACGAAGCAATGCGCCTGCTTCGTCGAAATGACCGAGCGCCCAATCCTTCAGTCCAAGAACCAGGAGGCCCATGGCTTCGAAGTTCGTGCGGCTGAATTCCTTGGTGTCTGCGACATTCTCTAGTTGATCGCTCGACGCACGCTTCGCAATAGCCTGGAAGAAGCTGGCGAGCTTCTGTCCGGCCGCGTCGCCGGAAGTGTAGGGCTGCGACTCAAGTTGCTGGAATGTCGCGCGGCCTTCAGCGGCATGTCCTCCGAGCAGTTGGCTCAGGCCTTCGTGAAGGATGCACCACTGGAGCAGCGGTGCGGGCGTCTTATGATCCTGCGTCAAAGCATGGAAGGCTTCAGCCGCAGCGTCGCCATTGCCCGCGATCAGCAATTTGCGCGCGGCATCGAACTGCGCAGCGTGAGCACTATCCGCACCGGCAGAGGCGCTCGCGAGTGTCGCGCGGCCTTTTCCAGAACTGTGAAAGTGGAAGTAGAGGTAGAACCCGCCCCCGACCACAATGCAGAGGGCGATCATCCCGAAGGTGAGGTAGCTCCAGAGTTTCTGGTCATCCTCGTTTTCGAGAACGAGGCGCTTCTTTTCCTGCGGCTTGCCTCCGTGCGCGGCCAATTCATCGCGCGCGTATTCGAGATGCTCGATCAGTTCGTCGTAGCTCTGGTAACGCTCGTCGGGATCCTTGAGCAGGGTTCGATTGATGACAAAGGCGGTGGAACCCGAAACCCACGGAGCGAAGGCCTGCAGGCTTACCGCCTGGCTCTTGAGATGCTTCAGGGCAACCATCGAGGCGTCCTGAGCCTCAAAAGGGGGGCGGCCTGCGAGGGCATGGAAGAGCGTGGCGCCGAGCGAATAGATGTCGCTGCGAAAGTCCTCCGGCTGCTGATCCAGCTTTTCGGGGGCAACGTAGTAAGGTGTGCCCCAGATTTCCGAACCGGCAGCCTCCGCGGCTTCCTGTTCGAGCATGGCCAGACCGAAGTCCACGATCTTGGCGGTGTGAGAATCTGCGAAGAGGATGTTGCCGGGTTTGACGTCCCGGTGGATCAGTCCCGCGCGTTGGGCGGCGCGAAGGCCGTCGGCCACCTGAATCGCGACTTCGAGAGCCTGCGTCTCAGCGACGCGGCTCTGGATGCGGATTAGGTCGTCGAGTGTGCCCTTGTTCACGAGTTCCATGGCGATGTAAAACCGGCCATGGTCCGTCCCGGTGGTGAAGACCTTGACGACGTGAGGATGGTTGATGGAAGCGGTGATCGACGCTTCAGCCTCGAGCTGCGCCAAGGACTCAGCGCTGAGTCGATCCTTGCGAAGGACTTTGAGGGCGACGGGTCGATCAAGGCTGGTGTCGACCGCCTTGTACACGACCCCCATGCCGCCGCGACCGGCGACTCCGGTTAATTGGTACGGTCCAATTTGTTCTCCAACGACAAATCCAGCGCCGCAGCCAGGACACGCCATCTTTGCGAGTGGTTCGTGACCAGAGACATCGATGGTGATGTGACACGATGGGCAATCCTCCAGGAGCGGACCGCTTTCAGTGTTGGTATTATGAGGGGTAGGGGAGTCCAGGGCAGACATTTGAGGGGTAAACGTCGTTGCAAATACGTGACAGCAAGTTATGTGCGGCGCTCCAAAAATCAGAGCGCGCGGGTGGCATTCAACCCGGTGGGACCGTCCATGAGGGGCATGGGCGCGGGGTGAGTTATGCCACGGCTAGGGCTTCGGAAGGTAAAGACCGTGCGGACGTTTTTGCTACAAAATTCTGCTTCCGAACGATGGGATTTTTTCTGTCGGGGCGCGCCCTACAACATGGATTCCGCGCCACTCAAGCGTTGGCACCCCGATTCACGAACTGAGTTAACTCCGGGAAGAATGTGCTGAAATCCTCGTGGAACGCCTCGTACTGGCGCTCCAAATCAGCGACGGCACCGCTGAGAGGCAGGGGTCGCCGCAGGCGAGCGCCGATTCGGTCCGTGGCGCTTTGGATGCCGGATAGTTCTCCGTAGGATGAAAGCCAGTTGCCGGCGCGAATCTGCCGAAGGCGTTCAACCGCGAGCGGAGGAATTGCGTCGGAGTACTGATCGAATGAGGCGTGGACGCTGGAGACGAAATCGGGAAGCGGGATTTGCGAATACTTCTGCCAGTCGCATGCAAGGAAGTGGTCGTAAAAAACATCCACCAGGATGCCTCCGAATCGCCGGTACTCGGGGCCGATCCTCCGGATACTCTGGCGTACCAATGGATGCGTATCGGTGAAGACGTCGATTGAGCGATGGCATTCGGCCCCGGCGCGAAACGCTCCGGAAAGGCCTGCCAGACTCGCGACGGGCAAAATATCCGGGAGCAGATTCCCGATGCGGAAGGCCGGATCGGGTTTGGAAAGCAGAAGATGCGCGAGCCAATTCATCGACTAATCGCCGGGAGATTCCCTCGCCGCCGATGATTGTGCAACCCCATGCAACTGAGAGATCTTCAGCGGCTATAATCTCTCATTTTTAGAAGGAGTGAGAAACCCGAAGAAATCAACGAGGGTTTCCTTGATCTTGCTTTCCGCTTCGTCGACTCTCCGGCGCTCTGGCCGAATGGCGTCCTCTGTCTCGCATGCGCCATGCTTTGGCTTCGATTCTTCCCTTTGTATGTCCGTCATCTCTGCTCAACCTGAAAAACTGAGTCCGCCGACTCCACGACGCGCTGTGTCTTTCGCTTCAAGGCTCGGTTGGTTTATCCTATTCATTGCGCCTGCGCTCTGGATTGCCCGGCTCATTTTTCAATACGGCGTGGATTTTCCGTATTGGGACCAGTGGGATGCTCTATGCCCAATCTTCATCAAGTTTCACGAGGGGACTCTGTCTTTCAGCGATCTAATTGCCTTTCATAATGAGCATCGGATCTTCTTTCCGAGGCTGCTTCACCTTGCTCTGGGGCTTGTTACACACTGGAACGTGCGGGCGGAATTATTCCTCATCTGGGGATTGGCCCTCCTTTGCTCGTTCAACTTGTGGAAGCTGAGTAGGGCGACGGGGTGGGCTGGGTCTCGACTTGGAGCGTGTCTCCTGATCGCAATGAACTGTCTGTTGTTTACGCCGGTTCAATTCGAGAACTGGCTACTTGGAATGGAGGTGCAGTTTCTCGTGCAGGTTGCGGGCATGACCGCTGCCCTCTGGGTTGCCGTCTCGCCGCAACCGCGAACGGCTTTCCTGGGTACGATGGCGCTCGCCACCATCAGCACATATTCTAATGCGTCAGGATTTCTCTGTTGGATTTTTACGATGCCAGTTTTGCTATTCCGAGACGGAAAGCCAGCCTGGCGCGGACGTAGAGGATGGTGGATCGCGTGGTTGTCGACTTTCGTCCTGACGGTTGTCGCTTACTTTATTGGATATCAAAAGCCGGCTCATCACCCGAGCACTGCGATTATTCTGCAGAAGCCGGTCGCTGCTATTCAATATGTACTGGTTTATTTGGGGACTGATTTTTTGCGAGGGGTAGTAGTCGGTACGGCTTGCGGAGTGGTCTTGATGTTTCTCCTTGGTATATGTGTCGCTGGAATGTGGATCTGGCGCCGGGATACACAGATGATTTCACGGGCGCTGCCGTGGATGATGCTGCCGT
>OUNM010019652.1_pt1 | contig 13641 bp, 10 predicted proteins | sample 1769961 | NCBI WGS metagenome assembly OUNM01 (sample SAMEA3914820, study PRJEB12502) | metagenome | biome: forest; material: soil | place: USA | collected 2012-03-12 | depth 0.3 m | reverse complement strand
GGCGCGGCGCCTGCCGCTGGCCGGGCTGGCCGACCTTGCGGCCGGCAAGCCCATCGTGGCCGCGGCCGGCATCGGCAATCCGGGACGCTTCTTCGCCATGCTGCGCAATGCCGGCCTGGCGCCGCAGGAACTGCCGCTGCCCGACCACCACGACTTCCTGGACGATCCTTTCCGGGGCCTGGACGCCGGGCTCATCCTGATTACGGAGAAGGATGCAGTAAAATGTCGGCAACTTGAACACCTGAACAACGACCCGCGCCTGTGGGTCGTCCCGGTCACCGCGCAGATCGACCCTGCGCTGGCCGCTCAAATCGTGGAGAAATGTCGTGGACGCCCGACTGCTTGATATCCTGGTCTGCCCCCTGTGCAAAGGCCCGCTCGAATATGACAAGAAAGCGCAGGAGCTGATCTGCCGCCCGGACCGCCTGGCCTATCCGATCCGCGACGGCATCCCGATCATGTGGGCCGACCAGGCCCGCAAGGTCGAACCGACCGTCTGAACCGCCTCATGAGCTTCATCGTCATCATCCCGGCGCGCCTGGCTTCGACCCGGCTGCCGAACAAGCCGCTGGCCGACCTGGGCGGCAAGCCCATGGTGGTGCGCGTGGCCGAGCGCGCCAAAGAGTCAGGCGCGGCGCGCATCGTGGTCGCCACCGATCACGCGGACATTCTTGCCGCCTGCGCCGCACATGGCATCGAAGCTTGCATGACCCGTGCCGACCATCCGTCCGGCACCGACCGCATCGCGGAAGTGGCTCGGACCCTCGGCCTGCCCGCCGATGCCGTCGTGGTCAACCTGCAGGGCGACGAGCCGCTGATCGACCCGGCCCTGCTGTCCGCCTGCGCGGCCCGCATCGGCGCCGAGGTGCCGATGGCCACCTGCGCCCATCCGCTGCACGATGCGGCGGACGCCTTCAATCCGAACGTGGTCAAGGTCGTGCTGGACAAGCTCGGCCGCGCCCTCTACTTCTCGCGCGCCACCATCCCCTGGCACCGCGACGGCTTTGCCCGGAGCCGCGAGGCCTTGCCGGCCGGTTATGTGCCGCTGCGCCACATCGGTTTGTATGCTTACAGCAACGCTTTCCTGCAGCAGTATCCCCAGCTGGAACCCTCTCCGCTGGAAACGATCGAAGCGCTGGAACAGTTGCGCGTGCTCTGGCATGGCGTGCCGATCGCGGTCCACGTCACCGACAGCGCCCCTGCTGCCGGGGTAGACACCCCGGAAGACCTGGCGCGGGTGCGTTCTTACTTCGCATCTTGATCCGTATGGAAACCGTGGCGCTAGCGGTCTGCGCCATGTCAAGCAGCCCCTGCGATGGCCCCCCGGCAGTGGCGTCGGGGCCTGCTTTTGTGGTAACTTTCGGATCAAGCTAGTCAAATATGCATCAAACTCGGCCATCAGAAATGATGACCGTCTTCAACACCTTTTAGGAAATCCTTCATGCGTCTCATTCTGTTAGGAGCCCCCGGCGCCGGTAAAGGCACTCAGGCGAATTACATTAAAGAAAAATACAATATTCCACAGATTTCCACCGGCGACATGCTGCGTGCGGCCATCAAGGCCGGCACCGAGCTGGGCCTGGCGGCAAAGAAGGTCATGGACGCAGGCCAGCTGGTGTCGGACGACATCATCATCGGCCTGGTGAAGGAGCGCCTGAAGGAGGCGGATTGCGCCAACGGTTACCTGTTCGACGGCTTCCCGCGCACCATCGCGCAGGCGGACGCGATGAAGGACAGCGGCGTGAACATCGACTACGTGCTGGAAATCGACGTGCCGGACGAGATGATCGTCGAGCGCATGACCGGCCGCCGCACCCACCAGCCTTCGGGCCGCGTGTACCACGTCAAGTTCAATCCGCCGAAGGTGGAAGGCCTGGACGACGTCACCGGCGAGCCGCTGGTCCAGCGTGACGACGACAAGGAAGAAACCGTCAAGAAGCGCCTGGCGGTCTACCACAACCAGACCGAAGTCCTGCTCGGCTACTACAACAAGTGGGCGCAGTCGGGCCTGCCGGGCGCGCCGAAGTACCGCAAGATCTCGGGCGTGGGCCCGGTCGAGCAGGTGCGCGAAGCCGCCTTCGCCGCACTCGCAGACTAAGCGCTTATCCGGGCGCGCCCGCAGAACGCGGCCGCCCGTTGGCTCCGGATGACGTCGTGCCATCCGTCCAGGTTTTTGGATCAAAGTTCGTATTACTCGCGTAAGTAATAAGTAGTACTTGATCGAAGGACAAGGGAGGAGGGACGATATGGCATCCACACAGCTGGGCTTCGCCGTCGTATGCGGCGTCATCGCGGTACTTTACGGGCTGTGGTCGCGCAGCTGGGTCCTGCAGCAGGATCCCGGCAACGGCCGCATGCAGGAAATCTCGCTGGCCATCCAGCAGGGCGCGTCGGCCTACCTGGCGCGCCAGTACCGCACCATCGGCATCGTCGGCATCGTCCTGCTGATCGCCATCTTCTTCCTCCTCGGCGGACTGACCGCGGCCGGCTTCCTGGCCGGGGCCGTGCTGTCCGGCGCCTGTGGCTTCATCGGCATGAACGTCTCGGTGCGGGCCAACGTCCGCACCGCCCAGGCCGCTTCACGCGGACTGGACCAGGCCCTGCACGTGGCCTTTCGCGGCGGCGCCATCACCGGCATGCTGGTGGTCGGGCTCGGCTTGCTCGGGGTCTCGCTGTTCTACTGGTTCCTGGTGGCGCGCGCCTCAGGTGCCCAAGCATCGGCCCTGTCGCCGCATGACACCATCCAGCCCCTGGTCGGCCTGGCTTTCGGCGCCTCGCTGATCTCGATCTTCGCGCGCCTGGGCGGCGGCATCTTCACCAAGGGCGCCGACGTCGGCGCCGACCTTGTCGGCAAGGTCGAGGCCGGCATCCCCGAGGATGATCCGCGCAATCCCGCCGTCATCGCCGACAACGTGGGCGACAACGTCGGCGACTGCGCCGGCATGGCGGCCGACCTGTTCGAGACCTATGTCGTGACCCTGGTGGCGACCATGCTGCTGGGGGCGCTGATGGTGCCGACGATGGGCGGCACGGCGGTGGTCTACCCGATGCTGTTGGGCGCGGTGTCGATCATCTCCTCGATCATCGGCTGCTCGCTGGTCAAGAACCGTCCCGGGCGCAAGATCATGTCGGCCCTGTACACGGGGCTGTGGTGGTCGGCCGGGCTGTCGCTGATCGGCTTTGCCGTGGTCACCTGGCTGGTCTGGCCGGACGACGCCATGCGCTGGCGCATGCTGGGCTGCGCCCTGGTCGGCATCCTGCTGACCGGCTCGATGGTCTACATCACCGAGTACTACACCGGCACCGAGTTCCGCCCGGTGCGCCACATCGCCGAAGCCTCCACCACCGGCCACGGCACCAACATCATCGCCGGCCTGGGCGTCTCGATGAAGGCGACCGCCTACCCGGTGCTGGCGGTCTGCGCGGCGATCCTGCTGGCCTTTGCGATGGCGGGCCTGTACGGCATCGCCATCGCCGCCACCGCCATGCTGTCGATGGCCGGCATCATCGTCGCCCTAGACGCCTACGGACCGATCACCGACAACGCCGGCGGCATCGCCGAGATGAGCGGCCTGCCGGACAGCGTGCGCGCCGTCACCGATCCGCTCGACGCCGTTGGCAACACCACCAAGGCCGTCACCAAGGGCTATGCGATCGGCTCGGCCGGGCTGGCGGCGCTGGTGCTGTTCGCCGACTACACGCATGCGCTGGAAGCGGGCGGCACCCGCATCAGCTTCGAGCTGTCGAATCCGATGGTGATCGTCGGCCTCTTCATCGGCGGCCTGGTGCCCTACCTGTTCGGGGCGCTGGCGATGGAGGCGGTGGGGCGGGCCGCCGGCGCCGTCGTGGTCGAGGTCAGGCGCCAGTTCCGCGACATCGTCGGCATCATGGCCGGCACCGGCAAGCCGGAATACGACAAGGCCGTCGACATGCTGACCGCCTCGGCGATCCGCGAGATGGTGCTGCCCTCCCTGCTGCCGGTGGTGGTGCCGGTGGCGGTCGGCATGCTGCTGGGCCCGATGGCCCTGGGCGGCATGCTGATGGGTACCATCGTCACCGGCCTGTTCGTGGCGATCTCGATGACCACCGGCGGCGGCGCCTGGGACAATGCCAAGAAGTACATCGAGGACAATCACTTCGGCGGCAAGGGTTCCGATGCCCACAAGGCGGCCGTCACCGGCGATACGGTCGGCGACCCCTACAAGGACACGGCCGGGCCGGCGGTGAACCCGCTGATCAAGATCATCAACATCGTCGCGCTGCTGCTGGTGCCGCTGCTGCCGGCGGGCGGCGGCTGGCTGGCGGTGACGGAGCCCGCCCTGATGCACCCGGCCGCCGCCGTGGCCGAACGCGCGGTCAGCGTCCCAGCGCCTCTTCCAGGGCCCGTCGCAGCGAATCGCGATCCGAATCCCCGCGATACCGCACGCCGTTGATGAAGAAGGTCGGCGTGCCGGTGGCGCCGTCATGGTGGGCCCGCGCGAGATCCTGCTGCACGCGCGGGCGGTGGCGGCGCTCCAGTACCTCGGTGCGGAAGCGTTCGATGTCGAGGTCCAGGCTTTCCGCCAGCACGGCCAGGTCCTGCTTGTCCATGACCGTGCGCTGCTGTTCGAACAGCAGGTCGTGCATGTCCCAGAACTTGCCCTGGCTGCCGGCCGCTTCGGCGGCTTCCGCCGCCAGCTCGGCCAGCGGGTGGAAGTCGGCCAGCGGCAGGTGGCGGTACACCAGGCGGATGCCACCGACCTCGTCCGCCAGGGCGCTCAGGCCGGCATGCGCCCGCGCGCAGTAGGGACACTGGAAGTCGCCATATTCGATCAAGGTCAGCGCGGCATCCTGGGGGCCGCGCACGTGTTCGTCCGGGCCGATTTCGTCTACTCGGTTCATTGATCCTCCTGTGTTCGCGATGGCGGCATGATGGCATGCGCACGCGAACACCGCCGCGAGTTTCGGGCAGGAATCAACAGGAGCGTCGAATCAAAATACGCACATCTTGTCGGCCTCTTCTCGCAGCCACGGCCTGAAATCCGGATGCGCAATCGCGATCAGCGCCTGGGCACGCTGCTTGGCCGACTTGCCGCGCAGCTGGGCCACGCCCCATTCCGTCACCACGTAGTTGACGTCGTTCTTGCTGGTGGTGGCGTGGGTGCCGGGCGAGAGCGTCGGCACGATGCGCGACACCGTGCCGTCCTTGGCGGTCGAAGGCAGTACGATGAAGGACTTGCCGCCGCGCGAGCGGTTGGCGGCGCGCACGAAGTCGACCTGGCCGCCGGTGCCGGAATAGGGCAGGTGGCCGATGCTCTCGCTGCCGCATTGCCCGAGCAGGTCGACCTGCAGGCTGGCGTTGATCGTCACCAGCTTGTCGTTCTGTCCGGCGATATACGGGTCGTTGGTGAAGTTCGACGGATGCATCTCCAGCATCGGGTTGTGGTGCATGAACTCGTAGAGCTTGCGCGAGCCGAGCGCGAAGGTGGCCACCATCTTGCCCGGCAACAGGGTCTTCCTGCTGTTGTTGACGGCGCCGGATTCGACCAGGGTCAGGATGCCGTCGCCGATCATCTCGGTGTGGATGCCGAGGTCGCGTTTGCCGGTCAGCTGCATCACCGCCGCGTCCGGGATGCCGCCGTAGCCGATCTGCAGGGTCGAACCGTCTTCGATGTGTTCGGCCACCAGGGCGCCGATGGCTTCCTGCACCGGGCCGATCTTCGGCAGGCCGACTTCCATGATCGGGTCTTCGCTCTCGACGATCGCCGTCACCTGCGACAGGTGGACGTGGCACTGGCCATGGGTGAAGGGCACGTTCGGATTTACCTCGAGCACCACCGCGCGCGCCTTGGCCACCGCGGCCATCGTGTAGTCGGCGCCCAGGCTGAGGGCGAAGTGGCCGGAGGCGCTCATCGGCGATGCCATGGCGAAGACGACGTCGGCGGGCATCAGGCCGCGCTCGATCAGGGTCGGGATCTCGGAAAAATAGTTCGGGATGAAGTCGCACCAGCCACCCTGGCCGCCGGCGCGCGAGGCGCCGCCGAAGAACAGGGCCGCGTGGCGCACGTGCGGCCGGCACGCCTTCTCGAAGTAGCCGTACTTGCGCATCGCCAGGATCTGCGCGACCTTGACGTCGTTGAAGCGCCGGTGATCTTCGGATAGCGCGTGCAGCAGGGATGGGGGCTCGCCGACCCCGGTGGGCACGATGATCATGTCACCGTCGAGCAAGTGATCGAGGGCGTCGAGGGCGCTGCCGCGTTTCGACTGGTACATTTCCTGCAAATTCTGCATTGCCGTCTCCTGTCCTTATCGTGTGCTGCCGTATGCCTGTCCAGCATAGCAGGCTAAGCCCGGATGCTGACAGGGAGTTGACGACCTGCTACAGTAAAACAGTTGTATATCGACAATTCTTGAGACGGAGAGCGCATGAAACGGGTAACTGGTATCGGCGGCATTTTCTTCAACGCAAAGGACCCGGTGAGCTTGCGCGCCTGGTACAAGCAGCACCTCGGCATCGACGTGATGGACTGGGGCGGCACCGCCTTCAGCTGGAGCGACGAAGAGGGCAAGCCGACCGGCGGCATGACGGTCTGGTCGATCAACGCATCGGACACGACGCTGTACGCGCCGAGCGCTGCGCCCTTCATGATCAATTACCGCGTCCATGACCTGGCGGCGCTGCTGCAGGCCCTGCGCGAGGAAGGCTGCCAGGTGCTCGACAAGACCGAGGACGGCGAATACGGCAAGTTCGGCTGGGTCATCGATCCCGAGGGCAACAAGGTCGAGCTGTGGGAGCCGCCGCCGGGGCAGTAATCCCGTCATGCAGGCGCGCGCCTGCCGTCACGGCGCGCGCCGATAATGGCCTCATCCAGCCAATCGAGGTGAGCCATGAAACAGATCGGAATATGCGGCGCGATGGCGCTGTCCGCGCTGCTTGCCGGCGCGGTCCCGGCGGCCCAGGCGCGCCAGTCCCAGGTCCAGCCCCAGGTCGAGAGTCCGCAGCAGACGCGGCAGGCCCAGGAAGCCCGGCAGCAGGCCGAATCCTATTTGCGCAAGGAAGAGAGCGCCGCCACCGGCGCCCGCACCCGGAGCACCGACCGGGCCGACCAGGATGCCGGCGTGGCCGACGAGGCGGCCGGGCACAGCGATGCCGCCCGGCCCGCGCGCAGTACGAATCCGAACGCGGCGCCACCCTCGACGATGCCGGGCGGTAACCAGGGCCCCAGTTACGGTCCGGTCCTGAACCCGCGCCAGCCGCAGGCCGCTGATCCGACGCGCAAGGACCCGGCCGAGGTGCATGACGAGACCGACAGCCTGACCCGCCAGGCCCCGCCCCAGCAATTCCAGCAGCCACGCCAGAAGCAGCAGAAGCAGTCGAGCCGGACCCAGCGCCGCCGCGAAGCCTGGCAGCCGGCCGGTCCGCTGGCGCCGCGTCCGCTGGACGGCGACGAGGCGGCGCCGATCGGCTATGGCACGGTGCCGGTGCCGTCACCCGCCACGGCGCCCCAGCCCGTGGTGCCGGGCTCGGCGCCGCTGAATTCCTGCGTCGGCGGGGCCTGCCGCGACGCTGCCGGCGGCACCTATAACCTCGGGCCCACCGGGGCCGGCGTCAGCAGCAGCGGACGTCCTTGCAGCCGCGTCGGCACGACCGTTCAATGCTTGTAAACATGGCGCTGATCGCTGAAGCTCGCTACAATCCAGGAGTTGACGTTTACGTAAACGTTACTCGATTTACTCGAAACTGGAGGAGACAGCAGCATGCAGATTCAGAACAATGTATTCATCGTGACGGGCGGCGCGTCCGGCCTCGGCGCCGCCACCGCGCGCATGATCGTGGAAGCCGGCGGCATGGTCGTGCTGGCCGACGTGCAGCTTGACGCGGGCGAGAAGCTGGCCGCTGAACTCGGCGCCGGCAAGGCGCGCTTCGTGAAGTGCGACGTGACCTCGGAAGCGGACGGCATGGCCGTCGTCGAGGCCGCCACCGCGATGGGCACGGTCCGCGGCCTGGTCAACTGCGCCGGCGTGGCGCCCGCCATCAAGACCGTCGGCAAGGACGGCCCGCACCCGCTGGACGCCTTCCAGCGCGCCATCAACATCAACCTGGTCGGCACCTTCAATATGTGCCGCCTGGCGGCCGACGCCATGGGCAAGCTTGATGCCATGGAGCACGGCGAGCGCGGCGTCATCATCAACACCGCTTCGGTCGCGGCCTTCGACGGCCAGATCGGCCAGGCCGCCTACGGCGCCTCGAAGGCCGGCGTGGCCGGCATGACCTTGCCGATGGCGCGCGACCTGTCGCGCAGCGGCATCCGCGTGATGACCATCGCCCCGGGCATCTTCGAGACCCCGATGCTGATGGGCATGCCGCAGGAAGTGCGCGATGCACTGGGCAAGATGGTGCCCTTCCCCCAGCGTCTCGGCATGCCGGGCGAGTACGCCCACCTGGCGAAGACGATCATCGAAAACACCATGCTGAACGGCGAGACGATCCGCCTGGATGGCGCCATCCGCATGCAGCCGAAATAATCGGCACAGGATCGGCAAACGCGGCTTTGCCGTGAGCAACTTGCTCATTTGATGTAGGATGCTCCGTGATATCGGGCGTGCGGGTCGACAACACCTTCGGCTGCACGCCCTGTTTTTTTCCGGAGAACCGAATGAAGTTGAAGTCGAAGCTGATCGTCCTTGCGGCCGTCCTGGCCAGCATCCAATTCCCCGTCCTCGCCCAGGATTCACTCCAGCGCTCTCCCGAAGCCGCCACCGGCTACCAGGAAAAGGCCGGCTGGGCCGCGCGCAACTACATGGTCGCGGCGGCCAATCCGCTGGCGGTCGAGGCGGGCTACGAGATGCTGAAGCAGGGCGGCACGGCGATCGACGCCGGCATCGCGACCCAGCTGGTGCTGACCCTGGTCGAGCCGCAATCCTCGGGCATCGGCGGCGGCGCCTTCCTGATGTACTACGACGGCAAGAAGGTACAGGCCTTCGACGGCCGCGAGACCGCGCCTTCGAAAGCCGACGAGCACCTGTTCCAGCACCCGGACGGCAGCCCGCTGTCGCGCACCGAAGGCATCGTCGGCGGCCGTTCGACCGGCGCGCCGGGCGTGCTGCGCATGCTGGCCCTGGCCCACAAGCAGCACGGCAAGCTGCCCTGGAAGACCCTGTTCGGGCCGGCGATCCGCCTGTCCGAGAACGGTTTCAAGGTCAGCCCGCGCCTGTACCAGCTGCTGGCCGGCGACGCCTACATCCGCAAGGATCCGACCGCGCGCGCCTATTTCTACGGCCCGGACGGCAAGCCCTGGCCGGTCGGCCACGTCCTCAAGAACCCGGCGCTGGCGCGCACCCTGCGCGAGGTCGCCGAGGGCGGCGCCGACGTCTTCTACACGGGCCGCATCGCGCGCGACATCGAAGCCAAGGTCAGGAGCCACCCGACCAATCCGGGCCTGCTCACCGCCGCCGACATCGCCGCGTATCAACCGAAGCTGCGCGAGCCGGTCTGCAACGACTACCGCGCCTACACCGTGTGCGGCATGCCGCCGCCGTCGTCGGGCGGCATCGCCGTGGCCCAGATGCTGGGCATGTTCGAGACCCGCGACATGAAGTCGCTGGCGCCGACCAACGGCATCCCGAGCGCCGACGCGGTGCACCTGTTCTCGGAAGTCGGACGCCTGGCCTATGCCGACCGCGACCGCTACGCCGCCGACACCGACTTCGTGCCGCTGCCGGGCCGCGGCATCCCGGCCCTGCTGGATAAGAACTACCTGGGCAAACGTGCCAGCCTGATCGGGCCGCGCTCGATGGGCAAGGCCGAGGCCGGCAATCCGCCGGGCGTGGAAACCGCCTGGAACTGGGGCCTGGACAATTCGATCGAGGCGCATTCGACCTCGCACATCGTGGCCGTCGACCAGTACGGCGCCGGCCTGTCGATGACCACCAGCGTCGAGGATGCCTTCGGCTCGCGCCAGATGGTCGACGGCTTCATCCTCAACAACCAGCTGACCGACTTTTCCTTCGATTCGCGCGACGCCAGCGGCCCGATCGCCAACCGGGTCGAGCCGGGCAAGCGTCCGCGCAGCGCGATGAGCCCGACCATCGTGTTCGACAAGAAGACCGGCCGCTTCGTGGAGGCGATCGGTTCGCCTGGCGGACCGCTGATCATCAACTATGTGGCCAAGGTCCTGGTCGGCACCCTCGACTGGGGCCTCAACGTGCAGGAAGCGATCGCCTTGCCGAACTTTGGCAGCCGCAACGGCCCGACCGAGCTCGAAGCGGGCCGCTTCCCGGCGGCCGAGATCGAGCAGCTGAAGGCGCGCGGCCACACGGTCCGCGTGTTCGACCAGAACTCCGGCCTGCACGGCATCGAACGCATGGACATCCATGGCGTGCCGCTGTGGTTCGGCGGCGCCGACCCGCGTCGCGAAGGTGTGGCAAAAGGCGACTAAAACGATAGCAAAAGCGTATTTATCCAACAAAGGGGCGGCAGACTTTGCTACCCTTGCTTTGTGGATACTAAACATGATCTAGCAGGGCGCTCGCTGCAGCGCCTTTGCTCGTTGCTGCTGCTGACCCTGGCCTGCCTGCTGTGCGGGGCGGCGTTCGCCGCGCCGACCCCGACCTTGCGCTTCGAACACCTGTCGGTGGACGACGGCCTGGCCCAGGAGTCGGTGCTGGCCATCGTCCAGGACCGCGACGGCTTCATGTGGTTCGGCACCCAGTCCGGCCTGTCCCGCTACGACGGCTACCGCTTCACCAACTTCCGCAACGTGGTCGGCGATCCGGCCTCGCTGGTCAACAACTGGGTGCGCGTGCTCTATGTCGACCGCAAGGGGCGCCTGTGGATCGGCACCGACGGCGGCCTCGCCCTCTACCATCCGGACAGCGGCAGCTTTTCGAGCTATCTGCCGGACGAGTCGGTCAAGCGCGGCAACGGCAACCGCCACATCCGCGCCATCGCCGACGACGGCAAGGAAGGCCTGTGGCTCGCCACCAGCGACGGCCTGCAGCACTTCGACATCGCCAGCAAGCGCTTCGCCACCTGGCACCACGTGCCGGGCGTGGCCGACAGCCTGTCCTCCGACAATCTGAGCTCGCTGGCGCTGGATCCCGGCGGCCGGCTGTGGGTCGGCACGGCGAACGGCCTGGACAGCATCGAGCCGGACCTGATGCGCTTCAACCACCACCGCTCGCCGCAGGGCGGCAAGTTCGACGTGGTCCAGGCTCTGCTGCTCGACGCCAGCCACCGGCTGTGGATCGGCAGCATGGGCGGCCTGGAACGCCGCGCGCTGGATTCCAAGGGCCAGGGGCAGGGCGGGGCGGAAGCGCTGACCCTGTTCGGCGAGGCGAACGGCATGCCGCCGGGCGAGGTCAGCGCGCTCTACCAGGACAGCGAGCGCCAGGTCTGGGTCGGCACCCACGACCGCGGCCTGTACCGCTGGTTGCCGGCGGCCGGGCGCTTCGAAAACCATCCGCACCGCATCACCGACAATTTCAGCCTCGGCGACAACCAGGTCTCGGCCCTGTACAGCGACCGCGTCGGCACCTTCTGGACCGGCACCTGGTATGGCGGGATCTCGCGCGCCGACCTCGGCGGCGGCGGCTTCGCGCGCATCGTGCGCGGCCCCGACCTGCCGATCACCCTCAACGACAACAAGGTGCGCGACATCGTCGCCGACACCGGCGGCAAGCTGTGGCTGGCCAGTAACGGCGGCCTGCACCACTTCGATCCGCTCACCCGCCAGGAAAAGACCTGGCGCCTGGCGCCGGGCGAGGCCGGGCTGTCCGGCGACGCGATGGCCACGTCGGTGGCCATCGACCGCGACGGCAGCCTGTGGATCGGCGCCCGCAACGGCCTGGTCCACCTGGACCCGAAGAGCGGCCGCCTGACGCGGCGTACGCTGTCCGGCGTCGACGCCAACGCCAACTTCGTGCGCAACCTGATGGTGGCGCGCGACGGCGTGCTGTGGATCGCCACCCGCGGCGGCCTGCACAAGATGGATCCGAAAACCGGCGCGCTGACCACCTACCAGCACAACCCGGCCGAGGGCGCCAGCCTGGCCGACAACATCGTGCGGCCGATGCTCGAGGACCGCCAGGGCCGGCTGTGGATCGGCACCTTCGACGGCCTCGACCTGCTCGACCGCACGACCGGCAAGTTCCGCCACTTCCGCCACAATCCGGCCGACATCACCAGCCTCAGCCACGACGAGGTGCACTACCTGCTGGAAGACCACCTGGGCAATTTGTGGGTCGGCACAGCGGTCGGCCTGAACAAGATGGTGGTGGGCAGCGACGGCACCCCGCGCTTCCAGCGCTACACCAGCCGCGACGGCATGAACGACGACGCCGTGGCGGCGATGCTGGAAGACCAGGACGGCCAGATCTGGGTCAGCACCTCGAGCAATATCGCGCGCCTGGATCCGGTCAGCGGCAGCTGGCGCAACTACGACGCCGCCGACGGCACCATCGAGGGCGCCTATTTCGACGCCTCGGCCCTGCGCGCGCCCGACGGCACCCTCTACTTTGGCGGCAACAACGGCATCACCGCCTTCCACCCGCGCGCCCTGCACGACAACCTGATCGCGCCGCGCGCCGTGATCACCGGCATGCAGGTCTTCGGCGAGCCGGTGCGCAAGAACCATCCGGGCCTGGCGTCCTGGCCGCTGGAAAGCGCGAAAGGCATCACGCTGACGGCCGAGGACACCGTGTTCACGCTGGAATTCTCGGCGCTGCACTTCGCGGCCCCGCAGCGCAACCGCTTCGCCTACCGCCTGGTCGGTTTCGACCCGGACTGGATCGCCGTGGATGCCGGCAAGCGCTTCGCCACCTATACCAACCTCGATCCGGGCGAGTACACCTTCCAGGTGCGCGCCGCCAACAAGGACGGGGTCTGGAGCGACGCCCCGGCCTCCTTCAAGATCACGGTGCTGCCGCCGTACTGGAAGACCTGGTGGTTCCGCGGCGTGGTGGCGCTGCTGGTGCTGGGCATCGGCTACGGCGTGTTCCGCATCCGTGTGGACGGCCTGCGGCGCCAGAAGGAGCTGCTGGAGCTGCAGGTCAGCGCGCGTACCGAGCGCATCGAACAGCAGAACCGCCAGCTGGAGCGCCAGACCGCCGAGCTGCGCGAGCAGCAGCGCCAGGTCCGCCGCCGCACCGACGAGCTGGCGCGCGCCAACGGCGCCCTGCAGGAGAACGAGGAGCGCCTGTATCTGGCCAAGCAGCGCGCCGAGGACGCCACGCGCCAGAAGTCCGAGTTCCTGGCGAACATGAGCCACGAGATGCGCACCCCGCTGGCCGGCGTGATCGGCATGCTCGGCTTCGCGCTGCGCGACGGCGCCTTGCGCGACGCCACGCGCGAGCAGATCCTGCGCGGCCAGGCCAACGCCCAGTCGCTGCTGGCGATCATCAACGACCTGCTCGACTTTTCGAAGATCGAGGCCGGCAAGCTGACCATCGAGAACATCGACTTCGCGCTCGACGAGACCATCGGCCACGTGGTCACGCTGTTCGAGGAGCAGGCCGGGGCGCACAGCGTCGGCTTTTCCGTGCACCTGGACCGCGACCTGCCGCGCTACGTGGTGGGCGCCCCGACCCGCCTGCGCCAGGTGCTGGTCAACCTGGTCGGCAACGCCTTCAAGTTCACCGAGAGCGGCACCGTGACGGTGCGGG
>OUNM010506396.1_pt1 | contig 13646 bp, 12 predicted proteins | sample 1769961 | NCBI WGS metagenome assembly OUNM01 (sample SAMEA3914820, study PRJEB12502) | metagenome | biome: forest; material: soil | place: USA | collected 2012-03-12 | depth 0.3 m | reverse complement strand
TCGTGGATCGCCAGCCTGTCCTCGAACGGCCCGATGAAGGGCATCAGCGCCTCCCCTCCAGATAATCGTTCAGCACCTCGTGGAAGCGTCGCACCCGGCTTTCCTGTCCGGACAGATGCGGATCGGAATAGCCGCGCGAATGGAAGCCCTGTTGCTGCGCGACCGCGACCGAGAGATCCTGATCGATGAAGTCGCCGAGGTGATGGCCGCCGACGCCCTCGCCATAGGTCGAAATCTCGTGCTCGGCCTCTTCATAGGGGCGCATTCCGTAAACGGTCGCCACCTGCTCGCGCCCCTCCATCCGCGGCACGAGATACCAATAGTCGAAGGTACACCACTCAGGATCCGAGGCGAGAGGCTCGGTACGGAAGAAGTGAACGCCGTCCGGCGTGCCCGTCATCGTCACGTTCGGGAAAAGCGTGTGGTGGAAATAATCGGTCAGCTCGTCATCGAGCATGGCGTCGAAATAGCCGTAACCCCGCTCCGCCCCGAGCCGCCGCTTCGCCTCCTGAAGCGCTCGCCGCCCTTCGCGGGAGCGCCCCTGGAACGCCTTGGGATCAAGATCCCAGTCCGCCAGCATCATCTCCCACACGGGCTCCACCATGTTGGGGAAATCCGCCCGCATCGAGGGCTGACCCTGCTCGATCATGCGGTTGTGGCCGTTGGGGAACATATCGAAGGTGGTGTTGTGATAATCCTCGTCGATCATCTGCCGCATCTGCGGATGGACGGTCGGCAGGTGATAGCTCTCGTTGAAATTGTCGGGCGAAAACTTCCAGTTCGTGTTGACCTTCACGGTGCGCCACACGACGCGGACCAGATCCTCCATTCCCCTGCCCGCCAGAAGATCGGGAATGGGATGGAGATAGTCCAGCAGAGGCTTGGCCTCCGGGTCCATCGAGTACCAGACGAAGCCGCCCCAGACGCCGCAGGGGACTTCCTTGAGCTTGAGCTTGCCGCACGGGCTGCCGCCGGCGAAGTCGTCCGGGTCCTGCACGTCGCGCAACACGCCGTCGAGCCCCCAGAGCCAGCCATGATAGGCGCAGCGCAGCCCCTCCGTGACGCCGCCGCTGTCCGTCCAGGCGAGCTTGTTCCCGCGATGCTGGCAGGAGTTGTAGAAGGCGCGGACCGAGCCGTCCTCCTGCCGCATCATCACCACGGATTCCTTCAGGAAGTTGTGGACGATGTAATCGCCCGCTTCCTCCAGTTGCGCCAGTCGTCCGCCGACATGCCAGACGCGGGTCCACATCCGGTCCCACTCGGCCTGCGCGAATTCGCAGGAATAATAGCGGTCTCCCGTGATGGGATCGCCGCGCAGCGGGATCTGCCCGCATTCGGGGACCGTCGGATAGGTCGGCGCGACGGGGGGCTTGGTATGCAGCATGATCGTCTCCGCAACGGAGCCGGGCCGTTGTTGGAGGATGGTTTGAGCCGCTGGCCCGTCTCACCTCAACTGTCACTTCCGACAGCTTCGGTCCGAGGTGTTTTGGAATAACCATTGTTATAAATAACCATCGCGCAGGAGAGCGATCGATGAACGCCCCGGAACGCATCGCCGCCCCCGGCTCCGCCCGCTGCCCCGGCGCGCCAAGTGTGCAGGACGTGCTGGCCTCCGACCCGGACCGGGATCGCCAGCCAGCCTCTTACCAACTCGAGTCCTATCGTTTCCTGGGCGACGGAGACATTCCGTTCGAGCGCTATACCAGTCCCGAATTCTTCAAGGCCGAGATGGACAAGATGTGGTCGCGCACATGGCAATGGGCCTGCCGCGAGGAGCACATCCCCGAGACGGGCGACTATTATGTCTACGACATCGGCCCCTATTCGCTGGTCATCACCCGCACCGAGAGCCGCGAGATCAAGGCCTATTACAACGCCTGCCTCCATCGCGGCACGAAGCTGAAGCCCAGCTTCACCGAGGGCTGGAGCCCGAAGCTCACCTGCCCCTTCCACGGCTGGACCTGGGATCTGGACGGCAAGCTCGCCGACCTCCCCTGCGCGTGGGACTTCCCGCATGTCGACCGCGAGGCGTTCCGCCTGCCGGAGGCGCGCGTGGGCACATGGGGAGGCTTCGTTTTCGTCAACCTCGACGAGAATGCCATGCCGCTGGAGGAGTATCTCGCGCCGCTGCCCGAGCACGCGAAGCAGGCCGAGATGGCCGACCGCTATGTCGCGCTCCACGTCCAGAAGGAACTGCCCTGCAACTGGAAGGTGGCATCCGAGGCGTTCCTCGAATCCTATCACACCCATGTCACGCACCCGCAGCTCCAGAACGGCACGGGCGATACCAACACCCAGTACGACACCTTCACGCCGCACGTGAACCGGCTCTTCAGCCTCGCCGGCGTCGCCAGTCCCTATAGCGGCGATACGGTAAGCCAGCAGACCATCCTCGACACGATGGTGCTTGGCGACCGCTCGACCGTAGGCGATGCGCTGACGGTGCCGGCGGATGGCTCCGCGCGGACCGTGATGGCCGATTTCTTCAAGGCGGCGATCAAGGCCGGCGGCAAGGATCTGGACGATCGCTCCACCTCCGAGATCATCGACACGGTGGGCTATTTCGTCTTCCCCAACGGGCACTTCTTCCTCGCGCCCTCCTTCCCCATCATCTATCGCTTCCGGCCGCTGGGGATGGACCCGACCAAGGCGCTGTTCGACCTGCTGCTGCTGGCGCCCCTGCCGCCCGGTGGTCGCCCGGCCCCCTATGAGGCTGTGCGGATCGGGATCGGGGACAGCTACAGCATCGTGCCCGGTGTCGATCCGAGCTTGGGCGATATTTACGATCAGGACACCGGCAACATGGGCTGGATGCAGGAAGGCATGGGTGCGGCGAAGAAGAAGTCCGCGACCTTCGCGAACTACCAAGAATCCCGCATCCGCCACATCCACCAGACGCTCGACACCTATCTCGGGATCGAGGACACGCCGCTGGCGGCCGGCTGAGCCATGCCACTCATTGTCGATCATGACGCGCGCCGCCGCGAGGTCGCCCATATCGCTGCGAGGCTGATTGTCGCGCGCGGGTTGGAGGGCGTCAGCGTCCGCGAGATCGCGCGCGAGGCGGGGTGCAGCACGGCGGTCGTCTCGCACTATTTCCGCAGCAAGCGCGAATTGCTGCTGGCCACCTATCGTCAGGCGATGGAGGAGACGATCGCTCGCGCCCGGCGGCGGCGCGAGCGGGGCGGCGGCCTGCAATGCTGCCTCGAAGCGATCCTCCCCCTCGACCGGCGGCGGCGCGACAACTGGAAGATCTGGTTCGCCTTTTGGGGCATGGCGATGGCCGACCCGCCCTTCATGGCGGAGCAGCAGCGGAGCGGTCGGGAAGCCCGGCAGTTCATAGCGGGGTTGATCGCCGACACATCGATCGAAGGGGCGTTCGATCCGGTCGTCGGCGACATGCAGGCGCGCCGCCTGCTGGTGACCGTTGCGGGACTGGCGACGCAGGCGACCTACGATCCGATCGACTGGCCGGCCGCCCGACAGCGCGCGCTGCTCACCACGGAGATCGCCGCGCTGGGTCTGGCCGGACCCGCCCAGCGGGTCGCGGCCTGATCCCGTTCAGAAGGACAGCTTGGCCGACACGCCATATTCGCGCGGGTTGAGATAGCTCACCAGGCCGCCATAGCCGACATTGTCGAACACGCTCTGGATATAGCGCTTGTCGAGCAGATTGCGGCCCCATACGCCGATCTGCCAGTTGTGCGTGGTGACGAAGTCCAGATTGCCGTCGAGCATATGGGTCGGCTGGATCTTCGATCGCGGCGAATTGTCGATGGACGACAGATATTTCGACGCCGTGTAGCTATAGAGCAAGTGCAGCTGCACTTTGTTCTCAGCGATCGGGATCGAATACGTAAAACCTGCGGACGCCGACCATTTCGGCGAATTCTGAAGCGGGTTGCCCTTGAGGTCGACCGGAACGCCCGTGGGGTTCGCGGCATCGACGGTGAACGGATTGACGAAGATGAACTTCGCATATTTCGCGTCGAGATAGGCGAGCGATCCGGTCAACGTCAGATTGTTGATGGGGAGCGCCGTGGCTTCGGCCTCGAAGCCCTTGATGTGGGCCTTGCCGGCGTTGAGGATAGTATTGCCCTGCACCGGGAGGCCCGTAACCGGGTCGCTGACAAAGTAGATCTCGGCGATCTGAAGGTCCCGATAGTTGGTGTAGAAACCACCGATGTTCAACCGAAGGTGCCGATCGAACAGATCCGTCTTGATGCCCGCCTCGTAGGTGTCGACATGCTCGGGATTATATGGCCCAAGATCCGACGCGATGCCGATACGGCCGGTGAAACCACCCGATTTGAAGCCGCGGGCCCAGGACGCATACAGCAGGATACCCTCGGTGAGTTTATAGTCAGCGCCCAGCTTCCAGCCGACATTTCTCCAGGATTTCGTGCCGCGTGGCGGGGCCACGCCGCCGAGGGAGACGTTGCCGGTGCCGTCGAAGTCGGTCAGCCCGGACAGGTTGATCGAGTTGAGCGTCGCGGCCAGCATCGACGTCTTCTCGTAGGTATAGCGTACGCCCGCCTGAAGCCGCAGTCTGTCCGTCAGGTCATAATAGGCCTGTGCGAAGCCGGAGAGCGAGTAGTTGTTCTGGTGCTGGGTGTTGACCTGCAACAGACCCGGCGCCGCGAACTGGATACGGAAATCCTGCTCATGATCGTAGTGCGTCTTCAGATAGAAGCCGCCCACTAGGACGTTGAGCTTGTCCGTCAGCTTGATGCTCGATCGCAATTCCTGGCTGAACTGCCAACCGGTTGTCAGGCGGCGCGTGTCGGCGAGGAACACCGGTGACATATCCTGGTCGGTATATTCGAAGACCCGGAAATGCTTGTAGCCGGTGATCGAGGTCAGGTCGCCGATCGGCGTGTTGCGCCAGTTCATGGTCAGCGTGGCGCGGTAGGTGTCGAGATTGCTGAGATCCGGCACCGTATTGTCGGCGAGCAGCAGCTTGCCCGTCGAGTGGCACTGCTGGAAGCGCGACGGGCAGGGATTGGGATACATCTTCTGGTCCGGCGGCAGGAACAGCGATTCCGCTGGGTAAGCGGTGGTGGCGTTCCCGTCGTTGGGGTTGAAGGTCGGACCAACCTCCGCCGGTGCCGCGCCGATCTGGAAGGTCGGCCCGCCATTGCGGCCGCGATCATATTCGCCGATCAGCGTGGCGTCGAAATCGGGCGACGGCGTCAGCTTGAGGTAGCCGCGCACGATCGTCGTATCGCGCCCGCCGAAATGCTTTCCATCGACGACGTTGGTGAAGAAGCCCTCGCGCTGGTTGTGCGAGACGACGATTTTGCCGGCCAGCAGGTCCGGCGCGATCGGGAAGTCGAGCGAACCGGCGATGTCGAAGCGGTGGTAATTGCCGTAGCCACCTTCGATCTTGCCACCGAACTGTCCGGTCGGCTGCGCGGTGACGATGTTGACGACGCCGCCGGTCGTGTTCGCGCCGAACAGCGTGCCCTGAGGACCGCGCAGCACCTCGACCCGCTCGATGTCGTACAGATCGACGAGCGCGCCCATCGAGAAGAATTGCGGCACGCCGTCATAGACGATGGACACCGTGTTACCGGCATAGGGATCGGGCTCGACCACGCCGATGCCGCGTATCGAGATGACCGCCGAGTTGGGCGTGTTCGAGAAATTGTTGAGCTGGATGTTCGGGATGGTGCCGCTCAACCCCTGGAGCGTCACGGCATGGAGCTGCGATACAGCGGCGCCCGTCACCGCGGTGACCGAAATCGGCACTTTCTGGAGGTTTTCGGCCCGCTTCTGCGCGGTGACGATGATTTCCTGGAGCCCGGTCGTTGTCGGCGGCGAAGGCGCGGCGGCGGGCGCGGAAGTCTCTGGCGACGAGGTTGGAGATGTCGCCTGCGCCAATACAGGTGGCGCGATAACAGCCAGTCCAAAACAAGCAGACGCGTAGAGATGCGCCCTATAGCCCATGACCATCCTCCCCGCAGAATCAAGCTCACGCTCTTGATCGAGTCGCGTTGTTATTCATATGATTCGACATACGAGCTCAACGCCTTCTAGGCATCGGCTCCCGCTACTTAACGACCATGAGTGGATATTATTCCCCTCGGAGCGGAGGGAAACTACTCATTGTCTCAGGCCCTTCCCGGCCATTGATCACAGGTGGAGGACGGTCTTCGCGATAATACCGCGCTGCACTTCGTTGCTGCCGCCGAAGATCGTCCAGGCGCGGCTGTTGAGATAGGCCGGTCCTGCCGATTGCGCCGCCTTGCTGTGGATCGGCTCGGCCCCATTATTCCCATAGAGCGGCCGTTCGACCGAAAGCTGCAATCCCGCATAGCCGAACGCGCGCATCATGAGCGCATCGACTTCCTGCCGCAGCGAAGAGGCGACCAGCTTGACGAGCGAGGACTGCGGGCCGGGCGGGCGGCCGTGCGCGATGTTGGCGAGGATGCGAAGCTCCGTCATCTCCAGCGCCTGCACCTCCAACTCGACCCGGGCCAGCGCGCGCTGGAAATAGGCATCGTGGATGAGCGCGCCGTTATAGCCTGCCGGTTCTCGCCCCGCTTCGTGCCGAACGCGGCCGATCGCGGCGATCAACGCAGGGGCAAGGCAGGAGCCGCCCCGTTCGTGCTCCAGCAGGAATTTCGCGATCGTCCACCCCTCGCCCTCCTTCCCGACGAGGTCGGTGGCGGGGGCCTCGACATTGTCGAGGAAGACTTCGTTGACTTCATGATCGCCGGCAAGGCCGATGATCGGGCGCACCGTGACCCCCGGCTGGCGCATGTCGACGAGGAGGAAGCTGATGCCGCGCTGCCGCTTGACCCCCGGATCGGTCCGCACGAGGCAGAACATGTGGTCCGCGAAATGGGCGTGGGTCGTCCAGATCTTGCTGCCGTTGATCCGATAGCGGTCGCCCTCACGCACCGCCAGCGTCTTGAGGCTGGCGAGGTCGGAGCCCGCGCCAGGCTCGGAAAAGCCCTGACACCAATAATCCTCGGCTGAAAGGATACGGGGGAGGTAGTGGCGCTTCTGCTCCGCCGTCCCGAAGGTCCACAATACCGGCGCAAGGAGCTTGAGACCGAGAACAGGAAGCCCGGGGGCGCCGGCCAGCGCGCACTCCTTCTCGAAGATATAGCGCTGGACCGGGCTCCAGCCCGTACCGCCATGCTCGACCGGCCAATGATAGGCGAGCCACCTCTTCTCGTGCAGGATCTGCTGCCATTCGCGACCGATATCGGGCTCTGCGAACACCGTCGGCGTTCCGAGAGCGCCCGCGCGGAGCCGATCGGTGAGGCTCTCGTCCAGAAAGGCCCGGACCTCCTCCCTGAAGGCATATTCCGCTGTGCTGAGTTCGAGATTCATGCCGACGGCTTACACCCTCGGCCTGCAAGCGGCGGCTGGAACAATCGCTAGGGGGGCGGACCACCTATCCCTAATCCGAGTAGCCCGTGGGGGGGCCTCGTTCCGATACCGGATGTGCGGCGCGATCCCGGTCGGCCGTATCGGATCCTGTCCGATTTCCGGTTGCGCTTGGGGGCTCTGTGGATTTCGAACTCAACGAAGATCAGGCCATGCTGCGGGATCTCGTGTCCCGTTTTGCCGCCGATCATTGCGGAGCGACCGATCGGGCGGCCCATCGTGGTGAAGCCGGGGGCTTCTCGCGGGCGAACTGGCGCCTGATGGGCGAGCTCGGCCTGCTCGCGATGCCCTTCGTGGAGGCGCACGGCGGCCTCGGCGGAGGCGCCGTCGAGGTCATGACCGTCTCCGAGCAGCTCGGCCAGGCGCTTTCCCTCGAACCCTATCTGGTAGATCTCCTGCTCGCCGGCCGCCTTCTCGAACGCGCGGGCACCGACGCGCAACGAGAGGCGTGGCTGCCGGGAATCATGGCAGGCGACGTTCGCATCGCGCTCGCCCATTTCGAGCATCAGGCCCGCTTCAATCCCCTCTATGTCCGTTGCGAAGCGCGGGCAGCCGAGGATGCCGGCGGCAAACTGAGCGGCGCCAAGACCTTCGTCCTCTCGGGCGAAGGGGTGGACGCCTACATCGTGTCCGCGCGCGAAGGCGGCGCAGCGGACGCGGTCGAGGGACTTTCGCTCTGGCTCGTGGCGGCTGACGCTCCGGGCCTGGAGCGCCGCGCCTACCGCGTGGCAGACGGCTCCATCGCCTGCGAGTTGCGCTTCCACGGTACGCCGGGCGAGCGCCTGTCCGGCGGAAGCGCTGAATTACTCGCCGTCTTCGACGAAGCCCGCATCGCGGCGTGCGCGGAGATGGTCGGGATCATGTCCACGCTCTTCGATGCGACGATCGAACATGTCCGCACGCGCCAGCAATTCGGGCAAGCCATTGGCAGTTTCCAGGTCGTCCAGCATCGCATGGCGGACCTCTACGTCCTTCTGGAGCAGTCCCGTTCGCACTTGCTGCGCGCCGCGCTGTCGCTGGACGACGGCATGCGTTCGATCGCGATCGCAGCGGCCAAGAGCTTCGTCAGCGCCAGCGCCGTGCGGCTTGGCGAGGAGTGCATCCAGTTCCACGGCGGGATGGGCACGACGGATGAACTCTCCATCGGCCATGGCCACAAGCGCATCCTCCTGCTGGCGTCGCTGCTGGGCGACGCCGACAGCGAACTGGCCCGCTACGCGGCGATGGTCGCCTAGGCCGCGTTCCAGAAGGCGATGGATGGATCGTCGGGAGCGAAGCCGCCGCGTGTCGTGAGGGACTCGTACATGCCCTCCGCCTCCATCGTCACCGGCTGCGTCATGCTCCAGTCGAGCACGAAGGTGCGATGCGCGATCTTCCAGACTCCGTCGCGCCGCTCGAACCGATCGAGATAGCGACCGCCGGTCAGCGTCTCGCTGGCATCGTCGCCCGCGGAGATCATGTGCGCGATGACATAGCTCTCGCCGACCGCTCGATCGCCGGCGACCTCGTAATATTCGTTCGCGACGCTGTGGAAGCAGCTGCGCAGATTACCCCGCACCATCGCGACGACATCCCGCGCATAATCGGGCGCCTTTCCGTCGATCACGCCCGTCACGATATCGGCGTCCGAGTGGAAGACGGAGGCCAGCATCGCCGCGTCCGCGCGGTCGGCGCCGCGCGCGTAGAGCATCACCAGATCGTGCAGCGTCTGCTTGGCGATCGCCTCTTCGACCGATCCGCTGGTCATGCCCTGTCCTCCCTTCGCGACGCCTTGCCGATGAGTGTCGAACAGCGCGTGGGCCGGATCGTCGGCCCGCTGTCGACCGAGCAGCGCACCGGGCAGCGCCGCCAGCTCCCGGCTGGCGACGTTCGCGTTCCAGTCGAGTACGTAGGTGCGATGCGCGATGCGCCATTCGCCGTCCCGGCGTTCATGCCGATCCAGATAGCGCCCGCCGATCAACCGTTGCGTCCAGCCCTCGCCTTCCGGCGAGCGCGTATAGGCGATCACATAGCTCTCCGAGCGCGCCCGATCGCCGTCCACGCGGATCAGCGTGCTGGCGGTGCGATGCAGCGTGACCGGCGCGCCGGCCATCGCGTCGGTCAGGAACCGCGCGAAATCGGCCGCCGACCCAACGAACATGCCGTAGGCCACGGTCGCATCGGGATGATAGGCGCCCGCGAGCAGATCGAAGTCGTTGCGGTCGACGCCCCGGCTGTGCCGTGCGAGATTGGTCGCGATCGCGACCCGTGCGACGAGATCTGCCTCGCCTGGGGACAGAGGGGTCCGGTTCTCGGCGATCTGGGTGGCCATGTCGCTCCTCTCCCGCTGCCTGAGCCCTGCCGAGACATGACTTGCCCCAAGCGGCCCGACGTCGCACCTATCCTTTCCAATGATTGAAGCCTCCGGCCCGACTACAGGATAGGATGTCGCATGACGCATAGCTTCCATCGCGCCGTGAAGGCTGACGAGATCGCCGAAGGCGCCGCCATCGGGATCGTCGTTCAGGAGTGGCCCGTCATGCTCGCCCGGAGCGACGGCAAGCTGCTGGCGACCATCGACCGTTGCACCCATGCGGCTTCCGAACTCAGCACCGGCCGCATCCGGCGCGGCGCGGTGATGTGTCCGCTGCACGGCGCCCGCTTCGAGCTGGCAACCGGGCGGTGCATCGGCGGCGCCTACAAGGCGCTCATGACCTTCGAGACGCGGCTCGACGGGGACTGGATCGAGGTCGCGGTGCCCGACGAGAAGCCCGGCTTCGAGCATATGCCGGTGCGCGCCAAGGTCTGAGAAACCGGCTCGCCTTTTCCGCAGGTTCCGCCCCGCGTCCGTCTCGCTAGCGTGCGGCGGAGATATATGGGGAGGGAGCAGCGATGCCGTTCGAAGGACCGATCGAGGACCGGCTGGCGATCCGCGAGCTGATCGACACCTATTCCGACGCCGTGATCCGCAACGATGCCGAGGCCTGGGGATCGACCTGGGCCGAGGACAGCACATGGAGCATGCCCGACTATCCCGAGTTCGGGACTGTCCACGGACGCGACGCGATCGTTTCGACATGGAAGGCCGCCATGGCGCATTATCCGGGCGTCGTGTTCGCGGCATTGCCCGGATCGATCGTCATCGACGGCGACCGCGCCGAGGTGCGCGCCTACACCTCCGAAGTCTACGATCAGGGCGGCGTGACCAAGCGCGATCGCGGTCGCTACGACGATGTCTGCGTCAAGCGCGACGGGCGTTGGCTGTTTCTCAGCCGCACCTTCAAGAATATCCACCGCGCCTCGTCCGCCTCGCCGGATTGAGCTGGCCGGACTTGAAGCCTCCCCAAGGAAAGGGCGTGACGTGACCGATCAGGAACAGACCATCCTCGCGGCGACCATCCGGCTTTATGAGCTTACCCGGCAGGGCGACTGGGATGCGGCGGCCGAGATGCTGACCGACGACTTCTTCGTCACCGAGGCGCCCGGCCTGCCCTATGAAGGCGTGTTCCGCGGCCGCAATGCGCTCAAAGAGCTTTACACCAAGGTCATGGGGACGATGGACGTCACCGGGCTCGACATCCACCAGATGACGGTCGGCGGCGACTGGGTGGTCGTGCTGCTCGATATCGTGGCGCGCGACGTGGATGGTGGGGAATTGCGTCTCTCGCTGGCCGAGGCGACGCGCTTCCGCGGCGACAAGGTGTGCGAGATCAAGCCCTATTACTTCGACCCCGCGCTCCCCAACCGCGCCGCCGCCGCCAAGCTCGCGGCGGCCTGATCCGTTACCGGCGCTCGAACAGGGCTTCGGGCGCCTCCACCAGCCGTTTGAACGACTGCAGGAAGCGCGCGCCCACCGCCCCGTCGATCGCGCGGTGATCGCAGGACAGGGTGAAGTGGATCCGCGTCTCGAACGCGCCCGACCCGTCGGCCTGTTCCGCCCACACGCGGCGCGGCCCGCCCACCGCGAGGATAGCGCCCTGCGGCGGATTGATGATCGCGTCGAAGCCGTCGATGCCGAACATGCCGAGATTGGAGACGGTGAAGGTGCCGCCCTCCATGTCCTCATAGCCGAGCCGCCCGGCCTTTGCCTTCGCGATCAGCCCCTTGGTCACGTCCGCGATCTCGTGCGGCGAGAGGCGTTCCGCTCCGCGCACCACGGGCGTCACCAGCCCCTTGTCGGTCGCGACTGCCACCGCGATGTCGGCGCAGGCGAAGCGATGGATGGCGTCGCCATGCACCTGCACGTTGCAATCCGGCACTTCCATCAGCGCCAGAGCCGTCGCGCGGACGAGGAAATCGTTGACCGACGCATTCGCTCCGAGGAACAGGTTCGCCTGTCGCCGCATCGCGATGAGCGCATCGACCCTGGCTTCCATCCGCAGATAGAAGTGCGGGATCGACTGCTTGGCCTCGGTCAGCCGCCGCGCGATGATCTTGCGGACCTTGTCCATGGGGATGATCTCTGGCGCGCCGCCCGATGGGCGCGCCGCCGCCTTGTCCGGGATCACGTGCGCCAGCACGTCCGCCTTGGAGATGCGTCCGCGCGCACCGGTTCCCGACACGGTCGCCAGATCGACATCGTGAAGCATCGCCAGCCGCTTGGCGAGCGGGGAGGCATAAAAGCGATCCAGCGCCCCCGTCTCCACCGCGATCGAGACCGGCGCGCCGCCGATCGCCAGCGCGGGGGGGCGGCTCGCCTGATCGACGTCCTGATGGCTGATCCGTCCGCCCTTCCCCGATCCCGCGATCGTCGAGACGTCGACGCCGCGCTCCTCGGCCAACGCCCGGGCGGCGGGGCTGATCGCCACGTCATCGCCGATCACGGGCGAACTGGGCGCAGGGGCCGGTGTGTGCGCCGGTTCGGCAGCGGCCGAACCCGTACCGCGCCCGACCGCCGTGCTGGTATCGGCGGCGCGGAATGTCTGGAGAAAGGCTTCGATCTCCGCCTCCTCCGCCGCGCTGTCGGCGATCACCGCGAGCAGCGCGCCGACGACCTTCGTTTCGCCCGCCGGCGTCACGATCCGGGCGAGCACGCCATCGCGCTCGGCTTCATATTCGTTGGTGATCTTGTCGGTCTCGATGAGGGCGAGCAGTTCGCCCTTGGAGAAAGCCCCCCCTTCGGCCACGAGCCATTCGGCGACCGTGCCTTCCTGCATCTCGATGCCCCATTTGGGCATGGTAAAGGCCCGAAGCGCGGCCATCAGCGGTACGCCAGCGTCTTGCGCACCGCCTCGACGATGCGGGCGGGCGACGGGAGATAGGCGCTCTCCAGCTCGCGGGCGAACGGCACGGGCGAGTGCGGCGCCGTCACCATCGCGGGCGGGGCCTTGAGGCTGGCGAAGGCGCGCTCGCACACCAGCGCGGAGATGTCGGTCGCGAGGCCGCATCGCGGTGGGCTCTCGTCGACGATGACGAGCCGGCCGGTCTGCTCCACCGAGTCCAGGATCGCCTCCTCGTCGAGCGGGCTGGTGGTGCGCAGGTCGAGCACGTCGCAGCCGATGCCTTCCTGCGCCAGTTCGTCGGCCGCGCGTTCCGCGAAACTGACCATCAGGCCGCAGGCGACGATGGTGACATGCTCGCCCACCCGCACTTGCCGCGCATGCCCGAACGGGATGGTGTAGTCGCCATCCGGCACCTCGCCCTTCGCGCCGTAGAGCGCCTTATGCTCGAAGAAGAGCACCGGGTCGTCGTCCCGGATCGCCTGCGTGAGCAAGCCCTTGGCGTCGGCCGGCGTGGTTGGCAGCACCACCTTGAGGCCGGGAAGCGCGGTCATCAGGCCATAGACAGCCTGACTGTGCTGGGGCGCCGCATTGAGACCGGCGCCATAGGCCAGCCGGATCACGATCGGGCAGCGCGACTTGCCGCCGAACATGTAGCGGAACTTGGCGACCTGGTTCCAGATCTGGTCGAGGCAGACGCCCACGAAGTCCGCGAACATGATCTCGGCAATCGGCCGCTTGCCCGCCAGCGCTGCGCCGGCCGCCGCGCCGATGATCGCGCTTTCGGAGATCGGCGTGTCGATCACCCGGTCCCCGCCGAATTGGCCGTAGAGCCCGGTCGACGTGCTCCAGATGCCGCCGATCGCCTCGGGGCCGCCAGCCGTCCCCATGCCGCCGACAAGATCCTCCCCCAGCATGATGACGCTGGGGTCGCGCGCCATCTCATTCCTGATCGTCTCCACGATCACGTCACGCAGCATCATCTGGGCCATGTGGAGCGCTTCCCGATCAGTAGGAGATGTAGACGTCTTCGGTGACGGCGGAGGG
>OUNM010230146.1_pt1 | contig 13650 bp, 9 predicted proteins | sample 1769961 | NCBI WGS metagenome assembly OUNM01 (sample SAMEA3914820, study PRJEB12502) | metagenome | biome: forest; material: soil | place: USA | collected 2012-03-12 | depth 0.3 m | reverse complement strand
GTCGTCGCGGCCCCAGACGTTCTCGGCCACGTTCTTGAAGATGATGCCCAGCGCGATGGTGGACATGATCCAGCCGAACTCGCTCTTGATCTTCAGCGCGGGCCGCACGCCGATGCGCTCCACCACCGCGCCCTGCACCGCGCCGAACACGCACACGATGGGGATCATCAGCCAGTAGTTGACGCCCTTGTCCACGAGCGTCAGGCCCACCAGCGCCCCGAGCATCAGCGCTTCGCCCTGCCCGAAGTTCAGCGTGTCGGACGTCGCGAACGTCAGCTGGTAGCCGAACGCGATCACCGCGTAGATCATGCCCAGCGCGATGCCGCTGAACACGAGTTGGGTGAGGATGTGCATGCTCGGGTCCTGGACGGGCCGCGCGCGGCGCCGCGCGCGGCCGGGTACTGCTGGAAAGCCCGCCGGGGATACCCACCCGGGTATCCCGCCCGGGACGAGCTTACTTGCCGCCCACCTTGGCCGACGTGTCCTTCGTCTGCACGCTGGTGGCGCGCGTCTTGTCGGCGTCGTAGGCGAACACCACGCGGCCCCCCTTGACCTCGCCGAACACGGGCACGTTGGCGGTGATCGCCTCGTGGTCCTTGGCGGTGAAGGGCTTGACGTACTTCATCACCACGCCGTCCACGGGCGTCTTCAGGTCCTCCAGCGCCGCCTTCACCTTGGGGCCGTCCGTGGTGCCGGCCTGCTTGATGGCCGCGGCCAGCAGGTAGATGGAGTCGTAGCCCTGCGCCGCGGACACCGGCGAATCGATGCGCCCGCCCTTCGGCGAGAACGTCTTCAGGTACGAGATGATGAACGCCTGGCGCTTCGGGCTGGTGGGCTCCTGGATGAAGGTCTGCGGCATGCGCGCGCCCTCGCCGCCCGGCCCGGCGTTGTCGATGTAGTTGGCCATCGACAGCGTCCAGCTGCCGATCATCGGCACCTTCCAGCCCAGCTTGGTCATGCCGTTGGCGATCTGCGCCAGCTCGGGGCCGATGCCGTAGGTCAGCACCGCCTCCGCCCCGGCCTCCTTGGCCTTCAGCAGCTGGGGCGTCATGTCGACGTCCTTGATGTTGAACTTCTCCACCGCCACCGGCTTGATGCCCTTGGCCGCCAGCGCCTTCTCCAGGTCGGCGCGCCCCAGCTGGCCGTAGTTGGTGGAATCCGCCAGGATGGCCACCTTGGTGAAGTGGCGCCGGGTGACCGCCTCGTCCACGATCATCGGCGCCTGGATGGAGTCGTGCGCCGCGTTGCGGAACACGTAGTTCTCCGGCTGGTCGTCGAACTGGTGCGTGATGACGGAGCCGGTGGCCACGTTGTCGAACACCGGGATCTTCGCCTCCTGGTAGAAGCGCTGCGACGCCAGCGCCACGCCCGTGTTGATGAAGCCCACCGTGGCGGCCACGTGCTCCTTGTTGATCAGCTCCTGGGCGATCTGCACGCCGCGCTCGTTCTTGGCCTCGTCGTCGCGCTCCACCAGCTCGATCTTGCGGCCGAGGACGCCGCCGGCGGCGTTGATCTCGTTGGCGGCCAGTCGCACCCCGTCGCGCATGCTGACGCCCATGGACGACGAGCCACCGGTGAACGGCCCGGCCACGCCGATCTTGATGGGATCGGCGGCATGGGCGCTGCCGATGGCCGCCGCAAGGAGGGCGACGCCGAACACCTGGGACGCTTGGAACTTCATGGTTTGCCTCTCGTTGATCTACTTCGGACGAAGGGGGCGCGAGCGCGCGGCCACGCACCCACCCGGGCGCGTGGACACCCCGTGGTTTCCACGATGCCAGAGCCGGGGGACCGCACGAAGCGGATTGGTACGTAGTGGGAATTACGTATCCGGAAGTGAATGGTGCCAGGCATCACCTGTCACCTGCCGCGCAGGTGACAGGTGATGCCTGGCACCAACAGGCCGCAAGCTATGTCAGGTGCGTGTCAACTTCGCGGCGTTCCAGCGCCAGGTACTCGGCCGACTGCATCTCCGCCAAGCGCGACACGGTGCGGGGGAACTCGTGCGCCAGCGCCCCTTCGGTGTACAGCGCCTCGGGCGGCACCGCCGCCGACATCACCAGCTTCACCCGCCGGTCGTACAGCACGTCCACCAGCCACGTGAAACGCCGGGCCTCGGCGGACAGCCGGGGCGGCATCTGCGGCACGTCCGACAGCAGCAGCGTGTGGAAGCGCGACGCGAGCTCCAGGTAGTCGTTCTGCGAGCGCGGCCCACCGCAGAGCGTGCGGAAGTCGAACCACACCACGCCGCCGGCGCGGCGCCGCGCGCGGATCTCGCGATGCTCGATGTGCAGCACGGGCTCCTCGTCGCGCGCCTCGGCCAGGTCGTCGAACGTGCGCAGCATCGCGGCGTCGGCCTCCGGCCCCAGCGGCGTGTGGTACAGCTGCACCTGCTCCAGCGTGCGCCGCCGGTAGTCGATGCCCGCGTCCACGTTCACCACTTCCAGCTCGCGCTTGAGCAGCTCGATGGCCGGGAAGATGCGCTCGCGGTTCAGGCCGTTGGGGTACAGCCCGTCGGGATGGAAGTTGGACGTGGTGACGATGGAGACGCGGTTGGCGAACAGCGATTCCAGCAGCCGGTGCAGGATCATCGCGTCGGTGACGTCGGCCACGTGGAACTCGTCGAAGCAGATCAGGCGGAAGCGCCGCGCGATGCGCTTGCCCAGCTCGTCCAGCGGGTTCTGCACGCCCTTGAGCTCCTGCAGCTCGCGGTGCACCTCGCGCATGAACTCGTGGAAGTGCAGGCGCGTCTTGCGGGTGAGCGGCACGGCCTGGAAGAAGCAGTCCATCAGGAAGCTCTTGCCGCGCCCCACCCCGCCGTACATGTACACGCCGCGCGGGATCGCCGGGCGCACCAGGATCTTGGTGAGCGGGTTGGCGCGGCGCTGCTTGTACGCCACCCATTCGTCCTCGCAGCGCTGCAGCGCGGCCACCGCCCGAAGCTGCGCTTCGTCGGCGGTGTAGCCGCGCTCGGCCAGCGTCTGCCGGTAGAGCTCGGTGACGCTCAAGGCGGGAACCGCGCGGTCAGAAGTTCAGGGTGCGCTTGTCCACCGCCAGCGCGGCTTCCTTCGTCGCCTCCGACAGCGACGGGTGCGCATGGCAGATCCGCGCGATGTCCTCGGCCGAGGCCTTGAACGACATCGCCACCACGGCTTCCGAGATCAGCTCGGAGGCCATCGGGCCGATGATGTGCACGCCCAGGATCTCGTCCGTCTGCGCGTCCGCCAGGAACTTGACGAAGCCGGTGGTGTCGCCCAGCGCCCGCGCGCGGCCGTTGGCCAGGAACGGGAACTGGCCGGCCTTGTAGCCCCGGCCCTCGGCCTTCAGCTGCGCTTCGGTCTTGCCCACCCACGCGATCTCGGGGGACGTGTAGATCACCCAGGGCACCGTGCCGAAGTCGACGTGGCCGTGCTGGCCCGCGATGCGTTCCGCCACCGCCACGCCCTCCTCCTCGGCCTTGTGCGCCAGCATCGGGCCGCGCACCACGTCGCCCACCGCCCACACGTTGGGCAGGTTGGTGCGGCACTCGCTGTCCACCACGACGGCCCCGCGCTCGTCGAGCTTCAGCCCGATGGCCTCGGGCTTCAAGCCGATCGTGTTGGGCGTGCGGCCGATCGAGACGATCAGGCGGTCCACGTCCAGCGTCTGGGCCTCGCCCTTGGCGTTGGCGTACGCCACGGACACGCCCTTCTTGCCCACCTTGACGTCGCCCACCTTCACGCCCAGCTCGATCTTCAGGCCCTGCTTGGCGAACACCTTGGCGGCTTCCTTGGCCACGGACTCATCGGCGGCGCCGAGGAACGTGGGCAGCGCCTCGAGGATGGTGACCTCGGCGCCCAGCCGGCGCCACACGGAGCCCATCTCCAGGCCGATCACGCCCGACCCGATGACGCCCAGCTTCTTCGGCACCGCGCCCACGCGCAGCGCGCCGTCGTTGGACAGCACCATCTGCTCGTCGAACGGCGCACCCGGCAGCGGACGCGCGTTGGAGCCCGTGGCCACGATGACGTGCTTGGCGGAAATCGTCTCCGGCGCCGCGCCGTCGACGGCCACCTGGTAGGCGCCGTCGCCCGCGCCCGCGAACGAGCCGCGGCCGTGGAAGAAGGTGACCTTGTTCTTCTTGAACAGGTACAGGATGCCGTCGTTGTTCTGCTTGACGACCGTGTCCTTGCGCTTGAGCATCGTGCCCACGTCGATCGTGGCGCCGCCGGGCAACGTGATGCCGTGCTCGGCGAAGTGCTTGTTGGCGTGCTCGAAGTGCTCGGACGACTGCAGCAGCGCCTTCGAGGGGATGCAGCCCACGTTGGTGCAGGTGCCGCCGGGCGCGGGGCCGCCCTTGTCGTTCTTCCACTCGTCGATGCAGGCCGTGTTCAGGCCCAGCTGCGCCGCGCGGATGGCCGCGATGTAGCCGCCGGGGCCGCCGCCGATGACGACGACGTCGAATTGCTTGGTGCTCATGGTGTCGCTGTTCAGATGTCGAAAAGAAGTCGCGAGGGGTCTTCCAGCGCGTCCTTCATCGTGACGAGGCCCAGCACGGCTTCGCGGCCGTCGATGATGCGGTGGTCGTACGACATCGCCAGGTAGTTCATCGGGCGGACGACGATCTGCCCGTTCTCCACCACCGCGCGGTCCTTCGTGGCGTGCACGCCCAGGATGGCCGACTGCGGCGGGTTGATGATGGGCGTGGACAGCATCGAGCCGAACGTGCCGCCGTTGGAGATGGAGAACGTGCCGCCGGACAGTTCCTCCAGGCCCAGCTTGCCGTCCTTGGCCTTCTGGCCGTACTCCGCGATCTTCTTCTCGATCTCCGCGAACGTCATCTGGTCGGCGTTGCGCAGGATCGGCACCACCAGGCCGCGCGGCGAGCCTACCGCGATGCCGATGTCGAAGTAGCCGTGGTAGACGATGTCGTTGCCGTCCACCGACGCGTTGATCACCGGGTAGCGCTTCAGCGCGGCCACGGCGGCCTTCACGAAGAAGCTCATGAAGCCCAGCTTCACGCCATGCTCCTTCTCGAACTTCTCCTGGTACTTCTTGCGCAGGTCCATCACCGGCTGCATGTTGACCTCGTTGAAGGTCGTCAGGATGGCGTTGGTGGACTGCGATTGCAGCAGGCGCTCGGCGATGCGCGCGCGCAGGCGCGACATCGGCACGCGCTGCTCGGGGCGGTCGCCCAGGCTGGCCTGCGCGGGCGCGGCCACGGCGGGCAGCGGCCGGGCCACCGACGCCGCCACGGGCGCCGCGACGGGGGCGGCCACCTTGGGGGCGGCGGCCGCCGGCGCGGGCGCCGCCGCGGCGGACGTCCCACCGGCCACGGCGCCCAGGACGTCGCCCTTGGTGACGCGGCCGTCCTTGCCGGTGCCGGCCACCTGGGCCGTGGTGAGGTTGTTGTCCGCCAGCAGCTTGGCCGCGGCGGGCATCGCCACGTCGGACTTCGAGCCGCCACCGGCCGCCGGCGCGGAGGCGGTGGCGGATGCGGCAGCAGCCGCCGGTGCGGCCGCGGTTGCCGCGGGCGCGGGCGCCGCCGGCTTGGCCGCGCCGGCCGCGGCCTCGGTGTCGATCTTCGCGATCAGCTGGTCGGCCGCCACGGTGGCGCCGTTGGGCTGCACGATCTCGGTCAGCACGCCGGCCGACGGCGCGGGCACCTCGAGGACGACCTTGTCGGTCTCGATCTCGATGAGGATCTCGTCGACGGCGACGGCCTCGCCGGGCTGCTTCTTCCATTGCAGCAGGGTGGCCTCGGCCACGGACTCGGACAGCTGCGGAACCTTGACTTCTACGATAGCCATGATGGTGTGTTCTTCTGGATACGGTGGTGGGGTATGCAACGGGAGCGTGGCGGCGTGATGCGCGTCACTTGGTCAGCACGAACCCCTTGAGCTTGGCGAAGGCCTGGTCCAGCAGCGCCTTCTGCTGCTCCTGGTGCAGGTGCGCATAGCCCACCGCGGGGGACGCGGAGGCGGGCCGGCCGGCGTAGCCGAGCTTCTGCCCATCCACCATGTTCTCGTGGATGTAGTGCTGCACGAAGAACCAGGCGCCCTGGTTCTGCGGCTCGTCCTGGCACCACACGATGTCGACGAGGTTGGGGTACTTCTTCACCTCGGCGGCGAACGCCTTGTGCGGGAACGGGTACAGCTGCTCCACGCGGATCAGCGCCACGTCGGTGGCCTTCTTCTCCTCGCGCTTCTTCACCAGGTCGTAGTACACCTTGCCCGAGCAGGCCACGAGGCGCTTGACCTTGGCGGCGTCGATGGACGCGTCCAGCTCGGGGATCACCGTGCGGAACTCGCCCTTGGTGAACTCGCCGATGGGCGACGTGGCGTCCTTGTTCCGCAGCAGCGATTTCGGGGTCATGATGACCAGCGGCTTGCGGAACTGGCGCACCATCTGGCGGCGCAGCACGTGGAAGATCTGGCTGGCCGTGGTGGGCTGCACGATCTGCATGTTGGTGTCGGCCGCCAGCTGCATGAAGCGCTCCAGGCGCGCCGAGCTGTGCTCCGGGCCCTGCCCTTCGTAGCCGTGCGGCAGCATCAGCGCCAGGCCGTTGGCGCGGCCCCACTTCACCTCGCCCGACGCGATGAACTGGTCGATCACCACCTGCGCGCCGTTGACGAAGTCGCCGAACTGCGCTTCCCAGATCACCAGCGTGTTGGGGTCCGCCGACGCGTAGCCGTACTCGAAGCCCAGCACCGCCTCCTCCGACAGGATGGAGTCGATGACGACGAACGGGGCCTGGTTCTCGGCCACGTTCTGCAGGGGCACGAAGGTGCCGGTGTCGTACTTCTCGCGGTTCTGGTCGTGCAGCACCGCGTGGCGGTGCGTGAACGTGCCGCGGCCGCAGTCCTCGCCCGACAAGCGCACCGGGTAGCCGCTGGCCACCAGCGAGGCGAAGGCCATGTGCTCGCCCATGCCCCAGTCGACGTTGACCTCGCCGCGGCCCATGGCGGCGCGGTCGGCGATGACCTTCTCCACCAGCGGGTGCACCTTGAAGTTGGCCGGGATCGTGGTGATCTTCTGCGCCAGGCGCTTGAACTCGGCCATCGGCAGCGCCGTGTCGGCCGCGTCCGTCCACTTCTTGCCGAGGAACGGCGACCAGTCGACCGCGTACTTGCCCTTGAAGTTGGTCAGCACCGGGTCGTGCGTGTGGCGGCCCGCGTCCATCGCGGCGCGGAACTGCTTGACCATCTCGTCGGCGCCGTCGGCGGGCAGCACGCCTTGCGCGATCAGCTTGTCGCCGTACAGCTTGCGCGTGCCCGGGTGCTTGGCGATGGTCTTGTACATCAGCGGCTGCGTCAGGCTGGGCGTGTCCTGCTCGTTGTGGCCCAGCTTGCGGAAGCACACGATGTCCACCACCACGTCCTTGCGGAACTGCTGGCGGTAGTCGAGCGCCAGCTGCGTGCACAGCACCACGGCTTCCGGATCGTCGCCGTTGACGTGCAGCACCGGCGCCTCGACCATCTTGACGACGTCGGTGCAGTACAGCGTGGAGCGCGTGTCGCGCGGGTCGCTGGTGGTGAAGCCGATCTGGTTGTTGATGACCAGGTGCACCGTGCCACCCGTGTGGTAGCCGCGGGTCTGCGCCAGCGCCAGCGTCTCCATCACCACGCCCTGGCCCGCGAAGGCCGCGTCGCCGTGCACCAGCACCGGCAGCACCTGGGCGCCGTGCTTGTCGTCGCGGCGGTCCATGCGCGCCTTGACGGAGCCTTCCACCACGGGGTTGACGATCTCCAGGTGCGACGGGTTGAACGCCAGCGACAGGTGCACCGGGCCGCCGGCCGTGGTGACGTCGCTGGAGAAGCCCTGGTGGTACTTCACGTCGCCGCTGGGCAGGTCTTCCGGCGCGGTGTGGTCGAACTCGGCGAACAGGTCCTTGGGCATCTTGCCCAGGGTGTTGACCAGCACGTTCAGGCGGCCGCGGTGGGCCATGCCGATGACGATCTCCTGCACGCCGGCCTTGCCCGCGCGCTGCACCAGCTCGTCCATCGACACGATGAAGCTCTCGCTGCCTTCCAGCGAGAAGCGCTTCTGGCCGACGTACTTGGTGTGGAGGTAGCGCTCCAGGCCCTCGGCCGCGGTGAGGCGGTCGAGGATGTGCTTCTTCTCGTCGGCCGAGAACGTGGCCTTGCCGCGCGTGGCCTCGATGCGTTCCTGCCACCAGCGCTTCTCGCCGGGGTCGGTGATGTGCATGAACTCGGCGCCGATGGTGCCGCAATACGTCTCGCGCAGCGCCTGCAGGATCTGGCGCAACGTCATGTTCTCGGTGGCCGAGAAGTACGTGTTGGTGGCCGAGAAGCTGATGTCCATGTCCGCTTCGGACAGGTCGTAGAACGCCGGATCCAGCTCGGGGATGCGCGGGCGCTCGGTGCGCTTGAGCGGGTCGAGATCCGCCCAGCGCGAGCCCAGGAAGCGGTGCGCCGCGATCAGCGACTGCACGTGCACCTGCTTGCGGGCGACGGCGAGGTCGGTGGAGCTGGCCTTGACGGCGAAGGCGTTGGCCTTGGCGCGCTGCGCGAAGCTCTCGATGACCGGGGCGTGGGGGACGTCGCGCGCCTCCGAGCCATCCGCGGCCGGGACGTTCTGCAGGGCGTCGAAGTACTGCCGCCAGTTGTCGGGCACGGCGCCCGGGTTCTCGAGGTACTGCTCGTACATCTCTTCGACGTACGGCGCATTGCCGCCGAACAGGTACGAGTTCGACCTGTATTGATCCATCATTTCTCGCTCACCTTTCGTCCCGGTTTCCAGGACTCCGATGGGTTGATCAACCTTCCGCGCCCCGGCTTCACCGGTTGGCGGATTGCGTTTCCGCCTTGCTGGCTGGACGAGCCTCAGCAAGGGGACACAGAAGGACAAGGGATTGTCAGGGTCGTGAATGTAGCACTTTCCCTAATCCCGGCGCGGGCTCCGGCCGGACCGGAAGCCCTGCCGGGCGCGTTGTTTCGTGTGTTTCTCGACCGATCGGGTCGGGCGGAAAAGCGGCAGACTGCGGCTCGACATGCGTCCCCGCACCATCCTGATCCACGCCGACGCGCCGGCCAAGCCGCCAGTGGGCGGCGCCTGCACAGGCTGCGGCATCTGCTGCGCGGCCGAGCCGTGCCCGGTGGGAATGCTGGTCAGCGGACGCCGGCGGGGCGCCTGCCGGGCGCTGCTGTGGCGCGCCGACGAGCAGCGCTACCGCTGCGGCATGGCCAGCGACCCGTCGCGGGTGCTGCGGTGGCTGCCGCGCGGGCTGGCGCCGCTGGTGCGGCGGCTGTCGCTGCGCTGGATCGCGGCCGCCGCGGGGTGCGACAGCGACCTGGAGGCGACCTGAACCCTGGTGCCAGGCATTGCCTGTTGCCTCCTCCGGAGGCAACAGGCAATGCCTGGCACCATTTCCTTCAGGCCGCCAGGCCCAGGCGCTCCCGCGCCGCGGCGTACTCGGCCCCCAGCCGCGCCACCAGTTCCCCCGCCGGCACCACGCCCTTCACGGCCCCAATCCCCTGCCCGCAGCCCCAGATGTCCTTCCAGGCCTTCTTGGCGTCCCCGCCGAAGTTCATCTTGCTGGGGTCGCTCACCGGCAAGGCATCCGGGTCCAGGCCGGCCGCCACGATGGAGCCGCGCAGGTAGTTGCCCAGCACGCCCGTGAACAGGTTGGAGTAGACGATGTCCTGGCTGCTGGAGCCCACGATCATCTCCTTGTAGCCCGGCACCGCGCGCGCCTCGTCCGTGGCGATGAACGCCGAGCCGATGTACGCGAAGTCCGCGCCCATCGCCTGCGCGGCCAGCACGGCGCCGCCGTTGGCGATCGCACCCGACAGCGCCACCGGGCCGTCGAACCACTCGCGGATCTCCTGCACCAGCGCGAACGGGCTGGTGGTGCCCGCATGGCCGCCGGCGCCCGCGGCCACGGCGATCAGGCCGTCGGCGCCCTTCTCGATGGCCTTGCGCGCGAACCTGTCGTTGATGATGTCGTGCAGCACGATGCCACCCCAGCCGTGCACGGCGTCGTTGACGTCCGTGCGCGCGCCCAGCGACGTGATCACGATGGGCACCCGGTACTTCGCGCAGACCGCCATGTCGTGCTCGAGCCGGTCGTTGCTCTTGTGCACGATCTGGTTGATGGCGAAGGGCGCCGCTGGCGCCTCGGGGTGCGCGCGGTCCCAGGCGGCCAGCGCCTCGGTGATCTCGGCCAGCCACTCCTCCAGCTGTTCGGCCGGCCGGGCGTTGAGCGCAGGCATCGAGCCCACGATGCCGGCCGTGCACTGCGCGATCACCAGCTTGGGGTTGCTGATGATGAACAGCGGCGAGCCGATCACCGGCAGGCGCAGCTTGCTGAACACCGCGGGCAGTTGGCGGGCGCGCATCGACGTCGTTTCCATCACGATCAGAACGCCTCCAGCGGCATCGCCAGCGTGCCGGCCGCGCCGTCGACGATGCTGTCGCGCATGCCGCGGGCCTTGGACAGCAGGTGGTCGCCGTAGAACCGCGCCGTGGCGATCTTGGCGGTCATGAAGTCCACGTCCTCGCCGGCCGCCCTGCGCGCCTCGGCCACGAGCAGCGCGCGGCCCATCTGCCAGCCCGCCACCAGGTGCCCCGCCAGCAGCAGGTAGGGCACGGAGCCCGCGAACACCGCGTTCGGGTCGGCCTTGGCCTTGCCGGCCACGAAGTCCACCGCGTCGACGAACGCCGTGCGTGCGTCGCGCAGGCGGCGGCCGAAGGCCTGCGCGTCCGCGCTGGCGCCCGCGGCCAGCAGCTCGCCCTCGGTCTGCTCGATGCGCGCCGCGATCGAGCGCGCGAACGTGCCGCCATCGCGCGCCGTCTTGCGGCCCACGAAATCGTTGGCCTGGATGGCCGTGGTGCCCTCGTAGATCGTCAGGATCTTGGCGTCGCGCAGGTACTGCGCCGCGCCCGTCTCCTCGATGAAGCCCATGCCGCCGTGCACCTGCACGCCCAGGCTGGCCACGTCCAGGCTCATCTCGGTGGAGAAGGCCTTCACCAGGGGCACCATGAACTCGTAGAACGCCTGGTTCTCGGCGCGCACGGCCGCGTCGGGATGGGCATGCGCCGCGTCGTACGCGGCCGCGGCCACCAATGCCATCGCGCGGCAGCCTTCCGTGGAAGCCCGCATCGTCATCAGCATGCGGCGCACGTCCGGGTGGACGATGATCGGCGCCGCCTCGCGCAGCGAGCCGTCCACCGGGCGGGACTGCACGCGGTCGCGCGCATACGCCACGGCCTTCTGGTAGGCGCGCTCGGCCACCGCGATGCCCTGCACGCCCACGCCGAAGCGGGCCGCGTTCATCATGATGAACATGTATTCCAGGCCGCGGTTCTCCTCGCCCACCAGGTAGCCCACCGCGCCCCCGTGGTCGCCGTACTGCAGCACCGCCGTGGGGCTCGCCTTGATGCCCAGCTTGTGCTCGATGCTGACGCAGTGCACGTCGTTGCGCGCGCCCAGCGTGCCCTGCTCGTCCACCATGAACTTCGGCACGATGAACAGCGAGATGCCCTTCACGCCTTCGGGCGCGCCCGCCACGCGCGCGAGCACCAGGTGCACGATGTTCTCCGCCATGTCGTGCTCGCCCCACGTGATGAAGATCTTCGTGCCGAAGACCTTGTACGTGCCGTCGGGCTGCGGCTCGGCGCGCGTGCGCACCAGCGACAGGTCGGAGCCGGCCTGCGGCTCCGTCAGGTTCATCGACCCGGTCCAGGTGCCGTCGATCATGCGCGGCAGGTACAGCGCCTTCTGCGCGTCGGTGCCGGCGGTGAGCAGCGCCTCGATCGCGCCGTCGGTCAGCAGCGGGCACAGCGCGAAGCTCACGTTGGCCGAGTTCACCATCTCGCCGCATGCCGCGCCGATCAGCTTGGGCAGGCCCTGGCCGCCCACCTCGGCCGGGTGCTGCAGGCCTTGCCAGCCACCCTCGGCGAACTGGCGGAAGGCCTCCTTGAAGCCCGGCGTGGCCGTGACCACGCCGTCCGCGAAGCTGGACGGGTTGCGATCCCCGGCCACGTTCAGCGGCGCGATCACGTCCTCGTTCAGCTTGGCGCATTCCTCCAGGACGGCCTGCGCCGTGTCCAGGCCGGCGTCCTCGAAGCCGGGGATCGCGGTGAGCGCGTCGATGCCGGCCAGCTCCTTCATCACGAACAGCATGTCCTTGACCGGGGCGCGATACGTCATGGGGTGTCTCCAGGGATCTCGTCAAAGTGAGCGGGGCGCCGTGTCATGCCAGACATCGGCGCCCCGGGGATGCGGTGGCGGCGTGCAGCGCGCGAGCGCGCGGGCCAGCCGCCGGGTCGAACGCGCGAGGCCGGCCGCCTACAGCGCGTTGATCAGCTCGGGAACGGCCGTGAACAGGTCCGCCTCCAGGCCGTAGTCGGCCACCGCGAAGATCGGGGCCTCGGCGTCCTTGTTGATCGCCACGATCACCTTGGAATCCTTCATGCCGGCCAGGTGCTGGATGGCGCCCGAGATGCCGATGGCCACGTACAGCTGCGGCGCGACGATCTTGCCCGTCTGGCCCACCTGCCAGTCGTTGGGGGCGTAGCCCGCATCGACGGCCGCGCGCGACGCGCCGAGCGCGGCGCCCAGCTTGTCCGCCAGCGGGGCCAGCACTTCCATGAACTTGTCGCTCGAGCCCAGGGCGCGGCCGCCGGAGACGATGATCTTCGCGCCGGCCAGCTCGGGGCGATCGCTCTTGGTGACCTCGCGGCCGACGAACGACGAGCGCGACGAGGACTCGAACGCGGGGGCGTGCTCGATGGCCGCCGACCCGCCGCTGGTGGCGGCCGGGTCGAACGCGGTGGTGCGCACCGTGGCCACCTTGATGGCGTCGGTGGACTGCACCGTCGCCACGGCGTTGCCGGCGTAGATCGGGCGCTCGAACGTGTCGGCCGAGATCACCTGGGTGATGTCCGACAGCATGCCGACGTCCAGCTTGGCCGCCACGCGCGGCGCGACGTTCTTGCCGTTGGCCGTGGCCGGGAAGAGGATGTGGCCGTACGCCGAGGCGATGGCCAGCACCTGCGCGGCCACGTTCTCCGCCAGCCCGTCGGCCAGCGACGCGTGGTCGGCGACGATCACCTTGGCGACGCCCGCCACCTTCGCGGCGGCCTCGGCGGCGCCCTGCGCGCCGGAGCCGGCGACCAGCACGTGGACGTCGCCGCCCAGCGCGGTGGCCGCGGCCACGGTGTTCAGCGTGGCGCCCTTGAGGGTCGCGCCGTCGTGTTCTGCAATGACGAGAGTGGTCATGGTTCCAGCGTTCCTCAGATCACCTTGGCTTCGGTCTTCAGCTTGGCCACCAGCGTGGCCACGTCCGGCACCTTGATGCCGGCGCCGCGCTTGGGCGGCTCGCTGACCTTCAGCGTCTTGATGCGCGGGGCCACGTCCACGCCCAGGTCGGCGGGCTTGACCACTTCCAGCGGCTTCTTCTTCGCCTTCATGATGTTGGGCAGCGTGACGTAGCGCGGCTCGTTCAGGCGCAGGTCGGTGGTGATCACCGCGGGGAGCGTGACGGCCAGCGTCTCCAGGCCGCCGTCCACCTCGCGCGTGACCGTGGCCTTGCCATCGGCCACTTCCACCTTCGACGCGAAGGTGGCCTGCGGCAGGTCGGCCAGCGCGGCCAGCATCTGGCCCGTCTGGTTGCAGTCGTCGTCGATGGCCTGCTTGCCCAGGAT
>OUNM010260387.1_pt1 | contig 13652 bp, 11 predicted proteins | sample 1769961 | NCBI WGS metagenome assembly OUNM01 (sample SAMEA3914820, study PRJEB12502) | metagenome | biome: forest; material: soil | place: USA | collected 2012-03-12 | depth 0.3 m | reverse complement strand
CTTGTATTTGCGTGTGGTTGGGCTGGTATGGCCTGGGCTCGGAGCTGTCGTCGGAAATGCAAGCGTGTGGATAACGTTATGGGTATGTACATAGGTATTCAATTCAACGATGGACATATTGAGTCTACTGGATTGCCACTGCGTGCTCTGTTCCCCCCGATCACTCACTCAGAGCTGTGGTGTTGTTGAACCTGGTTGGGTGGAGCCAATGAGCGAGGTTGCCGAATGATTCATCATGAATATTTCCGCTGTGACGGGGCTTGGCGGCCGAGTTAGTGGGCTGCCTGACTCATCCGGGATGACCCTGCCTGTTGTGTATTCTGTTGACAGGAGAGAAACCGAGATTCCATGGGTTGGGAATGCGATGAGAGACACGGTCTGGGTTTTTTGAAGACAGTTTTTGGGAGGGGTTGGTTTGAACGTGGGTGTCTTTGATGTTGAAGAATGGGAGGTCGTTGATGGTAATTTACAGGTGTTACGGAGGAGGGGTGGGTAACAGAAGCACTGCGATGGTGTAATTGATGGGTGCACAGAGCAGAGAACAAGCTGTCCAAATACACTCGAAATACCAGAATAATCTCTAATGGGAAAAACACTAACCCCGAGGAAACGGCGAGGCAGATTACCAGGCAAAACGCCCTGCTGTGTGCTGGCGTCTAGTCAAAGACGGAAACGAGTCAGGTGCTCAGCATGGCGCAGTACAGGGTCTTGGTAATTTACCCCACTTCGATATCGCGGTCAGGTGAAATATATTCTGGATAACTGCCCGCCGTTTTCTCTCCCCTCGACCCCGCCATCTGCAAGCAACCACACCAGCAAACACCACGGCGAACAGACCTACGAGGTCCCCCAGCGAGAAGCCGAACCCTTCCTCCCCTTCACGACAAGTAAACCAACAAAAGCAACCCAGATACCCGACATCATGGCTGTCCGCGCGCAATTCGAAAACTCCAACGAGTAAGCATCGACAGTTTTGCCCCGCCCCGCCGTGCCATGTGCCATTTTGCTTGTCCACCAAGCGGAAGAGCCACTAGGCTGACCACAACCCGTTCCCGGCAGAGTTGGCGTCTTTGCGACATTAACAAATTCATTCGCCCTCGTGGCGGTCGGCGCGAGCGAGAACTTCTACAGCATCTTCGAGGCCGAGCTACAGGACGTGATCCCCATCTGCAGGACGACGATCGCGGGCACGCGCATCATCGGCCGGTTAACAGCCGGGTATGTTCTGCTCTCTCTCCTACCCAGGCACTCCGACATGCCGAGCCAGGACGGGAATACTGACGTTGCTTTGTTTGTGCTCCCAGCAACCGCAAAGGCCTGCTCGTCCCGACAACCACAACCGACCAGGAGCTGCAGCACCTACGCAACAGCCTGCCCGACTCAGTCAAGATCCAGCGCATCGAGGAGCGCCTGTCGGCGCTGGGCAACGTCATCGTGACCAACGACCACACCGCCCTGATCCACCCCGACCTGGAGCGCGAGACCGAGGAGATCATCGCCGACGTCCTGGGCGTCGAAGTGTTCCGCCAGACCGTCGCCGACCACGTCCTGGTCGGCTCCTACATGGCCCTCAGCAACCAAGGCGGCCTTGTCCACCCCAAGACCAGCATCCAGGACCAGGACGAGCTGAGCAGCCTGCTGCAGGTGCCGCTCGTCGCCGGCAGCGTGAACCGCGGGAGCAACGTCATCGGCGGCGGGATGGTGGTGAACGACTGGATGGCCGTGACCGGGCTGGATACCACGGCGCCGGAGCTCAGCGTCATCGAGAGCGTCTTCCGCCTGGGCGAGGGCGCCGCGCCGGGGGCGATCAACACCAGCATGAAGGAGACGATGGTCGAGTCTTTCTACTGAGTAATGAGGGTCGGGGTTGTTGGAATGTGGCTGTGAAAACATGGGACAGGGCTGGTAAAGGCTCTGATCTGCAGGGAGGCAGAACTGTCCATATCTCTTTGCACATTGGTTTTGGAGTGCATGATGGCAGAGAGGCCACGGATAGGGCCTGTTGGGCTGCCTCTGGGGCGTCTTCGGTATATCCAATGCATCTACCGTTGTCCCCATTTTTCTCGCCGAACGAAGAAAGCATGTAATCTGGTCACCCGATCCTGGCCGCTCCTCCTGGTCTCTTGAGCAAGCCAATGGCAGCAAAAGGGCCAGGGAGAGCTGCGAGTCGCCTTGAGATTCTGCATCGACAGTCAGCGGAGGTCCATTCGCAAGCCACAGCTGGCTGCCGGGGATCAGCCTCGCCAGCCGAGGCCAGCTGAATATGCAAGCACTTAAACATCCCTGCCAGCAGGCCCCCGGGGGCTTGAGAGCGTCATGCTGACTTGGGGGGCGCGGCAGTGCCTCAAGAGTCTCGCCCTGCTGATGCGACTGGCGGATTCACTTCGCTTGGCAAGCCCAAAACCACCGACCGAACAGCAAGGGGGGAACACGCAATCCTGAGCCGCCTCGGCTGGAATGTCCCCCGAAGGGCAAGTAAACCGCTCAAGGGCCGACATCCTTACCGGCGACTCACATGTGGTCCCGACCCTGGCCAATCTATGGCCTTCCCTAGGAAACTGAGCACCAGTCTCTCTCCTACGTGTGCTCGAGTTGGCGAAAGGGGATGAGACGAACCCCTACAACTCGCTCTGGTTTTACCATTCCGTGGACGATGTTATGTTGTATAGCTCAGTTCAAGCCATCAAGCAAGCAGTCGCTCAGTTCACAGGATCCAAAGCTTATAAAAAACAATCTTGCCATTTCAGTCCCTCCAAACTACCCTAACTAACCCGTCTCCCACTCCTTCCCATCTGTCCACCCATCTTCAAACCCTCCTCCCAGCTTTCTCCCCACCCAACCCGCCCCTTTCCAATCCCTCAGCCCGTTTCCTCCTCTTTCGATTGCCAGGGGTATCAACAACTTGTAGGTTCGTCATCATGACCAACCAAACCACCTAAACCAGACCAACACCCAACACCGAGACGATCTATCTACCTAAACTAAAGGGGTAAGTACTAGCTAGGTAGCACGTTTCCAAATTAAGTTTTGTTTCTCAAAGGAGCGGAGAGAAGCGAACGAACAAGCGTGAAGGAGCGACAGGAAGTTGAAAAGTAAGGAAAAGTAAGCCAAATAAGAGCAAAAACAAAAAGACTGAGGAAACCGAGGTCGAACTGCATGCGTTGAGTCAAAGATGAGAAAGAGAAAATATGAAAAAAAAAAAGAGCACGAATCAATCAGTCTGTTGTGGTTGAATTAACCGCTTCCCCGCTCTGCGAGACCGAAGCAGACAGAGAATAGAGAGACAGAGAGAAATAAATGACAAGAGAAAACAAGCCAGAGGGAATAAGCCAAGGAAGCAAGGAAAGCCACCACCACCCCCCTAAAACAACAACCACAACGACCAACAAAAACGCGCAGCATGCCGGGCGGCCAGTCTATCTGATATCAAAAGGGTACTCGAGTTCCCGAGGTACGATTCATTCTCGTCATCAAAGGTGGGAAATAAAATGAGGAATGAAGAATGTGGTGGAAGATTTGGTATCCTGTCCGTGTCCGGTCATAACGGCATTAGAGTTTGCGCTTTTGGTTTTTGTGGTTTGCTTTTTTGTCGTATGAGAGTGAGGTGATATCGAGAGCGAGAGAGAGAGAGAGAGGAAGTGAGGAAGAGAAGAAGAGGATCAGATCATGTTCGCAAAGCCATCCACGCCGCTGATGGGTCCCACCGGGCTCATGACCGACGCGCGTGGCGGGGGCGCCGTCGCTACTTGGGTGTGTAGCTGTGGCGGGAGCGGGCGGGGGCGGTGCTGGTTGCGGGGCATGGGCGGCGGTTGGAGCTGCAGCTGTTGCGAGGGCAGGAGAGGCTGTTGAAGCTGCTGCTGTCCTTGCGACGACCGTGGCCGTTGTTGAGACGGCGGTGACGGCTGTTGCCGGTGTTGCTGTTGGACAAGAGGAGGTGGAGGCGGCCGGGTCTGGACTTGAGGCTTGGCTGGGGTCGGCGTGTTTGCGGCCGAGATGGCGGGCGTCATCTGCGGTGTGAGCGGCTCAGGTCTCGGCTTGGCCATGGTTGTCGTCGCCAACGCGCGCGTGTTGCTGCTCTCTCTCCTGCGCTTGGGCGCGTCCTTGATCTTGGGATGTGTGTGGCACTGAGGTGGAGAATTAGTGAGCGAGCTCTGAACGAGAGCTGGGCGGCCGTCCTTACCTTGTATGCGTGTCTAAACCACGTCGTCCCCTTCTTCTTGCTGCTCACCAACGCAATCCACTCGTTGCAGCTCCCGCAAAGCCCCTCCCACACGTCGGGATTACCATCCATGCGCCTCGTCTCCCGCGGCCCCTGGAACGGGTTGCCTGTCGCCGCGCTAATGCCGTGCGTGAAGCTCTTGTCGTACCAAAAGGCCGAATTCTTGAGCACCAGCCATCGGCCGGGCTTGCAGATGCCGCACCAGCCCTCGCGCTTGTTGCCATGCCCTCGTACCCACCTCGGCGTGTACAGGTCGCCCTCGAACCTGAGCTCCTGCTCGTGGGGGATGAGATCCGGGTCGGAGGGGTTCATGTCCTCTGGCGGAGGCGGGATCTGCTCTTCGTGGAGCGAGGCGTACAGGTCGGGCGGATCCGAGAGGTCGGTGTAGTGGCTGTGGAGCGAGTGCGGATCGGCATTGCTCTGGAGCATGCGGAAGAGGCCGTGAGATAGAAGCGGTGGAGGATTGTCAAACTGGTGTGCTTCGGGGTGGAAGGCGTGCGACGGTAGCTGGGTTGGGAGGAGCATGCTGTTGCGATTGAACGCCGGCGCGCTGCTGTAAAGATACGGGTGCTGCTGTGCTGCTTGGAGGTTGCCAAAGCTCAGAGGGAGCTGGCCTTGAGCGATCGTTGGCGACGAGTGGCGCGATGGCAAGCGCGCATGAATGTTGAATGCGTCGTGGGGGTGGTGGTAGACGAACGGAGACGGGCGTCGTGCGGAAGCCGTACCGTAGGATCCAGTTGACCACCTCTTGTTCCTGGCGCTCTCTACCGAATATGGCGCGGCGCGCACACCCGGCCGCGGCGACGGCGAGGCTCTTCCCCTGCTCTGAGTCCGGACCAGCTCCGACCGGCTCTGCGGTGTCATTCTCGGCGACGCGACGGGCGACAGCTGAGTCGACGAGATCATGGAAGTCCTGTTGGATGGCGGCGGGTAGTCTGAAGTGAGCGAAGGCGCATCTGAGAGCGCCGTCGAAAAGTCCTCGTACGAAGTCATCTCTGACAGACCGCCGGACGTGGACACGGTGAAAGACGAGCCCGACATTCTGCGCGGGTTCATGCCTTCGAAGGGCATCGAGTCGCCGTCCATCGGGGGACCGGAGGATCGGAGGTCAAGGATCGGAATCGCTTCATCGGTCGTGTATGCCTGCCCGATCATGTCCGTGTCGAACGACGGCATTTCCAGGCTCGGGTCGCACGGTTTTTGCGCCCACGGATCTGGCAGAAATGTTAGCCCGTCGATGGCCCGATGCCGGTCGAGGTACTCACTGCTCTCCATGGTGGTCGCGGGGTAGAAGTCCTGGTGAACCGAGATGGGTCTGGATGACATGGCATCGCTCGTGGCGTGGTGCATGTGCATCGCCGAAGAGTCCCACGATGGCAGGCCTTCGAATCCCTCTCCAACGCCGAACGAGAAGCCCTCGTGGATGGTTGCGGGCCGTGGCCTCATGCCTTGAGAGGTCGGCGCCGTCCATACCGCATGCGACGCTGCCATCGAATCGGACCGGGGCGGTAGCGCGGGGTTCCCGTTCATGTTGAGGACTGTGCCGTCTCTGCCAAACTTGGATTCGGGCTCGTTGAAGGTGAATGAAGGTATCTGGATTTGGTGCCGACTATAAATTAAAGCATGTAAGTGAGTGTTGTGTTCCTGGTCAAGAGTGCGGCAAGCGATGAGGAGAGGCGTACAGATGGCCCTGAGTCGAGTCCATAACCGCACGGCCACGGTCAAGAAGAGATGTGCTGGTAATCTTGGTCTCGGTAATCTATTCGATTCGAAAGGTGAGGGCGAGCTTGGGAAGGGTTAGCATGAATACCCGGGGCAGAAGCGAACCAAGTTGGTCGAGAGTCCCGCTGGCAGGATCCACCGCGCGAGAGCGTCGTGTGTCATGAGTCTCCGTCTCCAGTCGGATCCTCCTCTTAACTTACCGGGATGTTATAAGACACGCAACGTCCGGGTTCCGAGCATCAGATCAACTCCTGTCAACCGGAAGAAGCAAAGTTTGCGCGTCGCTCGGGCAGTCGAGTGTATATATGATCGGGAGGAGGCCGGTGGAGTCGTCGTGGTTGGATGTGTCGTAAAGGAATGGACAGAGCCTCGTGCTGGGCCGAGGAGCGGGTATGTCGGTAGACAGGCGGCGGGGAGAGAAGTGGGAAGACAAGGAGTGAACAGCCGAGGTCTCGAGTGCCTGTAGTAAAAAATGGAATAAAAAACAAGGAACGTGATGAGCTGAACGAGGGCAGACGACTCGTCAAACAGTAGCAAGCAGGCCCACAGTGGTGCTGGTCCGGGGAGGGGTCGGTGCGGACGAGAGAACCAGCTCTTGGTGTACTATAGGACCAGAGGCTGATATGTCAGGGATTTGAAAAATCGTTAAAGGAGCGACTATACGGGACAAACAGTGTGAACTTTGGCGGGTGGGACGAGGCAAAGGGAAGAAAAGAGGCCCGGATGACGGGGCGGCGTAGGACCCTTGGGGTATAAGAGAGAAACTACCGCGGGCCGGGAGTGGTAGGCTGGGGGACCAGGGGCAGCCTGGGTTCGAAGGCACAGCAGGGTCGGGTTCGGAACACCGGTAGGGGGCTAAGCCGGATTTTCCTGCTACAAAGCTGCCCGACGTCTGTGAGGTCGAGGGCAGAGTGGTGTCGAAAATCTGCTTTGGGGCGGATCCGAGGGGACGAGCGGCAAGGATCACGAAGGAGGAAGAGGGTTGGGATGGGCCGGTGGACAAGGGCGGGCAGGGCGGCGCGGGCAAGGCGAGCAGGGTTGGCAAGGTGGCATGCGCCCACTGCTATCGGGGCAGCCGGAGACGTGAGAGGGATGGGGGGATGGGGATTGTGGGCAGAACCTGGGACTGGGCTCAGAACATTTCTGCCGCTTTGGGAACCAGGGGAGGCTGGGCCAAAACACCAAACGGCAGGGCTGCCACCAGATGCACAGAGATCTGAACCCGATAATCCCTGGGGGGCAAGACTGGTCGATGAAGCCAGCGCCCAGGGAGCGCCGAGGTGGGAGGCTCGGCAGGGACAGGCTACGATGGACAAGGCCCAGGGATGGATGAGGAGCGAAAGACAGGGAGGGGGTGAGCGTGAGGGGAGAGAGGGAGGGTACTTTGCCCTCGGTAGTAGACGGGGGCCAAAATAGAATGGACGTGGAAGAAAAGAATCAATGTCGTTCGTTCAGAAACTGGTACCTGACAGCAGCGCAATCCACTTGGACGAGACGAAGGGGGGGTGTAAGCTAAACCCGGCTGGGACTCGGCCCCGTGCCGTCGAGGCTGAGGCTAGACAGGGCGGGCCGGGTGGGCAGACAGCGGGGGAGGTGGCTTGTCTCATCTGTGTGTCCCAAGAGGGTGAGGTGGCAACGTGGAGAGAGAGGAACGAGAGGGAGATCGAGGCAAACAGGAAGGTGGGGGCAGAAAAGAGAGTCGCGCAAAGAAAACGGGCGGCGATGAGGCAGCATCTCGGCCCTGATCAGAAACACCGCCAGACCGACTGCGTCGCTACCTGGCTGGCGGTCGGGACCAGGACCTGCGATCTCGCGGCTTGTTTGACACGAAGAGGGAGATCGGGCGGTTCAACCTGGCACGCCAGAGTCGCGATTCCTGCACCGCAAATCCGGCGGAGGTTATTGGAATCGGGGTAGTGTGGTTGCAGATGCTGCAAGACGGCCGCCAGAGGGCCGCCAGAGGGCTGCGCGAGGGTCGCAAGAGAAACGACATTTTTAGCCCGCCCTGGCCCCGCAGCGAAGATCACGGCGGAGCATGTTTGGCACCAGCATCGGGCGCCGTTTTGCCGTTTTGTTGTCGACGATCCGGATCTGGTTCTGGGAACCTCCTGTTTTCGCCTTGCCCCAGATCGATCTCCACCTGATGAGCAGGCTCAAGGCTGCGCTGTGGATCCCAGACCCGGCCCTGTTTGAAGACGAGGGTGAAGGACTCGCGTGATGAGCAGCGGCGCAGTGTTGCAGCGCTGCAGGTGCAGTTCTGGCCAAAAGTACTGTGCATAGCCTCCGCGACCTACTGTTTGGACAGCCCAGCTCTGACGAGAGAAGCTTCTGGGGATGGCTGTGGATGGGCAGACAGCCTGGCGGGCTGGGCCGGGCGAGCTCGTCACAAGCGTGCCCGAGCGGCCGTGCGCAGGAGAGCATCAGCAGCCAGCACGCAACGGATTGGCGAGGACTGGATTGCAAAAAAGGGGTTTGAGATGGCCGGAGGGAGTGGACAATTGGCAGCTGATGATTTGAGATTCCGAGGATTTCCAACGATCGCCCGGACGCGACCACGGAACCCGACCAGCGAACCAGACCAGCAAACCAGTGAACCAGCAAACCAGTGAACCAGCAAACCAGTGAACCAGCAAACCAGCAAACCTGCGAACCAGTCGGTGGCTGCCTGATTCTGATTGATTCGGGGCCACGACTGGTGCTCCGTGGCTGTGGTGGTGGTGGTGCGCTGGTCTGGTGCGCTGGTGCGGGTGCCAGGCCGACCAAGAAAAACGCGGTCGACGGAAGCCGCAGCGAGAGATGTCGTTGGGAGAAAGACGCGAGTCGCGGCAGGGGCTGCGTCGTTTGAGGTTGACGTTGCGGTGGGCCCAGGGCGCGTCGTGATTCGCCGCAGATGCAATCTGGAGCATGGGGGGGTTCCACAGACCCGAGCACATGCGGGTTGTGGGTCGTGGGTCTGCGGGAAGCAGCTTCATCAGCGGGGTCGTGCAGGGGTCCAGTGTCTCAGATTTGTCGCAGGGACCAGACCATGTCACCTCCCGCAGGCCCGCGCTGCAACGTCCGCTGCGCTCCGCTGCACTCCGCTGCGGTCTTGTCATCACTCATCATCCAGTCATCGGGCACACCAACAAGCACCCGCTGGACGGGCTAGACAGGCTCGACAGGCTCGACAGGGCCCGGACAGGGCCCCTCGTCTCTTCTCGTCGAGATCCAGATTCTAGATCGCAACAACTCTCCGAAGGATGCGGGTTGGCTAGCTGCGCTGCTGCTGACAGCCGGGAGCCGACAAGGTTAGCCGCGCTCCCGCTGTCCCCGCCATCCGCCAGCATCGTCGGCCAGGGCCAGAGTCGGGACTGACGTTGGCATCCTCCATCCATACATTTTTTTTTTTTTTGGAATGATGTTCGCCGCGAGCGACGCGAAATACTACGATGCGCTCCAACAGAGATCGATCTTGCATCAAACTGATTTTAAATCATCGCCCGCTACTCCGTACAAACCTTTGTTTGATCTCACTCTGGCGCGCCCCGTCTCTGCTGCAGCAAACATGCACTTCAAGCGGCAATCTGCGAGCTGGGCGACAACTGGTGTTTTGTCGCGTTTCCCGTCCGAGCTGCGGTAGCGAACCCCGCAAGGCCCCTTCATCGTCAGCTTTCCGAGCGCTCGGTGTTTTGGCACAGCAGCGGCGTGACTTGGAGAGATTGCCCTCCATTGGTGCAGCGGTCCGGCTGTCCAGTGGATCTCGAACCATTTGTCGTCTGCTCTTGGCGCTGTTTTATCCTGAACACTTTCTCGCCTGTTCTAACCAACAGCTCGGCACTAACGGCCTGCAAAGCTCCTGATCCAAAGGCAGAAAGATTTGACCGTTGCCCAGTCACTCGAGCCTGAGTCAGGACCCACGCTTCCCATTTGCAAACCAAACTTTGCAGCTCGAAACAACGCGACCTGGCAAATGCTCCCCTCCTATCAACGGATTACGGATTGCAGTACCTACACAGTCGGTCAGTTGCCTACTGTGTACTTGGTATGCATATGGTCCCTTGTTAAGCCTCGGGAGGCCATGGGTGGCCTGGCCTGGCAGCCCTAGCGGTAAATGTCGTTGACCTATAGGGCTGGCCGGGACCACGATGCCTTCACAAAAGCCGAGTCGTCAACCAAGCTTCCGTCTTCCCACCAGGGCCCAGGACTCTGCACATGCAGTATTAACATCAACTTGAGCGGAGATCCTGCGGGGAAACCGACCTGGCCCTCTGGATCCGTCTTCCTGGACAAGTCGGCCCGGACTTGCATCGTCCAATGGCACATGGAGTGCTAGCACACACTACCGAAATAGTCCGCATCGGCCGTGCTAATCTCGGATCTCCCTCGCTGCCCTGCTGCTCCCCTGCCTGCGCAGGTGCTCGGACAAGACCCCTCCCCCGCCAACACAGGCAGCATCCACAGCACCCGCCGAAGCTTCGATGACATCTTCGGTGCAGGGCCTAAACTCTGCAGCCGGGCCTGCCCTCCCCTGGTGCCTGTCCTGGTCTGTTTTCGGCGAGCCCGGCAGCCCAGCCCCGTCCGGCCCTACACGGGACTAACGTGGTATCGCTCATACCAAATCGACACCCCTTCGCAAACGGTCGCTAGGCACAGCCCGAAGGCCGGAGATCACACACAACAGCGTGTTTTGCATGACAACGCCGACCCTTTTGGGAAATTGTCTGGCCTTTTAGCCGTCTGTTCCGCGGCCTATAAATCGGCTCTTATGGAGATCTCCGAGCCAATGATGGACCCGATCCTCCTCGAGAGGAAGAGGCCGCCGGCTCCCCGGACGACGCCCGTCAGCCAGCTGCGGTGCGGTCGTCTTGTCCGCTGGTCTGTAAGTGGGGTGAGGGTTTCGCAGGCAGGCAGACGCGGGATGTGCTGGCGCGGGAGCGTGGGTGGCTTGCCGGAGCCTTCGGCGGAGACACGTCACGAGTCGGCGGACTGTCGAGGGGATATCCCCGGAGGAGGGCGTAGATCCGAGAGAGGGGGAGTCTGAGTTGGGACGGCAGTCCCAAGTTTTGGATAGAAGTCAGAGGCGAGGAGCGAGGAGGCGCGCACGAGATGTCGCCGGGGTCCCGCTCCGTCGGCGATGGAGGGCGAAGACCGCGGCCGGTCGGCCTGTTCGTTTCCCGTTCTCACATGATCCACATCGCTTGCTTGTGCGTTTGATGTTTAGCAGCGCGTCCCCACTGCCTCTGTCTCCAAGACCACCCGTTCCGTTCCTCTGGGCCGCTGACTGCTGCGGGCGTACGAGTACTTTTTCATGTGCACCACTTACAGGCCGCTCGGTATAGTGCGAGGCACACCAGACAGCGAGCTGGAAGCCGAACCGAGGGCAGCTGAAGGCCGGCTATCACAGCTTCCTTCAACCCCGCTCTTGCGTGGCGCCTGACTTACGAGTACACGGTCGTGGCCCTGCTCAGACCACACCCTTCCCACAGCCCTGACTCGGGGGATCCCGCTCCATGACAAGTCCCGGACCAGGGTCCCTCGCTATCAAGAATTCAAGATACGAGAGCCGTGAAACCCGATTCCTCGGCGGCGGAATCCATGGCGGGCGGATTTGTAGGATGTAGATTCGGTGGCCATTCCAGTTAGCCGGTTGTGCCTGTCAGACACGGGACGACAGGCACCGTCGATGTGGAAGCCTCGTTGGGTCAGGCTTATGGCCGAGGGTGTGACCCGAAAGCCCGGGCAAGTGGGCTTGCGCCGTGCTGAGCCGCAGGAGGAGTTCCATGCCAGGGGGTTGTGGCAACTACCCTCGCCTGTCGTACGATCCTTCGGTCTGGACCTGAAAGAGTGGGTTACGAGAGATCTCTGGTGGCCTGGCTTCAACTCATGGTCCACGACGTGCCCAGCCATTCACAGGAGGGCTAGGCGCGTACAGACGAGCACAGGGTAACGGTGATGCACTTCTAAGTTGATCTCTTATGACTGGTGAGCAGGAGGCATTCAACGTTGCCATGACGGCTTGCGACGTGGCATGCGTTACTCTTTTGATAATCGCAGAATCCGCTTCAAATCTTCGTCTAACAAGCACTACAATACTATATAGGGTTAAAATACGGACGTGACGAGCCCGGTGGAAGTCATAACCATCCAAGAATACCCGGGGACTCGTAACACCCAAAACCCATCACTACAGCAAACCCTTGAACCTCTTGTAAAACCAACCATCCTCATCCCATAAACCAATAACAACAACCCCTCCTTAACATCCCGCTGAGTGCCTTAACCTCACCAACCTCTCTCTGTCACCTCCCTCTGTCACCTCCCTCTGCCACCTCCCTCTGCCACCTCCCTCTGCCACCCCCCTCTGCCACCTGCCTCAACCACAGCCACCTAGAACAACCTCCGATTACTTCCCCCCCTCCCCATTAATCCTCTTCCAAACCTCACTCTCAGCCTTAGCCAGCCTCTCCCCCGCCCCCTTAGCAAACCTCACCGCAGACCCCAAAAACCCTTCCTCCTCTTGCTCTCCACCCCCCTGATACGACGACGATTGTCCATACGACGCCGACGAGCCAGAAACATTCTGCCGATACCCCTCCGGCCCCGAACCACCCGCATACCCTTGGTTGATACCACCATCACCGCCCTGATAACCACTACCACCAGCTGTGGGGAGAAAAGTCGGCGGAGTAAACCCAGGAGTGGTACCAGTGCCAGGAGAGGTCGTCGACGTCCCGCGCTGGTTGAGCGCGGGCTGCGGCGGAGGGGGGATAGACATCTGCGGCGGGTAGGGCACAGTACCCGGGAGTTGGGCGGCCGCGGTGGGCGCTGGAGGCGCTGGTGTGTCGTCGGTGTTGCTGCTTGGTCTGGCGCCTGCGCGAGGCGGCGGGGGGAGGGAGGACGTCGGTGTCGGGCGGCCGGTGGCTTCCGGGAGGCGGGGGACCGCGCCTGGCTGTGGGGGAGGGGGGCCTTGGTGGGTTGATGTTCGGGTTGGGGTGGTGGTAGGGAGGTAGGGGTTGGTGGTTGTTGTGGTGCGGGTTGGTGTGCCGGCGGGGAGGGCGGTGGTGCTGTCGGCTGGGGCGGCGGTATGGGGGGTTATGCCCGAGGCTTTGGCCGCGTTGATGGGGCTTTGGGTGTAGACTTTGATGGGAGCCATGGTGAAAATGAAAGGCTATGGATGAGATGATGATTCAGGGAACGATTTATTCAGTGAGTGTTGGTGTGGTTGTCTTTGGTTGTGGAGTGCGAGTATAGGTTCACGAGAAGGTGAATGTTTAGGTGAGGCGAGGTCTTGAGAAGCTAAACCAGCCGAGTGCCTGATGATCTATGTGCGCTTTACGTGTACGGTCTTTCAGATGAAAACGGGACCGAAAAGTGTAAGCTGGCATGTTTGGACGACCTCGAACACGACTGCGCAAGCAACGACGTCATCAACAGGTGGTTGTCAGCCTTTGCCAGCTGCACATGCTTTGTTCTCTGCGTTGCTTCGGGACTTGTCCATCCCCGGGATTGCAAAATTTGTTGCTTTAAAAAGTAGACCTGGCGGACTTGAAGTGTGACGGTCTAAGAAGGTTTGTGATTTCTTTGCACCTTTCCCTCTTCCCTTGGTTTCCAAGCATGGAGTTGCTGTGTTGAATTGGTGAAAGTGCTCTGAAGCAAGAACCCGCCAAGAATACAGAAGTAGGCACCTAGCAGTGGAAGAGAGCGCTAGCCCCGAACTGCACTAGCGTGCTTG
>OUNM010121745.1_pt1 | contig 13653 bp, 15 predicted proteins | sample 1769961 | NCBI WGS metagenome assembly OUNM01 (sample SAMEA3914820, study PRJEB12502) | metagenome | biome: forest; material: soil | place: USA | collected 2012-03-12 | depth 0.3 m | reverse complement strand
GAGCGAGTTCGGCTGGATCATGTCCACCATCGCGCTGGGCATCATCTTCAAGAACGTGGCCGAGAACGTCTGGGGCCGCGACGACCTGAAGTTCCCCTCGCCGCTGCCCGAGGCGCCGATGAAATTCCTCGGCGCCAACGTGCTGCCGATGGAGATCCTCGTCATCGTCGGTGCCATCGGCATGATGCTGGCGGTGGAGCTCTTCAACCGCAAGAGCATCTACGGCAAGGCGGTGGTCGCGACCTTCAACGACCGTGACGCCGCCAAGCTGATGGGCATCAACACCGGCCTGGTCATCACCTTCTCGTACGCGCTGTCGTCGCTGACGGCCGCCTTCGCCGGCGTGCTGATCGCGCCGCTGACGCTGACCGGCGCGACCATGGGCGCCGTGCTCGGCCTCAAGGCCTTCGCCGTGGCCATCATCGGCGGCCTGACCAGCGGCATGGGCATCATCGTCGGCGGCATCATCCTGGGCGTGGCCGAGACAACGACGGGCTTCTATCTGTCCACCGGCTACAAGGACGTGCCGGGCCTGGTGCTGCTGCTGATCGTGCTGGCGGTGAAGCCCGCGGGCCTGTTCGGCAAGACCGCCATCAAGAAGGTCTGACGCGCGTGAACCTTAAGCAACTGATCCTCGGCGCTGCAGCCGTCGCGGCCCTCGCCGCATTCCCGATCGCCTCCGGCAACCCGTACTACATCCACCTGGTCGAGACCATCATGATCTATGCGATCGTGCTGTTCGGCCTGGACATCGTCGTCGGCTACACCGGCCAGGTGTCGCTCGGCCATGCGGGTCTGTTCGGCATCGGCGCCTACACGGCCGGCGTCCTCATCCTCAAGCTGGACGCGCCGGTCTATCTGGTGCTGCCGGCCGCCATCGCCGTGGCCGCCGTGTTCGGTGCCATGCTGGCCCTGCCGGCCCTGCGCGTGACGGGACCCTACCTGGCCATGGTGACGCTGGCCTTCGGCACCATCATCCAGATCCTCATCAACGAGATGTCCTTCCTGACCGAAGGTCCCATGGGCATCACGCTGACCAAGCCCACGCTGTTCGGCCATCAGCTCGACGAGACCGAGTACTACTGGCTGGTCATGACCTGCCTGGTCGCTTCCCTCGTCTTCGTGCACCGCGTGCTGCGCTCCCAGCTGGGCCGCGCCTTCGAGGCCCTGCGCGGCAGCCCGGTGGCGTCGGATTGCATGGGCGTTTCGGTCTACCGTTACAAGGTCTATGCCTTCGTCATCTCGGCCGCGCTGGCCGGGCTGGCGGGCTCGCTGTACGCCTACTCCGAGCAGTACATCAGCCCCAACACCTACAACTTCGAGCTGACGGTGATGTTCCTGCTGGCCGTCATCATGGGCGGCCGCAAGACCCGCACCGGCGCGCTGCTGGGCGCCACCATCATCGTCATGCTGCCCAAGCTGCTGGACGACCTGGAGGTCTTCCGCATCGGCGCCGTCGTGCTGGCGCTCATCGTCGCCGTGTCGGTTGCTGTGGGGCTCAAGCGCGGCAAGCTGACCCAGCAGGCCGCGGCCATCCCCGTCGTCGGCAGCATTGCGCTGGCAGCCATCTCCTTCAAGCTGCAGACGATGACCGACTGGCGGCTGTCCATCTTCGGCCTCATCACGCTGTTCGTCGTCTACTACCTGCAGGACGGCATCGTCGGCTTCGTGCGCAATGCGCTCAACCTCAAGGCCAAGGTCGATGCGGCCAGTGGCGAGGCGCCCGCAACGGCGCTGACGCGGGCCAGCGGCCAGGGCGAGGCCGAATTGTTGAAGGCCAGCGGCGTGCTGATGCAGTTCGGCGGCTTGAAGGCGCTGAACAACGTCGACCTGGTCGTGCAGCGCGGCAGCATCCACGGACTCATCGGCCCCAACGGCTCGGGCAAGAGCACGATGATGAATGTGCTGACCGGCATCTACCGGCCGACCGCCGGCACGGTGGTGTTTGCCGGCCAGGCGGTCAACGGCCGCACCTCGGCCGACATCGCGCTGTCGGGCATTGCGCGCACCTTCCAGAACGTGCAGCTGTTCGGCGAGATGACGGCGCTGCAGAACGTCCTCGTCGGCCTGCACCACAGCTTCAAGAGCAACCTCATCGACGTGGCTCTGCACCTGCCGCGCTATCTGCGGGAGGACCGTGAGCAGCGCGCCCGCGCTCGCGCGCTGCTGGACTTCGTTGGCCTGGGCGGCTTCGCGGCCGAGGAGGCGCGCAACCTGCCCTATGGCAAGCAGCGTCTGCTGGAGATAGCGCGCGCGCTGGCCCTGGACCCGCAGCTGCTGCTGCTGGACGAGCCCGCCGCCGGCCTGACGGCACCCGACATCAAGGAGCTGCTGGAGATCATCCGCAAGATCCGCGGCGCGGGCGTCACCGTCATCCTCATCGAGCACCACATGGACGTCGTCATGAGCCTGTGCGACCGCGTCTCGGTGCTGGACTTCGGCCAGAAGATCGCCGAAGGCCTGCCCGCCGAGGTGCAGGCCGACGAAAAGGTCATCGAAGCCTATCTGGGAGGCTCCTGATGCTGACGATCAAGAACCTCAGCGCGGGCTACGGCAAGGTCGAGGTGTTGCACGGCATCTCGCTGGAGGTGCCCAAGGGCCAGGTCATCACGCTGATCGGCTCCAACGGCGCCGGCAAGACGACGACGATGCGGGCAGTCTCCGGAATGATCGCCCCCACCGCCGGCGAGATCACGCTCAACGGCAAGCGCATCGACGGCCTGGAGAGTTACCACATCGCCCGCCAGGGCCTGGCCCACTCGCCCGAAGGCCGGCGTGTCTTTGCGACCATGACGGTGACGGACAACCTGCGCCTGGGCGCCTTCCCGCGCTACACCGGTGCCCGGCCCAAGGGCGATGTCGAGGCCGACCTCGAAAAGGCGATGGAGCTGTTCCCGCGCCTGAAAGAGAGGCGCATGCAACTGGCCGGCACGCTGTCCGGCGGCGAGCAGCAGATGCTGGCCATGGCGCGGGCCACCATGCTCAACCCCGAGGTTGTGTTGCTGGACGAGCCGTCCATGGGCCTGGCGCCCATCCTGGTCGAAGAGGTCTTCCGCATCATCGAAAGCCTCAAGGCCCGTGGTGTGACCATGCTGCTGGTCGAGCAGTTCGCCGCCGCCGCGCTGAAGGTGGCGGACTACGGCTATGTGCTGGAGAACGGCCGCATCGCCGTGCACGGCCCGGCCGAAAAGCTGCGCAGCGACCCGGCCGTGCAAGCCGCCTACCTGGGCGGCGGTCACTGACGTGGATCGGCCCGGCTACCGCCTCAGCTTCGCCACCGAGGACATCGACACCGTCGCGGCGCACGCCTTCCTGACCCAGGCCTACTGGTGCGAAGGCATCCCGCTCGCCACCGTGCAGCGCGCGATCGCGAACTCGTTGTGCATCGCCCTGCATGCTCAAGGAGAAGGCCAGATCGGCTTCGCGCGCGTCGTCACCGACCGCACCACCTTCGGCTATCTCTGCGACGTCTACGTGCTGGAAGCCCACAGGGGCCAGGGTCTTGCCGATTGGATGGTTCAATCGCTGCTCGCCCATCCCGACCTGCAAGGCCTGCGCCGCTTCATGCTGTTCACGCGAGACGCCCACCCGCTGTACGCCCGCCACGGCTTCAAGGCCCTGGCGACGCCGGATCGCGGCATGGAGGTCGTGCGGCCGGGGCTCTACCTGACCGCACCACCGCCTGCCACCGATGCCTGAACTGCGCCGCTTCGTCCAAGTCGACGTCTTCACCGCCAAGCCGCTGAAGGGCAACCCGCTCGCCGTCGTTGTCGATGGCGACGGCCTGAGCGATGCCGAGATGCAGGCTTTCGCGAACTGGACCAACCTCAGCGAAACCACCTTCCTGCTGCCGCCGACGGACGCCGCCGCTGACTACCGGGTGCGCATCTTCACGACGGCGCGCGAGCTGCCTTTTGCCGGCCACCCGACGCTGGGCAGCTGCCATGCGTGGCTGGCTGCCGGCGGACAGCCGAAGGGCGAAGCGGTCGTGCAGCAATGCGGCGTGGGCCTGGTGAGCGTGCGCCGTGACGGCGGGCGCCTGGCCTTTGCTGCGCCGCCGCTGCTGCGCACCGGCCCTTTGGAAGAAGCCAAGCTGAGCCAGATCCGCTCCGGCCTGGGCCTGGGTCCCGAGGACATCGTCGCCCACCAGTGGGTGGACAACGGGCCCGGCTGGTGCGCGGTCATGCTGGCTTCCGCCGAGCAGGTGCTGGCCCTGAAGCCCGACTGGTCCCGCATGGCCGGGTTGGAGCTGGGTGTCGTCGGAGCGCACAAGGTGGGCGTCGTGGCCTCACGGGCGGAGGAGCCGCAGTTCGAGGTGCGAGCCTTCATCTCGAGCGACGGCGTGCCGGAAGACCCAGTCACCGGCAGCCTGAATGCGGGCCTGGCCCAATGGTTGATCGGCGCGGGCCTGGCGCCCGATGCCTATGTAGTGGCCCAAGGGACGGCCCTGGGCCGCGCGGGCCGCGTCCATGTTCGGCGCGAGGGCGATGTCATCTGGATCGGCGGCGATGTGACGCCGGTCGTGCAAGGGCAGGTGACGCTGTGAGCATGGAGCTGGACCATCTCGTCGTCGGCGCGGCGACGCTGGAAGAGGGTGTCGCCTGGTGCGAGCGCGTGCTCGGCGTGACGCCCGGCCCCGGTGGCAAACATGCGCTGATGGGCACGCACAACCGCCTGTTGAACATCAGCGGACCGCTGCATCCACGCGCCTATCTGGAAATCATCGCCATCGACCCTGAAGCGCCGCCACCCGGCCGGGCGCGCTGGTTTGACCTCGATCAGCCGGCACTGCGCGAGCGCCTGGCCGAAGGGCCGGGGCTGATCCACTGGGTGTCGCGCGTGCCGAATCTGGATGCGGCGCTGGCCAACTGGCGCGGCGAGGGTGTCGATGCCGGCGAGCCGGTCGAGGCCTCCCGCGGCAACCTGCGCTGGCGCATCGCGTTGCGCGAGGACGGCCGCCGCCTGCGCCGCGAGGCTTTGCCGGTGCTGATTGAATGGGGCGAGGTGCATCCCGCCGACGGCATGCCGGTCTCGGGCGTGCAACTGCTGGGCTTCGAGGCCCGCGATGGCCTGCGTGCTCGCCTCGCAACGCCGGTCGGCGAGGTCGAACTGGAGGCCATCGGATGAAGACCGAAGACCTGTTCCGCGAGGACGCGACGCTGCTGGCCTGCGATGCCACGGTCATGGCGCAAGGTGAGGGCGGCGTGCTGCTCGACCGCACGGTCTGCTATCCCCTGGGTGGCGGCCAGGCCGGCGACGCCGGCTGGCTGATCGCGGGCGAGGAGCGCTGGCGCGTGACGGACACGCGCAAGAGCAAGGAGCACCCCGAGGCCATCGTGCACCTGATCGAAGGCGATCTGCCTGCTGTCAGCACGGCCGTGCATGTCGAGGTCGATGCCGCTCGCCGCAACGCGCACCGGCGCTTTCATACCGCCACGCACCTGCTGTGCGCGCTGCTGCCCTATCCGGTCGACGGCTGCTCCATCACCGAGGGCTATGCGCGGCTGGACTTCCACACCGACGAGCCTTTCGACAAGGAAGCCATCCAGGCGGGCCTGGATCGGCTGGTGGCCGAGGCGCATCCGGTGGGGCACCGCTGGATCAGTGAAGAGGAACTGGATGCGAACCCCGGGCTCGTGCGCTCGATGAGCGTTCAGCCGCCGCGTGGACTTGGGCGGATTCGCGTGCTTGAGGTGAAGGATGTCGACTTGCAGCCTTGTGGCGGAACCCACGTCTCGAACACGGCGGAGATCGGGGCGGTTGTTGTCACAAAGATTGAGAAGAAATCAGCCAAGACGCGCAGGGTCGTACTCGGCTTTGCCGAGTCGGCTCCGGGCCGAAGCTGATTGCTTCGGGGATCACCCAAAGAAGAGTGCCAAGACCAGGCGCGTGGTCTTGGGATTTGCAGCCTGACCCCGCTGGCTAAACTGCGCCGCCTATGCCCGGCCCTGACATACAGCTCATCACACCCGAGTCCCCCGCTCACTGGCAAGAGACCCGCCTCGTGCTGCGCGAGTACGCCAACAGCCTGGACGTGGACCTCTGCTTCCAGGGTTTCGAAGAGGAACTGGCTGGCCTGCCCGGCGTCTATGCGCCGCCTGGCGGCCTGATGCTGCTGGCCACCGTGGACGGCGCCATCGCCGGCAGTGGCGCCTTCCGGCCCCTGCCTGACGCCGACTATCCCAACGCCTGCGAGATGAAGCGCCTGTTCGTGCGCCCGGCCTTCCGCCGCTTCGGCCTGGGCCGCATCCTGGCCCAGGCGCTGATGGACCGCGCCACCGAGGCGGGCTATTCGTCCATGCTGCTCGACACGCTGGACGACATGGAGGCCGCGCGCGGCCTCTACGAGAGCCTGGGCTTCGCCGAGGTGCCGCCTTTCTATTTCAATCCCATCCCCGGCGCCCACTATCTGAAGGCCGAGCTCGGCGCCTTCAGGCCGAGTTACTTCGGATAACCGCCTAGAGTGCCGGCATGGCACTCGAACAAGACTTCCAAGCCCTGGGCGCGCACCGCTGCCTGCTGGGCGAATCGCCGCTGTGGCATCCCGCCGAGCAGGTCCTCTACGCGGTCGACATCCCCGGTCGCCAGGTGCTGCGCTGGCGCAAGGGCGCTGACTCGCCGGATAGCTGGCCGCAAGATAGCGAGCCGGGCTGCATCGCGGCACGCGTCGGTGGCGGGCTGCTGATTGCGCGGCGTGACGGGCTCTGGTCGCTGGACACCGCCACGGGCGTTCAGGCGCTTGTCGCCGCGCCGCCGTATGACCCAGCGCGGCTGCGCTTCAACGACGGCAAGGTCGACCCGGCCGGGCGCCTGTGGATCGGCAGCATCTCCGATGCGCGCGAACCGGAGGCGGTCCTCTACCGCCTCGATGGCCAGACCTTCACTGCCCAGGTGCCCGGCCTGACGACGTCCAACGGCCTGGCCTGGAGCCCCGATGGCCGTCGCATGCACTGGTCCGACACCAAGGCCCACCGCATCTACGCCGCCGACTTTGATGCGGTGACGGGGACGCTGTCCAACCCGCGTGTGTTCGCCGAGTTCAGGCCTCGTACGGCGGGCGAAGCCTACGGTGGCCGGCCGGATGGCGCGGCCATGGATGCCGAGGGCTGCTATTGGGCCGCCATGTTCGAAGGCGGCTGCGTCGTGCGCATCGCGCCGACCGGCGAAGTCCTGCAGCGCATCGAGCTGCCGGCCACCTGCCCGACCATGCCCACCTTCGGCGGTGCCGACCTGCGCAACCTCTTCATCACCACGGCCCGGGAAAAGCGCCCCGCCGACGAACTCGAGCGCGAGCCGCTGGCGGGCGCCGTGCTGCAGCTTCGCGTGGAGGTGCCGGGCTTGCCCGCGACGCTGACAAGCGCCTGAACAAGGCCTGAATCCTGGTGCGACGAGGGGGCGTATTTACCCCGGTGTAACTAGTCACCTATAATGAGGGGCTTTGTTGGATGGCGTCTGTGCGCCGTCCCGGTGCAATCGGCCTTCCGGTAGTTGGGGAGGCTGAGCCGCCCACCCCAGGATCTGGCGCCATGACCGAGAACGGCCCCCGAAAGACCTGGCCCCCCGCTGTTTCGACGGCTGGCGGCTGGGACGACGACAACGAGGAGCCGCCCGTCAAGGCGCTGAATCCCCAGGAGGCGGCTGCGCTGAAGTCCGCGTTGCCAATGTTGTCCCCCTGGCGTGTGCTGGGTTGGCAGCTGATGGCAGGTCTGCTGTGCGTGGCCGTGATCCGGCTGTGGACGGCGTCCGGCGTGGCCATGGCCTCAGCGCTCTACGGCGTTGCGGCGGTGGTGGTGCCGAACATGCTGTTGGCGCGGGGCATGACAAAGCGAGTGAATTCGGCGGTCAGTGCGGCTGCTGCGTTCATGGCTTGGGAATTTTTGAAAATCGGTGCATCGATCGCGATGCTGGTGCTGGCGCCAAAGGTGGTGTCGGGCCTGAGCTGGCCAGCCCTGCTGGTCACCCTCGCGGTGTGCATCAAGGTGAACTGGCTGGCGCTCGCGTGGCGCGGCCGCAGATTGAACTGACGAGGCAGAACGAAACATGGCAGCAGAAGGCCACGCAGCAGCAGCCCCGACCTCTGGTGAATACATCATTCACCATTTGCAGCACGCCCAGAGCGGCACGATGAAGGGCATTGCCGACTTCTCGGTCGTCAACCTCGATTCCCTGTTCTTCAGCATCGTCCTCGGTGTGGTGGGCTGCTTCCTGCTGTGGCGCGCCGCGAAGTCCGCTACATCGGGTGTCCCCGGTCGTTTTCAAGCCGCCGTCGAAATCCTCGTCGAGATCGTCGCCGATCAGGCCAAGGGCATCGTCCACAACGCCAACAGCCGCAAGCTGGTCGCTCCACTGGCCCTGACCGTGTTCACCTGGATCTTCCTGATGAACGCGATGGACCTGCTGCCCGTCGACCTGCTGCCGCTGATCTGGCAGACGGCCACCGGCGACCACCACGCCAAGCTGCGCGTCGTGCCGACGGCCGACCTGTCCATGGCTCTGGGCCTGTCCATCGGCGTGCTGATCACCTGCCTGATCTACAACGTCAAGATGAAGGGCGTTGGCGGCTGGGCGCACGAGCTGGTGTCGGCACCGTTCGGTGACAAGGTCGTGCTGTACCCGATCAACTTCGCCATGCAGATGGTCGAGTTCATTGCCAAGACCGTCTCGCACGGCATGCGGCTGTTCGGCAACATGTACGCCGGCGAACTGATCTTCCTGCTGATCGCCCTGATGGGTGGCGCCTGGGCCAGCGTTGGTCCGGTCGGTGGTGTGCTGCTGGCCGCTGGCCACATCGTCGCCGGCTTCATCTGGGCTGCCTTCCACTTGATCATCATCACGCTGCAGGCCTTCGTCTTCATGATGCTGACGCTGGTCTACATCGGTCAGGCTCACGACGCGCACTGAGCGTCGGTCGCCGCACTTTCCCCAAGCAGTTTTCCCTCAACCCTTTTCTCTAGTCCCCTAAGGAGTCATCGTGGAAGTCATTAGCTTTGTTGCCCTCGCCGCTGGTCTGATCATTGGTCTGGGCGCCTTCGGTGCTTGTATCGGCATCGGCATCATGGGCAGCAAGTACCTCGAGTCCGCCGCTCGTCAGCCCGAGCTGATGAACGAACTGCAAACCAAGATGTTCCTTCTGGCCGGCCTGATCGACGCCGCCTTCATTATTGGTCTGGGTATCGCCCTGTGGTTCGCCACGGCCAACCCCTTCCTGAGCCAGATCGCTCAAGTCGTCGCCAAGTAATCGACGTTGCCGCCCCGCCCTCGGACTCCTGGGGGCGGCTTCAAGCACTCGAAACTTTGTGAGGCACCCAGGTGTTTATTAACGCATCGCTCATCGTTCAGATGATCGTGTTCCTGCTGTTGGTCGGGTTCACGATGAAGTTTGTGTGGCCGCCGATCACCAAGGCACTCGACGAGCGCGCCGCGAAGATCCGTGACGGTCTGTCCGCCGCTGACAAGGCCAAGGCCGAGCTGGCCGGCGCTGAAGCGCAGATCGCCAAGGAACTGGCCGCCACCAAGGCTGAGTCCGGCAAGCTGATCTCGGATGCCGAGAAGCGCGCCGCCGCCATCGTCGACGCCGCCAAGGGCCGCGCCGAAGAAGAAGGCGCCAAGATCCTGGCCGCCGCCAAGGCCGACGCCGAGCAGCAGGTTTCCCGCGCTCGCGAAGCCCTGCGCGAGCAGGTCGCCGCGCTGGCCGTCAAGGGCGCCGAGCAGATCCTGCAGAAGGAAGTCAACGCCGGCGTCCACGCCGAGCTGCTGGCTCGCCTGAAGACGGAGCTGTAAATGGCTGAACTCGCCACCATCGCCCGGCCCTACGCCGAAGCCCTGTTCCAGGTCACCAAGTCGCAAGACCTCGCCGCCTGGGGCCGTCAACTCGACGCACTGGCCCAGGTGGCGCAGGACGCCGATCTGCGCCAGTTCGCCGATCACCCCAAGGCCCAGTCCGAGCAGGTCGTCGCGGTCATCACCGCGGCCACCAAGCAGACCCTGGCCGCGGGCGTGCAGAACTTCCTGCAGACCATCGTCGAAAACGGCCGCCTGGCCGCGCTGCCCGAGATCGTCGCCCAGTACCACGTGCTGGCCAACGCCGCTTCGGGCGTGTCCGACGCGCAGATCTACAGCGCCTACGAGATCAGCGACGCTCAGCTCGCCGAACTCAAGGTGTCGCTGGAAAAGCGCTTCGGCCGCAAGCTCGAAGCCCATGTGCAGCTGGAGCCCAGCCTGATCGGTGGCGTTCGCGTCGTCGTCGGCGACGAGGTGCTGGACACCTCCGTCAAGGCCCGCCTGGAGCGCATGAAGGTTGCGCTGACTGCCTGATCCGCAGACCGCCACGCAAGACATTCCGATTTACCCCGCGTCTGACCCCGCCCTTGATCCGGCGATGGTTCGGCAACCTGGGAGACCTAGCATGCAATTGAATCCCGCTGAAATTTCCGAACTGATCAAGAGCCGCATCGAGGGTCTTGGTGGCAGCACGGACATCCGCAACCAGGGCACCGTCGTGTCCGTTTCCGACGGCATCGTCCGCGTCCACGGCCTGTCCGATGTGATGCAGGGCGAAATGCTCGAATTCCCGCCGACCGCGGACGGCACGCAGACCTTCGGTCTGGCCCTGAACCTCGAGCGCGACTCCGTCGGCGCCGTGATTCTGGGTGCCTACGAACATGTCTCGGAAGGCGACACCGTGAAGTGCACGGGCCGCATCCTGGAAGTGCCGGTCGGCCCCGAGCTGATCGGCCGCGTCGTGAACGCGCTGGGCCAGCCGATCGACGGCAAGGGTCCGATCAACGCCAAGATGACGGACGTCATCGAGAAGGTCGCCCCGGGCGTGATCGCCCGTAAGTCGGTCGACCAGCCCGTGCAGACCGGCCTGAAGTCCATCGACTCCATGGTTCCCGTCGGCCGCGGCCAGCGCGAACTGATCATTGGTGACCGTCAGACGGGCAAGACCGCCGTCGCCATCGACGCGATCATCAACCAGAAGGGTCAGAACATGACCTGCGTCTACGTCGCCATCGGCCAGAAGGCGTCGTCGATCAAGAACGTGGTGCGCTCGCTGGAGCAGGCCGGCGCGATGGAATACACCATCGTCGTCGCCGCCTCGGCCTCCGAGTCCGCCGCCATGCAGTATGTGTCGGCCTACTCCGGCTGCACGATGGGCGAGTACTTCCGCGACCGCGGCCAAGACGCCCTGATCGTCTATGACGACCTGTCCAAGCAAGCCGTGGCCTACCGCCAGGTCTCGCTGCTGCTGCGCCGCCCGCCGGGCCGCGAAGCCTTCCCCGGCGACGTGTTCTATCTCCACAGCCGCCTGCTGGAGCGCGCCGCCCGCGTGAACGCCGACTACGTCGAAGCCTTCACCAAGGGTGAGGTCAAGGGCAAGACCGGTTCGCTGACGGCCTTGCCCATCATCGAAACGCAAGCCGGTGACGTGTCCGCCTTCGTGCCGACCAACGTGATCTCGATCACCGACGGCCAGATCTTCCTGGAAACCTCGCTGTTCAACGCCGGTATCCGCCCCGCCATCAACGCCGGTATCTCGGTGTCGCGCGTCGGTGGTGCAGCGCAAACCAAGCTGGTGAAGTCGCTGTCCGGCGGTATCCGTACCGACCTGGCCCAGTACCGTGAACTGGCTGCCTTCGCGCAGTTCGCTTCCGACCTGGACGAAGCCACCCGCAAGCAGCTGGACCGCGGTGCCCGCGTGACGGAGCTGCTGAAGCAGGCCCAGTACTCGCCGCTGTCCATCTCGCTGATGGCCGCCTCGCTGTACGCCGCCAACAAGGGCTTCATGGACAGCATCGAAGTGAAGAAGGTCCTGGCCTTCGAACACGGCCTGCACCAGTTCCTGAAGACCAGCCACGCCGCTCTGCTGACCAAGCTCGAGAACGACAAGGCGATGGACAAGGACGCGGAAGCCGAACTGAACGCCGCGATCGCTTCCTTCAAGAAGTCCTTCGCCTAAAGCCACGGAACACGCGGGGCCCGGCCTCAAAACTAGCCCCGCACTGAACTAGGAGTTCGAATGGCTTCAAGCAAAGAAATCCGCGGCAAGATCAAGTCGGTCGAGAACACCAAGAAGATCACCAAGGCGATGGAAATGGTCGCCGCGTCCAAGATGCGCAAGGCGCAGGAGCGGATGCGGTCGGCTCGTCCCTACGCTGAAAAGATCGGCAACATCGCGGCCGAACTGGCCAAGGCCAACCCGGAATACCGTCACCCCTTCCTCGTCAAGAACGAAGAAGCGAAGACGGTCGGCATGGTCGTCGTCACGACGGACAAGGGCCTGTGCGGTGGTCTGAACACCAATCTGCTGCGCGCCGCCACCACCAAGCTCCGCGAGCTGGAAGCGGCCGGTCAGGGTGCCGAGGTCGTCGCCATCGGCGGCAAGGGCCTGGGCTTCATGAACCGCGTCGGCGCCAAGGTCGTGGCCCACGCCACGCAGCTCGGCGACCAGCCCCACATCGAGGCCCTCATCGGCCCCGTCAAGGTGCTGCTCGACGCCTACGCCGCCGGCAAGCTGTCCGCCGTCTACCTCTGCTACACGCAGTTCATCAACACGATGAAGCAAGAGGTGAAGGTGCACCAGCTGCTGCCGCTGAAGGCTGCCGACATGGCCACCGACAAGGCCGGCCACTCGTGGGACTACCTCTACGAGCCGGACGCCGCCACCGTCATCAACGACCTGCTGGTGCGCTACACGGAAGCCCTTGTCTTCCAGGCCGTCGCCGAGAACATGGCCAGCGAGCAGTCTGCCCGCATGGTGGCCATGAAGGCCGCGACGGACAACGCCGGCACGCTGATCGGCGAGCTGAAGCTGGTCTACAACAAGACCCGCCAGGCAGCGATCACCAAAGAGTTGTCCGAGATCGTCAGCGGCGCGGCCGCGGTGGGCTGATCAAGCCCGAACGCAAAGATTTGAATTGAAGGAACGCACAAATGGCTAACACTCAAGCAGTCGGCAAGATCGTTCAGTGCATTGGCGCCGTCGTTGACGTGGAATTCCCGCGCGACAAGATGCCCAAGGTCTACGACGCCCTGAAGATGGAAGGCGCCGCTCTGACGCTGGAAGTCCAGCAGCAGCTGGGCGACGGCGTGGTCCGCACCATTGCTCTGGGTTCGTCCGACGGCCTGCGCCGCGGCACCGAGGTCTACAACACCGGCAACACCATCCAGGTGCCGGTCGGCAAGGCCACCCTCGGCCGCATCATGGACGTGCTGGGCAACCCCATCGACGAACGTGGTCCGGTCTCGTCCACGCTGACCGCCTCCATCCACCGCGCCGCGCCGGCCTACGACGAGCTGAGCCCGTCGCAGGATCTGCTGGAAACCGGCATCAAGGTGATCGACCTGATCTGCCCGTTCGCCAAGGGCGGCAAGGTGGGTCTGTTCGGTGGCGCCGGCGTCGGCAAGACCGTGAACATGATGGAGCTCATCAACAACATCGCCAAGGCGCACAGCGGTCTGTCCGTGTTCGCCGGCGTGGGTGAGCGCACCCGTGAGGGCAACGACTTCTATCACGAGATGTCGGACTCCGGCGTCGTCGTGCAGGAGAAGCTCGAAGACTCCAAGGTCGCCATGGTCTACGGCCAGATGAACGAGCCCCCGGGCAACCGTCTGCGCGTCGCCCTGACCGGCCTGACCATCGCCGAGTCCTTC
>OUNM010190128.1_pt1 | contig 13659 bp, 11 predicted proteins | sample 1769961 | NCBI WGS metagenome assembly OUNM01 (sample SAMEA3914820, study PRJEB12502) | metagenome | biome: forest; material: soil | place: USA | collected 2012-03-12 | depth 0.3 m | reverse complement strand
GGGAAATGAAGACCATTTTTACCGTCGCGCTGGCCGCGGCCCTGCTGACCTCGACCGCTGCGGTCGCTCAGGCTGACACGATCTCGGGCGCCGGCTCGACCTTCGCCGCCCCGCTGTACGCCAAGTGGGCTGAAGGCTGGAAGCGTTCTTCGGGCAACGCCCTGAACTATCAAGGCATCGGCTCGGGCGGCGGCATCAAGCAAATCGAAGCCAAGACCGTCGACTTCGCCGGCTCGGACAAGCCGCTGACGCAAGACGTCCTGAACCAATACGGCCTGTATCAGTTCCCGACCGCCATCGGCGGCGTGGTGCCGATGATCAACATCCCGGGCGTCGCCGCCGGCAAGCTGCACCTGTCGGGTGAAGTCCTGGCCAAGATCTACATGGGTTCGATCACCGCCTGGAACGACCCGCAGATCACCAAGCTGAACCCGGGCCTGGCCATCCCCGGCCTGCCGATCACCGTCGTCCACCGTTCGGACGGTTCGGGCACCACCTTCATCTTCACGACCTACCTGTCGCAAGTGTCGCCGGAATGGAAAGCCAAGCTGGGCGCCAACGACGCCGTTGAATGGCCGGTCGGCCTGGGCGGCAAGGGTAACGACGGCGTTTCGGCCTTCGTGAAGCAAACGGCTGGCTCGATCGGCTATGTCGAATACGCCTACGTCATGAAGACCGCCGCCAACTACGCCCTGGTCCAAAGCCATGACGGCACCTGGCCGGCCCCGAAGGCCGCCGCCTTCGCCGAAGCCGCCGCCAAGGCCGACTGGGCGCACGCGCCGGGCAACTACCTGATGCTGACGAACCAGCCGGGCGCCAATGCGTGGCCGATCTCGGGCGCGACCTTCGCCATCCTCTACAAGAACGATGGCGACGCCGCCAAGCGCGCCGATGTCCTGAAGTTCTTCGACTACGGCTTCAAGACCGGCGACTTCAACGCCGCCGACCTGCAGTTCGTGCCGATGCCGGCCGCCGTCAAGACGATGATCCGCCAGCAATGGTCGCAGATCGTCGCCGGTGGCAAGCCGGTCTACGTCTCGCCGAACAAGTAAGCCAAAAGACCTTTTGGCTTCGGATTTCGGGGCGGGGTTATACCTAAGGGCGTAACCCCGCCCCATCTCGTTAAATTCAAGCGTTAAATTAGTCTGTTATTTCCCGGTGCGGTTCGGCTATATCGCGCCACGTCATCAGTCAGGGGCAAAACCAGTATGAGCGATGCAATACGGCACAAGTCCGATCCCTTCGATCCGATTTTCCGCTACGTTGCCTTTGCCGCCGCGACCCTGCTGCTGGCGGCGTTGAGCGGCATCGTCATCTCGCTGCTGATCGGTGGCTGGCCCGCCTTTTCGAAGTTCGGTTTCGGCTTCTTCACCTCGACCACCTGGAACCCCGTCACCGACGTTTACGGCGCCGCCGGCCCGATCGTCGGGACCCTGGTGTCTTCGATCCTGGCCCTGGTCATGGCCCTGCCGATCGCCATCGGCATCGCGGTCTTTCTCACCCAATTCGCGCCGCGCATCCTCTCCCAGCCGATCGGTATCGCCGTCGAGTTGCTGGCCGGCATCCCGTCGATCGTCTACGGCATGTGGGGCCTGTTCGTTTTCGCCCCCTTCTTCGCCGCCCACGTCCAGATGCCGATCATGATGGCGACCGCGGCCAACCCCAATTCGATCTGGGCCAAGCTGACCTACGGCATCCCCAATGGCGCCAATGTGTTCACGGCCTCGCTGATCCTGGCGATCATGATCCTGCCGTACATGTCGGCGGTGTTCCGCGAACTGTTCCGCTCTGTGCCGGCCCAGGTGCGCGAAGCCGCCTTCGGTGTCGGTGCTACGCCTTATGAGGTCGTCACCTCGGTCCTGTTGCCCTACGTGCAAAAGGGCATGGTCGGCGTGATCATGCTGGGCTTCGGCCGCGCCCTGGGTGAGACCATGGCCGTGACCTTCATTATCGGCAATTCGCACAACTTCCCGAAGTCGTTGTTCGACTCGGGCTCGACCCTGGCCTCGACCATCGCCAACGAATTCAACGAGGCGACAGGGATGCACACCTCCGCGCTGCTGGCGCTGGGCCTGGTCCTGTTCCTCATCACCTTCGCCGTGCTGGCCGTCGCCCGCGCCCTGCTTTCGTCGCAGCGGTACTAAGGAGCCCATCGTCATGGCAACCATCCATCGCAACGCCGGCAAGGCCGCCGCTCGCAAACTGGCTTCGAGTGTTTTCACCGTCATGTGCGGCCTGGCGACCCTGATCGCTATCGTGGCCCTGTTCCTGATCCTGTACTCGCTGTTCAAGCAGGGGATCGGCGGTCTGAACCTGGACATCTTCACCATGGACACGCCGGCGGCCGGCTCTCAAGGCGGCCTGCGCAACGTTATCGTCGGCTCGATCGAGATGTGCGCCGCGGCCATGGTCATGGCCCTGGTCGTCGGCATCCTGGCCGGCACCTGGCTGGCCGAAATCGGCGGTAACACGGCCTACGGCCACGTCGTGCGTTTCCTTAACGACGTCCTGCTGTCGGCGCCGTCGATCCTGGTCGGCCTGTTCGTCTACCAGTTGCTGGTCGCACCGCTGCACGGCTTTTCCGGCTGGGCGGGCGCCGTCGCCTTGGCCTTGCTGGCGACGCCGATCGTCACCCGCACGACCGAGGACATCCTGAACCTGCAGCAGAACGCCCTGCGTGAAGCCGGCATGGCCATGGGCGGCTCGCAGTTCACCACGATCCGCAAGATCATCTGGAAGGCGGCCGGCGCCGGCTTGCTGACCGGCGGCCTTTTGGGCTTCGCGCGGATCTCCGGTGAAACCGCGCCCCTGCTGTTCACGGCATTGGGCAACAACTTCCTCGACTTCGACATGGGCCACCGCATGGGGGCCCTGCCGATCGCCATGTACAATTTTGCGCTCACGCCCTACGACGACCTGAACAAGCTGGCCTGGGTCGCCGCCCTGCTGGTCGCCATAGCTGTCCTGGTGATCAATATCATCGGCCGTTGGATGGCGCGCGAAAAATAGCCTCAATCCTGTCCGACCCGCCCGCCTGACCCGAACCGAATTCCGTTTTCTCAAAAGAGACCCGTCATGAGCACCGACACCACGTCCGCCGATTTCAAGAGCGTCATCGTGCCGCCGCCCGCCGACAGCCTCGTCCTCGAAGCCAAGAAGCTCAACTTCTTCTACGGCGCGCACCAGTCGCTGTTCGGCGTCGACCTGCCGGTCAAGAAGAACGCCATCACCGCCCTGATCGGTCCGTCGGGCTGCGGCAAGTCGACCTTGCTGCGCACGCTGAACCGCATCTACGACCTGTATCCGGGCCAGCGCGCCGAGGGTGAGGTCTCGTTCGACGGCGACAATATCCTGAGCAACAAGACCGACCTGACGGCGCTGCGCGCGCGTATCGGCATGGTGTTCCAGAAGCCGACGCCGTTCCCGATGTCGATCTACGACAACGTCGCCTATGGCGTGCGCCTGCACGAATCGAAGTCGAAGTCCGAAATGGACCAGATCGTCGAAACCTCGCTGAAGCGCGCCGCCCTGTGGGACGAAGTCAAGGACAAGCTGACCAAGTCCGGCCTGTCGCTGTCCGGCGGCCAGCAGCAGCGTTTGTGCGTTGCCCGCGGTATCGCCGTCCAGCCGGAAATCCTGCTGCTTGACGAACCGGCCTCGGCGCTGGACCCGATCTCGACGGCCAAGCTGGAAGACACGCTGGAAGAGCTGAAGCGCGACTTCACCATCGTCATCGTCACCCACAACCTGCAACAGGCCGCGCGCCTGTCGGACTATACGGGCTTCATGTTCCTGGGCAAGATGATCGAATTCGGCCCGACCGAAGACCTGTTCGTCCGCCCCAAGGTCGACAAGACGGCCGAATATATCGGCGGCCGCTTCGGCTAAGCTTTGGCGTCAGCCTTACAAATAAAAAGGCCGCGGCCGGGTAACCGGTCGCGGCTTTTGTTTTGCGCGAAGCGTCCTCAATTTGGCGTCTACGCAAGGCGGATTGACCAGGGATAAGGCACGAATGACGGCCTTAGGCCGTCTGCACGGATATCCGTGTGCGCGAAGCGCATCTGTGCCTTATCCGTGGTTAGGCCTTACTTGGTGACCACCGGCCCCAGCTTTTCGAAATAGGACGGCAGGCCCACCTTCCTGGTGACGTAGAGCGTGCGCGGGTCGCTTTCGACGGTCGAGCCGTCCGGGCGCGTGGCGCGGATGGTCAGCACATGCTGGCCCGGCGTCAGGGACCCCGGCGGGAAGTCGAAGTCGTATTGCAGCTTAGGCCAGCCCGGCGACCATTTCAGGACGTCGGGCGTCGGGAATTCCTTGGGCTCCAGGCCGAAATGCGTCGGCGCGACGAACTGGTGGTCGATCAGCACGTCGACCTTGGAAACGCCCTTGGGATCGGCGGCTATGCCGAAATAGTGGCCCTTGTCGTGCGTCGTGATGAACTGGCCGCGCGTCGGATGGGCGATGTACAGCGAAGGCAGGAAGGGGCAGGGGCCGTTGGGCACGGCAGCCAGCGGCGTCGCGCGTACGCGGGCGGTATAGAAGTCGATCGAGTTGCGTCCCGGCGTCAGGGGCGAGATGCGGAAGGGCTCGATATCGTCGAAGCTCTTGCACAGGTCCTCGAAGAAGGGCAGCTGGTCCGGGTCGTGGTAGACGTAGGACGGATCGAGGATGGCCAGGACCACGCCCTTGCCGGCCTCTTTTTTCATCAGGGCCGTGCGGTCGAGGCCCCACTCCTGGCGGGCAACGACGAAGCGCGTCATATCGTCATTGGCTTCGTTCAGCGTGTAGAAATCGCGCGGCTTGCCCAGGGCCGGGAATTCCAGGTGCACGGCGGTGACGTGACCGGAGGTCGCCCAGACGACATCGGGACCGAACCGTTGTTTGGCGCGCGCATCGGCGGCGGCCAGGTCCGGTTCGAGGGCCGAATAGTTTTCATTCTTCATGATATTGGCCTGGCGCCACGTGTACGGGATCTCCGCCGAATGCGCGAAGAGATACTGATAACCGGTCGCCGCTATGCCGATGATCAGGCACATGATCGGTCCCACGGCGATCAGGGCCGTGCGCACGCGCCGGCCGGTGAGGGTGGTCGCCTTGGCATGAAAGGCAATCAGGACGTCCGGCACGCAGGCCAGCAGCGGCACATAGGCCATGAACGGCCAGTGCGGCATGATCTTCTTGTTGACGATTGATTGCAGGCAATAGAACAGGAAGATGATGACGCTCTGGTAGCCCAGGAAGGCGACGACCTGGCGGCGGTCGCGCCTCAGGCTGTTATAGGCGGCGGCGCACAGGGCGGCGAAGAAGACGGGCGTGGTAATGCCGATCTGGGTCTCGACCAGGCCCAGCACGTGGCGGGGATTGGGATCGATCTTGACGCGGTTGACGACGTGGAAGGCGATGGCCGGCCAGCCGTGGGTGGCATTGTAGATGAGCGAGGGCAGCAGGCCCAGGAAGCCCAGGCCGCCGACGATATAGATGCCGGGCCGGGTCCATAGCTTGCGGCCATCGCGATTGAGGGCCAGGTAGGCGACCGCGGCCAGGCCGGGCACCAGGAAGCGGTAATGGACCAGGATGCCGGCCATGGCGGTGAGGCCGGCCCACAGCCACCATTTCAGCGTATCGGGATCCTTGAAGGCGCGCAGCAGGCAGCCGCACATCAGCGCCAGCAGCAGTTGCAGCGAGCCTTCGGGGTAATAGACCGTGCCGTTCATGGTCACGGTCGGCAGCAGGATGGCGACGATGGCGGCCCAGATGGCGCTGCGCCGGCTGACCACCGGCGTCGCCATGAAATAGACGCCCCACGGAATCGCGGTGGCGATGGCCAGCGACACGATGCGTAGCGGCAGGACGTGCCAGCCGAAGATCAGGGTGATGATCCGCGACAGCCAGGCGAAGCCGCCGGGAATGTCGGGATAGGCCAGGGCCAGGTGGCGTCCGGAGACGACGAAATGGCTTTCTTCCCAGATGACATTGCTGATGCAGGCGACGTAGAAGCGCCAGACCATGAACACGGCGCCCAGGATCAGGGCAAAGCGGACCAGGGCGCGTTCGTCGCCGATCAGCGGCCGTGTCTCGTCCAGCACGATCGGCTGGTCGATCGCCGTGAAGTCCAAATTCCGAAGTTCTTTAGCCATGAAGGTGCTCTCCCCGCGCCTTTATAGCTAAATTCGGCGACGTGGGAAGCGACTGTTAAGCTTTGACTAAGCTTCGACCAAGGTTGTTGTCGCGGCGCCCACAGTGTAGTCGGCGGCGACGCGGACATCGCGCAGATGACGCACCTGGCGGATCGATTCTTCGTACAACGGGTGGGCCTTGTAGGCGCGGAAATCCTCGATCGTGGCGAATTCGCCGTAGACGATCACGTCTATATCGTTGGCGATCTGGTCGATCTTTTCGTTATGCGCCACTTCCAGATGCGCCGCGTGCGGAATCTGGGTCAGCACCGAAAGGCCGCGATATATTACCTCGACATCCGCCCGGTCCTTGCAGCTGAACATAACGATATGACGGATCATGATTGTCTCTTTGGAAACTACTGTGCACGTGCTGCCGTTGTCTTAAAGCCTGCACGGCCGCCGTCAAGGGTGCAATTCCCGCCGCGCTTCCGCAGCACGCCAGAAGGCCACCGCCTGGCTGTAAAACGCCATCGCCTGGGTCTTCGTGGCGAAGGCGGATGCGGGAATATGAAACCAGCCGGTGGCCACTTGGAAAATGAAAACGCCTTGGGTATGGGAAACGCCGCGGACATTGCTCCAGTCCAGGCGCACATCGACGTATCGCCCGGTACTGCGGACATAGTCACGCGTGAAGCAGACTTCGCGCTCGCCCTGCAGGTGCGGCAATCGGCGCAGGGCCAGCCAGAGCAAGGGCAGCATGACGAGAAAGATAATCGCGAACATCGCGATAAGGGCGGGGAATATAATTAGCCGGTCGGGCAAGGCCAGGACCTGCCCACCCGACACGATGACAAGTCCCAGCATGGTAAAGGTGGGAAGCAGTATGGCAACGGTCAAAAGCCTCAACAGCATATATTTCAGCGGTCTTTGTAGGACCATGCGGTACGCCGCGCCGCGCCATAGATCGCGGTTGTCCAGGGCGTCGCCAGGCGGTGGCAGGGCGGCTGGGTTTTTTCGCGCGGCGCGTATCGCCGTACGGGCGGCGGTGACGAGGCGATCGGCCTCATCTGGCGAGGCGAGTGCCCGCTTGGGCACGACGAGAGTTGGCTGGCCCGGCATATAAAAGAAGAGATGACGTCGGCCACGATCGACGCCGCTGACAGCGGACCAGGCGTGCCGGGTATCCAGGCCGTGCCCGATCAGTCGAATGGCGTTTGTGTCCAGGATCATGATGCGGTCCCCTGTCATGACCGGATTCTGGCGATGCTGTTGCCAGGACAGGGTGAATACCAGGACGACGGCGCCTATGGACAGGCCAAGGCAGGCAAACAGCGTCAGCAGGTAGCTCATGCAACGGCCGTTGAGAAGGTCGTCGCCGCCGACCAGGAAGGGAATGCCGCAGGCGAGCTCGAACACGATAAAAAGGATCAGCAGCATTCGGGACGGACGGCGGAGTTCCGCCAGCCATAGGGCGCGGTAATCCGCCAAGCCCAGGCGAAAGGTCTGTGTTCGGATGGAAAATGTACCCATGCGTGCCCCCGGGATACCTATAACCGAATGCAGGCAACAAAAAAAGGAGGGGCCGGACAGCCCCTCCTTCGAGATCGGTCTCAGGTTCGCGATTAGCGGAACAGGCTGAGGACGGTCGAGGTCGACTGGTTGGCGATCGACAGCGCCTGCACACCCAGCTGTTGCTTGGTTTGCAGCGCTTGCAGCTTGGCGCTTTCCTGCGCCATGTCGGCGTCGACCAGGTTACCGATGCCGGCGTTCAGCGAGTCTTGCAGCTTGCCGACGAAGGTCTGGTGGTTGGACAGGGCGGTCGAAGCGGTGCCCAGCTTGGCCAGGGCCGCCGAGACGTTGTTGATCGAGGTGTCCAGCGTCGTCAGCAGGTTCGACGCCGAGGTCGCCGAAGCGAAGGTCGATGCCGAGGCGACGGTGACGATCGAACCGCCCAGCGACATGTTTTCGCCGGCAACCGTGATCGTGCTCGAACCGCTCGAATTGGCCAGGGCCGAAATCGAGCTGTTGGTGCCGTCGATGATGTTGATGCCGTTGAACGAGGCGTTCGACAGGGTCTTGGTGATCTGGTCGCGCAGCGAGTTGAAGTCGGTCGCCATGGCGCTGCGGGACGTCGAGTCGAGCGACGTATCCGAGGCGGCCAGGGCCTTTTCCTTCATTTGGGTCAGCAGGTCGGTAACGGAGTCACCGGCCGACATCGCAACGTCGACGACCGAAGAGCCGCGGTTCAGCGAGTCCTTGACCGCGTCGAGCGACGAAACGGTGGCGCGCTGGCTTTGGGCGATGGCGTAGGTCGCACCGTCATCCTTGGCGCTGCCCACCTTCAGACCGGTCGAGATGATCTGTTGGGTGGCTTGCAACTGCGACGAGGTCGAGTTCAGGTTTTGCAGGGCGATCATGGCCCCGACATTGGTATTGACGCTTTGCATCTAACTTATCCTTTTGATGAGTCCCGCCCGAGTTTTTCGGGCGGTCGGCTTTTTGCCGATGAGTCGTTGATCGAGGTGGATCGCGAACTCCAAAGCATAGTGAAGCGATATAGCTAAAAAACCGAGAATCGGATGGTAAAAGAATCGGCTTTTTGGTGGAGAATCTAGTTATATTGGGCCTTTATGGGCTCTATTTGATTCATACATGTAAATTTACATTGATTAATATTAAGACCCGTAAACGGGTACCGCAGGCTGATTCAGCTTTGATTCAGCGACGTTAATAACCCCTCGTCGCACCGGGGCAACGAAGGGCGTCAAAAACTCAGTCTTGAAGAGGATTTAGCCGTTAGGGCAGGCGCAGTCGTCGGTGTGACGATGGAAGATATGGCGGCCGCCCAGATAGTTCATCAGGTGGGCGCCGGCCAGGCTGAGCGCGCCCGATACCGAGATCAGCACTTCGTAAGACTGCAGTTCGGGCAGGAAGGCCGCCGATGCCAGGAGGATGACGCCGGCGATCATCAGGGCGGCGATTTCCGGCTTGGTCCACGCCTTGGCGCGCCAGAAGGCCAGCGCGGTCAACGGCGCGGCGATCAGGATCAGGACCTGATGCACCCACTCGGTCCGGGTAAAGGCGCCGAGAAACGGCAGGGCGGCGACCAGGAACGGCAAGGCCAGGCAATGCACCACGCACAGGCCCGACAAGCCCATCGAGGTAATATCCAGCCATTTGGTCTTGCGGTCACTCATACGGTGTACTCCGTGGTGCCGCACACATATGTTATACAGTAACTTTTTGCAAGGGTTGGGAATTAATTCTTCACGTAAGGCCGGATATCGGCGTCCTGCGACGCCCACAGATCCGCCGCCATCTTGCCGAAATAGGCCGAGCCCTTGGCGCCGAGGTGGGTATAGTCGAAACCCTGGTGCTGGGGCGTCGTCGCCTGGGAGGCATCGGTGAAAACCGCCGGCGCCGAGGTGCCCGAAGCTTCGGTATCAAGCACGTTCTGCGGAATGGGCTCACCCGCCATGCGGTTGGCGGCGACCGGTCCCATCGCCTGGACGGCTTTCTGGCTGGCCGCGTAGAAATCGACCACTTCCCAATGCTTGTCATTGGCCACGACCTTGATGGCGTCGGCCCAGGGCAACAGGTCCGGCCGCAACTGGCCGTCGCGGAACCAGCGCTGGGTCAGCGGCGTCGCCATGATCGGCACGGCGTCGGCCGCTTCGATATCCTCGCCATAGTGGCGCATGTTCAGTGGGAATTCGTTGTGGATGTCGGTGTGGCGCTCGGGCTTGTCGGAGCCGTCATTGTGCGCCCACTCGATCCACACATAGGTCTTCGCAAATCCCTTATTGTCCTTGATCTGGGCCACCGCCTTGTCCCACAGGCCTTCGACGCGATAGCTCTTCGACGAGCGGCCGCCACGCGACAGGTTGATGCAGGTGACCTCGGGGCGAAACTGGGCGCAAAAGCCCAGGCCGTAGCCGGACTTGTCGGTCATCGTCGAGTCGCCGACCATTATGACGCGGATCGGCTTCAAGGTTTGGGCATTCGCTGAGCCCGCGACGAGCAGGGCCACGGCGCACAGCGCGGACTTAAACAGCATGAACATCTCCCTTTGATCATTATCGTACATCTTCACGCACGATCGCGCCAGCCCTGTCGCTTAAATCTCCTCCCTTGCGCCGGGGCGGGGCGAGACCTAAATTTAAAGAATGAACATTGAAATCTGGTCCGACGTCATCTGCCCCTTTTGCTATATCGGCAAAACCCACCTGGAAACGGCACTGAAGGCCCTTCCGGAAGGTAGCGATGTGACCGTGCACCATCGCGCCTTTCGCCTGATGCCGGGCGAGGCACCCTATCCGATCGAAGAGATGTTCGCCAAGCGCTACGGCCAGTCGCCGGCCCAGGCCCAGGCGTCGCTGCGCAATGTCGAGGGCATGGCCGCCCAGGCCGGATTGGCATTCCATCTGACGGGCACCTGGGCCGGCGACACGACCGACGCTCACGTCCTGTTGGCCCAGGCGGCCGACAAAGGGCTGGAGGCCGACCTGCTCGATCGCTTCTATCGTGGCTATTTCACCGAAAATCGCTCGGTCTTCGATCGCCAGTCGCTGATGGCTATGGGCGAAGAGGTCGGCATGGTGCCCGACGAAATGCAGGCGGCTCTCGAAGATCCCGCTCGCCGCGCCCAAGTGGCTGCCGACCAGCGCCAGGCCGAGATGATGCGCGTGCGCGGCGTGCCCTTCGTGCTGATCGACGGCCAGTTCGCCGTTTCCGGCGCCCAGCCGCCGCAAGCCTTCCTCCAGGCCTTCGAGGCGGCCGCCAAGGCGAAGCCGGTTATTGCCGAAGGTGATATCTGCGGCCCGGACGGCTGTGCGATATGAGGTCCGAGGAGGTCTTCGATACGGCCGCCGACGCGGTCGTCGACGGTAACGAAACCGTCCTGAAAGCCCTCCTGACGCAAGATGCGGACTTGGCCCACGCCCGCTCGCCGCGCCACGGCGCCACCCTGCTGCATTATATATCCGCCAACGGCGTCGAGACCGAACGCCAGAAGACGCCGGCCAACGCGGTTGCCGTGACGCGAATTCTGCTTGCGGCCGGCGCCGATCCCAATGCCACGGCGATCTTTTACGGGACGCCGGCGACGACCCTGGACCTGCTGGTATCGAGTCTTCATCCCTACCGGGCGGGTCTCCAGGCCGACCTGGCCAATCAATTGCTCGATGCCGGCGCCGACGAAAAAGGCGTGCTGCTGACCGCCCTGGCCCACGGTTATGGCGAAACCGCCGAGGACCTGTCGCGGCGCCTGTTGGCCGATACCTTGCCGGTTGCCGCGGGCCTTGGGCGGCTGGAGGTGTTTGACGCCCTGTTGCCCGGGGCGTCGGCCGACCTGCGCCACCAGGCCCTGGCCCTGGCGGCCATGCATGGCCGCATCGCCGTACTGGAACGCCTGGTCGTCGCCGGGGTCGGTCTCAATCAACTGAACCCGATGGGGTTTCCCGGCCACGCGACGCCGCTGCACCTGGCGGTTTGGAAAGGCCACGAAGAGACGGTGCGCTGGCTGGTGGCGCACGGGGCGCGCTATGACGTCGCCGACGTGATCCATGGCGGGACCCCGCCGGGCTGGGCGCGGCATGAAGGCCATGCGGCGATCGCGCGCTATCTTGCGTCCCTGGTGATTTAAGCGACCGGTTCGCACAAAAATAAATAATAAATAGCCGCGGTTGATTGGCGCGGACCGGCGGCATGCCTATATTGCGCCCATTCTAGAATTCCCAAGATACGTGTCCGGAAAGCCTTTTGATGAACGTTCAAGCGCCGTTGCCCAAACCCAAAGCCAAGCCTTCCGAGACCCTGGCTTTCCTGATGCCCTATTTGTGGCCCGCTGAGCGTCCCGACCTGAAGCTGCGCGTCATCCTGGCCTTGTCGGCCATGTTGGGAGGCACCCTGCTCACGGGTTTCATCCCGTTCACCTATAAATGGGCAACCAACGCCCTGGCGCCGCATGGTGTGCCCGGCACCACGGCGATCAGCCTGCTGCTGGCCATGCCGGTGCTGATGGTCGCCGCCTACGGCACGGCGCGACTGGTCTCCCAGGTCTTGAACAATGTGCGCGACGCCCTGTTCGCCGGCGTCGGCCAGAACGCGGTGCGCGGCCTGGCCAACCGCGCCTTCATTCACCTGCACAATCTCAGCCTACGCTTCCACCTGCAGCGCCGCACCGGCGGCTTGTCGCGTGTCATCGAACGCGGCAAGACCGGGATCGAAACCATTATCCGCCTGACCATGATGGTCGGCATCCCGACGATCGCGTCGTTCCTGATGTATGCCGTCATCTTGGCGTTCCAGCTCAGCTTCTGGTACGTCGTCGTCGTTGCCGTCACCGTGGCCATCTACATCTGGTTCTCGATCGTCGCTTCGAACTGGCGCATCTCGATCCGCAAGGACATGAACGACGCCGACAGCGATTCGATGTCCAAGGCGGTCGACTCCCTGCTCAACTTCGAAACGGTCAAATATTTCGGCAACGAGGCGCTGGAACGCGCCCGCTACGACCGAGCCACCAAGAAGTACGAACAGGCGGCGATCAAGACCTATATCTCGCTGGCCTGGTTGAACATCGGCCAGGCGGTGATTTTCTCGGTGGGCATGACCATCGTCATGCTGATGTCGGGCTATGAAGTCCTGCATCACACCAAGACGATCGGCCATTTCGTCCTGGTCAACCAGATCATGATCCAGCTGGCCATTCCGCTCAACTTCATCGGAACGCTTTACCGTGAAATCTCGACCGGCCTGATCGACATGGAAGCCATGTTCAAGCTTCTGGACGAGCCGCAGGAAGTCGTCGATGCCTCGGACGCTCGCGATCTCGCGATCGTCGATGGCGCCGTGTCGTTCAAGGACGTGGTCTTTTCCTACGACCCGGAACGTCCGATCCTCAAGGGGGTCTCCTTCGATGTGCCGGCAGGCAAGACGGTGGCTATCGTGGGCCCCTCGGGCGCCGGCAAGTCGACCATTTCGCGTCTTTTGTTCCGCTTCTACGACATCAAGGGCGGCTCGATCGAGATCGATGGCCAGGATATCCGCTCGGTGTCGCAATCGAGCCTGCGCAAGGTCATCGGCATGGTGCCCCAGGACACCGTGCTGTTCAACGACACCATCGCCTACAATATCGGCTATGGGCGCTACGGCGCCTCGAAGGAAGAGATCGAAGACGCCGCCGATCGCGCCCAGATCTCGCAATTCATTTCGACCCTGCCCAAGGGCTACGATACCGAGGTCGGTGAACGCGGGCTCAAGTTGTCAGGCGGGGAAAAGCAACGCGTCGCCATTGCCCGCACCCTGTTGAAGTCGCCGCCGATCCTGATCCTCGACGAAGCGACCTCTGCGCTCGACACCCATACCGAACGCGAGATCCAGGCGTCGCTGGATGACGTTTCCAAGAACCGCACGACCCTGGTCATCGCCCACCGCCTGTCGACGGTGGTCGGCGCCGACGAAATCCTGGTGCTGAAGGACGGTGTCGTCGCCGAACGTGGCCGCCACGATCAGCTGATGAAGCTGGGCGGACTATATC
>OUNM010306400.1_pt1 | contig 13662 bp, 12 predicted proteins | sample 1769961 | NCBI WGS metagenome assembly OUNM01 (sample SAMEA3914820, study PRJEB12502) | metagenome | biome: forest; material: soil | place: USA | collected 2012-03-12 | depth 0.3 m | reverse complement strand
GGCGAAAAGACGCCTCCCGCCGAGAAAACCTGATTTCGGGTGCAGCCCTCCCCGGGAAACCCGGGCGTGTAAGCCAGTTGACGGAGAAGAATCCGCCCCGAAAAGGTTCGCCGCGCTCCGGGGAATTCCAAAACCAGCCGCCTGATTTTTCTCCGCAACCGCGTATGCCGGGATCCAGGAAGAAACATCAGGCCATATCGGCCGAAACTGCAGCCTCGGGTCGCACGAGATCCGGCCATCCGGCCGCCCCGCCCCGAACGGCCGGCTGACGCCCTGCCGCCAGACATTTCTATTTCATCGACATTCTACGCCGAGCGCAATCGCCCGTTGCCGGGCCGAAATTTCTGGATTTTTCTACCTCTGCCAGGCCGCAGCACGGGCCCGGCGTTCGACACGCCCCCGCGGGGCCCTCTTCAAAGGACAGGTTGCAATGATACCCAATCAAGTCGAATCTTCACCGATGCGCCGTCCCCTTCGCCGCGCGGAGGCCTCGGCCTATCTCAAGGAGCACTACGGCATCGACCGGAAGCCTTCCACCCTGGCGAAACTCGCCGTGGTCGGCGGGTCGCCGCCGTTTCGTCACGCCGGCCGCTTCCCGATCTATGCGCCCGACGACCTCGACCATTGGGCGTTGTCGATCATCGGGCCCAGGAAATCGTCGACCTCGGACGGGCGCGGATAGGCCAGGGCTAGACCCGGCACAGATTAAGCTGTACCGCCGCCTTGCCAGCCACGCCGCAGAGGAACGGCATGGGCCCCTTCTGGCGCTTGTACCTTATTTCGGCAATTTGCTCCCAGCGAATCAAGCGCAAGGCATCACCATCGACCGCCAGCACGCCCTTTTCGTAGGTATTGACCACCGAAACCGTCTGCGGCGAAGGTTCGTTGGCCGCCTTTTCGGAAAAAACGACCGTCTCGTTCGTCGGCTGGCGAACGGCCTTTCCGCCGTCGAACTGGCCGGCCCCGAACGCGCAGCCCATCATACAGACGAACGGAAAGATAATCGTGTAGCGAAACTTCAGTGGGGCGGAATTTCTAAGGCAAAGGTAGAAAGCCACCGGGGCAAAGAACAGCCACAGGGAAATGCCAGTCCAGAACCACACACCGATCGCCCCCAGCGATACCAGGAAGGCATACAGAGTGTTCCTTTTATACTCCCCCTCAGATTTCCCCATGAACAGGTTTATGACCAGGCCAACGCCGAGCAGCATCAGGAATATGGGAATGGAATTCAACGCGTCCCGGGAGATGTCGGCCAATGACACGGGCACCCGGTCGAAATAAACGCCGAAACTCATCAGCACGCCCGCCTGGTAGCAGTAGGACATGACATAACTTACGCCGACGAGGACCGCCGCCGTCTTCAGTATGACTTCCGGATTCGCTTTAAAAATTCGCGCTTCAGTGATCTCGCCTTCAACCATGAAATGCCCCCAGGGACCAGAGCTCCTCCATCGGAGCGGGTAACTTTGCGGTCCTCACATGAACGGATTCGCCCCAAAGTCGAGCCTTTGTCGGCGCGAGGGAATAACCGTCCGCTTGTTCTTCCGGCCCTGTTCAAGCGTAGAAACAACGCGTCGCTCATCCAAAGGGTCCATTTGGCGGAGGTCCAGATCCCGAAAGAAAATATGCCCGCCGAGGGGCGCCCCAGCGGGGAAGGATGCTTTCCCATCGAACCGTCAGAGGAAGGCAGTGCGAAAGGATTAATTAACGCTCGCAATCGTGACGTGCAGCGATAACGGTGCCGGCTGGCGAAGGCGGGCGCCTCACCGACACTTAATTATCCTAAAGGCCGACGTTTGGATTTGAACACCATCAAATGGTGATAGATGTTCGCAATCCTATCGGCTCGATCCGCACTGAAACCGTTATTTATAAGCATTCGCTGCACGGTTCCCTCAGGAACTTCCTTTCGGCTCAAGCGCACGAAATCGTAGAATCGTTCCCAATCCAGTGGATGCAAGGAGGCCTTATTCGCCAAGGTAGCGAACCTTTCAAACCGTTCGGCCACGCTGGAAGAAAATGGAGGACGCGAGCGAGGCTTCGGTTGTATCTTCAGCTTATAGCTGAACCCCGTGGAGTGATTATCGGCATCGACTAACGGTTTAAGCATAAGCACTGCCAGTTCGCAGTAAGTCTGGCGGGTGGGAGGATCAGGCGCCCATTCCTCGGCATAAAGCTCAACTTGAATTTGCGTTACCGCCGATGGGCGGATCAACAATTTCGCTTGAGCCTCGGCATGCTGGCTAGGTGACAAAAGTCGAAGATGCAAACTTCGAGCACCGGTTTCGATATACGGCTCATTACACCACTGGGCACTGCAGATATTGCCTCCGGCGGCAATTTCCAAAATCCTTTGTAGAAAGAACTCGGGCTTCTCTGAAACTTCAATGTGAATGTCGGGCAACAATCTCAAACCTCCTGCCCCAGCCCCTCGATTCAGGCGAGCGATCTTGAAACCCAGCATAGCAGGCCAGGCTCAAAAGAGGACATTAGCTTCCTGGTCTTACCGCTCCCTCCAGAGCAAAGGGTCAAGCGACGGCCAGCAGCGGCGTCACGCTCTGCACATGGGCAGCCGCAACAATCGGGCGTCACGCCCCTTGCAAAATAACGCACGATGTGAGAACAAATGGAGAACTAAGCGGCCGATGCCTAGCCGTGCGGTTCTTCAGGCTTACGCAGCCACGGGAAACGCATTGCGAATCTTATCCCCGGCGTTCACAGTCCCCACGCCACCGGGCCATTTATCGTCGGCGGTGTGGCATCAGGAAAACCTGCATGAAGCTTGCGCTCGCTAACGAAGGTCCGGCTTTCGCGCCGATTTCTCCAAAGCGGGAATTCGGTGCGTACGAAGCCCTATGGCTGGAGCAAGGCGCCACTTTCAAGTCCCTTGCCGATAGGTTCGCGCTGGATCCCGCGGCGCTGCCTTCCGATTTCGTGCAGCCAGGCGTGGCTGACAGCCGCGCAGACGAGGTCCTGAGGAAGCTCAAGGCCAACGGCGTCGACCGGTTCGGTGTCCGGATACACCACGCCGGCGACTACCCCCAAAAGCTCCGCGACGCCCGCTACCCGGTCGAACTGCTTTATTTCCAAGGGGCGTGGGAATTGACCGAAACCCGGAGTGTTGCCGTTGTAGGAAGTCGCGAGGCTTCTGCGAAGGGCGTGCAGCGGGCAGCCCAGATTGCCCGAGACCTGGTGAAACGAGGCTTCACGGTCGTGTCGGGGCTCGCCAAGGGCATCGACACGGCCGCACTCGAAGCCGCGATCCAGATGGGCGGAAATACGATCGCGGTCATCGGCACGCCCTTGGGAACCTACTACCCGAAGGAAAATACCGATCTGCAAAAGCTGATCGCGGAAAAACACCTGCTGATCTCGCAAGTGCCCGTGCTCCGCTATGCGAACCAGGCCGTTCCCCAGAACCGCCTCTTCTTTCCGGAGAGGAACGTCACGATGAGCGCCCTGACCGAAGGCACCGTCATTGTCGAAGCCGGCGAAACCTCCGGCACTCTCACTCAGGCCCGGGCCGCGCTTCACCAGGGCCGGAAGCTATTCATCCTCGAATCCTGCTTCGAAAACAAGGCGATTACCTGGCCGGCGCGGTTCGAGGCCGAAGGCGCCATCAGAGTCAGGACGATGCAGGACATCTGGGACGCCCTTGGCTAGGTTCAGCGTCATCGATGATACGACCAGGCCCGACCATTATTTCCTCGGGCCGGACGACGCATGCATATACCTTTACGAATATACCTCGGGCCAAGGCTACAGCTTTAGCGCCACCAACCAGTTGATCAGCAATCTCAAGAAGAAGCCAAGCCTGGCCAATACGCCGCAATACGCGTGGAAAACCAGGGCGATCAACCAGTGCGCCGCCGACATCCGAGGCGGCCTTGTCGAAGAGTGGATGAACAGCGCAACGTTCGTCCCTGTCCCGGGATCAAAGGCAAAGGACGCCCCGGAATTCGACGACAGGATGGCGCGGATATGCAGGTTGCTCGGTCCTGAAGTCGACGTGAGGACTCTCGTGATTCAGACGCAGTCGACCGCCGCCGCCCACGAAGCCGGAGGAGGCCACAGGATATCCGTCGACGAACTTCTCGAGGTCTACGCGATCGACGAAGACATAGCGGATCCCGTCCCGACCTATCTCGCCATAGTCGATGACGTCCTGACGGCGGGAACGCATTTCAGAGCCATGTCCACGATCCTCGCAGCGCGCTTCCCTGGCGTTCCCATCGTCGGAATTTTTGTTGCACGCCGCGTTTTCGCTAATGTGTTCGACACGGCCGACTGGGATGACGCTGAATTCTAGCGCCGCGCGTAGAGCCGCTTTCATCATCCGCGCTCCCTCAACGAGCGACTGGATCTTCAGGTCACAGGCTGAGCCCCAGCGCCCTGATCACCGTCAATGCCTTACCGACTTGTCCCGTAGGCTTGCCGTCTCCAGATCGACGATGAAGCGAGTCCCCACATTCGCCGCGCCGGCCAATTCGTCCTGGCGAAGGTCCTGCCGCTTGCGCGGCGTCGCGGATGACCCGCCCAAGCGCTTCCACGGACTGAATGGCGCTTGAATTGATTTTTACCGCTCGGGAAATATTTACGTCTTCAAAAGCGACATAGCCAAAATTTTACCGATCGGGAAAATTTCTCAAGCCAATAGCGCGGCCACGCCTAGCGAACATCGCGATTGTAGTTGATCGCAAGCCCCGCAGCCCGCGCCGACTCCAGACTATGAATTCGAACGATGCGGGGCGCCTCAGTCAAGGATCCAAGTGGCCGGCCGTCGATATCGTACTGGTAGTCGCCGACATTGAATGCCGCCGGGTTACGTCGGTCCTTGGAGGCCTGAACAGCATCGGCCCGCCCTTCGACTTCCACCCATACGCTGTCATAAAGCCTTGCCATCGATACTCGCTGTTTGCCGTGTCGGTACCGGCACTGAAATGATAACGGACGTCCTTGGGGGGCAAGGACGTCCGCGGGATTGGCCGGATTTAGAGGGGTTGGGGGATTCTGCATCCAGCCAAATCGACCATAGGAAAAATCGCACGAATGCGACAAACACAATTTTCGTGAGGATACCAAAATAGGTGGAAATGGATCTTCAACCCGGCACGGCGAAATACTCACGAGCCAAAAGACCTCAACGCCGGGACAAATGGCGCTAGTGCGAAGCACTTTGGCGATTTCGCTTCGTGCTGACGATGAGCGTCCTCCACGGCCAGCCTAGGCGCCTGTCGACCAGGCCGGGTTTTCGTATATGTCCTCATAGCTGGTTGCACTGATCCACTCGACGCCAACCGCTTCGAAGAAGAACTTTTTCCCGGCCACGCGCGGCTTCCTGACATCGTCGCTTGAGACATACCAGGCGGGCTGGCGCTGCGCCGGATGCGACTTGAAATAGGACGCGCGCTCCAGAAGAAGCCATCTGAGGAACACTTCATTTTCGGCGAGCGCCAATCCGAAGATGATGAGCGGTTTATGGAAGACGATATCGAGCCAGGTGCCAGCGCCCGTCCAGGGCTCCGTCCGGTGCGACGCGAACAGAGCGGTGCTTTTGCCATGAAACCAATTTCGGGCCCGCTGAACCGACGCCATGTAATGGGTCAGCCCCAGCCGGATGCTTCGGCGATATTTGGAAAGCCCGTTGATGTGCCAAATGCCAAAATCGTCGCACGGCAGTGACTCCGATAGGGCGAAGCGGCAGTTCCACGGATAACGGTCGACGACCTTTTCGCTGGCGCCCCACAGGAAGCGGGTTCCCGGAGCGGCGCGGTTCAGCATCTGGTCGAAGTTGGTCGTCAGCACCGGTGCCTTGTTGCGCATCGCCCAGGCCATGATCTGCCGGTGATGGGGCGCGGGGGTCCACGCCTTCATCGCCGCACAGAATTGGGCCTGCAGTTCACCATCCTTGGCGGGGCTATTCAATTCGATGGCGTTATAGAATTCCGTCAGCGACGTGCCCTTCGGCACCGCCCCCAGATGACTGGCCACGCTCGCCCCGATCCCCGTGAGAATCTCTTCCCATGAGACGCCGCTCGAATTGTTGTGCCGATTGATCCCGTTGCCGACGACCAAAGCGACATGACCGGCTTCACGCCGCAGAAGCGCCTCGAAAGTAAGCTGCGTCATCCAGCCCTCCCCTGGCTACCCTCGTATATGTTCACCGTTCCCCACGGCGGGACGTTGTGCGGCGCGGCCGCGCCGGCGAAAAGCCGTTCCGCCATACCTTCGTTGCGGCGGAACAATCGTTCGAATTCCGACGCCATCAATTGAAGTTGAACGCGGCGCCCCCTCGGCTGCGCGTCGATCTGCGGCTGCGCGGCCCTAAGCTCGACAACCAAACGACGGTCCGCTTCCTGGCTTAGCCGGCGATAGGCCAGCCACGCAGTCTTGTCGTCTTCCGCCGCGAGATAGTCGCCCAACGCCTGCCTTTGGAGATGAAGGCGCACGGCACGCCGATCGGCGATACGGATGGCATGCTTGATGTAACCGCCGAGGTCAGCCACCTCGGCCGACCCGCCCAAGGTGGCATGGCCGAACCAGCCCAAAATCAGAATCGCTTTCGCCCTCTCGTTGACGATGTCGGAATCGAGCAGAGCTTCATATGCGGCGGTCAGCCAGGCCTCCTCACCCGCCAGACGGGCGACGCAGACCAGATCGAGCAAATCCCCGTCGGTCCAGGCCGAACGGAACATGACATCGCGCAGGCTCATCGCCGACGGAGTCGATTTCGAAAATGCGTAGACCAGAGGCGAGCAAACCGACAAGCCGAGATGGTTGGACCGCGGAACATTCCACCCGGCACGACCGAGCCAGGTGACGAGGCGCGCCTCGTCCACAAAGCCGGCCAATGCCGTGAGGAGGCAGAGGCTGCCCTCCACCGCGGAAAGATCGGCGTGGTAGGTTCCGTCGAGCACAGTACAGAGGTGGTCTACGAAGCCAGGGTACGCATTTTCCATGAGCCGAAGCCCCCTGGCCGTTTCAGCGGCGCTCACCGCATGCGCGCCTCGGCCGTCGGTGAAAAGGTCCTCTTCCGGCGGCAGAATCCCCAAGCTCTCAACGAATGGCGTCCAAGTTGGCAGGTAACGGCCCAGCCCCGCCTGAAAATCGAAGCCGAAAGCATGGAGGGCTTCCTGGCTTCCATCCTGTTCGGCAGCTTGAGCCAGGTATTCGGCACGGAGACGTTGCCGCAGAACGCGGTATGGGATCGCAGGCCTCGCGGCAAGGACGATCGTTGCAAACGCCTTGGGAGCCCAGTTCTGCCGGGGAAGTCGGCTCTCGATCAGCCTGGCGCCGAAGCGATTGAGTATGGATTGGTCTTTGATCCGCGCGACCGCAAGCAGGGCGCGGCTGCCGAAGGTCGTATCTTCAAGTTCTCGCTCATAGGCTTGCAAGGCCTCTTCACCCGTCGGAGGAGGCGCAACCGTCGACACCAGCGAGAACCAGGTGAAGTAGGCTGATTTATTCTCAGACGCAGGGACAGACTCCATTGACTCGGTTCCGGCATAGCCATCGAAATCGATCCTCTCGACCTGGGGGTGCAAACCGATATGTTCGATAAAGCTATTGTGCTGTTCCGGTGAAAGCACGACGAATGCCGAGGCCAATGCGCGCCCGGCGAAATGACCACCGCTGCGGTCGAGGACCGACCCCCGTGCCACGCGGACATAATTCTCGACTAGGGTCAGGACATCCTCGCCGAGAAACAAGGCATGGTCTCGGCAGAATTGGGCGAATCCCGCGGGGGTTCGCCCGTCCAACCATCCCAAGGCCGAGTCCCGGAGCGAACTCAAGACGTATCCCATCATCTCCGGTCGTCGATGTAGAATCCATTTCTCCAGTTGCAGCCAAGCTTCTGTCAGATCGCCTTCGTCGGGATAAACCTCCATGAAATCAAAGGGCAGCCGATCATCCTCGGCAAAGGCCTCGACGATCTTATCGAAGCGTTTTTCTGTGTCCTCCCACGGAGTTTCATCCAGTTCCTGGGCAACGCAATTTTCGGCAAAGGTATCGCCCGCCATGAGCCGGCGCAACGTGTCGGCCTGCACCTGAGACCAGCCACCGGTCGTCGCCGCTGAAGAAAGCACCGCCTCCACATCGTCATCGGTCAGCCGGTTACTCCATCCCAGCCAATCCAGTTCCAGGAAGTAGCGGTAATCGTCGGGTGCCCAATCATCGAGATAAGCGCGCCGTCTCGACCAATTCGCCAGCGCCGTCCCCCACTCCGAAATGGGTTTGAACGCCAGCAGTTCTGCACCGGCGTCATCAAGCATTTCGACGTAGCTGATCTCGGATGCGATCAGTTGCGAGCTCTCATATCCCTTTGGAGAATACCGCTGAACCGGAATGCTCTTGAACCAGCGTTCGACCGCGGCCAGAGAGGCCACTCGCACCGCTTCCATGTCACGCCGGCCAATCAGGACCGTCACGAGTTCATCCAGGATCTCCTCGCCGACAATCTCATCCTCGCGCTTTTCGTCCTCGATTGCCTCGATGAAGGCGTCCGGCGCCGCGGCCGTCACTACAGACAGGGCATGGTAAAAGTCTTCCTCGCGATTCTGCAGGCTGACCCAATAGCGAAGCAGGGAAGGCAAGGCCCTGCGTGCCCGCCCCGTCATTGCCAGCACTGTGAAGACCGCCGTTCGCAGAATGAGTTCGACGCGATCGCTGGCAGGGAGGTCATCGATCAGGCGCCCCGCGGCGCGTTGCACGGCCTTGCGGGTATCGGGCTCGTCCGTCACGTCCAGGACGTCTTGAGCCAGAAGCAGGCCCAAGGCGATCGGTACACGCTCGGGCCGGATTTGGAGACGCAACCCGTCGTCGGCCAATTGGTAAAAGACGCCGTCCTGGATCTCGCCAAGGTCACGACTGAGGTCTTGCGATAAGCCAGTCATCTCCTTGATCATCGAGTCGAGCGTGCCGCGTTCAAACGGACTGCTGACGCTTTTTTCGCGCAAGTTCCGGACGCTCCGCGCGACCAGGCGATTGAAAGTCAACCAGTCGACGGCAAGGTCGGATCGCTCCGAATAGCGCATACGCCAATGTTCGACGAGGAGCCGTTCCAGCGTGATTTCACCCATCCCTCCAATGCGATCGCGCAGATCAAAGGCGAAACTCCAAAGGCGCGGATTGCGAAGCGCGAGCAGTATGTTCGGCGGCAGAGCCTCAGCGGCCGGCCCAAGATGTCCGAGCGCAACCGGCCATTCGAGAACGCGATCGAACGCGCCCACGGTGACTTCCCGCAGTTCGTGGGAGGTTGTCCTTAAAACGGGTTCGATCCGTGTGTCCCAGAACGGCTTTCGGCACGTGACGATGATGTCGGTAGCCGATCCCCAGCGACCATCCATAATCGCCTGGATCATCATGTCCGATCGGACAGACGGGGCTTCGTTCAAACCGTCGACCAGAATGAGCAGTTGGAAAGTCGAGGGCCATTCACCTCGCCGCGTCAACAGGTTCCGCCAATGATCATAGTCTCCGCCGCATTGCCGGTGCAGCGCCTCAGCCAAGACACCTTCGACTCCGGTGTCATCGAAGAGGTTTGACGTCACCACGAGTGGGACTGCATGTCCTGCCGTCAATAGCGCGTCGAGTGCAGCCCAGGTCTTTCCGTCCCCTTCGCCACCGAGCAGCGCAAGTATCCGCCGTCCTGGCGGCCGGGAAAACCACGCTTCAATTGCCGCCTCGATCTGCGGCCTCGGAACATGCGGCGCTTTCCCTTGGCGCCCAAGTTGCTGATTGAAGCCGGCTATTCGCTTTCGCTGGCTATCTATTTTTTCGCGAAGCCACTCATGCCCCTTTGCGCATGCCAGTCTCGCCGAATAAGGCCCCGAAAGCCGAGCGCGCATATCCAGCAGTCGGTGGACGAACCCGGAGTCGCGGCAGATTTCGTCCAGCGAATCTCCCCAGGCTACCGTCCGCGCCTGATCGTGTCGCCCCACCCAGTCAAGCACCGCATTGCGCTGCGAGGCTAACAGGACTTCCAGGTTGCCGAAGCCGTTGGCGACGCTGTCGAGAACAACGACATTCAGGCCGTTGCGAAACCCTTCGTCCACCAGTTCCTCGACCGTGCCCGCCGGCACCCGCTTGGTGGCGACCAGGATCCAGGTATGGGTCGATTTGCGAACGCGTCGGACCTGAGTGATTTCGCCGAGCAATTCCCTCTCCCGCAGAGCCGATTTGGCGTTATACCGCTTGACCTCGATGCCGACGCCGGAGGGCAGCCCGGTCTTCGGGTCGAATAAGGCCGCGTCACGCCCCTTTTGCGGGCCGGGGTCTTCCGTCCGATCGTCTTGCTGGAAGGCCGCGCCGATGCAGCGGCTAACGAGCCCTTCCAAACCGGCGTCACCGGACGGCTCGAGCGTTCTCAAAAGTTTGATTAGGTTCACGCGCACTCGCCCCGGCAAGTAATCGTATTGCTGACCCGTACGTCTGCCCGCATGGAGCGGAGCAGTTCGCCCCTATTGTATGTCCGCGGTTTTCGCGACGACGAGCGGATGGGCGGATGCCGCGCTCATATCCGTGAACTTCCAATCGACGGTGGCGACCGGATTCGTTATGTCCTCGATCAGGATCGCCTCGCTGGCGCCGACCTGGCTCTCGCTTCCATTGATCCAGAGCATCCAGAAATGGCTCGGCGGAGTGCCGTCGGTGACGCCATCGATCTGATCGATTTGCGCTCCGTAGATCGACCGGTACTCCGCGCGGAAAGTGAAATTGGCTGCATTCATCGCTTCACCGATGACCATGGCCTGGAGCACGGTAATACCTGCGAACCAAGGGACGTCCGGCAACGACAAGGTCGGCGCTGCCGAGCTCGGATCGTCGTAGATATTGATTTTGACCACGCACGCCATAGTCCTGCCCCGCTGCCGATGACCGCCAACCTTGCTACCCCCGATTGGCGAAGAATACAATTGCCGGTGCGCTCTATCGCTCATGACGTGCATTGAGAATATCACCGCCCGGTCCGCGGTTGGCATCGCCCAGAAGGAAGGCCTCCTTGACCGGCCGGCGGTTCGCCGGACTAGGTGGTGCGGGTGACGCCGACCCGCAGGCCTGCTACCAGCGTTTCCTGGGCGTCCGCTTCGTTCATCGCTACTCCGGCCCTCAGGCCGCCCGCTTCGGCGATGCCAAATCATAGGGCTGGATCAGCAGTTCGGCCGGAATCTTCCATTCCTTATTCAAAAGGTAGATCATTGCGACCGTCAGGCGACGGCGCTTGTTCATGATCTCGGAAGCACGCGACTCCGACCCGAAAAGACGCCCCAGGTCCGCCTGGCTTCTGTCTTCATCCTCCATGACGCTCGCGATGATCTCGATCGGATCGATCGGATCGGTATCCGGGCTGAGCGTGTCCTCCCAGGCGATGATCGCCCTTACCAGGACGTCATGACGGGCAAACTCCAGAGTCCCGGGCTCTGGCCGCTCATTTTGTGCCAACTCGCGTTTGGCGGCGAGATATGCGTCATGGCTGTCAATTACCAATGTCATCGCCTTATCCATTTTGATCCACCGTCAAGGCGTCTACCTCATCGTATTCGGCATGTGTGCCGAGGAATTTGATATACGCCGTCTGGCTCGGAAAATAGTACGCCACGATCAGCCTGTGACTATTGCCCTTGATCTTGAATCTAACACGCTCGCCATTGATGGCTTTTGCGGTAGGAAACGCCGCAACCAGGTCAGCAATGCTACCCCACTCGCCCTCTTTTGTCCGAGCCTGCCAAGTCAGCAAGGACGAACGCGTCGCGGGATGGCGCTGGAAATAGTCCCTGAGGCGACTGCACGAAACAATCCTCATAGCAAACTTCCCATATTGGGAAGCCTTTGTAAAGAGCGGGGGCAGATCATGCGAGTGCAACCGCCATGTCGACACGGCCGCGTCGGCCGTTGTGCTCTGCTCGATAATTCACGCAATCACTGGCCTTGATCCGAAATCGAGCCCCAACCTTAACGGCCGGCAAGGTTCCGAGGGCAATGAGCCGCATCACCGTCGGCCGGCCGACGCGCATCACCATCGCCGCCTCCTCGGCGCTAAGCAGTTCATCACCATCCCCAGAGCCATCGCCTTCCAGTCTGTTCGAGAGGGACGAACGTCCCGGCATCGGGTTGGCACGGCGGAACGCCAAAACCTCGGTCACCTCGACACGGCGCTGCTTGCCATGGGCAATCGCTGTCAGGTTACCCTTATCGATCAGCTTTTCGATAGTCGGCCGCCCGACGCTGAGCATGACGGCCGCCTCCTGCAACGACACCAATTGTCCACCCGCAGTGGGCTCCCAATCGAAAGCCCCTTCCTCGACTTGATCCTCCACTAAGGCCTGGCCAGAAAGTGCCGTCGCCGTTCCCATCATGTAACTTGAGATCGCCCCGGACACCTTATCGGCAGCCGCGATCAGAAGGCTGTTCAACTGGTGAATATAGCCTTCGGTCACATCGGTGCCCGGCGCATGGCCTATGAGTTCCTTGATGGTCAGTATACCAAAGCCCAGATCACCCGCTTGCGAGGCGAAGGCGTGGCGCAGTCCATGAAGGGTCAGGTGCGGCATCTTAACCGCTGGATCGACCCGGGCCATGACGCGGCGCCACGCTTCGGGCAGGCACCGATAGTAGCTGTCGTCGTCGTGAGGGCCATAGAAAACGAACGGATGGTTCCCCAGCCGCGGCCTGAGAATATTCAGGGCCGCCAAGCCGATCGGCCGGATACTTTCGCCGGTCTTGGTTTCCGTCAGCCGCAGAGCATGGCCAGCGACATCGACCTCCTCGGGCCTCAAACGGGCGATTTCCGATTTCCGGCAACCCGTCAGCGCGATCGTCCAAATGCCCTCGATGGCCTGCCACGGCTCGCCCTCGTCTTCCGAGCGACGTAACGCATCGCCGAGGGCGAAATACTGTTCCGGACTCAGTCGGACACGCCTTCTCTTGGTTGGCGTCCGGCGCATGCCCTTGCAGGGATTGGACTCTATGATGCCGACCATGATGGCATAGTTCATCATGCTTCCGAGCAGACCCAAGGCGCGCGTCGCGACACCGGCACCCCCGGTCACACGCGCCTTGCCTTGTCGCCTCGTCTTCTCGACCACCGCGGTCTTGCCGACCGTGATGTCGACCATCCATTTCGAGACGTCCTTGGGCTTCAGGTCCTTTACCCTGAGGCGGCCAATTAGCGGCAGCACGTGACGCTTGAACATGCTTGCGTCGGTTTTTAGCGAAGCCGCACGCTTGGGATGACCGCCCCGGCCGCGGATAACCGCCCTGGAAGGCTCGTCGATGCCTAGCTCGACGGCTGCCCGGTACAAGTCCCAAAGATCGCAGACCGACTCTGCGTCGCGTTCGGCAGCGCGCTCTGCCGACGGGTCTTCGCCGGCGGCGATCTTCCCGAGGATCACCTTCGCCGCGTTACGCGCCTCTTCGGCCGTTAGCGCTCCGTGCTGACCAAGCGAAACGCTCCGGTCAATGCCGGCACGATTTCGATAGCGAACATGGTAGATTTTAGCCCCACTCGGCTTCACCCGGACAGCGAAGCCCTTCAACTCGGAATCACGGTAGACTGTGTCCCGGTCGGTTGGCAGCGCCTCGACGTTTCGCTTTGTAATTTTGAACGCACTTAGCTTCGCCATGGCCGCCTTTCCAACTGTCCCCAGAACTACCCCGAGG
>OUNM010150114.1_pt1 | contig 13664 bp, 8 predicted proteins | sample 1769961 | NCBI WGS metagenome assembly OUNM01 (sample SAMEA3914820, study PRJEB12502) | metagenome | biome: forest; material: soil | place: USA | collected 2012-03-12 | depth 0.3 m | reverse complement strand
GGCTGGGGTCGATGGTCACGCGCTTGACGTCGTGCTTGCAGGTCATCAGCACCTTGACCAGGCCGGCGCCAGATTCGCCCTCGACCTCGATGTTGCCGAGTTCGTCCTGGGCCTTCTTCATGTTGTCCTGCATGGCCTGGGCCTGCTTCATGAGGCCGGCGAGCTGTCCCTTGTTGAACATGGAATTCCTTTGGTTCGTGTGTAGCTGTGGATACGGGTATGGCCGCGACTCTAACCGCCCGGCACCGTGGCGGGCCGCGGCGTGGCCTTGAGGCTGCCGGGCACGATCCTGGCGCCGTATTCGCGCACCATCTTCTGGTAGAACTCGTCGTTGTCGACGATGGCCTGCGCCCGGGCGCGCCGCTCGTCGGCGGCCAGCGTGTTGCGCCGTGCCGGGCTGTCGCATACCGGGCCGATCTCCACGCTCAGCTGCTCGGCATGGCCGGCATTCGCCAGCGCCACGCGCAGCCGCTCGCGGCTGGTCGGCTGGTTGAGCGATTCGCGCTCGACCCGCAGCGTCCAGTGGCCGCCTGCGCGCACCACCAACTGCGACTGCAGGGCCAGCTCGCGCACGAGCGCCGTGACGGCTTCGGCCGCGACCAGGCCACGCACCGTGGCAAACCAGAACTCGCCCTCTTCCGTCGCCTCGAAAGGCGTGACGGGCGGCTCCGCGCGCTGCAGGCGGGCGCCCGGCTCGGGCTGCACCCGCACCGGCACGGCCACCACGTCGCCGGTGGGTGGTCGGTTGGGCCGCGCCGAGGGGCCTTCGGGCTTGAAATTGGGCTGGCGCACCGGCAGGGCCGCCAGCGGCGGTGCACCGGGGCCGGGCTCGAAGGCCGGCGGCGGCTGGTCGTCCGGCGGCGGGTAGTAGGCCTCGTCCTCCATGGGCGCGAAGCCGGGGCCCATGTCGATATCACCATCGCCATCCGGGTCCACCGTGGGGATCGGCATGTCCGGCACGGGCTCCGGAGCCGGTGGCGGGGCGGAAACAGTCGCGGGCGGCGGCATGGGTACCGGCGCCGCCGCAACAGGGGCCAACACCGGCGCAGCAGCGGGGGGCATGACGGGCGCGGCAGGCACGGCCACCGGGGCCGGAACGGGGGTCGGAGCCGGAGCTGGGGCCGCTTTTGCAGCCGCCACGGGCGCCGGAACAGGCACCACGGCCGGTGCAACCACCGGTGCCGGGGTGGCAGGCGCCGCCCGGACCGGCGCCTCAGCCGGTTTCAGTGTTTTTTTTTCAGCCACCGCGCCGCTGGCGGGTTTGAAGGCCAGCAGCCGCAACAGCACCATGGTCAGTGCCGCATATTCGTCGGGCGCCAGGCCCAGCTCGGTGCGGCCGTGCAGGCACATGCTGTAGAGCAGCTGTGTTTCGTCGGGCGGCAGTACCTCGGCCAGGCGCGCGGTTTCCACCGCCTCGGCATCGCTGGCATCCACCGGCATGCCGGGCACGGCCTGGTGCACCGCCATGCGCTGCAGCACCGTGGTCATTTCCTCCAGCGTGGAGGCGGCCGACAGGCCATGCATGCGCAGGGCCTCCGACGTTTCCACCACCGTCTTGCCGTCGCCCGCGGCCAGCGCGTCGACCAGGCGGAACACATGCGAGCGGTCGGCGCTGCCCAGCATCTGGCGCACCGCAGCCTCTTCCACCTTGCCGCTGCCGAAGGCGATGGCCTGGTCGGTGAGCGAGAGCGCGTCGCGCATGGAGCCGCGCGCGGCACGGGCCAGCAGGCGCAGGGCCGGCGGCTCGTTGGGCACGTTCTCGCGGGCCAGCACGTCGGCCAGGTGCTGCTCCACCGTTTCCGGCGCCATGGGCCGCAGGTTGAACTGCAGGCAGCGCGACAGCACCGTCACCGGCACCTTCTGCGGGTCGGTGGTGGCAAGCACGAATTTCAGGTATTCGGGCGGCTCCTCCAGCGTCTTCAGCATGGCGTTGAAGGCGGTGTTGGTGAGCATGTGCACTTCGTCGATCATGAAGACCTTGAAGCGCCCCTGCACCGGCTTGTAGACCGCCTGCTCCAGCAGGGACTGCACCTCGTCCACCCCGCGGTTGGAGGCCGCATCCAGTTCGGTGTAGTCCACGAAGCGGCCGGCATCGATGTCGCGGCAGGCCTGGCACACGCCGCAGGGCTCGGCGGTGATGCCGCCCTGGCCGTCCGGCCCCAGGCAGTTGAGCGCCTTGGCCAGGATGCGCGACACCGTGGTCTTGCCTACGCCCCGGGTGCCGGTGAACAGGTAGGCATGGTGCAGGCGCTGGGTCTGCAGGGCATTGGTCAGCGCCTGCACCACATGCTCCTGCCCCACCATCTCCGAGAAATTCCGGGAGCGGTACTTGCGGGCGAGCACGAGGTAAGACATGCCGCCATTTTACGGACCACGCGACCCTCTATCCGCCGGGACGGATAATTACGCCCCATGAACGCACCTTCCACCAACCCCGGCACCCTGAGCTACGACCAGGCCGGCGTCAACTACGACCTGATCGACCCCCTCAAGGTGAGCGCCCAGCGCGCCGCCGCCGCCACCGCCGTGCACCTGGGCGGCCACGGTTTTACCGAGGTGGCCGCCTCGCGCGGGGAATCCGCCTACGTGGTCGACGTGGGCCCGTTCTACCTGGCCAGCATCGTGGAATGCCTGGGCAGCAAGGTGCTGGTGGCCGATGCCATGGCCGAGCTGACCGGCAAGAGCTACTACCAGGGCATCGCCCAGGACACCATCGCCATGGCGGTGAACGACCTGATCACCGTCGGCGCCACCCCCCTGGTGGTGCAGGCCTACTGGGCCGCCGGCGGCAGCGACTGGTTCGGCAACGCCGACCGGGCCCAGGCCCTGGTAGCCGGCTGGAAGAAGGCCTGCGACATCTGCGGGGTGGCCTGGGGCGGCGGCGAAACGCCGGCCCTGGCCGGCATCGTGGAAGGCGGCCGCATCGACCTGGCGGCCTCCTGCACCGGCATCATCAGCCCCAAGACCCGCCTCTCGGTGGGTGACGGCCTGGCCGCCGGCGACAGCATCGTGCTGCTGGCCTCCAGCGGCATCCACGCCAACGGCCTGAGCCTGGCACGCAAGCTGGTGGAACGCCTGCCCAACGGCTACCTGACCGAGGTGGCCCCCGGCCTGACCTACGGCGACGCCCTGCTGGCCCCCACCGTGCTGTATTCGCCCGTGACCGAGGCCCTGGCCAAGGCCGGCGTTTCGCCCAAGTACTGCGCCAACATCACCGGCCACGGCTGGCGCAAGCTGCTGCGCCACCCCTCGCCTTTCACCTACCGCATCCATACGGTGCCGGACAAGACGGCCGTGCTGTCCTTCATCCAGCAGCAGGCCCAGCAGGACGACCGCGAGGCCTACAGCACCTTCAACATGGGTGCGGGCTTCGCCATCTTCGTCAAGCCGGAAGACGCGCAGCGCACCGTGGACGTGGCGCAGGACTGCGGCATCCCCGCCCTGGTGGCCGGCACGGTCGAGGCGGGCCCCAAGCAACTGGTGATCGAGCCCATCGGCGCCACCTTCGGCAACGAGGACCTGCAGCTGCGCTGAGCGGCGCGCCATGCCGCCCTCCGGGCCCCATTTCACGCCTGACGACCGTGCCACGCTGCAGCGCCTGCTGGCGGCGCGGCGCGACATGCGCCATTTCACGCCCGGGCAGCAGGTGCCGCCCGAGGTGCTGCAGCGCCTGCTGCAGGCGGCCCACCAGGCCCCCTCGGTCGGGCTGATGCAGCCCTGGCGCCTGCTGCGCATCGACGACCCCGCCCTGCGCCAGGCCATCGCCGGCCAGGTGGAGGAAGAACGCCAGGCCACGGCCGAGGCCATGGGCGGCCGCACCGACGAGTTCCTGCGCCTCAAGGTGGAAGGGGTGCGCGAATGCGCCGAGCTGCTGGTGGCCGCGCTGGCGCCCGACGACGGCACCATCTTCGGCCGCCGCACCATGCCGCGCGACATGGCCCTGTGCTCCGTGGCCTGCGCCATCCAGAACCTGTGGCTGGCGGCCCGTGCCGAGAACCTGGGCGTGGGCTGGGTCTCGATGTTCGACCCCGCCCGCCTGGGCGCCCTGCTGGGCCTGCCGCCCGAGGCCCAGGCCGTGGCCATCCTCTGCATAGGCCCCGTGCCGGCCTTCTACCCCGAGCCCATGCTGGAGATCGAGGGCTGGCGGCACGGCCGCCCCATGGAAGAGACCGTGTTCCGCAACCGCTGGCCGGCGGCGTAGCGTTTAGGCACGAAAAACGATGCCCCTTTCCCGGGAAGGAGTAGCCCCCGTCGCTTACAATGGCGGCTGACGGGCCTCCCCGCATGGTGAAGCGGCCAACCGGGTCAGGTGGGGAACCAAGCAGCCCTAACTGTGGAGCCAGTGCCGGGGGTAAGGCTCGTCAACCTTCTTCTTGTCGAAGCGTCGTCACGCGCATCTGGTACAAGGGCCCAACCTCCTGCCCGCCATGCCCGACGCTCCATCACCCCTCCCCTCCCCCAGCCCTGTGCTGATCTACGCCCCCATTTCGGCGGGCGAACTGCTGGACAAGATCAGCATCCTCGCCATCAAGCTGCGCTGCCTGCATAACGCGGATCAGCTCGACCATGTGCGCGACGAGCATGCGGCGCTGAAGATGATCGAGCGCAACCACCTGGGGATGGGCGAGGAGATCGGCCCGCTGGTGCAGGAACTGGCGGCGGTGAACCAGCGCCTGTGGGACATCGAGGAAGACATCCGCGCCCACGAGGCTCGGCAGGACTTCGGCGAAAGCTTCGTGGCCCTGGCGCGGGCCGTCTACACCTGCAACGACCAGCGTGCCGCCCTCAAGCACGCCATCAACACCCGCACCGGCTCCCGGCTGGTGGAGGAAAAGTCATACGGCGGCGGCGCCGGTACTGGCACCACTGCCTGAGTCCGCCGCCGGGGCGGCCTGCAGGTCGGCCGCCTCCAGCCAGGCCAATGCGCCCTCGCCTGCCGCCTTGCCGCTGGCCCAGCAGCCGGTGAGCAGGTAGCCGCCGGTGGGGGCTTCCCAGTCCAGCATCTCGCCCGCGCAGAACACGCCCGGCAGGGCCTGCAGCATCAGCCCCGCGTCCAGCGCCTCGAAGGGCACGCCGCCGGCAGTGCTGATGGCCTCGTCCACCGGCCGTGCCGCCACCAGGGTGATGGGCAGGGCCTTGATGGCGGTGGCCAGGGCCTCGGGGTTGGCCAGGGTGGGCTTGTCCAGCAGTTCGTAGAGCAGCGCGGCCTTGATGCCTTCCAGCCCCAGCCGACCCTTGAGGTGGCTGGTGAGCGAACGCGCGCCGCGCGGGTGCCGCACCTCCACCAGCACCCGCTCGGGCGCGTGGTCGGGCAGCAGGTCCAGGTAAAAGGTGGCAAAACCCTTGCGCTGGATCTCGTCGCGCAGCGAGGCCGACACGGCATAGAGCAGGCTGCCTTCCACACCCGTGGTGGTCGCCACGAATTCGCCCCGGCGGCTGAAGCGGTGGCCCCCGCTGTCGGTAAAGGTCACGGCCACGGACTTGAAGGGTTGGCCGGCGAAGCGGCTGGAGAAGAATTCCGTCCAGCCCTGCGGCGCCGTCACGTCCACGACCTGCCGGCCCGCCACGTCGAAGCCGCAGTTGGACGGCAGCAGCGGTGCCACCGGCACGCCGCGCGCAGCCAGCAGCGGGGCCCAGGCCCCGTCGGAACCCAGGCGCGGCCAGCTGGCGCCGCCCAGGGCGAGCACGGCGGCCGCGGCCTGCACCACCGTCTCGCCATCGGCGGTGGCGAAACGCAGGCCGCCGCTGGCGGCGTCCCACCCCAGCCAGCGGTGGCGCATGTGGAACACCACGCCCGAGGCGCGCAGCTCGTGCAGCCAGCGGCGCAGCAGCGGCGCGGCCTTCATTTCCTTGGGGAACACGCGGCCCGAGGTGCCGACGAAGGTTTCCACACCCAGGCCGTGCACCCATTCGCGCAGGGCATCGGCGCCGAAGGCATGCAGCAGCGGGGCCATGGCGTCGTGCCGGGTGCCGTAGCGCTGCACGAAGCGTTCGGCCGGCTCGCTGTGGGTGATGTTGAGGCCGCCCTTGCCGGCCAGCAGGAACTTGCGGCCGGCCGAGGGCATGGCGTCGTACACGGCCACCGGCCGGCCGGTGGCGGCGATGGTCTCGGCGGCCATCAACCCGGCCGGGCCGGCGCCGATGACCACCACGGGCGCATCTGCAGGGGAAACTTCGTTCATTCGGTCGTCTGTTCTTCCACCAGCACCAGCGTGCCCTGCCCCGTGAGGAAGGCACAGTGCACCGTGGCGCCGGGGTGCGCGGCGCGCACGGCTGCACGATAACCGCTCATCTGTTCCAGCAGGTCACCATGCGTTTCAGGGGTGTGGGCGGACTTGTAGTCCAGCACCCACCAGTGGCCGGTATCGCGGCGGCGCACCAGCCGGTCCAGCCGCAACATGCGGCCGGCATGCGTCAGGGCCACCTCGTTGGCATGCCAGTCCACGGCCCGGCCGTTCCAGGCCCAGGCGCCCTCGCCCGCCAGGATGCGGGCGGCCAGGGCAGCGGCGCGCCGGCCCTGAGGCTCGGTGAGGCCGAATTCCCGGGCCACGGCGCGCAACTGCGCCGGGCTGTGCGCCGCCTCCGCCACCAGGGCGGCATCGGCGGGCACGGCCGTCCATTCCAGCAGGCGGTGCAGGGCCCGGCCGATGGCCGCATCGGCGGCGCGGGCGGGGTCCTCGCCCTCCGGTGCGGGAGCATGGGCGGGCATGCCGGCCGCGGCTTCTTCATCGTCCGCCGCCGCGGGGCGCGGCAGGCAGGGCAGCACGAATTCTTCCGGCGCCGGCAGGGCCACGGCACTTTCCGCCGCGCCGGCCGCCACATCGGGCTCGGGCACGGCCACCGTCTGCGGTTCGCACAGCGCTTCCAGCCGGCGCCACCAGCTGCCCTCCTGCGCCACATGCGGCTCGGAGGAGGACAGCACCAGCCGCCGGCGCGCGCGTGTGACGGCCACGTAGAGGCCATTGATCTCTTCGCGCAGGCGGGCCTGTTTCTCGGTCTCCACGGCCTGGGCCGCGCTGGGCGGCGGCCGGGTTTCGCTGGCCAGGAACAGGAAGGACACCGGTGCCCCGGCCTCGCCCGGCCAGTCCACCAGCACCCCCATGGTCTCGGCGCGCGGGGCGGCGGCATCGGTGTCGAGCAGCATCACCCAGTCGGCCTCCAGGCCCTTGGCGCCGTGCACGGTGAGCAGGCGCACGGCCGCCGCCTCGGCGCGCACCGGGGCGCGGATGCCGCCGGCCTTGAGCGCGCGCACGAAGCCGTAGGGCGTGGCATAGCGGCCGCCATCGACCTGCAGCGCCGCGCCCGGCACGGCGCGCAGCCGCGCCAGCACCGTGGGGCGCAGCGGGGCCGGCGTGGCGGCGGCGAACTTCGCCAGCACATCGGCCTGCTGGTAGATGGCATCGATGGCATCGTGCGGCGGCAGCCGGTCGAGCCAGCCCTTCCAGCGCAGCAGCGTGGGGCCCAGGGCGTGCAGGTGGGCCGGCAGCAGCGCGGGCTGCTGCAGCACCTCGAACCAGGTCGGCGGGGCAACGGACGGCGCGGCCGCCGCGGCGGCCTTGCGCGCCAGCGCGATCTCCACTAGGTCCGCATCACCCAGGCCGAACAGCGGCGACTTGAGGGCCCGCGCCAGCGACAGGTCGTGGCCCGGCGACACCAGCACGTCGAGCAGGGCCAGGATGTCCTGCACCTCGGGTGCATCGCCCAGGTCCACCTTCTCGGGCTGCTGCGCGGCCACGCCCAGGTCACGCAGGGCATCCTGCATGACCGAGAGCACGGCGCGGCGACGCGCCAGCACCATCACCTCGCGCGGGGGCACGCCGGTGCGGGCCAGTTCGGCGGCCAGCCAGGCCGCCGCCTGGCGGCATTCCACATGGCGCTGGCTGTCTTCGGCCAGCACCCGGGGCACCGTGAGGCTGTCGCGCCAGCCGGCGTCTTCAGCCTCGCGGCTGTCTTCGTCATCACCATCCGGGCGCAGCACCTGGGGCAGGCGCAGCAGCTCGCCGGTGTCCTCCGATTCGGTGGTGTGGGTGCGGAAGCCGTCCACCTCGCCGGCCGCCTGCGCCGCCTCCATGGCGGTGTTGACCAGGGCGATGACGGGCGGCGCATTGCGCCGGGTGTGGTCGCAGGCCAGGCGGTCGCCCGCCAGGGCCTCCACCACGAAGGCCTGGGCCGCGCGGAACACCTGCGGCTCGGCCCGGCGGAAGCGGTAGATGCTCTGCTTGGGGTCGCCCACCAGGAACACGCTGGGCCGCCGCCCACCTGCGCCGGCATAGCCCGAGAGCCAGGCCTGCAGGGCCTGCCACTGCAGCGGGTTGGTGTCCTGGAACTCGTCGATGAGCAGGTGCCGCACCTGGGCGTCGAGCCGCTGTTGCACCCAGCCGGCCAGCACGTCGTCGGACAGCATGAGCTGTGCGGCGCGCTCCACGTCGTTCATGTCCACCCAGCCACGCTCGCGCTTGAGCTCGGCGAACACCGCCAGCAGCAGGCGGGTGAGCCGCGCCATGCGGTGGTGGTGCAGCCAGGCCTGGTGCTGGCCCGACGCCTCCATGTAGCGCTGCACCAGCGCCTGCGCGGCACGTATGCCTTCGATGCCGACGATCTTCTCGCCGAACTTGCGGGGCTCGTTCTTCTGCGTGAGCAGGGCGGCCACGATGCCGGCGGCATCGCCAGCGGTGACGGCACGCTCCAGCTCGCCGCCCTTGGCGGCGAAGGTCTTGGCACTGGCGGCCCCCAGGGCACGCGAGGCCGTGTACAGGTCCTCGCGGCGGGCCAGCAGCCAGCGGTCCGGCCCGGGCGCCTCCGCGCCCTCCGCTGCAGGGTCACCCGCAGGCAGGGCCATGTCGGGCCACTGTTCGTCCCAGCGCGGCAGCGCGTGCGCCACGGCACCATGGGCATCGGCCAGGGTGAATTCCACCCGCCGCGCCAGGGCCGCGGTCAGCGCCTTGACCGTCTGCGACCGGCCGTGTTCCGCCACGGCGGCCTGGAAGTCGGCATGCAGGCCGGCATCGCGCAGCAGCCCGGCATGGAAGGGGCGCCAGACGCGGGCCACGGCCTCGCTGTCGTCTTCCAGCAGTTCGTAGTCGGCCGGCAGGCCCAGGTGGTGCATGACCGACAGCGGCGCACTGCGCAGCAGCGCGGCGAACCAGCTGTGGAAGGTGCGCACCTGCACCGGCCGGCCGGCGGCCAGCACCGCCTGCTGCAGCCCGGCCAGCCGCGCCACCAGCGGGGCGTCCGGGCCGGGTATGTCCGCCTCGGGCACGCCGCGCATGCGCAGTTCCGCCAGCAGTTCGTCTGGCGGCTGGTGCGCAAATTCCCCCAGCCATTGATGCAGGCGCTCGCGCATTTCGCCAGCAGCCTTCTTGGTGAAGGTGATGGCCAGGATGTCCTGCGGCGCACAGCCTTCGAGCAGGGCCCGCACGATGCGCGACACCAGCATCCAGGTCTTGCCCGCGCCGGCGCAGGCCTCCACCGCGACGCTGCGCCGCGGGTCGCAGGCGATGGCATAAAAGGCCTCGCGCGGCACGCGCGAGCCGTTGTGTTCATAGGCCAGGCCCATGTCCGGGGCGCTCATGCCGTGGCCTCCACGCTGGTCCAGAAGTCCTTGCGGCACAGGCCGCGGGCGGAGCAGTAGTCGCAAACGCTGCCCTCGCCCAGCGCCGGCAGTTTCGCGCCCTGGGCGATGCGGGTCACGTCGGCCAGGATGCCTTCCACCAGGTCGTCGCGCGCGGCCACCACCTCGGCCTGCTCCACCAGCTGGGTCTCGCCGCGTTCGCCCACGTTCACATAGGCCGCGCGCAGGCTGCCGTGCGGCAGCAGCGCGGCGTAGAAGGCGAGCTGCGTGTCTTCGCCGGGCCGGCGGATGCGCTCGCGCGTGGTCTGCAGGCTCTCTGTCTTGTAGTCGATGACCAGGGTGCCCTCTTCCTCGGTGCTGCCGGCCAGCAGGTCCATGCGGTCGAGCTGGCCGACCAGCAGCACCGGGCCCAGGGGCTGCTCGCGCCATTGCTCGGCACGCTCGAAGCGCAGGCCCTCGCCGCCGTGCGTCAGGTGCCAGGTCAGGTAGCCCTCGCGCACCTGGGGCCAGGCGGCGCCGAAGGGCAGGAACTCGTCTTCCGCCAGGGCCTGGTCGGCGGTGGCGGCTTCGGCGGCGGCGTCCAGCCGCTGGCGCAGGGCGCCTGCCTCGGTTTCGGGGGCGGCACGCAGGCCTTCGTGGAACAGGCGCAGCACGGCATGCAGCCACAGGCCGAAATCGCGCTTGTCGAGCTCGCTGTCGAGTTCATCGCTTTCCTGCAGGCCCAGCTGGCGCAGTGCAAAGAAGCGGTAGGGGCATTTGCGCAGGTCTTCGTAGGCGCTGGCCGAGAGCCGGGTGACGGGCAGGCGCCCGCCCTGCGGCAGCGGCGGCAGCACGGGCACGGCCGCCAGGCTGCGGGTGGCGCGCGGGTCTTCCGCCGGCACAGTGCCGCCGGGCCGGGCCTCCAGGGCCAGCAGCAGCGGGCTGGCAAGCAGCGGCTCGCCGCCATCGTCACCGCAGCGCCACAGCAGGTCGGCCTGCGCCGCCTGCTGCACCTGCCGCCAGCCAGCCACCACCTCGGCCTGCAGGGCCGCACGCGCCGGCAGGCCCAGGGCCTCACGCTGCGCGCTGCTCCAGGGGCCGGCCAGTTCGGGCGAGGCCGGCAGGCGCACTTCGTCGCAGCCGGGCACCACCACCGCCCGGAAGCCGCGCGCCAGCAACTGCGGCATGGACAGCACCACCACGTCGGGCACGGTGCCCTGGCGGTGCGGTTCGGGCACGAAACTCTCGGCCTCCAGCGCATGGCGCACCCAGGCGGTGAACGCATGCAGGTCGATACGCCGCGACGCCCATGCGGAATCCGCCAGCGCCTGCGTGAATGCGGCCAGCGCCGCCTCGTCCAGCCGCAGCACCTCGACGACACGGCGGCCCGCCGGGTCGCCGGCGATGCCGGGCCACTGGCCGCTCTGCTCCAGCAGCTGGCGCAACTCGGCCAGCCAGCGCGCCAGCGGCCGTGCCCCTGCCAGGGCGCCGCGCAGTTCGGCGACGTGGGCCACCAGGGGCTGCCAGGCCTCCGTCTTGGGACCGGGCACCGGCTGCCAGTTGCGCCACTCGCGCACACCGGCGCGGCGCAGCGCCGCTTCCAGTGCCACCACGGCGGCCGGCGCGAAGGCAGGGCCGTGCTTGAGCCAGTCCAGCACCTCGTCGCCGGTGGCCAGTCGGGCACAGGCCCGCAGCGCGGCCAGCACCTGGGCGGCGCTGCGGGTGGTGGAGAGTTTCCAGCCGCTCTCGTCCTGCACCACCAGGCGGTGCGGGCTGAGCAGCGCGCCAATGCGGCGCGTCAGCGCCCGGTCGTTGGCCACCAGGGCCACCGGCACGGTGCCTTCGCGCACGCGGGCCAGCACGCAGGCAGCGGCACGCTCGGCCTCGTCTTCCGCATCGGTGGCGCGGTGCACCCGTGCCGGGGCTGCGGGCCGGGGCTGGTCCAGCGGTATGCGCACCACCTGCCAGCCGGCAGCCCGCTGCCAGTGGGCACACAGGGCTTCCACCAGCGGCTCGGCCTGCAGGCCTTCCAGCACCACCAGGCAGCACACGCCACCGGCGCCAGCGGCGGGGCTGAACAGCACGTCGGTCGGGCAGGCGGACGAGAGGGCCCAGGCCAGGGCGATACGGGCCGTCGCGGCCTCGAAGCGCAGTTGCGCCGGATCGCCGCCCGCTGTCTCCAGCGCGGCCTGGGCACGCTCGGCCCAGGCCGGCCGGTTGTCCGGCGGCACGGCGGCCACGGCGCGCGCCAGCTGGTGCGCGGCCTCCACCAGCGGCGCGGCCAGTTCGGTCTGCTGCTCGCCCAGGCCGGTGCGCTCCAGCAGGCCCTGGGCGGTGAGCGTGTCGCAGGCGGTGTCGCAGGTCACGTCCGGCATCTCGGCCGGCAGGGCACCCAGCGAGCGGGCCCAGTTCACCGTGGTTTCGAAGCGCGGCGCGAAGCCGGGCGGCGCGAAATCGGTCCAGGCGTCGCGCGCCAGCGGCAGCAGTTGGGCGTAGGGCAGCAGCACCACGGCGTGGGCCGGGTGCACCGCCCGGTCGGCCAGGGACTGGCGCAATTGCCCGACCGTGGCTTCCCACCCAAAGGCATGGGTTTTTGCTATCTCAGCCATAGGCAACCCATGCCCGAGCGGGGTACTTGGTTTCTGTCACAATGGCCGCCACTTTATCGGGCATCCCTACATCCCCCACTCTCATCCTCAGGAGCCGCCATGTCCAGCGAACTCATCAAACATGTTTCCGACGCTTCTTTCGAAAGCGATGTGCTCCAGGCCGACAAGCCCGTGCTCGTGGACTATTGGGCCGAATGGTGCGGCCCCTGCAAGATGATCGCACCGATCCTCGACGAAGTGTCCAACAGCTACAAGGACAAGCTGCAGATCGCCAAGATGAACGTGGACGAGAACCGCGACATCCCCGCGCAGTTCGGCATCCGCGGCATCCCCACGCTGATGCTGTTCAAGGAAGGCAAGCTGGCCGCCACCAAGGTCGGCGCGCTGAGCAAGGCCCAGCTCACGGCCTTCATCGACCAGCAGTTGGCGGCCTGATCATCCCCCTGCTGCGCGGCCCCGGGCGGGCTGGCGGCAGCGGTGTCCGGCGCCTGTGGCGCAGCCCTTGCCGGACACGCCTTTTTTCCTGTCATAATCCGCCCATTCGCCGGCTGCCCATTTCGCAGACGGTTCGACTCCCCGGCACGCGAGGCATCTCTCGCAGTTCGCCGACCCCCCCCGATTCGCACCTGACACTCCTGACGGAGTCCTCTCATGCACTTAAACGAACTCAAGGCACTGCACGTGTCTGAAGTCCTCAAGCAGGCGGAAGACCTGGAGATCGAAAACACCGGCCGCATGCGCAAGCAGGAGCTGATGTTCGCCATCATCAAGAAGCGCGCCAAAGCCGGCGAACAGGTGTTCGCTGACGGCGTGCTGGAAATCCTGCCCGACGGCTTCGGTTTCCTGCGCAGCCCGGACACCAGCTTCACCGCCAGCACGGACGACATCTACATCTCGCCCAGCCAGGTGCGGCGCTTCAACCTGCACACCGGCGACATGATCGAAGGCGAGGTGCGCACGCCCAAGGACGGCGAGCGCTACTTCGCGCTCACCAAGCTCGACAAGGTCAACGGCGGCGCGCCGGAGGACAACAAGCACAAGATCATGTTCGAGAACCTGACGCCGCTGTTCCCCCGGGAACAGATGCGCCTCGAACGCGACAACTTCAAGGGCGAAGAGAACATCACCAGCCGCATCATCGACATCATCGCGCCCATCGGCAAAGGCCAGCGGGCGCTGCTGGTGGCGCCGCCCAAGAGCGGCAAGACGGTGATGATGCAGCACATGGCGCACGCGATCGCGGCCAACTACCCCGACAGCTACATGATGGTGCTGCTCGTGGACGAGCGCCCCGAGGAAGTGACCGACATGCAGCGCTCGGTGAAGGCCGAGGTGATCGCATCGACCTTCGACGAACCCGCTGCCCGCCACGTGCATGTCGCCGAGATGGTGATCGAGCGCGCCAAGCGCCTTGTCGAACTCAAGAAGGACGTGGTGATCCTGCTGGACTCGATCACGCGACTGGCCCGCGCCTACAACAACGTCGTGCCCTCGTCGGGCAAGGT
>OUNM010677492.1_pt1 | contig 13666 bp, 13 predicted proteins | sample 1769961 | NCBI WGS metagenome assembly OUNM01 (sample SAMEA3914820, study PRJEB12502) | metagenome | biome: forest; material: soil | place: USA | collected 2012-03-12 | depth 0.3 m | reverse complement strand
GACGAGGCTCCGGGCGACAAACCCGAACGCGCATTAGGCGACCCTGCCACCATCGAGCACGCCACGCCGAGCGGTTCGACCGAGACGGCGCAGCGGTTGATGCCGTTTCCCTTCACGCCCCCGGACGTCAAGCTCAAGAAGAAGGAAGCGCTCTCGGGGTCGATGGACTGGTACACCAAGAAGGACAAGAAGAAGGTCGACGAGCTGGGCGACATGGATTTCTACGCGAGCAGCGGCCCGAACGTCGTGGGCGTGGTGCCGAAGCTTCATAACTCTTCGGCCGGCATCGAGATATACGAGCTGCCGGATGGGATGAGCAAAGCGACCTACGAAGCGACGGAAGGCCCTTTCCGTCCAGGCAAGACCAAGCAGTTCCAGAACAAGCGCGACGGAAAGAAGGTCGCCAAGTTCAAGTTCAGGCTCATCGCCGAGAGCGAGATGGCGTACTTCCATCTCTCGCGCCTGCTCGGCAACCTGGTTGAAGTCCCGCCGGTCACGTACCGCACGATGAGCCTCCCGCTCCTGGCCAAGGTCGGCGCGCAGGCTAAGCAGACCGGCAATCCGAGCTGCACCGAAGCCTGGGCCGAGCTTCGATCGACGGCCGCGGCCAAGAAGCCGAGCATCGTCCTGCCGGGAACCGAGCTCGCTTTCGGCGCGCTCGCCGAGAACTCGCGCGGCGAGAACTCGAGCCCCGAGGACTACTGGAAGCTCGACAGCATCGCCAAACATAGCTTCTACAAGGTGCTCTCGTCCCGCTTGCCGGTCGCGCAGGTGATCAACCTCGCCGACCCCAAGTCGCTCCAGGACCATGCGCTCGCGCAGGACATGGTCCGCGGCGTGGTGCTCGACCACATCTTCAAGCAGGTGGACCGCCTCGGCAATATCAGCACGATCAAGCTGCAGCATTACGTCGACGACGAGGGCAAGGTGAAGTGGGAGAAGAAGCTCGACGAGAAGGAAATGGCCAAAGTCGCGAGCCCGCCGCTCGCCCTCGACCGCATCCTTTACAAGGACAATGACGACGGGATGAACTTCGGCAAGTCCTCCGTGAACGTCTCGGCGATCCTCGATGCCGCCCATCATATGGACAAGACGCTTTTCGATCGCCTCCAGTGGCTTTCGGGCCTCATGCAGGACAGCGAGGCGGGCTCGAGCGGCCGCGTGCGCGATTACTTCGTCAACGCCGTCCATATCTCGGCTTCGAACTACGACAAGCTCCGCGCGAGCGTGATCGACGTGGCTCGCGGGATCAAGGGCCGCGTGGAAAAGGGCGATATCCAGCTCGATCTCGACTTCCAGGGAACGCTGCTGAAGGTCCTGGGTCCCCGTAAGGCCGCGCCGGCTGGCGGGGCTTAAGAGCCGCTTCGTCCTGAAAACTCGTTGAAGTGACTTGCCGGGCGTTCGTGGAGCTCCACGAGCGCCCGGAGTTTTTTGGAGGGGTCCTCGATCGAGGCGATGCGCTCCGATAGGACGCGCGCCGCCCAGTAGTATTGCGTGCGCGAGGGGCTCCCGGGCGCCACGCGCGAGTCGGAGTAATAGGACCAGACGTTGGCGTCGTCGTTCAGGCACTCGATGAGCGAGCGATGGATGAGATCGTGGTTCTGCTCGACCCAGCGCCATTCGGCCTCGTCGTAGTAATGATGCACGACGGGCGGAATCTCCGGAAAAAGGAGCTGGGAGAAGAGCGTTGCCAGGCCTTCGCTCACGAGGTGCTCCTGCGCGCTGGACGCGTCGAGGTACTCGCGCCGCGAGATCTCGCTCAGCGGCTTGCCGAGATGGCGCCAGACCTCGGGCGCGTGGTCGCGGTAGACATGTGAGAGCTCGTGCGCGGTGAGTGCTTTCAGATAATCCAGATCTGAGCCCGGATAGTCGATACCGAGCAGGACCGTGTGCTCGCCGAGCTCGTAGCGCGCGAAACCGTCGAACTCGTCGTAGCTCGGAGCCAGGATGAGGGTGCCCGGAAGCTCGCGACCAAACGCGGCTTCGACCCGGTGGACGATGGCGGGTGCCTGCTCAAGGTAGCGGCGCGCGCTCTCCCGTTGCGCGAGCGCTTCGGGCGAGGCCAGCCATTCGCGCGCGGACTCGACGTCCATCTCCCAATTTCGGGCGTGGCGGGCGAGGGGACGGAGCTCTGGATCGGTTTCGTACGGCGCGTAACCTTTCTGGCCCGCCTCGCCGGCGGCTTGCAGCTTAGAGTAAAGGTTGATGATCCTCATGAGTCCCTCATGGGTCCAAGGATACCAGGGGGAACATCCCTTGCAATCGCCTTGCTCGGAGGCACGCCACCGCTATGAAGAAGAGGGATCCACTGCTCGCTTCGATCGGCCTGGGAACGATGGCGGGGATGCGCGCCTTATCCGCGCCGTCGCGCGTCTTCGAGAATCAGTCGCTGGGTTGGCTCGCGGAACTTGAGCTGCTGGTCGATAAATTACCGTTCACTCCGGCTCGCACGAGCGCGCCGCAGCTCGCGGCGCGGGCCGCTTCGGGCACGCTCTCGGCCTATTATTTCGCCCGCTCGAACTGGAGCCATCGCTCGAGGTGGAATCCCGCGACGCTGGCCCTCGTCGGCGGCGCGACCGCCGTGGCCGCGACGTTCGCGACCTACCACGCGCGGCGCTGGCTCTCGCGCTATTTCTCCGATCGGCTCGTTGCCGTCGCGGAGGACGCGGTTACCGCGAGGCTGGGCGCGAGCATCGCCTGATGCTCAGCGCATACCCGGCACGTGCCGCGCGATCGTCGCCGGGCCGAGTATCTCGATCGCCGCGAGTCGGTTATGCGCGCGGCATCTGAGTTGGAGGTTTTCGGCGGTTGTTGCTCCGCCTAATGCTACTGGAATCAGGTGATCATATTCCAGCGCATGCTTGGAATCGCATCGCTTGCCTTGCGCATCGGCGTAGCCGCACCGGCCTCCGTCGCGATGCCAGACGATGCGTTTGATTTCGGCGAGGCTGGGTCGGCTTTGCTGCGCCGTTACTTCATGCGCATGAAGTGAGTCTGCTGATTTGGCGTCGTTCTTGGGCCGCTTCGGCGTTCTTCGCTCCAGCTCGCCTTTTACGGCAACCGCGATCACTTCCCGAAGACCTGCGCCCGGATGGGAGTGGGCAAGCCGGGCTTGTAGTTCTTTGAGTTGTTGCAGGAGCACTTCATCAATAACGAATCGAACCTCCGAATGCGTCTCTGATACGGGACGTACTCGCTCGGGCAAATGATCTTCTGGCGTCTTAGCCTGGCTCAAGAGCGCGCGCTTAGCGTCGCGGGTGGATTTGCCTTCGACGGATTGGAGAATTTCCCGTTTCTTCGTCGCGCCTTTGATTTTCTCTTTTCGGATGAAGGTCTGAGCCTGGGCAAGGAGTGAGATATTCAAAGTCCCGGCTTCGACACTTGATTCTAGCTCGGGTAACTCACGAAGTAGTCGCATCGCAGAAATCCGGATATGAGCCGATCCAGAATCGTAACCGAGGGAGAGGACATACTCGAAGAGGCTCGAGTGCGTTCGCGCGAAGAGCTGCCGTCGTTCCACTTCTCGTAGATGGTGAAGAACGGAAAGAGTTGCTTCTTTCTCTCGCATAACTGCTTGTTTGGTTTGAGTGAGGAGCGCTTCGTCCGACAGATGCTTTAAATTCATTTGAAGCCTGTATCACGGGGTTTTCGAGGCCTCGTACTGGATCGGCAAAGGGGTTGAAATTAGAAAAATGAGAAAAATCCCTCACTCGCGAAATAAAGCGCTCTCAAGTCTTGCATGCGCTTCTCGGTCCGAATTTGTGCTGCGATGTCGGACTCGGTCATCTTGTTACGCCTGGATCCGTCAATAGAAAAGCACACTCAATTAGACTTCGTTTGATTTTTTCGGATCTAAGATTGGCATAGAAATAAGGCGTAAAGTGAGCCACTGAACTCGTAGAGCCCGAGAGCCAATCAATGCCCCGTAAAAACCGGCGCGGGCCGATCGGCATCCCGACCCCCGTCCTCCGGCAACGGCCCAAATCCGCGGCTCCCCATCATGAGGATCCCCAGCGCCACAACCGGCAACGCAGCCAAGATCGCGGCGATCGGCAGGGGCGCGCTGGCATTCAAGAGCCCGACCACGGCCGAGGTCATGCCGCCCAGGCCCATCTGGATAAAGCCCATCATGGCTGATGCGCTGCCGATGTTTCGGGTGAACGGCGCAAGCGTCAGCGCCGAACCGTTGGGCCCGATCACGCCCGCGCAACCCAAGTAGAGGAAGAAAAAGGCCACGAGTTCGTAAAGCCCTGGATCGCCCACGCAGGTGCGCAGAAAGAAAGCGACTGAGAGCGCGACATGAATCATCATCCCGACGCGCAAGATGCGTGCGCTCTCGAAGCGCCGGATCAGCACGACATTGAGCTGGCTCAGCCCGATGAAACCCATCGCGATCAGCGCGAAGATCCCCGCGTATTGGCGCTCGCCCACGCCATGGAGCTTGATGAAGAGCAGCGGCGAGGCGGCGAGGTAGACGAAGAGCCCCGAGAACGAGAGCGCCCCCGAAAAACAGTAGGTCACGAACCGCCGCTCGCGGAGGATCGCGACGTAGCCGCGAGCGATCGAGCCCGGCCGCAGCTGCACCGTCGGGTCCGGCGCCGCGGGCGGAGGCAAAAAGAACGTCGCCGCGAGCAAAATCGCCAGTACGAGTCCCGCGAGCACCCCGAAGACCGCGCGCCAGCCCCAGGCCGCCGTCACCGCGCCGCCGATGGAGGGCGCGAAGAGGGGCGAGACCGAGATCACGAGCATGAGCAGCGAGAAGATCTTGGCGCTTTCGCGCGGCGGAAAGAAGTCGCGCACCATCGCCATCGAACCGACCTGGCCCGCGCATCCGCCTAGGGCCTGGAGCGCGCGAAAGGCGACCAGCGCTTCGATCGAGCCCGAGAATGCGCAGCCGATGGAAGCGAAGAGGAAGAGCACGAGCCCGGCGAAGACGGGGCGCTTGCGGCCGAATCGGTCGAGGATCGGACCGTAGAAGAGCTGGCCCGCGGATAACCCGATGAAGTAGCTCGAGAGCGAAAGGCCGACGCGCGCGATCGTGGTGCCAAAATCGGCGGCGATCCGCGAGAAGGCGGGCAGATAAAGATCGATGGCGAAGGGGCAGACAGTGGCGAGCCCGCCGAGCAGGAGAATGAGGGTGAAGGAGCTGCGCGAAGTATTTTTCATGGTCTATTTCGAAAAGTCGCCCATCACGGAGGCGAGCGTCGTCCGGTCGAGGCTTTCTTCGAGCGCGCGCTGGGCTTGGTCGAGGACTTTGGAGAGGCAGCTCTTGATGCCGTGGCTGACTTTGCAGCGCTTTTCGACCGGATAGGCGTGGATGGCGAACGCTTTCGGGGCCTCGACGGCCCGGTAGACTTCGAGAAGCGTGATCTCGGAAGCCTTTCGGGAGAGAGTGCAGCAGCCACCCTTGCCTTTGCTGGTCTTGATCAGGCCCGCCTTGGCGAGTTTGGAGAGGATGCGTCGGACGAAGCTCGGGTAGGCGTTGACGCTCGCGGCGAGCTCCGTGGAGGTCATGCTGCAGCCCGCGGAGCCGATGGCCACCAAAATGTGGATGCCAATCGAGAATTGCGTGTTGACTGCGGCCATATGTCTATTTAATCGTGACATAATGGCTTTGTCAAAACGCGTGGTCGTTTGTCAGCAGCCCAACTACTTCGCCTGGCTCGGGTACCTCGAGCAATGCGCGACCGCGGACACGCTTATCTTCCTGGACACCGTTCAGTGGATCCGGCAGGGGAGACAGCATCGCGCGCGCATACTCCCGCACCCGAGCGCGGCGTCGCGGACAGGTGGCGCCGAGTTCACCTGGCTCACGCTGCCGGTGCGCGGCCAGGGGCATCGCGATAAACCGCTTCGGGAGATCGAGATCGCGGGGCCTTGGGCCTCCGATCACTGGAAGACCCTGCAAGCGATCTACGCGCGAAGGCCTTTCTTCAAAACACAGCTTGAGCCGCTGGTGCGCCCTTGGCTCGAGAGCCAAGGCGAGGCCCAGTCCAAATCCACGAGTTTCAGCGAGGTCGCCATCTCGAGCACCCGGCTCTGCCTGGAGGCGCTGGGCTTCGCGCCCGAGATCCGCCTGAGTAGCCAGCTGCCCGAGCGCGGCCGAAGCACGGAGCGCCTCGTTTCGCTCTGCCAGGCGGTCTCCGCCACGGCCTATTACACCGGAGTGGGCGCGACCTACATCGATAGTTCGCTTTTTCGCGACTCGGGCATCGAACTCGTCTGGCAGCGCTGGAAACAGCCCGAGTATGATCAAGGGCGCGCGACCCGCAAGACGCATCTCTCGGTACTCGATGCGCTAGCCAATGTCCCGCTCGCTGAGATCCGAAGTTGGCTCGAACCCAAACCTTGGGGGCCGTTCGGCGAGCAGACGCGCCAATATCTTCAATCACCCTGAAAGGAATTCAAATGGAATATCGTCACCTCGGAAAATCAGGCCTCAGAGTTCCCGTCCTCAGCTTCGGTACCGCCACCTTCGGAGGGAAGGGCGAATTCTTCCAGGCATGGGGAAGCACGCAGGTGAACGAAGCCAAGCGTCTCATCGATATCTGCCTGGACGGCGGGATGAACTTCTTCGACACCGCCAACGGATATTCGGCCGGCGCGGCCGAGGAGATTTTGGGCGCCGCGCTTGAAGGCAAGCGCAGCCGCGCGCTGATCGCCACCAAGGCCACGATCCCGCAGGGCACAGGCCCGAACGACGGTGGCTCTTCGCGCTTTCACATCATCGAGCAGGTGGAGGCCAGTCTCCGGCGCCTCAAGACCGATCATATCGACCTCTTTTTCATGCACATCCAGGATCTCACCACACCGATCGACGAGACGCTCCGGGCGCTCGACGATCTCGTCCGCGCGGGCAAGATCCGCTACATCGGCTGCTCCAATTACTCGGGCTGGCGGCTCATGCAGGCGCTCGCGACCTCCGACCGCTACGGCTGGAGCCGCTACGTCGCGCACCAGGTCTACTACTCGCTCGCGGGCCGCGAATACGAGTGGGAGCTCATGCCTCTCGGTCACGATCAGGGCGTCGGCGCGATGATCTGGAGCCCGCTTGCGGGCGGCGCGCTCACTGGCAAGATTCGCCGCGGAAAACCCGCGCCCAAGGACTCGCGCCTGGGCACGATCGACTTCATCCCATTCGATCAAGAAAAGGTCTACACGATCGTCGACGCGCTCGACGAGGTTTCGCGCGAGACGGGCAAGACCATCGCGCAGATCGCGCTCAACTGGCTGCTCCAGCGCCCGACCGTCGCTAACATCGTCGTCGGCGCCCGCAACGAAGAGCAGCTCAAGCAGAACTTGGGCGCCGTCGGCTGGAACCTAAGTCCTGAGCTCGTCGCCAAACTCGATGCCGCGAGCGGGAGCCAGCCGATCTATCCTTACTGGCATCAGGCAGGGTTTCCGGGCCAGATCCCGCAGCTCATTACAAATCCCACATCTTCATGCCCTTAAGCTGAAGAAAGACCTTGCCGGTCCAGGGATCGCCGCCGTAAGCGCCCTCGAACGCAGCCGGAAGGAAGTCCTTGGTCACCGAGCCTCCGAGCGCGAGCTCACCGAAGTCGCCGTTTTCACCTGAGGCTTTCCAGAGCGCGTGCGAGTAGCCGAGCGTCGCGGCCACGACCCAGGTCGGCGAGTTGTCTTCGGAGATCGCGAGCTGCTCGGCCGTGCGCTGAAGCACCTCGAGGCGCCCGAAGACGCGCGGGCGGTCGCCCTCGATCCAGAACTCCTCGGCAAACGAGGAGAGCGACTCGACATGATCAAGCTTCCGGATATTGCCGAAGATCAGCGAGTTGTAGAGAGACCAGTTTTCGTTCAGCGCATTCTCGGTATAGACGGACGCCGAGAAGCGCGCCACGAAGGGCAGGCTCGGGTCGTCATGCTCGGGCTCGCGCACGTAGGCGGCCGACGCCATCGCCGTGACCGTAGGCGTGAACTCGCGGATCAACCGTACGGCGTAGGAGTTGGGCGTACCGATCGGGAGATCGACCTTCGTCGGCTCGGGCTCCGTGCCGTTGAAGGCCGAGGCTTCGATGATCGTGGCGCCGAGCCTCAGGGAGCTTGCGAGCACGGTGCTTGAGATATGCCCGACATCCTGGCCGATATGGTGCCCGAGCGGAGCATCGGGGTTGGCCATGCCGGTTGGGCGATGCATGAAGGCGATCGGGCCGTCGGTGGACTCGCCCCGAGGCGCGAACGAGAGCTTGAGGTTGTCCTTATCGCCGGTATCGAGCTTGATGGTATCGCTCAAGGTGAGTCCCATGATGGGCGAAGAATGGGGGTGCTGGGCATCGATGAAGGGAACGCCCTCCTCGTTGTGCTCGCCGATCTGGAGGAGCAGAGGATAGCCCGCCTCCGGGAAAGTCCATTTCTCGGCCGTGCCCATGAAATCCAGATTGAGATAATGCCGATCACCCAGGCTGGTACCGATGTCGGCCATCACCATATTGGGCGCGGCATAGGCATCGCGGCCGCGAGGTCCTTCTTCCCAGATTCGTGCTCCAAAGGCGTTGCCATGGATCATGGCCATGGTCATCTTCATCGGGGGAGGGCCGGGCATGGGCAGCGGCATGCACATCTGCATGGGGACGTCCCAGACCATCATATTGTCGCAGCGGCTTTGAGTTTCGTCGGCGAGGCTCGGGGCTGCGCTGACTGCGCTGATGAGTCCAAGGATGATGAGATTCATGTTGAGCACTACGTTAGCGCCTCGCGAGTTGTGACACCTGGGTGGAAATTTCGGTCTTATACCACTTGCCCGGCCGCCCAGCCCGAAGCCCAGGCCCACTGGAAGTTGTAGCCTCCGAGCCAGCCCGTCACGTCCACGACTTCGCCGATGAAATGGAGGCCCGGCACTTTCCGGACTTCCAGCGTCTTGGAAGAGAGCTCGTCGGTATCGACCCCGCCACGCGTGACCTCGGCCTTGCTATAGCCGACGGTGCCGCGCGGGACGAGCTTCCAGGCTTTGAGCTTCGCGCAGAACGCCTCGAGCGCTTTCTCCGAAACCTGAGGAAGGGGAAGCGAGCTCTGGAAGTCCAGGTCGCAGAGCTTGTCGGCGAAGCGCGTGGGCAGAAGCTCCGCGAGCAGGTTGCGGACGGTGGAGCGGCTGCCCTGTTTTTTCTTATTGAGAAAAAAGCTGAACGGATCCGCACCCGGCAGTAGGTCGATCGTGATCGGATCGCCCGGGTTCCAGTGCAGCGACGCCTGGAGCGCGGCGGGCCCGCTGAGCCCCGCGTGGGTGAAGAGGATGTTCTCGCGGAACCGCACGCCGTTGCACTCGATCACGCAGTCCACCGACGCGCCCGCCAGGTCGCGGAACATCTGCGTCTCGCGATCCTCGAACGTAAACCCATCCAAAGCCGCCGCGCGCGTCACGAGCTTGAGACCGAACTTCTCGGCGATCTCGTAGCCCAGGCCCGTGGCTCCGATCTTGGGGATCGAAAGCCCGCCGGTGGCAACGACGAGAGAGCGCGCTTCGATGGGGCCGCGGCTCGTGTCCACGCGAAAGCGCGGCGCGCTCACGCTGCCGGCGTCGCCTGCGCCGCTACTAACCCCGGCCGGCTCCAGGCGGGTGATCGCGCCGATCTGGGTTTCGAGCTCGAAGCGCGCGCCGGCCTGCTCGCATTCGGAGCGGAGCAGGTCGACGATCGCCTGTGCGGAGCCGTCGCAGAAGAGCTGGCCGAGCTTCTTCTCGTGGAAGGGGATGCCGTGGTCGCGCACCATCTGGATGAAGAGATCCGGCGTGAAGCGCGAGAGCGCCGACTTGCAGAAGTGGGGGTTGCGCGAGACGTAGTTGGCGGGGCCCGCGCCGAGGTTGGTGAAGTTGCAACGGCCGCCGCCCGAGATCAGGATCTTGCCGCCGAGCTTCTTGGAGTGGTCGAGGAGCGTGACGCTTCGGCCGCGGCGGCCCGCGTGGATCGCGCAGAACATGCCGGCGCCGCCGGCACCCAGGATCAGAACGTCGCAGGATCGGGCGTGGGCCAATCGGGTACCCGGTCAGGTTCCGGAGATACCCGGATTCATCACGCGGGTGTAGGTTTCCTGCAGCTCGAGCTCCTGCACGGTTTGCGTGTAGACGGGGAGGCCGTCGAGAAGATGGGTCTCGGACTCGGCGATCTTCCAGGAGACCTGGCCGCTCGGCAGCTCGACGACGATCGAGTTGTCTTCGGTCGCGCCGACCGTGAGGCCCTGAGCCAGGGCCAGCTTCGCGAGCAGCGAGATGCAGGCGTCGCGCTCGATGCGCATGGTTTCCTTGGCCGTGATGAGGCGCTGGTTCTCAGCCTCGAGCTGGGTGCTGCACTCCTCGATGGAGTCGAGCTTGCGCGTGACGCTCTCTCCGTATTCGCGGATGAAGCTCTGGAGGCGGTCGATCTCAGCTTGGAGGACGGCGGTGTCTTGGGATGAAGGAGTAATGGACATCCGTCTATTTTACGGGCCGAGCGCGCAAAAGTACATGCGTCGGAAAAATGGCGCTCGTTCGCTACCAGCTGACCGCGATCTGAGCTAGCGCAGGCGCTCGAGCTGGCTCCGGATCCGGCTTCGTTCCCGTCTGGCTTTGAGGGTCCTCGTGGTTTCGATTCGCTCGAGGCGCGAAGCGAGCCGGTCCGAACGATCGTCCAGGCGTTCGAGCTGCCTCACCGCAGGCTCGCGCTCGCGCAACGGGACATCGTCCTCCGGGCGATCGAAGGTGAGCTCTGTCACCTCGTCTCCGACGATCTCCACGGCGCTCAGCGTGCCGTCGTAGAACTCGGAGATACCGGAGTCGAGGATGGTCACGCGATCGCCGTAGTCCGGGTGCTCGAGCAGGATTTCGCGGTCCGGCCTGAGATAGTGGCCCAGAAACATGCGATCGACGGCCAGGGCGCGAAGCATTTTCTTGATCTTCTTTGGCGCGTAATCCGGCCCCCGGCCCTCGGGCGCGTAGGCGCGATTGCTGAGAGGACTCGTCTCCTCCTCGATCACCCAGCGCGTGTTCATGGGCGGGCGAGGGCCGGCGCCCTGGTAGTAGGCAAGCCACGCGCGGATAGTCGCATTGACCCTGCCTGGGTTGGTATCGAAGGCCCACTCGGGCAGCACTCCGGCGTGGGTGAAGAAGTTGTTTCCGATCTTGAGGATGGCGTTGCGGCTTCGGATCCAGCGCGCGTACTTGGAGTCCTTGGAAAAGGCTGATTTGATCTCGCGATAATAGGAGTGGTCGGTGCGCCAATCCCGGAGGTACTCAGGTGTCTCGGGGATCGATCGCCTGAGACTCTCTTCGGAGCCCGTGAGGCGAAAGGCTTCGACGTCGTCGGTCATGGCGCTGTACCGGCCCGCGCTTGCAAAGAGCTCGTGATTGCCGAGAAGCGAGTGCACCTGGCCGGGGACCTCCCGCTCGAGGCGCATCATGAAGTCCATCACCAGCCGGCTGTCCGACCCCTTGCCGATGAGATCGCCCATGAGCACGAGGTGGGTCTTGCCGCCGATCCATTTTCCCCTGGCGTTGATGAGCCTTGCTCCGCGGAGGATAGTGACGAGCGCGTTGTAGTCGCCGTGGATGTCGCCGACGGCGACGATGCGGCGGGGCGCCTGCTCGAAATTCCAGGCGATGTGGGAGCTTTCGATCGTCGGATAGTCGGCATCGCCGGCGAGGCAGGCTCCCGCGTGAGCGACGGCGATCGCCGCAGCAGTAATCGCGATGAAAATGCCTCTCCGGATCGCGGAGTAGGTCTTGTCCAGAGAAAGCATGAGTGGGGCGAGTATTATAACGCATTGAGTCAAAATGGAAGCGAAATCATCATTCCCAACCTAAAAGATGGTTACATAAAATATGAATAAACCCGGCGGGTTGCGCGACGACGCTGATATGCTAGAACCAGGGCATGGCTAAGAAATCGACCGGCGCGGCCGGCCCCTGGTGGAAAGACGGCATCCGCTTCGAATGCCAGGGCTCGGGCAAGTGCTGCCTCTCGCGCGGCACCCACGGTTACGTCTACCTCACGCTCGAGGATCGTCGGAGAATGGCGCGGCACCTCGGACTTGCGACTGCCGAGTTCACGCGCCGCTTCTGCCGGAAGGAAGACGGCTGGTGGCATCTCAAGCCGGCGAATGAAGCGGCGCCGTCGCCGGACCAGGACGTGGCCTGCCGGTTTCTCGAGGGCAATCGCTGCTCCGTCTACGAAGCGCGCCCCGCGCAGTGCCGGACCTGGCCGTTCTGGCCCGAGAACATGAAGGCCAAAGCCTGGGACCGCGAAGTCGTCTCGTTCTGTCCTGGCGTCGCGGCCGGCCGTCGTGGAAAGGGCCGGCTCTTTTCGGCCTCCGAGATCCGCGGCCTGCTTGAAGAGGATCCGCTGCGCGACGACTGACCTTATCCAGCCGGCCCGAAAATTGAAGCTTCTGGAACAGGAGCAAAACCATGAAGGGCAAACAGAAAGTCTATGTTTGGGCCGTCGATCCTTTCGTCGAGGATCTCGGCCCGCAGAAGGAAACCGCGCAGGCGCTCAGCGAGCTGACGAACGGCCGGCCGGTCACGATCCAGCCGGTGTATCTTTATAGCCCAAAGCTCTTCGGGACGCCCATGGTGATCCCCGAGACCCTCCATCATAAGATCGAAGCCGAAGGCCGCCAGAAGATCGGCAGCCTCGTCGAGAGCGTGGGCATCGAGGGCGTCGAGCCGCTCGAGGTGGTCTCGCGCCCGTTCACGCGCCTGAAGGACGGCGTCAAGCTCCTGGTCGAGCACGCGCGCTCTTTGGGCGCCGAGCTCATCGCGCTCGGGACTTACGCGAGGCGGGGGGCGAGGCGCTGGCTCGTGGGCAGCTTCGCCGAGGCGATGACCGAGATCTCGGACATCCCGCTCCTCGTGCTTAATCCCGAGTGGGGCCACCGAACGGATTTCAGCCGCATTCTATTCGCGACGGATTTTTCGGAAGAGTCGCATCGGGCTTTCCAGCAGGTCATCGCGTTCGCCGCCGAGCGGGGCGCCGGCATTTCGCTCTTTCATAAGGTGAACTTCGGACTCGCGCCCGGGTTCGACGTAGCGTTCGGCAGTTACCCGAGCTACCCGCTGCTCTTCGACCAGGAAGTCCGGGACCGCAAGGAGCTAGCCGAAGAATGGCTGAATGAAGCGGACAAATCGGGAGTGAAGGGCGAGGCCAATGTGGATTCGACCTCGATCGTCTCCGTCGCGCAGGCGATCCTGGACGAGGCCGACCGCCGCCCGAGCCTGATCGCGCTGGCTTCTCAGAGCGGGCCTATCGAACGCGTCCTGCTCGGCAGCGCCACGCGCAAGATCGTGAGGGATGCCAAGGATCCGGTCTGGATCGTCCATCCTTCTTCGCAAGGAGCTTCTCAGCGGCTGACGCGAAATCAGGTCGCCTGATCGAGGCGATTGCGGTAAAAAAACCGCATGGCTGAACTTTTGACCGCCGACTCGCTCCTGGCGCTTCTGACGCTGACGGGGCTGGAGATCGTGCTCGGTATCGACAACGTCGTATTTCTCGCGATTCTCGTCGGCAAGCTTCCGGTCGAGCAGCAGGGAATCGGACGGAAGCTCGGCATGGGGCTCGCTCTCATCGTCCGCCTGGGGCTTCTCTTCTCGATCTCGTGGGTGATGGGCCTGACGGAGCCGCTATTCGAGGCCTTTGGGCGCGGTTTTTCGGGCCGCGACCTGATCCTCATGGGCGGCGGCGCGTTT
>OUNM010207441.1_pt1 | contig 13672 bp, 9 predicted proteins | sample 1769961 | NCBI WGS metagenome assembly OUNM01 (sample SAMEA3914820, study PRJEB12502) | metagenome | biome: forest; material: soil | place: USA | collected 2012-03-12 | depth 0.3 m | reverse complement strand
CCTCGCCTCGAAGACGCAGACGCAGGAGGAGTTCTTCCACGCGTTCAACGCGCTCCACCAGGCGGACAAGCAGATCATCGTCACGAGCGACAAGTACCCCCAGCAGCTCGAGAAGATGGAAGAGCGGCTCGTGTCGCGCTTCTCGTGGGGCCTCGTCGCGGACATCCAGGGCCCCGAGCTCGAGACGCGCGTCGCCATCCTCCGCAAGAAGGCGCAGCTCGAGCAGATCGACCTCGCCGACGAGGTGGTCCTCTTCCTCGCGCAGACCATCCGCTCCAACGTTCGCGAGCTCGAAGGCACGCTCATCCGACTCGCGGCGAAGTCGTCGCTGCTCGGTCGAACGATCGACATCGAGTTCGCGCGCCAGGAGCTCGCGCTCACGTCGAACCCGCGCGCCAGCGAGGCAGGCGTCGACGACATCCAGCGCGTGGTCTGCCACCACTTCAAGCTGCGCACGAGCGACCTGCTCTCGAAGGATCGCCACAAGAGCATCGCGTTTGCGCGTCACGTGGCGATGTATCTCTGCAAGCAGCGCCTCAAGTGCAGCTTCCCGGAGCTCGGTCGCGCGTTCGGCAACCGCGATCACACCACGGTCATGAGCGCCGTTCGCAAGGTCGAGGCGCTTCGTTCGAGCGACCCCGAGGTCCGCGCGCATCTCGAGGCCCTCGAGCGAAAGCTCGGCACCACCGGCGACTGACCGCCGCACGAGCGCCACACAAACGCGGCACGCGCGCGTCGCAAACGCATCACGCGCACAAACGAGTGGCGCGAGCGCGTGCGGAGACAGATTGTTCCGCGCATGCGCAGGACAACTCTCACGAAGCACGCTGGGCTCGGTGTCGCATCGGCGCTCGTCCTCGCCTTCGCGTGTGGTCGACAAGAACCTGTCTCGCCGAACGGACCGGGCAGTCCCGCGGGCGGAGGGCAGCCCGTTGCAAGCGCGTCGGGCACGACCACCGTCGCGCCGCCGCGAGGTGCCGGTGACGTGAACCCCGCGCCGGACGTGCCGTCGACCGCGTACGTCCCGAAGGACCTGCCGCTCGGTGTCTCGCCGGTGCTCTACGCGATCTCGGTGCCGGCCGATCGCGTACCGACCGCCGCGCAGATCGCGCTCGGCGACAAGCTGTTCAACGACAAGCGGCTCAGCGCCGACGACAGTACGTCGTGCGCGACATGCCACGATCCGAAGGCGGGATTCGTCGATCACAAGAACACGTCCGAGGGCATCAGAAAGCAGAAGGGCCAGCGCAATGCCCCCACCGTGCTCAACGCGATGTTCAACGCGACGCAGTTCTGGGACGGGCGCGCCGCGACGCTCGAGGCACAGGCGAAGCTGCCGATCCTGAACCCCGTCGAGATGGGCCAGAAGTCGCCCGAGGACGTGGTCGCGAAGGTCCGGAAGATCCCCGAGTACGTGGACGCCTTCAAGAGCGTCTTCGGCCGCGACGTGAATTACGACGACCTCGCCGTCGCCATCGCATCGTTCGAGCGCACGCAGTTCGCCGGCGACGCGCCGTTCGATCACTTCATCATGGGCGAGGAGAACGCGATCGACGCGGCCGCGAAGCGCGGCTGGGCGCTGTTCAACGGCAAGGGCCGGTGCAATACGTGCCATGCCGGAAACGCCGTCTCGCCGCTCTTCAGCGATCAGAAGTTCCACAACATCGGCATCGCCGCGCACAAGCAGGATTTTCCGCAGCTCGCGCGCGAGGCGGTGTCGATCGTCAATTCCGGAGACCAGAAGCAGATCGACGAGCTCGCCATCCAGTCGAAGTTCTCCGAGCTGGGTCGCTTCCTCGTCACCAAGCAGGTCAACGACGTGGGCGCGTTCAAGACGCCGACGCTGCGGAACGTCGCCCTGACCGCGCCGTACATGCACGACGGATCGCTGCCGACGTTGTTCGACGTCATGGACCACTACAACAAGGGCGGCGTTCCCAACCCGTACCTCGACGGCGGCATGCAGCGGCTCGGCCTCACCGAGCCGGAGATCGACGACCTGGTCGCGTTCATGGCGTCGCTGACCAGCGCGAAGTTCGCCGCGTTCGGCAAGAGCGAGCTCGCACGCATGAACGGTCTCAAGAACACGCGCCCCAATCGCGACACTGCCGTCGCGATGGGCAAGAAGGGGGACCTGGGCGACATCGCGCCCACGCCCGACATCAAGGCGAAGAATCCCGCCAGCGACGGCGTCTTCGGCGAATTCGTGCTCACGGACGGAGGTCGGTGATGGGCATCAAGAGCATCGAGACGAAGTTCATGGAGGAGCGCGACGCTCTCTTCCGCAAGCTGAAGAACGTCTCTCGCCGCGACTTCGTGAAGCTCGCCGCGGTCTCCGCGGGCGCGGCGGCGGCGAAAGGGCTCCTTCCTCCGCACTCGTTCCAGCTCGTGGAGATCGCGCATGCCGACGAGGGCTCGGCGAAACCAGGCTTCACGTTCGCGTACATCTCGGACACGCATCTCTACAAGCGCGAGCTCAACGACCGCTTCGTCCGCGCCATCCTGAAGGCGGTCGACGACGTCAACGCGCTCTCTCCGCAGCCGGATTTCGTGCTTTTCGGCGGCGATCTCGCGCAGCTCGGCGCGCGCGAGGAGCTCGAGCTCGGCGCGCACATCCTCAAGTCGGTGAAGGCGCCCGTGAGGATGATGGTCGGCGAGCACGACTGGTTCCTCGACATGGGGGACGTGTGGAAGTCGCTGTTCGGCCCGCCTCAGTACTCGTTCGATCACAAGGGGGTGCACTTCGTGACGCTGATGAGCGTGCAGGAGAAGGACTTCTGGACCGCGCGCAGGATGACGCCGCAGCAGCGCATGCAGACTGTCGCCGGTCTGGACAACGCCGTGCAGTCACGCTTCGAGGTGGGCCCCGCCGGCCGTGATTGGCTGAAGAACGATCTCGCGAAGGTCGACGCGAAGACGCCGCTCGTCGTCTTCTCGCACTCGCCGCTCTACAGGTACTACCGCGACTGGAACTTCTGGACCGACGACTGCGACGAGGTGCAGGCGCTGCTCTCGCGGTTCGAGACCGTGACCGTCATCCACGGCCATACCCATCAGCTGGTCTCGAACCGCATCGGTAACATCTCGTTCCACGGCATGCTCGCGACGGCGTGGCCCTGGCCGTATGCGCCGACAGGGCTGCCGAAGCTGACGGTGCAGATGAATCGCGCCGACCCGTTCAACAACTTCGACGGCTGCGGCGACGGTCGCTTCGAGGTGGGCGCGGCAGCGGCGGGCAGCGCCGGCCTCGTCGACTCGATCTACAACCTCTGGGACCGGAACCCCGTGACCGTCAAAGCGAGCTACCTCGTTTCGAACGGCACGAAGGACCCGCCAGCCATCACCAAGCTCGCTTCGTACTGAGAAGGAGAACCCATGCGAACCTCCGCAAGAATCTCGATGGTGCTCGTATCGGTCATTGCAGCAGGCAGCGTCGCGCTCGCCGACGATTCGGCGCCGAAGCATGCCGTGCCGCCTTCGCCGGGCGGCGATCTCGTGGTCGGTCTGTGCGACGGCACGACGTCGGCAGTCGTCAAAGGGAAGAAGCCGGGCGAAGCGCTCACTCCCGCCGAGGCGAAGAAGGTCTCCGACGAGCTGATGGAGCAATGGAAGAAGAAGAATCCGCAGATCGGCGCGAGCTGGGACCGCGAGAATCTCCTCGCGCAGAGCACGCCGGCGCCGGGCGGCAATCGCAGCGATACGTCGGCGCACGGGGCGGGAACGCCGGCGGCGGGCGCGCAACCCGCGACGTCGAGCACGGCGCGCGGGAACCTTCCGGCGACCACGCAGCGCGTGCAAGAGGGCCATACGTACGGCGCGTTCACCACGCGTGACGAGCAGATCTGGCGCGCATCGACGCAGGCGTTCGTCGATCAGGGCAACAAGATCTTTCACGACGCGAAGGCCATGGGCGGCACCATCGCGGTGTCGTGCGACATGTGTCATCCGAACGCGGCGAACACGCATCCCGAGACCTATCCGAAGTACCAGGTGCAGCTCGGCCGCGTGGCGATGCTCCGCGACATGATCAACTGGTGCATCGAGAACCCGGTCCGTGGCAAGCCGCTGCCCGACGACGACCCCAAGCTCAAGGCCATGGAGGCGTACATCTACGCGCAGCGCAAAGGCGTGGCCCTCGAGTACGGCAAGCACTGATCGACGAACTCTCGGCTACCATCGGGTGGCGATGGCGAAGAGGAAGCGGCGGTATGCGGCGCGACTCGAGGAGAGCGCGCTCGTGCTGTCGCATGATCCTCAATTGCCTGCAGTCTGCATGAAATGCGGAGCGCACGACACGGTGACGCGGGAGCCGAAGGTCTTCCACTGGCGTCCGACCTGGGCGCGTTACCTCGTGGTCTGCGGCGTCGGCCTGCTCGTAATGGCGCTCACCACGCAGAGCGCGAGCCTCGAGATCCCGCTCTGCGCGAAGTGCTACGCGCGCTGGTCCACCGCACGCAGCATGCAGATCGCCGCGGCGGTCCTCGTGGCGGTTGGCTTCGCGGTGCTCTGGTTCGTCGACATCGAGTACAAGCGCATCGCCCTGGCAAGCTTTCTCGGGACCGTGGCCGTGTTCGTCGCGATCAGCGTCGCGTTCGTACGGAAGCGCATGCTCCGCGCGAGCGCGATCGACGAGAAGGAGATCGGGCTGCTCGGCATCCACGCCACCGCGATCGAGGAGATCCTCGCCGGGGCAGAGCCCGTCAATGAGCGCCCGCCGCTCCCGCCGCCGACTTCGGCTTCTTGAGGAGCAGGACGAGCACCAGCGCGCAGAGGAACACCGCCGTGGCGCTCATGAAGCCGTCCTGGAACGAGAGCACCAGGGCCTGCAGCTTCACCTTCATCGAGAGCACCGCTTCGGGGACCATCTGCGGCGTCGCCGTCTGCGTCGCGAGCGAGCCCTGGATGGCCCCGTACTGCTCCTGGACGAGCGGATTGTACGGCGTGACGTACTCCGAGAGATAGACGGTGTGCTTCGTCGTCGCTCGGTCGATGAGGAGGCCCATCCACGCGGTGCCGATGGAGCCGCCGAGCTCGCGCGTGAGATTGAACAGACCGGTGGCGTTACCGCGCTTCTCCGGTGAGATGTCCGACAGCGCGATGACGCTGATCGGGATGAACACGAACGCGAGCGACACCGAGCGCACGAACATCGAGGCCACGAGATCGCCGAACCCGGAGCGTTCGGTGAGGTGCGCGTTCATCCAGAGGCTGATCGCCACGCCGACGATCCCGACCGCGAGCAGCATGCGCTGATCGAACTTGCCGCCGAAGCGACCCACCACCGGCATGAGCACGATCTGGAAGGCGCCCGACACGAGGAACACCTTGCCGATGTCGAGCGCCGCATAGTGCAGCACCGACCCGCAATACAGCGCGAACAAGAAATTGCCGGAGAAGAGCGCGAGCCCCATCAGGAGGTTGATTCCGGTGCCTCCCGCGTAGGTGATGTTCTTGAAGATGCGCAGGTCGACGATCGGATGCTCGGTCTCGAGCTGGTGCACGACGAACGTGATGAGCGACGTCGCCGCGACTCCCATGAGCACGGTGATGGTGGTGCTCTCGAACCAGCTCTCTCGATTTCCCTCTTCGAGCACGTACTGCAGGGAAGCCATGCCGACCGCGAGGAGCGCGATGCCGAACGTGTCGACCTTCTGCTTCGACGGCGTGAAGCCCGGCTCCTGGATGAAGCGCAGCGCGAGGAACGACACGAGGATGCCGAGCGGCACGTTGACGAGGAAGCACCAGTGCCAGCTCGACCAGTCGATCAGGTATCCGCCGATGGTCGGTCCGAGCAGCGGGCCGGTGACGGCGCCCAGGCCGAAGAGACCGCCGGCCATGCCGTGCTGCTCCTTCGGATAGCGCGCGAAGAGGATGGTCTGCGCGGTCGGGATGATCGCGCCGCCGCCGAGGCCCTGGAGCGCGCGGAACACGACGAGAGAGGTGAGGTTCCACGAGAGGCCGCACAGCGCGCTCGCCACCGTGAAGAGGATGATCGAGCCGGCGAGATAGCGACGGAAGCCGAAGCGGCGCTGGAACCAGCCGGTCATCGGGATGATGACGATGTTCGCCATCATGTAGCCCGCGGAGACCCAGCCGATCTCGTCGATCGGCGTCCCGAAGCTCGCTCGGATGTCGTTGAGCGCGACGTTGACGATCGTGATGTCGACCAGCGCCATGAGCGCGGCGCACATCACGACGAACGTGATGCCTGCCTTGCTGCCGGTGACGACTCCGCCGCTGCCGTTCTGTGCGCTCACGACGCGCCGCCTTACTTGCCGGTCTCGACCGTGACGTACGAGCTCATGCCCGGGCGCAGCGTGACGTCGCCGGGCTTGTCGTCGATGCGGATGAGGACCGGGATGCGCTGCACCACCTTCGTGAAGTTGCCGGACGCGTTGTCGGGCGGCAGGAGCGAGAAGCGCGCGCCGGAGCCGGCCTGCACGCTGTCGACGTGGGCGTTGAACGTGCGCCCGGGGAACGCGTCGATCTTCAGCTTCACGTGCTCGCCGTCCTTGATGTCGGCGATTTGATCTTCCTTGAAGTTCGCCACCACCCACACGTCGTCGAGCGCGCTGATCGCCATGAGCGGACGCGAAGGATCGACGGTCTGGCCGACCTCGACGCTCCGCCGCGAGACCACGCCGCGGACCTGCGCGAGGACCTTCGTGTACGAGACGTTGAGGCGAGCTTGCTCGACGGCGGCCTCGGACTGCGCGACGCGCGCCTTCGCGACCGCGACCGCGGCTCGTGCCGCTTCGATCTGCTCCGGGCCGGCCTGCGCCGCGACGAGGCGGCCTTGCGCCGTTTCGATGGAGCCCGCGGCATTGGTGGTGCCGACCTCCGCGTTCGTCTGGCGCGCGCGAGCCTGCGCGAGGGCGGCGACCGCCTGGTCGTACCCGGCCTTGCGGATGTCGAGATCGGCCTGCGGGATGGCATCGTCGGCGCGGAGCTTCTGCGCTCGCTCGAGATCGAGCTGCGCGAGGTGGCGCCGCGATTCGGCGGCTTCGACGTCGGCCTTCGCCTGATCGATGCTCGCCTTCGAAGAGCCTGCGAGCGCGGAAGCCGAGACGACGCCGCCCTTCGCCTGCCGGAGGTTCGCGTCGGCATTCTTCTCCGTGAGCGCAAGCTGCGTCTCCGCGGCGGACAGCGTTGCCTTCGCGGAGAGGAGATCGGCTTCGGCGGTGGTGAGCCGGACCTTCGCGTCGCGGTCGTCGATCTCGACGAGGACGTCGCCGACCTGAACGAGCTGGTTGTCCTTGACGTTGACCTTGATGACCTGACCCTGGATGCGCGCGGCGACCGTTGCGACGTGACCTTCGACGAACGCGTCGTCGGTCGACTCCTTGCCGCGACCCGTGAGCCACACACCCGTGCCGATCGCCGCGAGGCCGAGCGCGATGCCGGCGAAGACGATCTTCGCCTTCGGCTTCTTCTTCGGCGGCTCGCTCCCGGTGAGCTTCGCTTCTGCGTCGGTCTCGTGATCGCCGTCGGGCGGCGGCGCGGGCTCTCGCGAGAGCACCTTCGCCGATGCTGCGCCCGGCGCGCGCGGTATTGGGTTCATCACAGCCGTGCTCATGATGCCTGGTCTGATGCCGCTCCCGGGCCTCTGGACCGTTCGGTAGATTCGGATAGTCTGTCCGGTAATCCGAACAATCCATCCATGACAGATCTCAATGATGTCGTAGTGTTCGCCCGCGTCGCTCGCGAGCGTAGCTTCACGAAGGCCGCCCAGAGCCTCCAGATGCCGAAGTCCACGGTCAGCGAGCGGGTCGCCCGCCTCGAGGCCAAGCTCGGCGTTCGGCTCCTCGAACGAACGACGCGGAGCCTTCGCCTCACCGCGTCCGGCACCGCGTACTTCGCGCGCATCGCGCGCATCGTCCAGGACCTCGACGAGGCCGAGGCGGCGGTCACCGCCGCGCACGCTCTGCCCCGCGGGCTCCTTCGCATCGGGTCGCCGCTGCTCTTCGCGCAGGTGTTCCTCGCAGACGTCGTGTCGGAGTACCTCGCGCGATACCCCGAGGTGCAGGTCGAGCTGTTCGTCGCCGATCGTCCGTTCGACGTCGTAGAGGAGGAGCTCGACGTCGCCGTGCACGTCCTCGGCGCGATGGACGCGCAGCACGTCGCGCGGAAGCTCGGGATCGGCGAGCGCGTCTGCGTTGCCGCGCCCGGCTACGTGACGGCGCGCGGCACGCCGGAGACGCCCGCCGATCTCGCCGAGCACGACTGCCTCGTCAGCGGGGCGGCACGACAGGTGACATGGACGTTCGAGAAGGCAGGCGCCTCGCACGCCGTCGCGATCGTCGCACGCTATGCGGTCTCGTCCGTGGAGCTCGTCCATCGCGCGGCGCTCGCGGGACACGGCATCACCGTGCTGCCGTCATTTCTCTGCGCGAACGATCTCGAACGCGGAAAGCTGGTGCGCGTCCTCGACGAATGGTCGCCCGGCGAAGTGCAGGTGCACCTCGTGTATCCGAGCAGCCGGCACCTCGCCGCGCGCGTGCGCGCGTTCGTCGATCTCGTGATCGAGCGCTTGCCGGAGTTCCCGTCGACACTCGGTCGCGCGCGCTGAATGGCATGCGCCGAACGTCCTCGCGCAGCGGATCATCGGCCGAGGCATCAAGAGGTCGGTCGACCCGAGCCGTGCATGAGCCGGCATGCCGCCACGGAGCCGGCGACGGCGAACACGATCGGGATCCAGACGTCGTGCCGCACACCGGTGAGCTCGATGATCAGGACGATCGCCGTGAGAGGCATTCTCATCGACGAAGCCAGGAAGGCAGCGGCACCGACGATGGCGAACGCGCCGGAGGGCACAGCGGGCCACGCGAGACTCCAGATGCCGCCGAGAATGATGGCCAGCAACGCGCCGATGGTCACGCTCGGCGTGAGCACGCCGCCTGCCACCCCGGCGCGGAGACTTGCCGCGATGGCGAGGACCTTGATCACCAGCAACGTGGTGGCCAGCTTCACTCCGATATCGCTGTCGAACCCGAGCTGAGTGGGTCCCTTGCCGTTGCCCAGGACCTGCGGGAATGGAATGGCAATTAGACCAATGGCAAGTAGCGTCGGTGGGCACCATGCGAGCAGACGCCAGTCGCGTGGTGCGCGGGCGCGGGATGCGGTCGTCAGGCGCGCGAACCAGTACGCCGCAAATCCGAAGATCGGGCCGGCCACGATCGACCACACGACGAGGGAGCGACCGACCGTGAAGGGCGCGACGGTGTACTGCACCTCATCGCCCAGTCCGATCCATGCGACCACCGCCGCGATGACGGACGTAGCCAAGGCGGGAACGACGGCCGAGAATCGGAACGTTCGCAGCAAGACCTCGAGGACGAAGAGCGTCCCGCCGAGCGGGACGTTGTAAACGGCCGCCAGCCCCGCGCCAGCGCCGCACGCGACCATGGTCCGGCCGTCGCTTGCCGTGAGACCCGTGCGGCCGGAGAGCCAGCCAGCGATGGCGCCGCCGAGCTCGCGCGGAGCGCCCTCGCGGCCGAGCGGCGCGCCCATGGCCACCGTGACGATCTGGAGCAAGGCATCCAGGGTGCTCGTGAGGACCGGCATGCGCGCGCCGGTCGCGACCGCCCTCCCGACGCCGACCAGAGGGCGGCAGAAACGATGCAAGGCCCACCAGCCGATGCCCGCCACGAGCCCGCACGTCGCCATGACCGTGACCCTGCGGATCGGGCGGGCCGCGATCACCCCTTGCAGAAAGCTCGCCTCGACGATGGCCGCCGGACCGATCCGGTAGTGGTACGCCACGTGTTGAACGAAGTGCAGGAGGAGCCCGAGCGACATCCCCGCGAGCCCGGAGCTCATCCCCACGAGGACGGTGACCGCGAGGAGAGCTCGCAGCGGCGTCGCCTCCGGAGCTGTGCCTGGATTCGCCATCGGCGCCCTCCGGGCTCCCGGGTCACGACGGATGCGCCATCTTCCGTGGGTCGACCACCTCGTCGAACGTCCGCTCGTCGATCCAGCCGGTCTGGAGCGCCTCCTCCTTCAACGTCGTCCCGCGCGCGAGGGCGCCGTGGGCGATCGCCGATGCCTTGTCGTAGCCGATGACGGGGCTGAGCGCCGTCACGAGCATCAGCGAGCGATCCACGTACTCGGCAATCCGCTCGCGATTGAGCTCCGTTCCCTCGACCGAGAAGGTCCGGAACTTCTCGCAGCCGTCGGCGAGGATGCGTGCAGAGTGCAAGAAGTTGTTGATGATGATCGGGCGCATCGCGTTGAGCTCGAAGTTGCCCTGGCTGCCTGCCACCGCCACCGCGTTGTCCTCGCCGATGACCTGGATGCAAATCATCACCATTGCCTCGCACTGCGTCGGGTTGACCTTCCCCGGCATGATCGAAGATCCCGGCTCGTTCGCCGGGAGAACGAGCTCGCCGAGGCCGCAGCGAGGGCCGGAGGCCAGCCAGCGCATGTCGTTGGCGATCTTCATGAGGGTCACCGCCAGCCCGCGCAGCGCGGCCATGGCCGCCACGATGGCGTCGAGCGATCCCTGCGCGGCGAACTTGTTGGGCGCCGTTTCGAACGGGAGCTTGGTCAGCTCTGCGATCTTCGCCGCGATGTTCGCGTCGAACCCGCGCGGAGCGTTGAGCCCCGTGCCCACGGCCGTTCCTCCGGCGGCAAGGCGATAGAGCCCCGTCATGCTCCTTCGCGCGTTCTCCGTCGCGTCGCGGAGCTGCGAGGCCCAGCCCGACCACTCGTCGCCGACGGTCAGAGGCACCGCATCTTCGAGGTGCGTCCGGCCAATCTTCACCACGTCCTTCCACGCGTCGGCCTTGGTCTCGATGGCGCGCGTCAGCTTCTCGAGCTCTGGCAGGAGGTGCTGGTCGAGCTCGAGCACGGCGGCGATGTGCATCGCGGTCGGAAACGTGTCGTTCGACGACTGCGCCATGTTGACGTCGTCGTTGGGGTGAATCGGCGTCTTGCTCCCGAGCTCGCCGCCGAACATCTGGATGGCGCGGTTCGAGATGACCTCGTTCACGTTCATGTTGGACTGCGTTCCAGAGCCGGTCTGCCAGACGTAGAGCGGAAACTCTCCGTCGAGCTTGCCCGCAATGACCTCGTCGGCGACGCGCACGATCGCGTCCGCTTTCCACTGCGGGAGCCGCCCGGCAGCGGCGTTGACGAGCGCCGCTGCCTTCTTGACGTAGCCGTAGGCGTGATAAACGCGCTTTGGCGTGTGGTCGTCGCCGATGGCGAAGTGAACGAGGCTGCGCTGGGTCTGTGCTCCCCAGTAACGGTCGGCCGGCACGTCGATGCCGCCCATCGAATCGGTCTCATGACGCCGACCACTGGCCTTGATCCCAATCGGTACGTCTCGGAAGATCGGATGTGACTGAGTGCCCATGGGGTGACCTTCTTTCCGAAGCGGGCAATGTCAGTATTGGGCCTTGTACAGCTGGCTCTCGATCCAGGCGCGCAGGTCGCTTGGACGCGCGACCTGCGCAAGCCCTCTATCGAACATGAGCTCTGCGACGCGCGTCGCAGTCGTGATCTCCAACTCCAGGATCTCGCTCTGACTCGGAAACAACATGCCCTTGGCGCGTAGCGCAGGGCCGACCTGATCGGCGCTCGCCTCTGCCGCCTTGATGAAACACTCGTCGGTAATTCGGCGCGGCCGCGCCACGTAGGTCGCGAGTCCGATGGCCGGGAAGATGTAGAAGTTGTTGGCCTGCCCGGGGTGGAAGGTCTTGCCGTTCAGCGTGACCTCGGGGAACTGCACTCCCGCCGCATAGAGCGCCTTGCCGTTCGACCAGGTGTAGGCCTGCTCGGCCGTACACTCGGCCTTGTTGGTAGGGTTGGAGAGCGCGAAGATGATCGGGCGCTCGTTGAGTCGGCTCATGGCTTCGACGACGCGCTGCGTGAAGGCGCCGCCCGTCGTGCTGACGCCGATGAGGGCCGTCGGCTTGAACGACTCGACGGTCTCGACGAGGTCCTTCGACGGCGCCGCTTTCTGCACGTAGACCTTCTGCGCTTCGGAGAGATCGGCCCGCGAAGCCTCGAGCAGACCGTGAACATCGAACATCGCGATGCGGCTGCGCGCGGCCCCGCGCGAGAGCCCCTTCATTTGCATTGCGGAGACGATCAGATTGGCGATTCCGATCGCGGCCGAGCCGGCGCCGAGGAATAGAATCCGCTGCTCGACCAGCGGCGCATCGATGATCTGAAGCGCGGTCGTGAGGCCCGCCAGCGCGACGCTGGCCGTACCTTGGATGTCGTCGTTGTAGCAGAGCACCTTGTCGGAATAACGGTTGAGCAGCCTGATGGCATCGGTGCCTTTCCAGTCTTCGAAGTGGATGCAGCAGCCGGGATAGACCTCTTGCACGGCTTGGACGAACTCTTCGACGAGCTCGTCCAGCTCCTGCTCGGAGGGCGGCTTCTCGCGGAGGCCGAGATAGAGCGGGTCCGCGCGGAGCGCCTCGTTGGTCGTCCCGATGTCGAGCAGCACTGGCAACAGGCAGCCCGGCGGAACGGCTGCGCACGCGGTGTAGAGCTGCAACTTGCCAATCGGGATTCCCATGCCGTTGGCGCCGATGTCGCCGAGGCCCAGGATGCGCCCGCCTGTCGAAACGCAGATGAAGCGCACGTCGCGCTCGGGCCAGTTGCGGAGTACCTCGGCAACGCGGCCCTTCATCTTGCGCGTGACATAGAGACCGCGCGCGCGGCGGTAGAGGTGCCCGAAGGTGAGGCACGCATCGGCGACGGTCGGGTCGTAGAGGATGGGTATGAACCGCGCTGGGTCGGACATCACGGTGCGGAAGAAGAGCGTCTCGTTCCGGTCCGAAAGACCGACGAGATAGACATATCGCTCGAGGTCGGTGGGCTTGGCCTCGAGGTGCTCCATCACGCGCTCGACCTGCCGATCGAGGCTCTCCACCGCGTGCGGCAACAGCCCTTCGAGCCTGTATTCGCTGCGCTCCTGTGGACTGAACGCCGTACCCTTGTTGCGACGCGGGTCGTCCAATAGAGCGACGCCCCGGACGGCTCCGCTCCGCTTCGAGTCGACATAGGGCTCGACGTCTCGACTTTTGACTCCGTTGCCTACGGTGTTCATGTGCCGTTTCCCCTCTCAGCGATGGCGAAGCTGCAACACGCGGACCAGACAGAGCGGCGGCGCTGCTTGAGAACAGCCGTGCAAGTGGAGACAATCGCTCGAGCTTCGCGGTCGACTCGGTCTGCCGATCAAGGCATTGATGAATACACGTGACCGAAATACATCATTTCCCAGATTCCCGGGTCGCTGACGTCTTCCACCAACTTGCCATTCACGAAGCGCTCGAGCTCCACGTTGCCGGTGAAGCGCAGGTACGCGCCGTCGAACCGCGCCAGCTTGGCCAGGAGGTACTTGAATCCGCCGAGTCGTTCGATGAGCTGGTCATCGACAATCGTCTCCGAGCGGCGAAAGCTCACCCGATATCGTTCTGGCCCGTCCTCGTACTCGTAGACGACGACGTTCGCGACCGGTTTGCCGCTCTTCGGGTCCCTATGCTCGTCTTCGAGGTGGAATCTCGTCTTGCGGGCATCGTCGACAAGGATCTTGCCGCCCTTGGCCAGCATGAAGATTGGCAATTCGGTATTGCCATATGCCTTCTCGGCAAAGATGTAACTGGCCACGATCGAATAGTCGCCGGCCTGGGCCCGTCCCCAGTACCAGTGATTGATG
>OUNM010459246.1_pt1 | contig 13673 bp, 13 predicted proteins | sample 1769961 | NCBI WGS metagenome assembly OUNM01 (sample SAMEA3914820, study PRJEB12502) | metagenome | biome: forest; material: soil | place: USA | collected 2012-03-12 | depth 0.3 m | reverse complement strand
GGCCTCGATCGTCGCGTTCAAGGCAAGGAGATTGGTCTGGCCGGCAATGTCGCGGATCAGGCCGAGGATCGATTCGATCGACTTGGCATGGTCGCTGAGCGCTTCGGACATGCTCACTGCCTCGCCCGCCTGGCTGCTCGCACGCGTCGCGATCTCGGCCGCGGCCTCGACCTCGGTGCGGGCATCCTCGATCGCGCGGATCAGGCCCGCCGCGGTCTGTGCCGCCTCGCGCATCGCCACCGCCGATTGCTCGGCAGCGGCCGCGACTTCACTGGTCTTGCTGATCATGCCGCGTGCGGAGGAGGAACTGCGCGCCGCCTGGTCGCGGAGCTGGGCACTGTCGCCGGTAGTCTTCTCGACCATCATCGCGATGCCGTCGCGGAACTCGGCGGCGAGGCGGTCGCGCGCAACCTGCGCCTGGTGCTCGCGGTACGAATTGTAGATGTCGACGGTGATCTCGCCCTCGAGCGCGGACAGGCGCATCAGCGTGTCGAGCAGCACCGTCAGGCGCGGATCGTCGCGGCCGACCTTGCGCACCATCACGTCGAGCGCGGCACGGTCGCTGGCCGAGATCATCGACAGCAACGCCATCGGCGTGACATCGGCCGAGAAAGCGGCAGCGACCGAGCGTTCGATCGACTCGACCCAGGCGCGGCCGGCGGTGTCGAGGAAGCGGTTGCGCAGGAAGTCGCAGCCGATGTCGATCATCTTCTGCGTTTCGTGCGGCGCCCAGATGCGTTCGTCGGCGAAGCAGCGCAGCCATTGCTGCCAATAAGCTTCGGACACGCCGTGGATTTCGGGTTCGAGCACCTCCCAGGCATCGCGGCTGGCGGAAGCGAGCGAGCCGTCGAAATCGAACACCCGGAGGCGCGCGCGAAGGTCGATCTTCGCGGCGATGGTGCCGATCACGGGCAAGTCATGGGTGCTCAACGATTTTTCTCCGCTCCGCCGCCATCGGGAGGAAATGGCCGGTCGGGAGCCAGAGCTAGCGCGGACTTGGTTAAAGGGGGGTTAGGATGGCCGGCAATCAAGATAGCGCCCGAGCGGTTCATTCTAACCCTCTCCCGCGTGCGGGAGAGGGGCGGTCCGAGATGTCGCGGACGTCTTGCATCGCGCTCTCCGAGGACTAAGAGGCACGCAGCGCTTTCGCAGGGGATTCCACTTGGCCACGCCGTCCAAACCCGACCGTCCGATTTCACCGCATCTCTCCCATTATCGCTGGGGGCCGCACATGGCGGTGTCGATCCTGCACCGCGCGACCGGCGACGGCATGGCAGTGGTCGGCGGATTGCTGTTCGCGGGCTGGCTGGCGTCGCTGGCCGGTGGGCGCGAGAGCTATGACTGGTTCATGTCGTGGTTCACCGACGGCTATTGGAAGGTCCTCGGCTACGTCATCGGCGTCGGGCTGTCCTGGTCGCTGTTCCAGCACATGATGAGCGGCATCCGCCACTTCTTCCTCGATGCCGGCGCCGGCTATGAGCTCAAGAGCAACAAGACCGGCTCGATCCTGACGATCGTCTTCTCGGTCCTTCTCACCATCCTGTTCTGGGCGTGGATGCTCAAGGACGTCATCCTCGGAGTCGCCAAATAATGGGCCAGGGCACCGAACTCGGCCGCGTCCGCGGTCTCGGCAGCGCCAAGGAGGGCGCGCATCACTGGTGGCGCCAGCGCGTCACCGCGGCGTCGAACCTGTTCCTTTTGGTCTGGTTTCTGATCTCGCTGACCCGGCTGAGCGGATTCGATTATGACAGCGTGCACGCCTGGGTCGGCTCGGCCTGGGTGGCGATCCCGCTGATCCTGCTGGTCATCTCGACCTGCTGGCACGCCCGGCTCGGGCTGCAGGTGCTGATCGAGGATTATGCCGAGAATGACAGCCGGGTGGTCGGGGTCATCCTGATCGAATTCTTCCTCGCGGTGATCGCGGTCACCGCCATCTTCTCGATCCTGCGCGCGGCGCTGGCGGGGGCGTAATGACCGAAGCCTATAAGATCATCGACCACACCTATGACGCCGTCGTCGTCGGCGCCGGCGGTTCGGGCCTGCGCGCGACCATGGGCATTGCCGAAAGCGGCCTGCGCACGGCGTGCATCACCAAGGTGTTCCCGACCCGCAGCCACACCGTGGCGGCGCAGGGCGGCATCGCCGCCAGCCTCGGCAACAATACGCCCGACCACTGGACGTGGCACATGTTCGACACCGTCAAGGGGTCGGACTGGCTCGGCGACCAGGACGCGATCGAATATATGGTGCGCGAGGCGCCCGCCGCGGTCTACGAGCTCGAACATGCCGGCGTGCCGTTCAGCCGCAACGACAATGGCACGATCTACCAGCGCCCGTTCGGCGGCCACATGCAGAATATGGGCGAGGGCCCGCCGGTGCAGCGCACCTGCGCCGCCGCCGACCGCACCGGCCATGCCATGCTCCACGCGCTCTACCAGCAGAGCCTGAAGTATGACGCCGACTTCTTCGTCGAATATTTCGCGCTCGACCTGATCATGGAAAACGGTGCGTGCCGCGGCGTGATCGCCCTGTGCATGGAAGACGGGTCGATCCATCGCTTTCGCAGCCACGCAGTCGTGCTCGCGACCGGCGGCGGCGGGCGCGTCTACCAGTCGGCGACCTCGGCGCACACCTGTACCGGCGACGGCAACGGCATGGCGTTGCGCGCCGGCATCGCGCTCCAGGACATGGAGTTCGTCCAGTTCCACCCGACCGGCATCTACGGCGCCGGCGTCCTCATCACCGAGGGCGCGCGCGGCGAGGGCGGCTATCTGACCAACTCCGAAGGCGAGCGCTTCATGGAGCGCTATGCGCCCTCGGCCAAGGACCTCGCCAGCCGCGACGTCGTCGCGCGGTCGATGGCGATGGAAATGCGCGAGGGCCGCGGCGTCGGCGAGCACAAGGACTATATCTACCTGCACCTCGACCATATCGATCCCAAGGTGCTCCACGAGCGCCTGCCGGGCATCACCGAGACGGGCAAGATCTTCGCCGGCGTCGACCTCACCCGCCAGCCACTGCCGGTCACGCCGACGGTCCATTACAATATGGGCGGCGTGCCGACCAATTATCACGGCGAAGTCGTCCAGAATCGCGGCGGCGATCCCGACGCGGTCGTGCCGGGCCTGTTCGCGGTCGGCGAGGCGGCGTGCGTCTCGGTCCATGGCGCCAATCGCCTCGGCTCGAACTCGCTGATCGACCTCGTCGTGTTCGGCCGCGCGACCGGCCTCAGGCTCAAGGCCGAGCTCAAGCCCAACACGCCGCACAATCCACTGCCCAAGGGCTCGGAGGAATTCGCGCTCACCCGGCTCGACCATTTCCGCAACGCCAGGGGCAGCACCCCGACCGCGCAGATCCGCGCCGACATGCAGCGCACGATGCAGAAGCATTGCGCGGTGTTCCGCGACACCGCGCTGCTCACCGAGGGCGTCGCGAAGATCGACAAGATCTACCAGGGCATGACCGATATCGGCGTGACCGACCGGTCGCTGATCTGGAACACCGACCTGGTCGAAACGCTCGAGCTCGACAATCTGATCGGCCAGGCGGCCGTGACGATCCATGGCGCGGCCAACCGCCAGGAAAGCCGCGGCGCACACATGCACGAGGATTTCCCCGAGCGCGACGACAAGAACTGGATGAAGCATACCGTCGCCACGTTCGACGGCTGGGGCGGCAAGAGCGGCACGGTTGCGATCGATTATCGCCCGGTCCACGACTACACGCTCACCGACGACGTCGAGTATATCAAGCCGAAGAAGCGGGTCTATTGATGAAGCTGGCGGCGCTGGCGTCGCTGGCGATTGGCGGTGCAGCGCTGCTCGTCGGAGCGGCGCCGCAGGGCGAGGATGACGGCTGGTCGGTGGTACAGCGGACCAAGACGACCAAGGCGACCTATTCGGCCTATCAGTGGAACATCGTCCGCGACGACGAGGGCAATCCCGCCGATCTGTGGGCCGCCGAATTCCATTCGGGTGACATGCACCGGCTGGAGGCGGAGATGGTGCGGGTCGTGGCCAATTGCCGCACCCACGAAGGCTATGTCCTTGACGTGAAAACCGGCGAAACCCGCGACAGCGACACCGCCTGGCTGATGGCGTGCGGCATCGATACGTCGGACCAGATCACTGCCGTCGACCGGCTACCGTCGATTCCGGGGAAGAACGGGCCGCTCGACGTCATCCGCATCAAGGGTGGCGAGTTCGTTCGTTACTATGCGATCGATCGCAACGGCGTGATCGTGCGGTCGAACCGGGTGGCGCCCAACGGCTCGCCCTCGCCCTGCAGCCAGAACCAGGCGATCGCCATCCTGCCGACCCTGCCGGCGCGGGACATGTTCACCCGCGCGTCGCTGGCCAGGTCGTTCGTCGCCGAGCGCTATCGCCAGCCGCCCAAGGGTCCGCCGCTGCCGGGGCTTGCGGGTACGCATTGCGGCTGATCGGGCCGGCCCCCGCTTGACTTCGCGAGCGGGCGCGCCACCTGATCCCCGATAACATTTCGGGGGTCCCGCCGCATGCGTCGCCATCTTCGCCGTTTTGCCACCATCGCGCTCGTCCTGGTCGGCGGGTTGAGTCTGGCGGGAGCAGCGACGGCGACGGGACAGGCGACGACGCCTTATGTACCGCCCGAGCACAATACCGGCTGGCCGGGACTCGGCACCGGCGACACCCAGTCGCAAGTGCAGGTGTCGCTCGAGCTCGGGCCCGAGCTCGAACGCGATCGCTCGCCGGCCTGGATGCTTGCCGACCAGCGCAAGCTCGGCCGGGCGCTCGATGCCCTGCAGCCGCAGACCAAGGGCGTGGTCGACGCCTATGTCGTGTCGATCGGGCTCGACAGCGACCCGATCTTCGGACGCGAGGCGCGCGAGGCGGGGAAAGTATTGTCGCGGCGCTACAATGCGGTCGGGCATACGATCGTGCTGGCGGGCACCGACGGTTCGGCGCCGAGCGACCTGCCCAACGGCAGCCCGAGTGCGCTGGCGATCACGCTGGCGCGGATCGCCGAGATCATGGATCGCAACGAGGACGTCGTGGTGCTCTATACCGCGGGGCACGGCGCCCCGGTCGGGCTTGCCTATCATGACGGCGACGAAGGGTTCGGGATCATCTCGCCCGCGCGCATGGCGCGGATGTTCGACGAACTGGGGATCAAGAACCGGCTGCTGATCCTGTCGGCCTGCTATTCGGGAATCTTCGTGCCGATGATGTCGAGCGATACCACGGCATTGTTCACTGCTGCCTCGGCCGATCGCACCTCGTTCGGCTGCGCCGCGGATCGCGACTGGACCTTCTTCGGCGACGCGATGATCAACAACGCGCTGCGCCAGCCGGTACCGCTCGCCCAGGCCGGCGAGAATGCACGCGCGCTGATCGCCAAATGGGAAGGCATGAACAGCAATATCATCCCGTCGCAGCCCCAGGTCGCGATCGGTTCGGGGGTAAGCAAGTGGCTCGCGCCGCTGGAGGCGAAGATGCCGAAGACCGCGACGCCGATGGTCGGCCGCCCGGCGATCACGATCTTTGGCGGGCAATGAGGAGCGGGTGATGAGCGATCTCGCCGAACGCCGCATCCAGGTGGTGCGCGACCACATGGCGCTCGAATGCGTGCAGGACTGGGATGGGGTGATCGCGACCTTCGAGCATCCGCGCTACGAATTGTACGGCAGCGGCGTGGTGTTCGACGGTGAGGAAGCGGTGCGCGGCTATTTCGCCGCGTCGCGCACGCCATTCCCGGACCAGGGCAACGAGGTCATCGCGATCGCGCATGGCGGCGACACCGTGCTGGTCGAATTCTGGCTGACCGGCACGCATCTCGGTCCGCTGCGGTTGCCGGGGCGCGTGGTCGAGCCGACCGGCCGGAGCTTTCGCGTGCGGATCGCGGCCTCGTTCGAATTCGCGCCGGGCAGCGACCGGATCATTTGCGAGCGGCCCTATTTCGACCAGGGCGCGGTGCTGCGGGCGTTGGAGATCGACTAGGCTAAAACCGTCATCCCGGCCTCGTACCGGGATGACGGATAGGGCTTACCTGCCCGCGTCCGCCTTTACTTCGGCGACCAGTTCCTTGCGGCTCAACTTGCCGACCAGCGTCTTGGGCAGGGTCAGCCGCACGACCACCTGGTCGACCCGCTCGTGATGGCCGAGCTGCGGGTTGAGCCACGCCTTCAATTCCTCGCCCGTCGCGGTCGCGCCGTCGTTGAGCGTGACATAGGCGCGGGGCTGCTCGCCGCGATAGGTGTCGGGGACGCCGATCACGAGCGCTTCCTTCACCGCGGGATGCTTGTAGAGCACGGCCTCGAGCTGGCTCGGGAATACCTTGAAGCCGCTGACCGCGATCATGTCCTTGAGGCGGTCGACGACATGGATGAAGCCGTCCGCGTCGATCGTCCCGACGTCCCCGGTCCTGAGCCAGCCGTCGACGAACACCTCGGCATCGGCGTCGGGGCGGTTCCAATAACCCTTCATGATCTGCGGCCCGCGCAGCAGGATCTCGCCGGGCTCGCCGTCCGGAGCGGGACGCGTCGGATCTTCCTTGTCGGCGAGGCGGACATGCGTCGCCGGGATCGGCTGGCCGATCGTGCCCAGCTTGCCTTCGGCCTCGTAGGGATTGCACGACACCACGCCCGAACTCTCCGACAGGCCATAGCCCTCGATCACTCGCGCGCCGGTCGCTGCTTCGAACTTCGCCTTGACCTCGGCGGGCAACGGCGCGCCGCCCGAGATGCAATATTTGAGGCTCGACAGGTCCGCACCCTTGAGCTTGGGATGGTCGAGCAGCGCCTGGTACATGGTCGGCACGCCGGGCAGGGCCGTCGCCTTGGTTCGTGCGATCGCCGCGAGCACCTGCGCGCCGTCGAAGCGCGGCAGCATCACGATCATCCCGCCATTGGCGATCGTGCGGTTCATGACACAGGTATTGGCGAAGACATGGAACAGCGGCAGCACGCCGATGATCCGGTCGTCGGCGCCGGGATGCGGGTCCATCCCCTCGACCTGCCGGGCATTGGCCGACAGGTTCTGGTGCGTCAGCATCGCGCCCTTGGGGGTGCCGGTCGTGCCGCCGGTATACTGGATCAGCGCGAGGTGGTTCTCCGGATCGATCGCCGGAAAGTCATGCCGGCCGTCATTGCCGATCAGCGCCGAGAAGGCCAGGATCCGCGCGTCATCGGGGCGCTTCGCCACCTCCTTGCCGCGGAACAGGCGGTAGAAGAGCGACTTGGTGCCGGGCAGCGCGCCCGCGACCGACCCCACGACGAGTCGCTCGAGCGAGCTCCCGTCGAGCACCTTGAGCGCGGTCGGCAGCAAGGCGGTGGCCGAGATGGTGAAGAGCAATTTGGTGCCCGAATCGGCGACCTGGTGCGCCAGTTCCTCGGGCGTGTAGAGCGGCGAGAAATTGACCACCGTCGCGCCGAGCTTGAGGATGCCGAAATAGGCGGCGAGGTAATGCGGCACATTGGGCAGGAACATGCCGATCCGGTCGCCGGGGCCATAACCGAGCTTCGCGAGGCCGGCGGCGACGCGCGTCGCGCCGTCCATCGTCTCGGCATAGGAATAGCGGCGGCCGAGAAAGTCGATCAGCGGGCGATCGGGATGCGCGCGCGCCGTGCCTTCGAACATCTCGACCAGCGACAAGGGTGGGAAGTCGGTCGTCCAGGGCGTCGGGTGACGATAGGCGCTGCCGCGCCACAGGCTTTCCGCATCAGTCATCGGCATGGATGTAGGGGTGGTCCCCCATGCGCCGCAAGCGGATCAGCGGTCGATCGCGTTGCTCGCGGTCCAGGTCAGCAGGAACTTGACCGCGACCACGCCGAGGTCGACCGCGGCCTGGATGCGATGCGGTGCCGGGTCGCACGATTTGTGCGTGAGTATCTCGATATCGGCGGTCGGATGGCGCACGATCGCAACGAGCGCGAGCAACGCCGTCAATACCACGATCGTTCTGCGCCTACGCATACCCGCGCCTCCAGTCGTTCACCATAAGGCTGGACGAGGAGGGCGGCAAGCCGAACCGGCTGCAACCCGTCGCAAATTTCGGTAGCGAAACGAGCCGAAATGAAGATCAGGCAGCGCGGGCGGCAGGCGCAAAGCGCGCGCGGTCGCGCCCGGCCTGCTTGGCGTCGAACAAGGCGCGGTCGGCACGGCGGTACATCGCCTTCCAGTCGGACTCGGTCGCGAGCGGGCCGGCGCAGGCGCCGATGCTGGTGGTGACGGTGAGGTCGAACGGCATCCGCGCGCCGCGCAGCCTGGCGAGGATCGCGTCGGGTGCGATGGCGCGGCCGGCGTCGAGCAGGATCGCGAATTCCTCGCCGCCCATCCGCGCGATCAGCGCGCCGGGCGCGGCCTGGCGCAGCGTCCGCGCGAACACGCGCAGTACCTCGTCGCCGCCGTCATGGCCCAATGTCTCGTTGATCCGCTTGAAATGGTCGAGGTCGGTCAGCATCAGCGCCTGCTCGCCGTCGCGCCCGATCGCCTGGCGCAGGAAAGCGCGGCGATTGAGCAGGCCGGTCAGCGGGTCGACATCGGCGAGCCGCGTCGCAATGATCTCGCGCTCGATCGCCTCGTCGCGCTCGAGCGCGATCAGGCGGATGCGATAGGCGATGGCGAGCGTCGAGATGATCGCCTCGAACGCCATCGACAATATGGTCGAATTGTCGAGCCAGAAGTTCCACGGCACGAGCGTGATGTTGCCGAGCAGCCGGAGCGCCGCGAACAGGATCGGTGCGGCCCAGGCGGCGGCGAACAGCCAGACCTGCGCATTCTTCTCGCGCCTTGCGCGGCTGACGATCGGCAGCAGGACGATGATCATCGCCGCGAAGGTCAGCGAGAAGGCGGTATCGAGCGCGCGGATCTGCCAGGGCGCGAGCAAGGCGAGCATGCCTGTCGCGATCACCGACGCGGCGGTGATGTAGCTGACCGCCTTGCCGACCCAGCCCGAGGTGACCGATGGCGCGAAGAAATAGCGCGCAAAGGTGAGCGCGGTCGCCGCCGCGGTACACAGCAGGATGTAGTTCATCCGCAGCCGGTCGTTGTTGAGCATCGTCGGATTGAGCCACGCCAGCGCGCCCGACGAGGTGAAGGCATAGAGCATCAGCGCCGCGACCATCGCGCAATAAGCGAGCTGGAAGCGGTGCCGCAGCGCGCCGTACATGGCGAGGTTGTAGACCAGGAGCGCGAGGCACAGCCCGCCGAACCCGGCATAGAGCGCCGCCATCGTCATGTTGGCGCGCGCCGATTCGTCCGGGGTGGCAAGCGTCGGCGCGAGCAGGATGCCGCGCAGATTGGCGGCGCCGTCGATCCGCCACAGCAATCGCTCGGGCGGCGCGGCCGTGGCGGGCAGGGACCATTCGATCATCGCGCCGAGCTGCAGATGCGCGCTCGCCGCGCGGCCGTCATAGCTCGCGCTGCGGATCGTGCCGTCAGGATAGAGCGCGTAAAGCGTCGCGCGTTCCTGCCACAGGCTGGCGATGCGTACGCGGGTGCGGCTGCCGTCGAGGCCGGTCAATGGGGTGGACAGCGCCCAATAGCTGCCGGGTCCGAAGCTGGTCTGGCGTGTCGTGCAGTCGAACCGGCCGGCGGCGGCGAGCATCGCCGCGGGGGTGTCGCCGTCGTGGACCGGGCTGAAACACACCGTAACCGGGCTACCGACGACCGCGCTCCGCGCCTGCGCAGGTGTCGCGCACAGCGTTGAAACGGCCAGCAAAAGGGCCATCAGCAGCAGAGTCGGCAGGCCGGCGAAACGCATGTCGCCGACCTAGCCGCTCTACCCCAAATTATTGGTAAACCAGCCGATAGTGATCGTTACCGCGCCGATACATTCAGCACAATTTGGGACCGCTCAGCGTGATGCGCGGCTTGCACTTCGGCTTGGGCTTGGGGGAGTCGCCGTTCGCGCCATTGCCGTCATTGTCGCCCATATCGCCCATGCCCGGCATGCCGAGCATCAGCGAGGTGGTCGAGCGATAGCGTACCTTCGCGGTCCAGTCGGGCCGCCACGGCAGCTTGGGATTGGCCGGGCGCGGCGGATAGGCGAAATTGCGCTCGGGGCCATAGGCGTAGAGCTGAGTCATCATGAACTGCGCCGCCGACTTGACCTCGGCCGGCACCTGGCAACTGGTCTGTTCGGGCGGCATCACCGTCTTGTCGCGGATCAGCCCCGCCACCGTCGCGGGCGGCAGCCAGTCGGTCAGCCCGCCACCGATCTGCCGGCTCGACGACGACGCCCACCACACCATGTCGGCGGTGTCATTGCCGGCATTCCTGGCGCCGAAGATCATCGCGTAATAGCCGGTCGCGACGGGCACCGAATTCCAGCTCAGCAGGACCGATCCGTCGCCCTGGTCGGCGCCGCGTCCCTGGAGCGGTGCCATGAAATCCTGGTCGAGCGCGAACTTGATCTCCGGGCTGTAATTGCCGGCGACGCGGTGGTCGCCGAGCAGCGACGAATTGGGCCTGAGGCCCTTGTTCGACGAGGAATTGGGCCAGTCGCCAAAAGTGCGCGAATTGCCGAAATTGGGGCCGGGATCGACCGGCACCGCGGTCGAGAAGAGGTTGGGCGGATATTGCCCGTCGGCGATCTTGGCGAAGTCGAACACCACCGGCTGGCCCGGCCCGGCGTGCGCGCCGCAACCCCAGAAGATCAGCAACCGTCCCTTGGGACGGCGGAATTCGCTCGGGCTTTCATTGGTCGGGCCCGGTTTCGACGCCGTCGGCGTCGGCGTCAGCAGCGGTACCGACGGCCCGAGCTGCATGCCGTCGGGCATGAAATGGTCGGCGCGCGGGCCGTCACCGGTCGGCGCAAGCGTCGAGCCCAGCCGCAGCGTCAGCGTGTGCGCGACCGACGAGCCGCCGCCGCGGCCGCCGAACATCATCTTCATCGGATTGGCACCGCCGGCGCCGAAGCCCGAGCTGGTCGAGACGTCCATCTGGTAGCGCGCCTTGGGTGGCGTTGTGACCTGCGCCGACCAGGCGATCGCGCCGATTGCCGCCGCGCCCGCCAGGAACAGAACGAAATGATGCCGCATGACCCCGACTCCCCCTCTGGTTCGCGGCGGGAACTAGCAGCTTCGATCGTCCCTCGATTGGACGGAGGCGACGTGGGCTGCCTTGACTTGGCGAGGCAACAGGGTCGTTATGCGATCGTTATATGGTTAACGGATGGGGAGTGAGACGATGACCCGATCCCTGTTGATTGCCCCCGCCGCGCTTGCTGCCGCCGTCCTTGCCGCCGCCGCGTTCGTCGCGCCGGCAACGGCATCGGCCTCGTCCGCTTATGACGATGGTGAGGTTCGCACCGACGTGATCAATGTCGCCGACCTCGATCTCACCACCGGCTGGGGAATGGACCGGCTGATCAAGCGGCTGCGCGGCCGCATCGATGCGATGTGCGACTATGACGAAAGCTGTCGCGACGAGGCCTGGCTGAGCGCCGACTGGCAGGTCGCGCGCGCGGTCAGGCGCGACCAGTGGCAGAAGCGCATCGCCTATGAGCGCGAGCAGGACCGGCGCATGTACCGCCTGCGCCGCCGCGCCGGACCGCCGCCGATGGTGCGGGAAGGACCGCCGCCCGAGGTACCGCGGATCGCTTATGCATCGCCCCCGCCGGGCGCGGTGCCGGTCGCGAAGACGGTCACGACGACGACGCAGACCTATACGGTCAAGACGACGACGGTGACACTGACCTATCGCCTGCCGCCGCCCGATTACCGCGCGACCTGGACCCCGCGCTGAGATTGCGATCGCAGACGCGGTTCATCCGCTCCTTCATGGCCAGGCTGGTATAGAGTGCGAGCAACGTGCCGTCGCCTCGCCACGATCGCCCATTCAGGTCGAGCGTGCCGTCGCGGCCGCGCACCAACCGCAACAGGCCGAGCGCCGGCGGCTGGAGCAGCTTCACCTGCTTGCCCGACGATCCGGGGAAGATGCGTGGCTTGTCCATGCCGACTCTCCCGCTTGCTGGATGCGCCTCATTCTGACCTGCCGGCGCGCGAGACGGAACGACGGGGTAATGCTGCCAACTAATATCGCCACATTGGTGCTATCCGCAGGAAAGCTTTGCCGAAAACCGTTGCGTGCTCGACATAAGCGCAGCGCGACTCAACGCGGGCGGGAGGATCATCCATGCATAGCGCACCCCCACAACTGGCGAACCTTTGCGCCGTCGGTCGCGACGGCAATGTCGGGCTCTGGGTCCCTTATTTCGGGATATGGACCAATCTCGGCAATCTCGGCGGCTGGACGTTGCGCAGCCTGTCGGTGTCGCCGACCGGCTACAACACGATCTACGCGGTCGGTACCGAGGGCAATGTCGGGACCTGGGGCGGTACCAGCTGGGTGCCATGGCATGTGCCGTCGGGCTGGACGCTCAAGTCACTGACCTGCGGGCCCGACGGGACGCTCTGGTGCGTGGGGACCGAGGGCAATGTGGGGACGTCGCTCAACGGCTCGTGGCAGGATCGCGGCAATCTCGGCGGCTGGACGCTCAAGATGATCGCCTTCGATTCGCTCGGCAGGATGTACGGCGTCGGGACAGAGGGCAATGTCGGCCGCTGGGTCGATATGCAGTGGGTCAATGCCGGCTTCGACAGCTGGACGATCGACATGATCACCACCGACAGTACAGGAACCTTCTGGTGTGTCGGGACCCAGGGCAATGTCGGTGCATGGGACGGCGACAGCTGGGTCGACTTCCACCAATGGATCGGCGGCTGGAGCATGGCCTGGCTGACCTTCATGCCGATCCTGGCCTAGCGTCCCCGCACGCGAAACGGGCCGGGGATCGCTCACCGGCCCGGTCGTTTTTGTCTTACTTGGCTTCTGCCTTGGCGGTCTTGCCGCCCTTCTTGCCCGGCTTCTTGGGCGCGGCCGGGGTGATCTCGAAGGCCAGGGCATTGTCCTTCAGTTTCACCACCACTTCGCCGCCATGGACGAGCTTGCCGAACAGCAATTCCTCGGCGAGCGGCTGCTTGACCTTTTCCTGGATCAGCCGGCCCATCGGGCGCGCGCCGTAGAGCTTGTCATAGCCCTTCTTGGTCAGCCAGTCCTTGGCCTCGTCGTCGAGGCTGATATGGACGTTGCGATCCGCCAGCTGCAACTCGAGCTGGAGGATGAACTTCTCGACCACGCGGGCGACGACCTCGGTCGGCAGGTAACCGAACGGCACGATCGCATCGAGGCGGTTGCGGAATTCCGGCGTGAACATCTTCTGGACCGCCTGCTCGTCCTCGCCCTCGCGGGTGAGGTTGCCGAAGCCCAGGGTCTCTCGCGCCATGTCCGATGCGCCGGCATTGGTGGTCATGATCAGGATGACGTTCCTGAAATCGACCGTCTTGCCGTGCTGGTCGGTCAGCCGCCCATGGTCCATCACCTGCAACAGGATGTTGAACAGGTCCGGATGCGCCTTCTCGATTTCGTCGAGCAGCAGCACGCAATGCGGCTGCTGGTCGACCGCGTCGGTCAGCAGGCCGCCCTGGTCGAACCCGACATAGCCGGGAGGGGCACCGATCAGCCGGCTGACCGAATGGCGCTCCATGTACTCGGACATGTCGAACCGCTGCAGCGGAATGCCCATGATCGAGGCGAGCTGACGCGCGACCTCGGTCTTGCCGACGCCGGTCGGGCCGGTGAACAGGTAATTGCCGATCGGCTTTTCGGGATCGCGCAGGCCGGCACGGCTGAGCT